>Ga0187886_1000886_pt1 | contig 30988 bp, 28 predicted proteins | sample June2016WEW_20_1_FD_133001 | JGI IMG/M metagenome (GOLD analysis project Ga0187886, IMG submission 133001) | Peatland microbial communities from SPRUCE experiment site at the Marcell Experimental Forest, Minnesota, USA - June2016WEW_20_150 | ecosystem: Environmental > Terrestrial > Soil >...
AAAGTATAGTTTTCCATTTCTATTCTCATTACCACTTTGAAGGCGATATAAAAAACGAAAGCAAAAGCCAGGGGGTTTGCGATGGACCATAAATAGCCAAGGAAAGTATTTTTATACCTTATTTTTATTTCTTTGTTGGTAAGAACCAATATCAAATCCCTATAATTCTTTAAGTTTTTCATTTTGATACTGGTTTAGGATCTCTCTTGTATGCCATTTGTAAGATTAGATTCAGAACTTCTTGGGACAGAGATGGACGGACCCGCCGATCGGGCAGGTTTTTTCTTATGGGAGCTAAGTAAGCCTGCACTTCCTGTTACCAGAAACCGCCGGTCAGCCCGAAAACTCATTTTTTAAACCCCTTCGGACTGCCCAATCCAAAACCCCTTCCATTGATTACTCGCCAAGAGTGAGAAAGAAAACCCCTTAACTTATGAGTGAATTTGCTTACTCGTGTTGTCCGATAGGAATAGCGATCTCCACTCTCGAGGTTTTAAAGTTTCGGAATTTTTACCATAAATTGAAAATATGCGCCCAACCCGGGGGAAGGGGAAAGAATCCAGAACAGTCTATCTTGCTGCGGCCCCAGATTATTTTCTCGGTCATTCTCTCTCCACCAGTTGCGCAGCTTGCTTCTTCTTGAAAAATAGGATAACCGAAAAAATGGCGGAATGGAAGTAAAAAATTCTCGTAGAAAAGTGGGCGCTTGAGACTCCATAAGGAGCAAGCGGCTAAAAAACCTCTTTTAAAGCTTCCGATTTTTGTTTATACTGATTCCGTGAATCCTGGGTCTCAGAAAAAAAGATGAAAATTGCCATCGTCCATGATTTTTTAAATCAAAGGGGAGGAGCAGAGCGAGTAGTCGCCGTACTTCACGAAATTTTCCCTGAAGCGCCGATTTTTACTTCGATCGTCAACCGGCATGCGCTCTGGCCAGAGCTGGCTTCGGCCGAAATTCGGCCATCTTGGATGCAGAAATTGCCCGCCCTAAAAAAGCATTTTAAAAAATATCTGCCCTTTTATCCAAAAGCAATTGAATCTTTTGACCTGGGTGAATATGACCTGGTTTTTAGCTCCAGCAGCGCATTTGCCAAAGGGGCCATTAAAGGACGGAATGCGCTGCATATATGCTATTGTTATAGCCCGATGCGATTCGTTTGGGATTACCAAGATTACGTGGAAAAAGAGGACATAAATATCATTTTGCGTGGAGTCCTTCCGCTTTTCCTTGGCGGCCTTCGAGAGTGGGATTTAAAGACAAGCCATCGGCCGGATCATTACATCGCGATCTCCTCGACGGTAAAATCCCGCATCAAGAAAATTTATGGAATTGATGCCGAGGTCATTTTCCCACCCGTAGATGTTCAAAAATACAAGATGGGCACACAGGTGGGTAATTTCTATCTGATTGTATCACGCTTGAACCCTTATAAACGGATTGATCTCGCCGTTGAGGCTTTCAACAGGATTGGATTGCCCTTGAAAATTATTGGTTCCGGGCCCTTCTTGGGGGCCCTAAAGAGTATAGCCCGCCCCAATGTCAGTTTCGTGGGAAGACTTGAGGATCGGGAAGTAGCCGATTATTACGCCGCTTGCAAGGCACTGATTTTTCCTGGGGTAGAAGACTTTGGCATTGTTCCCTTGGAAGCAAATGCTGCCGGGCGGCCGGTGATTGCTTTCAAGGGAGGTGGGGCCCTGGATACAATTGTCGAGGGCCTAAATGGGCTTTTCTTTCCACGAGGCACAGCCGAATCGTTGGTGGAAGCCGTCAAATCCTTTGAGAATGGGAAGTATAATTTTCAGCCTCTGGAAATTCGGGCGCATGCGTTGCGTTTTGATAAGGAAATTTTTAAAACCAAAATTGAAAGATATGTCTCGGAGAAATATGTTGAATTCCGGCAAAGAAACCCAGAAGGAAAGAAACCGATCCATGACCAGGCATAATTCTTTCCTCTTTTCTTGTTGCCCTTGCTTCGAACGGGGAGGGTATTTCCGTTCGGACTATAGTTATGAGTGACCTTTGATGATCAGGCAGCGGACAAAAATTCTTACTTTTTTCATATATCTGGGTGACCTAGGGGCCACGCTCTCTGCATTTCTTGTCGCATACTGGCTTCGGGGTACTTTCCCCTGGGATCCCTCTCTGCCCCTTTTTCCCTTCTCCATGCACCTCAACCTTCTCTGGGGTGTGTTCCTCATATGGTTGATTCTTTTCTACCTGATGGGCCTTTACCGGGATTGGCGCGGGGAAGGATTTTGGAAGGAAACATGGGGAGTCTTCAAAGCCATATTCATTTCTTCTCTGATTCTTGGCTTTACTGTTTTTGCCCTGAAATACCAGTTTGTCAGCCGTATCTTCATCTTGTCCTTTGCTCTTTTCGATTTGTTTTTTATTATCGCGGCCAGGACCCTCCTTCGCAGGCTCATCCTCTTTTCTAACAAAAAAATTAAAAGGTTTCGGATAATTTTGATCGTGGGGACGGGGGAACGTGCTGTTTCGCTTGCCCAAAACATCGAAAAACATAAAGATTTGGGGTTGCAGATTTTGGGATTTCTTTCTACCGGCGATGCCAGCGCGCCTCAAAAATTAAATGGGCATCCTGTTCTTGGGTTGGCCAAAGATCTGCCTCAGCTTCTAGAAAGGGAAGTAGTGGATGAGGTTATTTTTGCCATCTCTCAAGAAGAGTTGAAAAGAATGGAGGACTTGTTTCTTTTGTGCGAGGAACGAGGAATCACTGCCCGGCTGGCCATAAATTTTTTCCCCCATGTCATTGCTAAGACGCATCTGGAAGAATTGGACGGCGTTCCCTTGCTTACCTTCACAACGACTCCCAAGAATGAATTATTGCTTTTTTTACGTCGAGTATTCGACTTTTTGGGAACCCTTATTTTACTCTTGATTTTATCTCCGGTATTTTTACTGATTACCTTAGCGATTCGGCTCGATAGCGCGGGGCCGGCTGTATACCGGCAGATCCGTTGTGGGCTGAACGGACGGAAGTTCATGCTTTACAAGTTTCGCTCCATGGTGCAGGAAGCGGAAGTTCAAAAGGGGGATCTGGCGCCTTACAATATAATGGATGGGCCGGTGTTCAAAATGAAAAACGATCCTCGAGTAACCCGGGTGGGCCAATTCCTCCGAAAAACCAGTTTGGATGAGCTTCCTCAACTCATCAATGTCTTACGGGGCGACATGAGCTTCGTCGGCCCCCGACCCCTCCCGGCGGAAGAAGTTGAAAAAATTAAAGGGTGGCAAAGGCGAAGGCTCAGCATGAAACCGGGAATCACTGGTTTATGGCAGGTGAGTGGGCGGAACCAGGTTGATTTTGATCAATGGATGAAGTTGGACCTGGAGTATATCGATAATTGGTCGCCGTGGCTGGATTTCAAGATATTGCTAAAAACCATTCTCGCTGTTCTCCTGGGCAAAGGGGCGATGTGAAAGGGCGTAAGGCTAAAGGCGCAAGGGGAAGGCCAAAAATAGGGCGGACGGCATCGAGTCCAAGGCGCAAAGTGCGTAACGCGGTGCGATAAGAACGATGTAAGGCATAAGGAATGGGGAAGGTCAAGACATTACCACCGGAAATCATCGCCAAAATTGCCGCTGGGGAAGTTGTCGAACGCCCAGCTTCGGTCGTGAAAGAATTGGTCGAGAACGCCCTGGATGCGGGGAGCACGGAGATCAAAGTGGAGATTCAAGATGGGGGAAGAAAGGTAATCCGCGTGACTGATGATGGAGAAGGGATGTCTCCGGAAGACGCGGCTCTTTCCCTGCAACGTTATTCCACGAGTAAAATAGAAAGGGAAGAAGACTTATTGGCCATCCGCACTTTTGGTTTTCGGGGCGAGGCCCTCTCCTCGATCGCGGCTGTCTCGAAGATGAGGGTCGTCACTCGAAAAGACGGGCAACTGGCTGGAGTAGAACTGAGAATCGAAGGGGGAGTGTTCCAGGGATCGGAAGAGATCGGCTGCCCACTGGGGACCTCGGTAGAGGTCCGAGATCTTTTCTTCAATATTCCTGCACGCCTCAAATTTTTGAAAACGCCAGGAACCGAGCTGGGTCAAATTGGAGAGGTGATGGCCAAGATTGCCCTGGCCAATGACAGAACGCACTTCCAGTTATTTCACAATGGGAAACTCCTGGCCAATTATCCAACCCGGGAAGACTTTTCCTCCCGCTTAGCCGAGGCCCTGGGCAAAGATACCGGCGAAAAGATGCATTCTTTCCGAAGCCGAAATGAGGAGATCGAGGTCGCGGGGTATGCAGTAGAGCCAGGGTTGCATCGGCCGAACGCTCGGGGAATCTATCTCTTTGTCAATCGGCGGCCCGTTCGGGATCGACTGCTTACCCACGCAATCCTGGAAGCTTATCGAAACCTCATCCCCAAAGATCGATACCCGGTACTGATATTGTTCGTGCATCTTCCCCCTTCTGCAGTTGACGTCAATGTGCACCCCAGTAAGGGGGAAGTCAAATTCGCCGATTCAGAAATGGTACATCGAAGCGTGGTCCTAAGCATTCGGGAGACTCTGGGAAAGGCCCCCTGGCTAAAAGAGGGTAAGGATCCACTTAAAGAGCTAAGAGAAACCCCGGGAATTTATCAGCCAAGGGAATGGGCTCCCTCTTATCCCTTGAAGAACCAGGAGTTCTTCGAATTAGAACGAGGGCCAAAAAATTGGGAGCCCGTTGCCCGGACCCCTTTCCTCGGGCAGATCGACAAAACCTATCTTCTCTTTGAATCTTCCGATGGGTTGACTCTTATCGATCAGCATGCCGCCCATGAACGGATACTCTTTGAAAGGCTCACGGAGGACTTTTCCCGGGGATCGGTCCGGAAGCAATCGCTTCTTTTCCCTGATACCATCGAGCTCTCCTTCGATGAAGCTAAGGTTACGGAAGAGCACCTCTTGGAACTGGAAAGACTGGGGTTTGAAGTCGAACCTTCTGGAGATCGGAGTTTCTGGATAAAATCTGTTCCCGAAATTCTAGCTGCAGGCGAACCCATTCAGACGCTCAAAGAGATGATCGGTCAAATTTCCTCCTGGGGAAAGGGGGCTGACCTCCGTCGCCCTTTCGATCCTCTCCTGCAAATATTGGCCTGTCGAGGCGCTGTTCAGGCTTCTCAGACGATGAATCAGGAGGAGGCCACAGCCCTTCTGGCGGACTTGCAAACCTGCACCTTACCCTCCCATTGTCCCCATGGCAGGCCCACCTTGCTGAAAATCACCCTTTCAGACTTGGAGAAGATGTTCGGAAGGAGATAAAGACATCTTGCCACAGAGGACACAGAGATCACCGAGATGAAAAAAAACAAGTAAAAAATTGTCGATTAAAATTTTCTCTGTGTTCTCTGTGAGCTCTGTGGCGAATATTAACGCAATGGAAAAGGCAAAATTCGTGGCCCTTGTTGGCCCGACGGCGTCGGGGAAGTCTTCCTTGGCTCTGGAACTGGCTCAGCGCTTCCGAGGGGAGATTATCAGCGCAGATTCCGTGCAGGTCTACCGCGGATTTGATGTCGGGACGGCAAAACCCTCAGTGGAGGAACGGCGAATGGTTCCTCACCATCTAATCGATATTCTTGATCCGGACCAGGATTACAGCGCAGCTTTATTTCGTGCCCAAGCCGATCATATCATCCGTGAACTCCATAAACGAAAAACCCCAATCTTCGTCGTTGGAGGAACAGGCTTCTACCTGAAAGTCCTGACCCGGGGTCTTTTTCGGGGCCCGGCTGGAAACTCCAAGCTGCGCTCAGCCCTTTACAAAAAAGCCGAGAGGAATGGGATCGAAGTTCTCCATCAAGAGCTCCAAAGGCAAGACCCCGAAGCCGCTTGGCGAATTCATCCGCACGATAGGTTTCGCATCATTCGGGCTCTGGAAGTTTTTTCTCTGGGCCGGAAGCCGATTTCTCTTTTTCAAAAGGAACACGGGTTTCGGGAAGCGCATTATAGGGTTCTGAAAATCGGCCTCCACTGCGAGCGAGATGAATTATACAGGAGGATTGAACTGCGCGTTGATAGAATGATGGAAATGGGATGGGTGGATGAAGTTCGGGCTCTTCTGAATCAAGGCTATGGTCCTGGATTGAAGTCTATGCAATCCCTTGGCTATAAAAATATTGCCGCATATCTCGCGGGAGGCGTTAACTTAGAGGAGGCTATTCTTTTGATCAAACGAGACACTCGGCGGTATGCCAAGCGTCAGATCACCTGGTTTAAAGCAGACCCCGAAATCGACTGGTTTCCTACCAACCAGGAAAGTTTCCAAAACATCGAGGAGAGAGTCAAAAGCTTCCTCAAACAAATTCTCCCGGAGGGGAGCCGCAACGTTTCTTGAACAAAAGATGATGAAAAAATGCCGCCTCCCTTAGGAAAGAGCCCTCCAATAAAAAAATTTCTCGGCTCAAAATCAAAGATTTTAAATATTCCCTAGTCCTCTTAGCATGAATGGAAACAATAACGTGGCCCGTTTTTTGCTTTTCATATTTGGGGGACGGTCGGCGGCATTTCACCTTGACAAATTGAGATGATAGTTTAAAATATCAAAGAAAATTGAGGAATTCGCGGCTTTGGGATGGTATAAATCTTGATGTCAAAGGCCTTAAGGCAGCCCAGAAGAATGACCGGGTGGCTGCCAATCCCCTGTTGGTTAAGGCAATTAGAGTAACGGGAGCGGAGGCCCTGTTGATCATCCACTAGCTCAAAGACGAGCTACGGTTCTTCTGAGAAAGGATTGAAATTTTTGAGAAAAGAAGCTTTTAATGGGCTCTTCCTTACTTTCTTATGCCTGAGCTGGAGTATCGGCGCTTATGGGCAAGAGGTCCAGACTGTTACAGTCAAAGGGGAGAGTTGGTTTGAAGGGAGTGACGGGCTTATTGGTAAGGATCGAGCCATCAAAGACGCCCTGGTTAGGGCAGTGGAGCAAGCCGTAGGAAGGCTGATATCCTCAGAGAGAAGGGTCCAGAATTCCCAGCTATTGAATGATGAAATCTACACAAAGACGGAGGAGTATGTCCAAGACTATAAGGTCATTGGGGAAAATCAAAGGACAAATGTCTATGAGGTGACGATTCAGGCCACGGTAGCCACAGGTCCAATAAAGAAAAAGCTGGATGCCCTGGGACTCCTCCGGCAAGAGGTAGGGAAACCGAGGGTCATGATTTTGGTTGCCGAACAGAATAACGGCAAACAGGATTATTCCTACTCGTGGGGCCATCATCAAGGGGAACAGGCAGATCTAGCGATCGCGGAAAATACGATCATGGACCACTTCCGAGAGCAGGGGTTTGAGTTTGTGGATCATAACCCCAAATTGAAAGATATAAAGAGCACTCCCGCCTTCCAGCTTGAAGAGCTGAACGATCCAGCGGCTATCGCCCTGGGCAAAGAGGTAGATGCTGAAGTTGTCGTCGTGGGCAAAGCCGTGGCTGAGTATACGGGCAACATAGCCGGGACTTCGATGAAATCGGTGCAGGCGAACATCTGTTTAAAGGCCATCCAGACGGACAATGGGAGGGTTCTCTCTTCGGGGGCTGAACATGCTGCCGCTGTGCACATCGATGAAGTGACTGCTGGCGCGGAAGCTTTAAAGAAAGCCAGTGCCAAGATTTCCGAAAAAATGATCGATGACATCATCAAGAATTTTCAAAAGAAGGATCAGGAGATAAAACCGTAAGGAGCCCCTCCCGACGATGCTGAATCTTCCCAATTTTCTTAGCGTGGCACGAATCCTCTTCGTACCCCTCTTCACCATCCTGTTGATCAATCAACTCTTCGGGTGGGCGCTCTTGGTTTTTCTCGCCGCGGCAGTCAGTGATGCCGTGGATGGGTTGCTGGCCCGGCTCCTCCAGCAACGCACGATTTTAGGATCTTATCTCGATCCCGCCGCAGATAAACTACTCACCGCCTCGTCCTTTATTACTTTGGCCATCCTGGGCATCCTCCCTGGGTGGCTGGCGGTGGTGGTCATTAGCCGGGACGTGATTATTTGCCTGGGGATCATGATCCTCCACTGGACTTCGCACGCCTTGGAAATCCGTCCTTCGCTAGCCAGCAAAATAACCACGGTCTTGCAGTTTTGCACAGTCATTGTCGCCCTCCTTTCCAAGCACCCTTTTTTCATCTCTTTCTTGATTGATTTTTTGATCTGGGCGACGGCGGTAGCGACGGTCGTTTCGGGTTTGCAATATATTGGGAAAGGCATTAAAATTTTCAATCAAGGAATACCTTAATATAGGGTCGAAAAGGGGTCATGATTCGCCCATTTTGTAAAAACCCCCCGAACAGAATTGTTCCGATAACGGAAAAAGAAAAACATTTCTTTCTCATAAAACACATTAAAAATAGCAATTAAGATCAACATTTTTCTTGACAATTTAGCTCTTTATCGGCAACAATGAGTTGAATTTTGCGAAAATTGTAGGCACGTAGCTCAGGGGGAGAGCGCTACCTTGACGCGGTAGAAGTCAGGGGTTCAAATCCCCTCGTGCCTACCATAATTTTATTCCGAGGAAGCTGGACATTAACTCCCTTTAATTGAAAAAGGCATCATGCATTTAGCGGGTGATGCCTTTTTCCTATTTGGGGGAAGGAAAATAGCCCGGGGCGATCAGTGTATTATGGAAAAAATTGAAGTTCGCTTGAAGGATGGAACAACCAAGAGCTACCCCAAAGGGATTTTACTGAAGGATATTTTAGCGGATCCTGCGATGAGGGGGAAAGCGGATGAGGTTGTAACCGCCAAGATCGGTGGGATTCTCTTGGATTTGCAGACTCCTCTGACGGAAGGAGGATTGTTGGAATGGGTGGGTATGTCCTCCCAGGAGGGGATGGAGGTTCTGAGACACAGCACTTCGCATGTGATGGCGCAGGCGGTCCAGAGCTTGTTCCCGGAGGCTAAGATCACCATCGGGCCGGCGATCAAAGATGGTTTTTACTACGATTTTGATCTCGACCGCGGTTTCTCCCCAGAAGATTTTTCCCGCATCGAAGCGAAGATGAAGGAGATCATCGATCGAGATCTACCGATCGTGCGCAGGGCCGTTTCGCGGGAAGAAGCTTTGCGCATTTTCGGGGAGAGGGGGGAGCCTTATAAAAAAGAATTGATCGAAGATCTTGCCGAAGGTGAGCTAACCCTTTATCAACAGGGAGATTTCATCGACCTATGCCGTGGACCTCACCTGAATTCTACCGGAAAGATCAAGGCCTTCAAGCTCACCAGCGTGGCCGGAGCCTACTGGCGGGGGGATGAACGAAACAAAATGCTCCAGAGGATTTACGGCACAGCATTTCCTTCTGCCGAAGCATTGGAAAAGTACCTCTACCGTTTGGAAGAGGCACGCCGCCGGGATCACCGGAAATTGGGGCGGGAACTTGACCTTTTCTCGATCAATGAGGAAGCCGGAGCTGGCTTAGTGATCTACCATCCCAAGGGTGCGCTTCTGCGCATGACCTTAGAGGATTTCGAAAGGCGGGAACACCTGAAGCGAGGCTACCAATTGGTGATCGGGCCCCAAATCCTGAAGCTTGACCTGTGGAAGCGTTCGGGCCATTATGATAATTACCGAGATAAAATGTACTTCACCGAGGTCGAAGGGCAAAGCTACGGGATCAAACCGATGAATTGCCTTGCCCACATGCTCATTTACAAATCTAGGATCCGCAGTTATCGCGACCTCCCCATCCGGTACTTCGAGCTCGGAACGGTTCATCGACACGAAAAGTCGGGGGAGCTTCATGGACTTCTGCGGGTCCGGGGATTCACCCAAGACGATGCCCATATTCTCTGTATGCCCGAGCAACTGAATGAAGAGATCAAGGGGATCCTCAACCTAGTCCGGGATATGATGAAGATCTTTGATTTTCCCTATGAGCTGGAGATCAGCACCCGCCCGGATCGAGGGACCATCGGCTCTGAAGAAGATTGGGAAAGGGCAACAGCATCCTTGCGGTTCGCCTTGGAAGAGAGTTCTCTTCCTTACCAGATCAATAGAGGGGAGGGGGCCTTTTACGGGCCCAAGATCGACGTAAAGCTCAGGGATGCCCTGGAACGAGAGTGGCAGTGCGCCACCATCCAGTGTGACTTTGCCATGCCCGAGCGCTTTGACCTTAGTTATATCGGTAAAGATGGTGAGAAACATCGACCCGTGATGGTTCATCGGGTTATCCTGGGTGCTATGGAGCGCTTCATCGGCGTACTGATCGAGCATTATGCCGGTGCTTTCCCTACCTGGCTAGCCCCTATCCAGGTCATTTTGTTGACGGTCACGGACCCAGAGATTCCCTATGCCGAGGAGATTTACCAGAGATTGGTGAGAGCGGGGATCCGCACAGAGAAAGACTTCCGGAATGAGAAACTGGGACTGAAAATCCGGGAAGCTGAAATCCAAAAAATCCCTTACATGGTGGTTTTAGGGAAAAAGGAAGTGGCCCAGCAGATGCTGGCCCCGCGGGCGCGTAGCGGAAAGACCCTGAAACAAATGAAAGTGGAAGAATTCATCGAGAGGATAAAAGAAGAATGTCTTATAGGAGGTGAATCGTATAGTTAAAGAAGCAGACATCAATTGGGACATCAAAGCTCCAGAAGTTCGGGTCATCGATGCTGAAGGCAAACAGGTCGGAATCCTGCCTCTGAAAGAGGCCATGAAAATTGCCGAGGAAAAAGGATTAGACCTTGTGGAGGTAGCTCCCAACTCTAAACCTCCCGTCTGCCGGGTCATGAATTATGGAAAGTACAGGTACCAGCAGAATAAACGGACCCAAGAAGCCCGGAAACATCAGACCGTCATCCATGTGAAGGAAGTTAAGGTAAGACCCCGCACGGAGGAACATGATTTCCAGTTCAAGCTTGGCCATGTGAAGCGTTTCCTTGATGAAGGAAACAAGGTCAAGATTTCCGTCCTCTTCCGCGGCAGGGAAATCGCTCATCCAGAGTTCGGGAAAGAAATGCTCAACCGCTTCGTCGAGGGAGTTAAGGATCTCACGGTGATCGAGCAAGCTCCCCGATTGGAGGGGCGAAACATGGTCATGATTCTGGCGCCAAAGAGTTAGGTCTCTTTCTCAACGGCACAAAGACAAGATTTATCTCCGGCTTCTGGAGAGAAGGGGTTGTTTTTTGGTCACGTTTCTACCTTGGAAAAAGGAGATGAGTAAAGTTGAAAGTTTTTTCATAGAGAGGATAATATAATATGCTAAAATTAAAGAGTAATCGAGGGGCAGCCAAGAGATTGAAAGTCACTGGAAGTGGGAAGATAAAGCACCATAAAGCTTGCGCCAGCCACCTTTTAACTGGCAAGACCACCAAACGGAAGCGGAATTTACGCAAGTCGGTTCTGGTCGATAAACGAGATTTAGCCAACATGAAAAGACTGCTTCCTTACCACTGAAGCCCGGCACCACAGAAAGAAAGAAAAAAGCAATCCTATCGTTTTGAAAAGGAGCAAGCAGAAATGCCCAGAGTTAAGAAAAGCGTCAAATCGCGAAAACGGAGAAAGGGAGTACTGGAAGAAGCCAAGGGATACCGGGGGGGGCGCGGGCGTCTCTACCGCATCGCCACCGAAGCTGTGGATCGCGCGCATAAATTTGCCTATCGGGACCGCAAAGCTAAAAAACGGGTCTTCCGATCTCTATGGATTACCCGGATCAACGCTGCGGCTCGCGCTCATGATCTGACCTACAACCAATTAATTTCCGGCCTGAATAAGGCGGAGATGGAGATTGACCGCAAGGTTCTAGCCGAGATCGCCGTCTCCGACCCACTGGGTTTTTCGAAAATTGTGGAGATCGCCAAAGGGCATCGGGCGTGAACGCAACGAACGGGATGCGAGAAAGCCTCAAGCGGCTGGAAGAGGAAGCCTGGGCTGAATTACGCGCTGCCCGGGGAGAATGCCCAATCCAAACCGTCCGCACGAAATACATCGGCCGGAAAGGCTTACTGACCCATTGGCTTAAAGAAGTAGGCAAGTTGCCCCCGGCTGAGCGGCCGGTATTGGGCCAGCTGGCCAATCAATTGAAGGCCACTCTGGAAGAAGCAACAGAGCAGGCCTTAGAAAAGGAGCGTGAGCGGCAGAAAGCAGAGCGGCTGCTGAGTGAGGCAGTTGACTTCAGCCTTCCGGGGCGGAGAGCGCCCCGAGGCGGAAAACACCTCATCACTCAGGTAACCGACGAGATCGTTTCCATTTTTGAGCGCCTGGGGTTCGAGGTTTCTGAAGGGCCCGAAGTGGAATTGGACTATTATAATTTTGAGGCCTTAAATTTCCCTAAAGACCATCCCGCTCGAGATATGCAGGACACTTTTTATTTCTCCTCGAATGTAGTTTTGCGTACGCATACATCCCCTGTGCAGGTACGCACCATGGAAAGCCGAAAACCCCCCCTGCGGGTGATCGCCCCCGGAAGGGTTTATCGGCACGACTCAGATCCCACGCATAGTCCCATGTTCCACCAGGTGGAAGGCTTCATCGTCGATCATGAAATTACTTTTGGGGATCTGAAAGGGATTTTAACATATTTTGTCCATCAGTTTTTCGGCTCCGATGTGCAAATGCGATTTCGACCCAGCTTCTTTCCCTTTACTGAGCCCAGTGCGGAAGTGGACATCCAGTGCGTAATCTGCCAGGGGAAAGGCTGTGCGGTGTGCAAAAAAAGTGGATGGCTGGAAATCCTGGGTTCAGGGATGATTGACCCAGAGGTCTTCCGTTTCGTGGAATACGACCCGGAGATGTACACTGGTTTTGCCTTCGGCCTGGGCGTGGAACGTATTGCCATGCTCCAGGCGGGGTTAAACGACATTCGTCTCTTTTTCGAGGATAACTTACAATTTTTGAAGCAGTTTTAAAGGTCCTTTCCCCCCAGCTGTTGGCAGCGGACAAGGATGGGCATGAAGATCAGTTGGCAATGGCTTAAAGACTATGTAGAGATCCCCCTCAGTCCTTATGAACTGGCAGACGTTCTAACTCAATCCGGACTGGAAGCGGAAAGCCTCACTGAGTGGAAACCGGCCTTCCAACAGATCGTTGTAGGCAGATTGGGTTCTTTCCGGGCTCATCCGCAGAGCGATCATCTTTTCATCTGCACCGTCAACGACGGGCAGAGGGATTATTCGATCGTTTGCGGAGCCCCCAACCTTAAGGCCGGGGAACGGGTCGCCTTGGCCTTAGAGGGAGCGACTCTTCCGGGAGGGTTGAAGATCAAGAAGACGCACTTCCAGGGTGTTCTATCAGAAGGAATGCTCTGTTCTGAAAAAGAACTGGGACTCGGCGAGGATGCCGCCGGAATCATGTTTCTGGACCCGACCCTACCTTTGGGAATTCCTCTGGAAAGTGCCTTACCTCTGCAAGACTGGATCCTCGACTTGAACATCACTCCCAACCGGTCCGATTGCCTCTGTATTCTAGGGGTCGCCCGAGAGGTTGCCGCTTTGACGGGGCAAAGCCTGCGGTATCCCCTGGGGAAAAAGTTTAACGGCGAGATGGATGACCAGCGGCAAACCTCTGTGATGATCGAACGCCCCGACCTTTGCCCGCGGTATGTAGCTAAATTGATCTTTGGGGTTAAAATCGCCCCTTCCCCATTCTGGATGCGCCGGCATTTGTCCGCGGTGGGGGTTCGGTCCATCAATAACATCGTAGATGTAACCAATTCCGTAATGCTGGAGATGGGCCAACCCCTCCATGCCTTCGATTTTGACCGGCTAGAAGAGAAGCGGATCGTCGTGCGAACATCCGAGCCTGGCGAGTATTTCACAACCCTCGACGGAATCGGACGTCAAATGCCGGATGGGGCCTTGATGATTTGTGATGGGAAAAGGCCCGTGGCTCTAGCTGGGATCATGGGAGGGTTAAATTCTGAGGTTCAATCGGAGACTACGAACATCCTTCTGGAAAGTGCTTACTTTGATCCTATGGGTATTCGTCGAACCTCCAAGCGGATCGGATTGACTACAGAGGCTTCGCTGCGGTTTGAGCGAGGCATCGATCCCAATGGGTGCCTCCGGGCAGCGGATCGCGCAGCTGCCTTGATGGTGGAATTGGCCGGAGGGTCCTTGGCCCAGGGAGCCGTGGACAATTACCCCCGTAAAATCGAGCCCCCAAGGATCTTCCTGCGGGTTCCGCGGGTAAACAAAATATTGGGCACAGCCATCGGTCGCCAGGAAATTCAGGATTACCTGCAAAATCTGCAGCTAAAAGTGGAGCCGGAGGGACCGGATGCATTCCAGGTGATTCCCCCGACCTTCCGAGTAGACTTGCCCAGAGAAATTGACCTCATCGAAGAGGTGGCGCGGTTGCACGGCTTTCAACGCATTCCTGTGACGCTCCCGTCAGGAAGGGTATCCGCAGCAAAGAAGACAAAGATGCAAGGGGCCGCCGACCGGGCCAGGAACCTCCTGGTGTCCATGGGTTTCTGGGAAGTAATCAATTACAGTTTTATATCACCCAAAATGCTCCAAGACTTGAAGATCCCTTCCCAGGACAAACGGTCATGGGTTTTGCGTATTCACAATCCCCTAAATGAGGATCAATCGGTCATGCGCACGACTTTGATTCCCGGGCTTTTACAAGTGGCGCGCACGAATATTCATCGACAAAATGTTGACCTTAAACTCTTCGAGCTGGGGCGGGTTTTCTTTCCCCGCGAGGGTCATGATTTACCTGAAGAAGTGGAGGTTCTTTCCGGCCTGCTCACCGGTCTTCGCGAGGAGGAATCCTGGTCCAAGCCCAAAGAAGAATGTGATTTTTTTGACCTCAAAGGAGCTCTGGAAACCCTTCTGGATGGGCTGGGTGTTTCCGCTTATCATTTCCGTCCCGAACGGGAGGAACCTTTTTTGCACCCTGGGAAAGCCTGCCGGGTTGAGGCCAGCGAGCAGATTCTGGGGGTCATGGGAGAAGCTCATCCGGATGTGCGCGAAATTTTCGAGCTCAAGCAGAAGATTTTTCTTTTTGAGCTGAATTTCCAAAGATTGGGGGACCACATTACAGAGCGACGACTCTTTAAGCCTTTGGCCCGGTTCCCGGCTGTTACCCGGGACTTGGCCTTGATCGTCGAAGATCAAATCCCTGCGGGTGATCTTTTGCGCGCCCTTTGGGAGGCCAACAACGGCCTAATTGCTGAAATCAAGCTTTTTGACCTCTACCGGGGGAAACCCATTCCCCCGGGGAAAAAGAGCCTGGCCTTCCGGTTAAAATACCAACAAGAAGACCGGACGCTCACGGATCGGGAGGTCAGCGAGCTCCATCAAAAAATGATTGACCTTCTGGCCCAGCGGTACGGAGCCGTTCTCCGGTAAGTTTAGAAGGATAGCTTGGGACGGATGCGGATGATAGAAGCTAAACCTTGAAAGGAGGAGTGTCATGACGAAAGCGGACATCGTCGAGACCATTTATGAAAAAATCGGCTTTTCGAGAAAGGAGTCTGCAGAAATCGTAGACTTAGTGTTTGACCTCCTGAAAGAGACTCTGGAGAGCGGAGACAAAGTCAAGATTTCCGGTTTCGGAAATTTCGTCGTGCGCGGAAAACGATCGCGCAAAGGACGAAATCCCCAAACGGGCGAAGAAATCCAGATCTCTGCGCGCCGAGTCCTGACCTTCAAGCCCAGCCAGGTCTTGCGCAAAGCGTTAAATACAAAATGAGCCGTATCCTCTAAAGAGAGGCGCTGAAATCTGCGGGATTCCGAGATGATCGAACGTTATGGTGAAAAGCATAGATCCATCGATCCCCGAGAAACTTTATTACAAAATCGGTGAAGTCAGCCAAATCACCGGCGTTGAACCCTACGTTCTGCGTTACTGGGAATCGGAATTTAAGATCGTTACCCCCATGCGCACGAACTCCAGACAGCGTTTATACCGCAGGAGAGATTTGGAGCTGATCCTCGAGATCAAAAAGCTTCTTTACGAAGAAAAATTCACCATTGCCGGGGCGAAGAAAAAAATGCGAAGAATGAGGGGGCAGCACGAGAGCCAGCCGAATCTCGAAGTCCCTGACAACAAGTATCGTGACGTTCTATTGCGGGTCAGAGAGGAACTGGAAAACCTTTACGGACTCCTGCTGAAGGAGGGTTGACAGGCCCACCCGGAAATGGTATGAAAAAAAGAAAAACCGGGGCGTAGCGCAGTCTGGTAGCGTACCTGAATGGGGTTCAGGTGGTCGCTGGTTCAAATCCAGTCGCCCCGACCAATTCTGCGGGACCGCCATGGGCGGAACGGTAGGAGGGCGAGGTTACTCTCGCCCTCCTGAAAAGCAAAGAAAATCATCTAACCCCTCAGAAGAAGCGTTTGTATTCCCTGCCTTATTCTCCATTTAATCCGACCGGAGAGAAAAAGGTGAAGCTCAGATTTGTCCCTCTATTATTGACCTCTTCGCTGCTCTTTTTACCTGGGTGTCTGGGTGCTTTGATTGATAAGGACTTGGTTTTACCCCAGGACTTTCAGCCGCGACAGTATGAAAGGCTGGCCGTAATTAACCTGGATCCGCAGGTCCAGTTCTCTGAATATGTCGAAGCAGAGCTGCTCAGCAAGGGTTACAAGGTCAAAGAAGGATCTATGGTCCGGCAGTTGATGAAAAAAGAAGGAGTTCTGCAGGAATCCCTGGACGCACAGGCCTTGGCCAAGATCGGAACCCTGCTGGATGTGCAGGGGATCGTCTTGTGCAGGGTTTTGGAGTTCAGCCGGTTCCGGGATTATTACCGGCTGAGCATCAAGATGGTGGCTCCAGAAACAGGAAACGCCATCTGGTCTGCGCAGGGCGCGCTAGAAGGGCAGAGCGGGCAAAAGAGCAGCGTGCTTCTAAAGGAGATTGTCGTTTCTTCATTGAAAAAATTACCCCGGATGCCATGAGGGGCAACCGGGAAAAGACCCTCCGGCAGGGGGATTTCCCAAGAAAATTTCGGACCCCCGCCAAAAATTGGAATCCCTGCTAAAAACCCTTGACAGCAATTTAGCACAACTGTATAAATTACATTGCTGTTAAAATTCAGCGCTTCTCAAAAACGGTTATGAGGAAGGAGGTGTTATCGGGCGGCATCTGCGATTGACGGCGTATGCGGAGTGAGGTTTCTTCCTTCAAGATCATCGGAAGGAAGACGGGACTGACTCAAAGAAGGGAAAGCATTTAAATGCAAATAAGGAGGGAATAAATGAAAAAGCAATCTTACGCAAAAGTTTTTATCTGCTTATCAATCCTCGCTTTCTTCATCGTCGGGGCCTTTGCGCTCGCCCAAGCCCAAGCCAAGAAAGAGGCGCCGGCCAAGGCCCCCGCAGCTAAAAAGGGGCCGATTCGTATCGGGGTGATCGACGGCTATTCTGGCTTGGCCGCGGTTTACACCGATGATAAACTCAAGGCCTGCCGCCTTTACGTGGAAGAGGTGAATGCGAAGGGCGGGGTTTTGGGGAGGAAAATTGAGCTAATCGTCCGGGACGATGAATTAAAACCGGACATGGGGGTGAAGTACCTCATCGACCTCTACCTGGAAAAGAAGGTAGATTTTTGCATCGGCGGAATTTCCAGTGCTGTCCTTCTGGCAAACTCAGAGTGGTGCAAAAATAATAAAAAAATGTGGCTGGCCTGGGATGCCCGGACCGACAGGGCTACGGGCCCAATGGGGCATCGCTACCTCATTCGCACCGCTTCGGACACGGACATGGACGGGAACGCCATGGCCAGATTCTGGGCCAAGCAGCCCTATACTAAATATTACACCATCAGCGCTGATTACGAGTATGGCCACGCAGTCGTGGACGCTTTCAAAAAGCACATGAATCGGTTGAGGCCGGACGTCCAATTCCTGGGCGAGCAATGGCCGAAGTTCGGGGAGATTGATTATACCGCTTACGTCACCCCGATCATGCAAGCCAACCCCGAGGTTCTGTACGTCGGGCTTTGGGGCGGGGACGCCATGACCTTAATCAAGCAGGCCAAGCCCTACGGGCTCTTCGAGAAGATGAAGGTCATGTGTCTCCACGGGGGTTTATCCCTCTTGGGGCCGATTGGGATGGTTATGCCTGAAGGAGCCTACGTAGGCACGAATTATTTCTTCAATTTTGTGGAGAACCCGGAAAACAAGGCGTTTGTCCAGGCCTACAAGGATAAATACGGGGTTGTCCCTGGCGACTACTCTTACCTTGGGTATACGGGAATCAAGACGTTATTAGAAGGCATAAAGAAAGCGAAGACCACTGATCAGGAGAAGGTTATCGATGCCTTAGAAGGGATTACGATTGCAACACCCGGTGGGCCTCTAACCATCCGTAAATTCGACCATCAAGGAGAGATGGGGGTGTATGTCGGGTTGACGAAAAAATCCCCGGAGTTTTCCCGCTTCCTCATCTTGGAGAAATTGGATTACATCCCCGGCTCGCAGATCATAAGGTCCGTGGAGGAAGTAAAGGCTCTGCGGGAAAAAGCTCCGGAAAAGAAGTAGATTAACGGAGTTCAATTATCCAGACGGGGGCTTGATCGAATCAAGCCCCCGGAGGAAATGATTCCGATGGATTTTTGGCAATTTTTGTCTCTTTCCTGGCTTCCCCCTCTGTCCATTTTGATCACACAGCTCTTGAACGGAGTCGCCAGGTCCATGCTCCTCTTCTTGATTTCATCGGGCCTGACCCTAATCCTGGGGATTCTGGGAGTGGTGAATTTCGCTCACGGGTCGCTCTACATGCTGGGAGCGTATACCTGCTACACCATCATGATCTACCTGGCTCAGGACGCCTACAGTTTCTGGGTGGCCTTGATCCTCGCCCCTATCGCGATAGCCATCGTCGGCGCCATCATCGAGCTGTTCCTCCTCCGGAGAGTTTATGAGGCGGAAGGAATCATGCAGCTTCTCCTTACCTATGCGCTTGTCCTCTTCTTTTCCGATTTCGTACGGCTGGTCTGGGGTCCCCAATACCGGGATGTGAACCGCCCCGAAGTGCTGGGAGGGGCCGTTTTTTGGGGGAAGGTTATTTTCCCGTCTTACAACCTTTTTGTCCTCATCCTCGGGCCGCTGGTAGCTTTGTTCCTTTGGCTGATTCTTTACCGAACCAAATTTGGAAAGACCGCCCGGGCGATTGCCTTTGACCGCGAAATGGCCAGCGCCCTGGGGGTCAACGTTCCCTTCCTTTACACAACGGTCTTCATGATGGGTTGCGGTTTGGCCGGGCTGGGGGGAGCTTTGGCTGCACCCATGGGATCGATCACACCGACCATGGACATCTCCATCATCGTGGAATCTTTCGTCGTCGTGGTGATCGGCGGCATGGGGAGTTTCGGGGGAGCCTTGCTCGGGGCCTTGATCGTCGGCGTTGCTCACGCCTTTGGGATTCTCATCCTGCCCCGTATTGCCATGGTCTCCATCTTTGTGGTCATGGCCGTCGTATTGATCCTCCGGCCCTGGGGACTTCTGGGGAATCCCCTCGGGCCTTTGACGAAATAATTTTTCCAGAGGCATTAAGTTATGACCCGTGAAAAATACTTCCCAAGGAGCCAGAGATGATTGAGTCGCGCTCCAATTGGAGCTGGGCTTTGGGGGGAATCATGGTGTTGGCGGTGCTGCCCTTTTTTCTATCAAAATTTTACCTTCATCTGGCCTCCACGATTTTGATCATGGCCCTCTTCGCCATGAGCTTCAACCTGATCTTGGGCTACACAGGGATCACCTCCTTCGGGCACGCGGCTTTCTTCGGGGTGGGGGCCTATACATTCGCTCTTCTGTCCATCAAGACCAACTGGCCTCTGGTTCTGAATATCTGCTTGGCTCCGGTGACCGGCGCGCTGGCAGCCTTTGTCGTCGGCTATTTCTGCATCCGCCTTCACGGGATCCTTTTTGCGATGCTGACTCTGGCCTTCAGCCAGATTTTTTACACCATCGCTTTTCAATGGTACGGCTTCACGGGGGGAGACAACGGCATTGTCGGGTTACCCTCGCCGGCAATCTTGGCTTGGGACAAAGGCTTCTATTATTTCACGGCCGCCATCGTTAGCGCGGGGGTCGTCATTCTCTGGCGTTTGATCCATTCTCCCTTCGGATATACTCTTTGGACGATCCGGGAGAATTCTCTCCGTTCCTCTTTCATTGGCGTAGAAGTAAACTGGCACCGGCTGATCGTTTTTACCATTACCGGCGCTTTTGCCGGAATGGCCGGGGTGTTATTTGCCATGCTCGACCATCAGGCCTTTCCCAACTATTTTCATTGGTCTTTATCGACCGAGGTTCTGATTATGGCTCTTCTGGGTGGCATGCTTACTTTCACCGGGCCAGCCCTGGGGGCTATGGTGGTTACCTTGCTACGTTATTGGATTTCTTCTTACACGCTCTACTGGATGATCTTTCTGAGCCTCATCCTCCTGATCATCGTGCTCTTCCTGCAAAAAGGAATCATCGGGACGATCACGGAGAGGATGAAACCCCCGGAGCTCAGGACATAAAGGATATGGAGGATGAGCCTTCTTCGGGTTGAAGGGTTGAAGAAAGCGTTCGGAGGCCTGCTGGCGGTCGATGATGTGAACCTCGAAATTCAGGCTGGGGAGATGAGTTCCATCATAGGTCCGAACGGAGCAGGAAAAACAACTTTTTTCAACCTGGTAACCGGTTACCTGTCTAAAGATTCCGGCCGAGTTTTTTTTAAGGGGGATGACATCAGCCGATTGTCTCCCCCGCAGATCTGCCACCAGGGGATTGGGCGGGCTTTCCAGGTTTCCAACCTGTTTCCCCGATTTACGGCCTTTGATAATGTTCAGGTTGCCCTCATGATGCATAAACGAATGGCCCTGGACTTTTTCTCCAATGCTCGCAAACTCCTGCGGCCGGAAACCTTAAAGATTCTGGAGGAAGTCGGTTTAGCAGATCAGGCTCACCTCCTGAGCAAATCCCTGGCCCACGGAGACCAGAAGCGTCTGGACATCGCGATCGCCCTGGCCAGCGAACCCGAACTGCTCATGCTCGATGAACCCACAGCCGGGATGAATCCGAAGGAAAGCTTCAAGATCATGGATCTGGTGGCGGGCATCGCGCGGGCCCGCGGCATGACCGTGGTTTTCATAGAGCACGATATGGACATCGTCTTCTCTATCTCCGAACGCATCCGGGTCATGCACATGGGGCGCCTCTTCGCCGCAGGAAAACCCGAAGAGATCCGGGAGAACCGGGAAGTAAAGCAGATCTACCTGGGAGAATCGGAATGATGCTGAGGGTAGATAGCATTCACTCCTTCTACGCCAGCAGCCAGGCCTTGTTTGGCGTTTCTCTCCAAGTGCAAGAAGAGGAAATCGTTTGCCTACTGGGCCGGAACGGGGCTGGAAAGTCGACAACTTTTCGGGCCATCATGGGCCTGACGCCCCCTCGTCAGGGAAAGGTTTTTTTCAAAGAGAGGGAGATCACTCGTCTGCCCACATACCGCATTGCCCGCCTGGGCCTGGGTTATGTTCCCCCGGACCGCCGAATCTTCCCCGGGCTGACCGTGCGGGAAAACCTGGAGATCCCCGTGAAAAAGCGCCTGAACCCCGCGGGAGGCTGGACGATTGATAAGGTTTCGGACCTCTTTCCCCAGCTGCGAGTACTCGCAGCCTCCAAGGGCGCCTACCTCAGCGGGGGAGAGCAGCAGATGCTTACCATCGCCCGGACGCTGATGGGAGACCCGGAACTCCTTCTTTTGGACGAGCCCTCGGAAGGGTTAGCCCCCCTGATCGTGCGGCATATGGGGGAAAGGATTGCGGAGCTAAAAAACCACGGCCTGACCATCCTCATTGCGGAGATGAACGTTAAGTTCGCCATGAAATTTAGCGAGCGAGCCTATATTCTGGAGAAGGGTTCGATCTGCTACGAAGGAAGCGTGGCCGACCTCAGGCAGAATGAAGAAGTGATGCACGCCTATTTGGCTGTTTGAGAGGGGAGAGGCTATGACCAGCATCTATGAACAAAAACCTTGGTTGAAAAACTACCCCCCATGGGTAGCCCCTCAACTTGAGGTTCCGCAAGAGAACAACGTCCAAATTCTAAAACGGGTTTGCTCCCAGCGAGGCTCTGAGCCAGCCATTTACTACTTTGGCCGCTCCATCTCCTTTGGAGAAGTGGACAGGTGGTCAGACAGCTTGGCCGTTGCTCTTCAAGACATGGGGCTGCAAAAAGGGGAGCGGGTGGTCTTCTACATGCAAAACATCCCCCAGTTTGTGATCGCTCAATATGCCGTCTGGAAAGCCGGAGGGATTATCGTGCCCCTTAATCCCATGTTCAAAGAGAAGGAACTGGAGTACTATTTTCGGGACTGCGGGGCGAAAATGCTCATCAGCCTGGGCTCCACTTACGAGGCGACGGCCAAGAACGTTGTTGAGCGGATGAACATCAGGTCCGTGATCACGACTTCGGGGCAGGACTTTCTTGGACCGACAGAGTCCCTGCCGAAGATGTTGCAGGAGGAGAAAAGAGAAAAGTTTCCCGGGACTCTTGATTTCTTGGACCTCCTCAAAAAATATGAGGGCAGGAGCCCCCAGCCCGTGAAACTTTCCCCGCAGGAACCTGCCTACTTTACCTATACTTCCGGTACCACTGGGCCCCCCAAAGGAGCGATGAACACCCATGAAAACATCGCTTTTAATGCTATGTTCTATACCATTTTCATTAAAATGAATTTCCAGGATGTCATTTTGGGGGTGGCGCCGCTTTTTCACGTTACCGGACAGGTGGCTCACCTGGCCTGTGCAGCGTACGCCGGGATCCCCGTCATCCTTTTTTTCCGCTTCGACCCGGAAGAGGCCCTCAAGCTCATTGAGCGGTGGAAAGCTACGATAACCGTAGGGTCCATTACGGTATTTATTTCGCTGATGAACCACCCCGACATAAAAAAACGGGACTTCTCCAGCATGAAGAAAGTTTTCAGCGGCGGCGCGCCAGTCTCTCCGGCGATCGTAGAAGATTTTGAGAGAATTTGCGGAACCTACATCCATAACATTTATGGAATGACCGAGACCAATTCTCCCTCCCATTTCACCCCCCTGGGGGCACGCTCTCCGGTAGACCCCATCACCGGGGCTCTCTCGATGGGGATTCCGGTTCCCAATACAATCGCTAAAATTATGGACCTGGAGACCGGGGAGAAAGAACTTCCTCCCGGAGAGGTAGGGGAAATCGTGGTCAAGGGGCCGATGGTCATTCCCGGCTATTGGAACAAACCCGAAGAGACAGCCTATGCCATCCGCAATGGCTGGCTCTATACAGGTGACGTGGGCAAGATGGATGAAAACGGTTGGTTCTATGTCGTGGACCGCAAGAAAGACTTGATTATCGTTTCTGGTTATAAAGTCTGGCCCCGGGACGTGGAAGACGTACTGTATCAGCACCCGGCCATAAAAGAGACCGCGGTCATCGGTGTCCCCGACTCCTACCGGGGGGAAACAGTGAAGGCCTTCGTGGCGATCAAAGATAATTTTAGGGACAAAGTTACCTCTGAGGAATTGATCGAGTTTTGTAAGAAGCGCATGGCGGCCTATAAGTACCCCCGGATTGTGGAGATCGTTCCAGAGATTCCCAAGACTATTACGGGTAAGTTCCTGAGACGTGTCCTACGTGGACAGGAAGGAGGCAAATCCTAGAACTGGGTGCCGGTTCCAGGAGCGGATCGAAGGGAGATTTTGGGGATTGCAGGTAAGAAAGATCTCCCTCCTGATCTGGAAGGCCTGAGAGGGAATTATGACCGCCGTCGAGATTGACATTGGCTCTAAGATCAAAAAGCTCCGTATCGCCAGAGGGCTCCGGCAGGAGGATGTGGCCCGGATGACCGATCTATCTTTGAGTATGATCTCCCAAGTGGAGAATAACCGGGTTTCTCCCTCCATCGCCACGTTAAAGAAAATTGCCAGTTCCCTGGGTAAGAATACGAGTTTCTTCCTGGATGAAGACGAAAATTCCAACCCGCCCTGCTTTGTTTTAAGAAAGAATGAACGGAAATTATGGCCTCTCTCCCCGAAGATTCACTTCTACCTGCTCACGCCACACCTCAACAAAGACCGCAAGATTGAACTCATGTGGAATGTCATCAAAACCGGCGGAGTCATGGAAACGCCGTACACGCATGAAGGAGAGGAATGCGGGGTGATCATTCAAGGAAGGCTGGAGTTTACCATCGGAAATCAAACCTGCATTCTGGAGGAAGGCGACAGCATCTATTTTGACGCCAGCATCCCGCATCGGTGGAGGAACGACGGGAAAAAAGATGTCCATGTGGTTTGGGCGGTTACGCCTCCCACATTGTGATCAAAAAATATTATGAATTTAAGTGAAAGGGGTTAAAATGGTTGACAAAAAAATTAATAATTCATCAGACTACAGGAACAGTCTGAGGCAGTTTCACCTGAACCTTTACGCTTTTGGAGAGAAGATCGAGAATGTTGTGGACCACCCTTTGCTCAAGCCCCACATCAACGCGGTGGCCGCCACCTATGATCTTTCCAACGATCCGGAGTTTGAAGATCTGGCCAATGCCAAGTCCCACCTGACCGGTAGAAGCATCAGCCGTTTCAATCATATCCACCAGAACCGGGACGACCTGATCAAGAAGGTAAAAATGCTCAGGATGTTAAACCAGCGCACGGCTTGCTGTATCCAGCGCTGCGCCGGCATGGATAGCGCAAACGCCGCCTACAGCGTGACGTACGAGATCGACAAGAAATACGGCACGAAATACCATGAGCGGTTCAAGGATTTCCTCCAGGAGGTTCAAGAGAAAAACCTGGTGGTGATCGGAGCCATGACCGACCCCAAAGGAGATCGTTCCAAGCCTCCGCACCAGCAGGCTGACCCCGACCTTTACCTCCATGTCGTGGAAGAGAGGAAGGATGGAATTGTCGTGCGGGGGGCCAAGGCTCACCTGACCGGTGTGACTTCAGCCCATTACGTTCTTGTTTTTCCCACATCGAGCATGCGGGCAGAAGACAAAGATTACGCGGTATGTTTTGCCATGCCTGTAGACACTCCGGGGATGACGTATATCTTCGGCCGGCAGACCAATGATCTTAGGAAAATGGAAGAAGGGGAGATCGACAAGGGGAACGCCCAGTATGCCATGGTTGGAGGCGAATGTCTGGCCGTGTTCGAGGATGTTTTCGTTCCTTGGGAACGGGTCTTCATGCATAAAGAGTATGACTTTGCCGGGATGTTCGTGGAACGCTTCGCTGCCGCCCACCGCCAGAATTATGGGGCCTGCAAAGGAGGAATCTCGGACGTACTCATTGGTGCCTGCGCCCTGTTAGCCGAATACAATGGGGTGGCCAATGCCTCGCACATCCGCGATAAACTGGTAGAGATGGTTCACCTTACAGAAACGCTCTATTCAGGGTCCATCGCCTGTTCCCATGAAGGTCACTGCACGGCATCGGGCGCCTGGGAGACTGACATCCTCCTGGCGAACTGCACCAAACAGAACACGACCCGGATGGTCTATGAGATCGGCCGCCTGGCCCATGACATCGCTGGAGGCCTCCTCGCGACGCTGCCCTCCGAGAAGGATTACCGCCATCCCCAGCTGGGCAAGTACATCGATAAATATTTGAAGGGAGTGGACAACATTCCCACGGAGAGCCGGATGCGCATCTTCCGCCTGATCGAAGCCATCACCGGGGGAACGGCCGTGGTAGAGGCCATGCACGGCGCAGGGCCGCCCCAGACGCAGCGAGTGTTCATGCTCCGGCAGGCGAATCTTTCTCACAAGATCAAGCTGGCCAAGAAGATTGCTGGGATCAAAGACCAATAAGGCAAGGAGGTGTCTTATGGAAAAAGAATATGTTCGCTGCCAGATAGAAGAAGGTATTGCCGTCGTAACCATCGACAACCAGCCGGCCTTAAATGCCCTGAACGCCCCCACGCTTACTCAGCTGGACCAAACGTTCGATGCCCTGGCTAAGAATCCGGAGGTCCAAGGGGTCATCCTCACTGGGGGGGGAGAGAAATCATTCGTGGCCGGAGCAGACATCTCCGAATTCATTCAGGTCAAAGGGGATACGGCAGTTAGATTTATGACTCGCGGCCAGCGAATTTTTGATAAGATCGAAGCCTTTGACCGGCCGGTGATCGCTGCGGTCAATGGCTTTGCTCTGGGGGGCGGCAATGAGCTGGCTATGTGCTGCGACATCAGTATCGCCGCGGAAAATGCCATCTTCGGGCAGCCGGAAACAAATTTGGCCATTGTTCCGGGCTATGGGGGGACCCAGCGCCTTCCGCGCTTAATCGGTCCCCGCAAGGCCAAAGAGGTTATTTTGGCCGATGAGCGCATCAATGCCCAGGAGGCTTTGCGAATTGGCCTTGTTCAGAAAGTCGTTCCCAAGGGACAGGCCGTGGAGGAGGCAAAAAAACTTCTTAAGAAGATCATGAGCAAGGGTCCCGTGGCCATTAAAATGGCCAAGAAGGCCATTAACGAGGGCTTGAAAATGTCTTTGCGCGAAGGGCTGGACCTGGAAGCTCAATGCAACGCCATATGCTTCGGCACCGAAGATAAGGATGAGGGAGCCAAGGCCTTTTTGGAAAAAAGGCCGGCGAAATTCAAGGGAAAATAAGCAAAAGATCTTAATCCCCCAGTAACCGGAAGCCCCGGGAGAAACTTTCAGGCAGTCTCTGGGGTGAGGCAATCGATTTGGGGTAAGAAATTCCAGGGAGGAATATATGCAAGATCGAGACGTTTATATCATGAGCGGGGCGCGAACGGCCATCGGAGATTTCGGCGGAGCCTTGAAAGATTTCCTGGGCCACCAGTTGGCTGTTTTCCCCATGGAGGAAGCGCTGAAGCGAGCCAAGGTAAGTAAAGAAATGGCGGAGGAAGTCATTCTGGGGCATTGCATCCAACGGTCGGATGAGCCGAACACAGCGCGCACGGCTGCCCTGAAAATGGGCATTCCGGTTAGTGTGCCGGCCTTCACCGTGCAGCGCCAATGCAGCTCGGCCATGCAGGCCATCGTCTCCGGAGCCCAGATGATTAAACTTGGGGAGGCCGACATCGTGCTAGCCGGTGGCGTAGAAGCCATGTCTTCCGCTCCTTACATGCTCAAGACTGCCCGCTGGGGGCAGCGTTTGCAGCACGGCCAGATGAATGATACGGTCTGGGACGTTCTGACCGATCCGCTGAATGGGATGCTGATGGGCATGGCCACCGAGGGGCTGGTAGAAAAGTACAAAATCACCCGGGAAGAACAGGACGAAGTTTCCTATCGTAGTCACAAAAATGCCTCCAGGGCCATCGCCGAGGGAAAATTTAAGGAAGAGATTGTCCCCGTTCCCATTCCGCAACGGAAGGGGCCCCCCAAGATCTTCGATATGGATGAACATCCCCGAAAGGATTTAACCATGGAGGATCTGACCAAGCTGCCGACGATTTTCAAAAAGGGGGGGACCGTGACCGCGGGAAATTCTTCGGGGATCAACGATGGGGCAGCGGCGGTCGTTTTAATGTCGGGGGCCAAGGTTCAGAAACTCGGGTTGAAACCGATGGCCCGGATCGTATCCTATGCCTGGGCGGCTTTAGAGCCGGAATTTTTTGGTTATGGTCCGGTGCCGGCGACCCAGAAGGCCTTGCAAAGAGCCAAGTTGACGCTGCCAGATATGGAATTGATCGAAGTGAATGAAGCCTTTGCGGGGCAGTATATGGCTTGCGAAAAAGGGCTGGGGTTGAAAAGGAAGATTGTCAACGTCAATGGCAGCGGCATTGGTTTGGGTCATCCGGTCGGTTCGACGGGGGCCCGGATCCTCATTACGCTCCTTTATGAGATGGCCCGGCGAAATCTGAAAATGGGCTTGGCAACCCTTTGCGTCGGCGGTGGCATGGGTATGACTACGATCGTGGAAAGAATTTAAAAATGGATGAGTTTTCTTCAGAAAGGAGAAAAGGATGGAGGTGAAAAAGATTTGTGTCCTGGGTGCGGGGTTGATGGGTTCAGGGATTGCCCAGGTCGCGGCAGAGGCGGGCTATGAAGTTTCCCTGCGGGACATCGAAGATCGCTTCGTCCAGAGCGGACTGAACATCATCAAGAAGAATTACGAACGGGCGATCAGTAAAGGGAAGATGACCAAAGCGCAGGCGGAGGGGAATCTCTCCAAGATCAAGGGGCTTGTGGATCTGGCTGCCGCCGTTAAAGGTGCCGATGTAATCATCGAGGCGGTGATCGAAAACATGGACCTGAAGAAACAGGTCTATAAAGAACTGGAGCAACTTTCCGGAAAGGAAACGATCTTCGCTTCAAATACCTCAGGCCTTTCCATTACCGAAGTCGCCTCTGTAACCAAGCGGCCGGAAAAGGTCATCGGCATGCACTTTTTCAATCCCGTACCGGTGATGAAGCTGGTGGAGATTATCAAGGGACAATCCACTTCCGCGGCGACCTTTGGCATCATCAAAGCCTTAGCGGAGAAGCTGGGGAAAACCCCCATTGCCGTGAATGAAGCTCCGGGGTTTGCCGTCAACCGGATTCTTGTTCCCATGATGAATGAGGCCATTTTTGTCTTGCAGGAGGGGATCGCCTCGGCGGAGGACATCGACAAAGGAATGATGCTGGGAGCCAACCACCCCATTGGACCCCTGGCGCTGGCTGACTTAGTGGGTTTAGACACCCTCTTGATGGTGCAGGAAAACCTTTACCACGAGCTGGGGGATTCTAAATACCGCCCCTGTCCGCTGCTGCGGAAACTCGTTCGGGCCGGACACTTTGGAAGAAAAACTGGGAAGGGATTCTACGAATATCCCAAGTGAACGGTGGGGTGAGCGAAGAAACGAGACTGGCCCGGGATGCCATTGCCCTAATTCGCGCCTGGGCCGAAAGGGAAAGGGGGACGCCTCGCGGAAATTCAGTCCCTCGCCTGGCCATAAAATTCTGCGGGGGATGTAATCCGGGCATCGAGAGAGGACAATTGGCCCGAATCATCCGCCGGGATCTGGCCGATGGGGTGCGCTGGGTTTCCGCAGAGGAGGAGGTGGACCTCTTGCTGATTATCTGCGGGTGTCTAACTGCTTGCGCAGACCGAACGGACGTAAAAGAGAAAGCCGTTCAATCTCTGGCCATCGCCGGCCCGAGAATTTCTTTTATCCAGAGAGAGAAAAATGGGGAAAAGGAGCCTTCCGGGAATTAGGGTTTAGGGAAACGAAGGGAATTCGTCACTTGGCTCTGCGAAGAGGGATTTATGAACCAGAATGAAAGGGAAGAGTTGATCAGGGAAAAAGGGGCCTGGGGAAAAAATTGTTCTCAACCTTCTTTAAAGCAAAACCCGGAACGTCTGCCCAGGTTCTCTACGGTCTCCGATATGGAGATCAAAAATCTTTATACCCCCGAAGACGTTTCCCAGTTGGATTATTTGCGGGACCTTGGCTTCCCTGGGCAGTACCCCTTCACCCGGGGTGTACAAGCCTCCATGCACCGGGGCCGCCTCTGGACGATGCGTATGTTCTCCGGCTTCGGGAGTGCCGAGGATACAAACCAGAGATACAAATACCTTCTCTCGCAGGGGCAGACTGGCCTTTCGGTGGCTTTCCACTATCCAACTCTGATGGGGTACGATTCGGATAACCCACGGTCCCGGGGAGAGGTGGGGCAGTGCGGAGTGGCCATCGACAGCCTGAGAGACATGGAAATTCTTTTCGACGGCATCCCCCTAGATAAAGTGACCACTTCCATGACCATCAATCCTCCGGCTGCCGTCCTATTGGCGATGTATATCGCAGTAGCAGAGAAGCAAGGGGTCAGCAAGAGGGAGATCGGCGGGACGATCCAGAATGACATGCTGAAAGAGTTCATCGCCCAGAAGACTTTTATGCTCCCGCCCCGGCCATCCATGCGCCTCATTGTCGATACGGTAGAATACTGTACCCAAGAGGTCCCGCGCTGGAATACGATCAGTATTAGCGGTTATCACATCCGCGAGGCGGGTTCGACGGCGGTGCAGGAACTGGCCTTTACGCTGGCGGACGGCATCGGGTATGTCCAGGCCTGTATGGAGAGAGGAATAAATGTGGACGATTTTGGGCCCCGGCTCTCTTTTTTCTTCAATTCTCATATCGACTTTTTCGAGGAAATCGCCAAATTTCGGGCTGCCCGGAGACTCTGGGCCAAGATCATGCGCGATCGCTTTAAGGCCAAGAATTCAAGGTCCTGGATGCTGCGTTTTCATACTCAGACCGCGGGTTGTTCGCTGACCGCCCAGCAGCCTTACCATAACATCGTCCGCACAGCTTTTGAGGCTTTGAGCGCAGTATTGGGAGGAACGCAATCGTTGCACACCAATTCTTTAGATGAGGTTTACGCCGTACCCACGGAGGGGGCGGCCACCATCGCCCTGCGCACCCAACAAATCATCGCGGAAGAGACGGGGGTAACGAACACGATCGACGCGCTGGCCGGGTCCTATTTTGTCGAAGCCATGACCAACCGGATGGAAGAGGAAGCGATCAAATATATCGCCAAAATCGACGAGCTGGGCGGCATCATTCGGGCTATCGAGTTGGGTTACCCCCAGCAAGAGATCGCCAACGCAGCCTACGCCTACCAAAAGCAGTTGGAGCGGAAAGAAAGGGTTATTGTCGGGGTTAATCGATATCAGATGGAAGAAGAGGAGCAGATCGAGTACCTAAAAATCGATCCGGAAATCGAACGGCGTCAGGTGGCCAGGCTGCAAGAGACCCGCCGCAGCCGAAACCAGGGTCGGGTGCAAGCCTACCTGGCAGATTTGAAAAAAGCGACTCGGGGTTCGGAAAATTTGATGCCAACCATTATGGCCGCGGTTAAAGAATACGCCACCCTGCAAGAAATTTGCGACGTCTTCCGGGAGGTCTTCGGTGTTTACCGCGACCCCGGAATGTTCTGATTTCAATTGACCGCTGAGACCGCAGAGGTCGCGGAGGCCGCAACATCTAAAAACCACCGAAGAGAAATCAAGTTACAAATTTATTTTTAGTTTCTTTCGATTCTATTTTTCTGCGTTCTCCGCGTTCTGTGCGGTGAAGATGGTTTGGGAGGAAATATGGAGCGGAAGGTGAGGATCTTGATC
>Ga0187886_1000887_pt1 | contig 30974 bp, 35 predicted proteins | sample June2016WEW_20_1_FD_133001 | JGI IMG/M metagenome (GOLD analysis project Ga0187886, IMG submission 133001) | Peatland microbial communities from SPRUCE experiment site at the Marcell Experimental Forest, Minnesota, USA - June2016WEW_20_150 | ecosystem: Environmental > Terrestrial > Soil >...
ACAAGAAATTTAAAGCACCGGGCTATATTCGCCGTCATTTATTCTGCAGGGTTGCGTATCTCGGAATTAATCAATCTGCTGCCCTCTGACAATGCCCATAGGAACACGCGGCTTAGTCCAACTAACTCAGTTTTATACACAATCTTATATAACACCAATCTGGTAAGTAGTTTAATATTTTATGCCTACCTTTAATGGGAAAGTTGTTATAAGACTGTGTATAAATCGCTTAGTAAAGATTAAAATAACGAAAACACATTCACTTATGAAAAGATTTGAAAAAATAATTAATGGATTGATAATTGGAAGCACATTCCCATTATTGCTTGGACTCTTATCTGTAATAATATGGTTTTACCTTGATAAGTCTGAGGATAGACCTGTTATTTATTTAATTATTGGAATATTATTAGGATTAATAATAGACTATAAATTTCTAAAAGGTTGGATTAGTCGTAGATTTGACTTGTCAATTTGGTTTATGGCTGCGATTTATGTAATCTATAATATTTTTGTTTTTGGATTCTTTATGGGACTTCCAGTTTTTAATGTATTCCTGGGATTCTTTGCTGGATACTATTTTGGTAACAGGATTTGTTTTAAAAATGTGGAATCTAAAAAGCATTCAAAGATTATAAATCAAGTGTCGTTGTTTACAGGTCTGATAATGACTTTAATTTGTATTTCTTCTGGATTTCTTGCATTAGTAGATAATGAAGCTGCAGGTATGATTAAAGAGGTGTTAGGTTTGGGTTTTGAGGTTACAAAGTCAATGGTTTGGGGAATAGTATTGATTGGTGGATTAACATTGATTTTGGCTAATATTTTATTGACAAGAATAACAATGGTTAATACAATAAAAAAAATAACGCTCCGCTAACTCGGTCGGTTTGGTTAATTGGCTTCGCCAGCCCGGACTACTTCCCAGTCGGCCCAAAAGTCTATGAAAGAAAAATTAAACCCACTTATTAAATCTTATGGCACCCGTCCCGATAGCTATCAAATTATCAATATAATGGATACAATGATAGCATATTGTGGCCTGGCATGTGATAGTTGTCCGATTCATTTGGCAACACTTGAAAAAAATATTTCTCATCAGGCTGAAATGAGAGTATTGATTGCGGAAGAACTTTCCAAAATCTATGGGACTACTCCTAAACCAGAGATTATAACTGACTGCGACGGATGCAGAGTTTATAATGGAAGACTGTTCACTGGATGCGCCGATTGTGAGATCAGGAAATGTGCTATCCTGAAAAACGTGATAAATTGTGCATATTGTAGCGATTATGCATGTGAAAAACTAAAGAAGCACTTTGCCATAGATCCGGGTGCTCAAGACAGATTAGAAGAAATTCGTAAGAAAAATCAGTATCAACACGATAAATAAAATACTTGTGTTAACACGGCATCCTCCGCAGTGACTGACAAAGATGGTAATGTTTACAAAACTGTAACTATTGGCACTCAGGTATGGATGGTCGAAAACCTGAAAACCACCAAAGATAGGCGTGTATTCAGTTCGTTGTTTGAGGAATCACCAGACTATTTAATGATCCTGAAAACATTCAAAATCCCAATAAAATTTTAGCTACTTCCTCTGTTCTAAACTCTAAAGTATTATTACTTTTGTTATGTACCTGTCGGGTGAGTGTTAGTTTTTATACTAATACACTAAATATAAGCATTTTATTCGGCAGTTTTAAGATTATAATTTGAAATTAGGTTTAACAAGAAATTACAAGATGATGCACCGTCGTAACTTTATCAAACTTATACCAGCCGTGGAAGTGATGGGATATTCTATCCCGTTAACCGGGATAAATTTGAAGGGAGAGCAGACACTTATTACTGATACTCGCGAATATTGGGTTTCGTTTCTTACAAAAATTGCCAATCCTTTATTGAATTCCCTGAGTAATGAAGTCCTCAGAAAAAATATGCCGGTTGAATGCAGTCCTGGCAATAGCGAAAATCGAAAGATGGTTACTTACCTGAAGAACTCACTCCTGGTCAGGTTAGAAGTGTTTTGTCGACTGTTATTCAAAAAATGATTGAAGCCCCGGGGACTTTTGATCAGGAGGGATGGTTAACTATAGGGTTTTACGGACATCAACCAAGTATCGGGGAAACTTATATTTCAACAGGAAGTCTATACCTGTGCACCACAGGTATGTTAGCTCTTGGACTGCCTGCAAATCACCCGTTTTGAACATCACCGGCAGCAGATTGGACTGCAAGGAAAGTTTGGAGAGGTGTTGATTTAAGAAGCGATCATGCTCTTTAAACTTGATTCACTGAAAGATTAAATTCTTACAATGAGAGTTTTAAAATCAAATAATTCATATAACTTCAATATCTGTTGAGATCAGATATTATTTAAAAAAACATAAACCATGATTTATAAATACCCCAAAAATTTTGCGAGATTCTATGACACGATATATCACCATATGAGAGATGCCGTGGATAATGAATATTTTCAAAATGAGATACAAAGATCAGGAGGAAAAATATTGGAAATTGGAGTAGGAACAGGAAGATTATTTATTAATGCACTGAATCAGGGAGCGGATATTCATGGATTAGACATCAGTGAATCGATGCTAGAAATCCTTTATAAAAAACTTCAAAGGGATCAGCATTACCGGATAAGTCAACAAAATATAATTAATTTTTCATTTGATTTTAAATTTAATCTTATAATTGCACCATTTCGTGTAATAATGCATCTTCTTAATATAGAGGAACAAATCAAAGCAATTGATAATGTTTACAATCATTTAAATAGTAATGGAAGATTTATTTTTGATGCCTTTATCCCGGATCTAAATCAATTAATAAAAGGAATAAATAATCAAATGGATTTCGAGGGCGAATATGATTCCGGCCAGAAGATCAGACGATTTGTTTCAACTTCTCCGAATTTAATTAACCAGACAATACAGGTGAATTTTCATCTGGAATGGGAAGAGAAAAATGAGTTAAAACATGATGATTGGATATTACCTTTAAGATTCTTTTTCAGATATGAGTTAGAACATTTACTTGAACGAACAAAATTTGAGAAATATAAAATATACGGTGATTATAAAGGAAGTGAGCTGGATAAAGAATCTAAAGATTTTATCGTTATCTGTCAAAAACAATAACAACCGTTCGCCCGCCTGACAGACGCAGTCGGGCAGGGTCGCATGGGCGGGCTTTTACTCCTGCTCCCGGGATAAATTTGTAAGCGGTATTTTCGGAGCAAAAGAACTATAAAAATACCTTCCGGCCATATCATCAGACATCGGATTTAAGGGGAGCTGCGATAAATAGAGACAACCAACATACAAAACCCTGCCGGTAGCACAAATATGAACAACCATAAAAAAAAATAGAATATGATACGATTTATTATTACAGCAATTCTCACCGGACTACTCTTCGGAATTTTGGACGGTTTGATCAATGGAAATCCATGGGCAACAAAACTTATGGAATGTTATAAACCTATCGCAAAGCAGAGTATAAACATACCAGCCGGTCTAATTATTGATCTGGTTTATGGCTTTGCGATCAGTGGATTATTTCTACTTCTGTTTCCAGTCTTACCTACTGAATTTAGGATTATTAAGGGAATAACTTTTGGAGTTGGAATGTGGTTCTTTAGAGTTTTGATGAATGTTATTTCCAGTTGGATGATGTTCAATATTCCTGGTAAGACGCTAGACTATCTTCTGCTTTCAGGTCTGATTGAAATGATACTATTAGGAATCCTTAGTGGATTGATGCTTAAACGGTAAAATGCTATAGATAACATGGACAATAAAGGTAATTTGTTTGTCACGAATTGTGTGTTAACATACCCGTCAAACCTGTGATTCACCTGTGAAATTCATCCATTTACCGATAAAACTTTTTTTAAACACTATCGCAGTATTATATTTGAGTTTGATTCATAAAAACTTTTAAAACTTAGCTTATGAAAAAGATTTTGTTATCATGTGTCCCAGCCCTGTTCTGTATTTCGATCATGGCACAGAACAATATCAACCTTAAAATGAACCTGGAGAAAAATAAAGTCTATCGTTTTAATTCTGTTTCGGAACAGACAATTATTCAAACGGTAAACGGGAATCAGCAAACCATAGAATCCAAAACCAATAATACCGTTTCCATAAAAATGATTGATGTTACCGCTGATTTTATGATCACTGAAGTACGTTTTGATACCATAATAACCAATACAAATACAATGGGAAAAACGGTCAGTATGAGTTCAGTAAGCGAAGGAAATATCAAATCAACGGAAACAGCTGATGTCATGTCGTGCATCATGAACAGGTTAAGCAAGAATGCCCTGTATGTTAAAGTGGATTTTACAGGTAAGGTACTTGAAATTGTGAATTCGAAAATGTTTTCGGATGTGATTATGAAAGATACCAGTTCTATTACTCTCACTGGTCCAATAGCTTCCGGTGTAAAAACGCAGATAATAAACATGGTCAGTGACAATACATTAAAAACAATGGTTGAAATGTTTACCCATTATTTACCGGGCAAACAGGTATCCGCAGGTGATAATTGGGATGTAACTATCAGGACGAATTCCGGGGGAATGACCCTCGATATAATAACCAGATATCATTTAGATGGAGTAAAAGGTGATGCTGCAAATATAACTGCCGATTCAAATATTAAAGCAGCAGAGAATGCAGGGCCTATGGAATCCAGTGGCGCTAAAATAACCTATGATGATATAAAAGGATTGAGTAAATCAAACATGGTGATTAATATCCGTACCGGTTTACTGATTGAGGATAAGGCAAAAACACATATTGCAGGGAATCTCGGAGTAAGTGGCCCTGGATTTAGTATGCAAATACCAATGGATATCAACGGGGAATCGAAAGTTATTGCACTTCAGTAAATTGAAATTTAATTAAAATGAAAAAAGCTTTATTTAGTCTGCTGCTGATTATATCCATTACTTCACAGGCTCAGAACATAAAGGGAAAGGTATGCTATGAGAAAGATAAATCTCCCGTTCAGTTTGCTTCTGTAGCTCTGATTCAATTGCCTGATTCATCTATGATAACAGGTGTAATTACTTTAACAAACGGAGGTTATATGCTTGAAAAAGTAAAACCCGGGAATTATTTCTTAAGGGCCAGCTTTCTGGGCTATAAGGCCAGTGGGAAAAATGTCATTGTTGATGCTACCAACAAAGAAATTTCAGTTGATACTATATATTTAACCGAAATCACAACAAGCTTAAAGGAGGTCACTGTTTCAGCTGAGCGCATAAAGGGCAAGGAGATGGTCGACCGTACTGTTTATGCAATTCCTGAAGTCATTTCCAAAAGCTCGACTAACGGTTATGATATCTTAAAGAAAATACCACAGGTAAATGTCGATTTTCAGAACAATATAACGCTTAATGGCAGCAGCAACTTTATTATCCAGGTGGATGGAAGACAGCGTGACAGGGATTTTCTTAACAAACTTCTCCCTTCTGACATCCAAAGCATTGAAATTATAAGCAACCCTTCCGGTAAATACGAAGGCAATATCGATGGAGTAATAAATATTATCCTGAAAAAAGAGGCCAGGTATGGTATGAATGGCAATGCAGGACTAAATATAAAGCCATTTAATAAACCAACAATTCAAGCAACCGGTAGTCTCGATTATTCTATAGGCAAAATAACCTTCTATATAACTGGGTTCACTTATTTGCAGAAACTGAATATTAATACCACCAATACGAGCAATTTCGTAATGAACGACTCAACAACCAGCATGTCGGGAACAGGTGCGCTAAAAGTGACCAGTTCGTCTGTTAATACCGGATTCGATTATTACATGAATGATAAAAACAACCTGAGTTTTAATATAAGCTATAAACCTATAGGTCAGGACATTAACGTACCTGGTGAAACCTTTCTGTATAAAAACAATGTTCCTCGGAATACAGTTACATCACTCTCCACGAATAACCTGCATAGTGACGAAACAGCAGCATCGCTGTTTTACACAAAGACATTTAACAAACCTGTACAGGAATTCACAGCTGAAATGAACTTATACTGGTTTAAATCAAATACCGGGAATGATTTTATCAATACCAGGTACCTGTATAATTCCGATACGGAAATCGATAGTTACAGCCGGTTAGAGGATGATATAAACAATAGGAATTATTTCTCCGTTAAATTGAATTATGTACAACCTCTCGGGATGTCTGGTAAAATTGAAACAGGTTATCAGTTATATAGCCAGCAGATGAGCTATCTTTTTAATATTAATAACCAGGAAACAAGCAACATGTTTAAATACAACGAAGTTCGTAATTCAGTTTATGGCGGAATTACCTGGAATCTCAAAAAGATGGGGATCCAGGCTATGCTGAGGGTCGAAAACAGCCATATCATGGCTGATTCGGTTACTCAGCCGAACTATACCTGTTTGCTGCCATCCGCCAACCTTCAATACAAATTTTCGGCATCACATAACCTGAAATTAACATATAATCGTAGAATTAACCGTCCCGGAATCTATAACATGGATCCATACTATAAAATAGGACAGAATTATGATATTTCGGTGGGTAATCCGAATCTTAAGCCCGATTATCGCGACCGTCTCCAGCTTACCTATACATGGAACTTTGGCAGCAACTATTTCTCCCCATACGTTTATAAGGAGTTTTATAAAGATAAAATCGGGAGTGAATACCAGGTAATAACTTCGCCCATCAGTGGCACACTAACAACATTTACCAAGCCCTTTAACCTGCTTAGTGGCTATGAGTCAGGTGGTGGTGTTAATACCATGTTGTGGTATGTAAATATAAATGCAAGGATTTATAAAGGACATATTAACGAGTACACCGGACAAACTGTCACTATCCCGGGTCTGGATTATTTTTCATATAGTATAACAAGTTATGCATTTGCCCAATTTGACAAAAACAAGAAGACTACAGCGTTTGTTTATTTGAGTTATACCGGTGTAAATATGAATGCCCAGAGTAAAACATACAGCATGCCTCTTTATGGTATTGGTGGCCAGAAGCAAATCAAGGATCATAGTATTGGCATATTTTGGTTACTTCCCTTTTCAAAGGATATACAATACCAGAAGACCATAACCGAGACACCAGCCTTTAACTCAAGGAATATTATAGGTTTCGATGTTTCAGGTTTTGTCCAGATCAGCTATTCGTATAAATTTAACAAAGGGAAGAATGTTAAAAAACTCGACCGGAAGATAGATGTGGAGAGCGATAGTAAAAGTCAGACTATAGGGAGATAATTGTTTAAGTCTTACACACGCTGTGCAAAGAATATTCAAATGTCTGCGATTAGACAATTTCCACTTATCGACCTAACTATATCCGCCCGGTAGTCAGCATTCATGCAAAGGCCATTTGGAGAGACAATTTACTTATAACGAGACCAATACGTAATAATTAAAATGGGTACGAATGCTAACTTGGTCGGTATTATGAAAAGCACTGTTCTAAGGTTGTTAGGGGATTTTATTATATATATATCAATGCAAAAAGTGATTCATATCACGAAACTCTCCGCATTTCCATCCTGCTTACAGGTTATTGGATGTACTCCTCAAAAGGCAATTACTTTATTTTTTAACTACTCTAATTAAGGAGTATCCATAATATTTTCTGAACCTTCTCCTTTATAGGTTGCACTTCACCTTTATTAATTATATCTGATTTTAATAAATCATATTCATCCTTTTTAAATTTTCCAGGTGAAGCAATAAAACCTTTTTTTGAAACTTTCACGAGTTCTTTCTCTGTTTCCAATTCTTTTAAAGGTCGCACTTTCAATTGACTAATAATTCGCGATTTTAATTGGTCGTGGTATTCTTCCTTGCTTAATATACCTGAATTATGCAAATCGAATAATTCTATAATTTTCAATGATGCTGATATTGAATCGTTCTTCATGATACTAAAATATTAACGACGCAATTTTTGATACTGTTGTATAACGACAAATAAATGATTCTTACCAATTTATAAAAAAATCTTTATTGATGCCAAACTTTCAGCATAAAATTATTAAATGCTTCTTATATAAATTTATATATTAGGAATAAAACAGATACGCAAATATTAATAAATGAATATGATAGAAAGGAACTCACATCCCCATTGATAAAAGGTAGACTTTAAATAAGAGGCAGTACATAATAAGAAACTCGCCGCGTTTTTACCCATCCCTGGAGAATCTTTATATATTATAGTTATTACACGTTCAATACAGCATATCAAATTTATGCTGATTGATTTATATTTCATAATTTTATTAAAATAATTAAGACTTTTTGTCGATTTAAACGTATAACAAGATAACTAAACATTTTAAACTAAATTTTACATAAATGAATACAGTAATGAATTTTCGAATTTTAGTTATGTTGTCATTTCTCCTTTTAACCCCGGTTCTAACCCAGGCTCAAACGGATAAAAAGACAGCCGAATTGAAGAAACTTGAAACCGGCATTGCTACTGCCAAAGCTAAGGTTGCTCTGAATGAACGGCAGCTGACTATTTCAGATTCCTTGATTACATTGGGAACTCAACTTATAGCTGAATCAAAAACGGAAACTAAGGCTATTGATGCAGAACGCAAGAAACTTGACAAAGACAATGCCACTAAACATAAGTCACTGACTAAGCTTTCAACTTCAAAAGATAAGGAAGAATCCAACAAGGCTAGGGCCGATTTAAAAGCCCTGGATGTGCAGTATAAATTGGATTCCAAAGCTCTTAGCTCCCGTTTAAAGGATGCTACAAAAAAGTTAACAACAGGTAATGCGAATCTCACAAAAGGGAAAGCGACTAAAAAAAGTGCCAAGGATGCGCTTAAAATTTCGCGGAATGCTCTTGATGCTGCTCAAGCGAAATATGATAATGCCTCTGCTTCAGGAGAAAATACCACCGCAAAAGGTAAGAAAAAGAAATAAGCAGAGATTGGCTGTTCACACCACCACGGAACTTAAGTAACAAACAAAAAAGCCTCGATATAGTTGTGTATCAAGGCTTTGTTTGTTTTTGTTGACCCACCTGTTGTTCTGAGATGGTTCACCTCGACTTTAAGTAATCAAGAACCACTGAAAATCAACAGTGCTAATTCCATCCATCAGATCTGAAAAGTTTTGGTGAGTGGATTTTTATTTGACTTGTTTTATTGTCTTTCGTAATTTTATCCAGATGAATAAATTATTTTGAAAAACATTATTAAGATGGAGGTAATCATGGACTCAACAACAACAAGTATTTTTGTGTTTGGCATCTATTTAATCTTTGTCGGGGCAGGATTCCTATTAATTCCAAACATATTACTGCCATTATTCAGATTTCCTAAAACTGATGAGCCATGGATAAGAGTTATGGCAATTCTTGTATTAATCATTGCATACTTTTACATAGTTGCTGCACATCATAACGTCACTCCAATATATTGGGCGACAGTATATGAAGAATAAAAACCTCTGTAAAATCAAATTTAGAAGAACCTTGTCCAATAGAATGCCCATAGTTATATGCCAAAAAAAAAGAGTACTAATGTGAAAAATTAATCGTGACCTCTCTTTCCTTCATTGACATATCTATTGTTTAAATTCGACAAAATCAATGATTTATACACCATGTGTGGTATTTGATATTCACGTATCTTTACCGTATTATTTAATGATAAGGGATATAAATGAAGAATTTGCTTGGTGGGCATACCAAATGCCTTCTTGTACAAACAAAATTTTCAGGATTTAGTTTCTGGAATTACGAGGAGGTTTGTGAGATGGTTGGGGCAAAATACCCGGCTTCCTCTCTTGGATTGCTGACGGTGGCTGCACTACTTCCCCAGCATTGGATATTCAGGTTAATTGACGAGAATGTTGAATCTTTACTTAATGACCATTTGAAATGGGCTGATATTGTCTGTACAGGAGGGATGCTTACTCAACAGAAAAGCATGCTCAATTTCATTAAGCGGGTTCATGATCTAGATCGCATTGTTGTGGTTGGTGGTCCCGATCCTACTTCACAGCCTGATGTTTATTATGAGGCCGACTTTTTAGTCTTGGGAGAAGGAGAGGTTACCATTCCCATGTTCTTAAATGATTTGCAGAAGGGGTCAAAAAGCGGGAGATATTTTTCCGAGGAAAAAGCAAATATGCTGAAAGCTGTCGTACCCAGATATGATCTGATCAATTTCCGGAATTATATTATGATCGGACTTCAATTTAGCAGGGGGTGTCCATTTAATTGCGAATTCTGCGATATCATTGAGCTATATGGCCGAATACCCAGGTTTAAGTCAAACGAACAGGTGATCAAAGAACTCCAATACCTTTACGATTTAGGTTACCGTGGTCATGTTGACATAGTCGATGATAACTTTATTGGTAATAAAAAGAAGGCTAAAGACCTCTTACGTGAATTAAAAAAATGGACTAAAAACCACCGGTATCCATTTTATTTTGCTACCGAAGCCTCTATTAACCTGGCCGATGATGATGAATTGCTTCAGTTAATGAAAGATGTTGATTTCCGGTATGTGTTTCTTGGTATTGAAACACCCGAAAATGATACTTTGAAACTGAACAAGAAAACCCAGAATGTAAACAAACCGATAGAAGATGCTGTTAGGAAACTCTTATCGTATGGTATAGTGAGTAATGGAGGATATATTATTGGTTTCGACAGTGAAAGCAGACAGATTGCCGATAATATGATCGATTCCATACAGAAATCAGGAATCTGCATGGCAATGATCAGCCTGCTTTACGCACTGCCAAATACTCAATTAACCCGCCGTCTTGAATCTGAAGGTAGGTTGTTTCAGCAGGCATCAAGGTCAATTGGTGAGAGCGATATTGACCAGACAACGAGCGGTCTGAACTTTATTACACTGATTTCACGTATCGAGATCCTTAAGAATTTTATTCGGGTTATCAATGAAATTTATGATCCTTCGAATTATTATAAGCGGGTTATTTATACAGGCTTGAATATCAGACCCCATTATAGACATAATCCAAATTTCAGGACATGGCTTATTTACATGCGTTCATTCCTAAGGGTTTGTAGTAGAGCAGGTTTTAACTCAGCAACCGGATTCTATTATTGGAAGATGTTTTTTACCGTGATATTCAGAAACCCAAAAGGGGTTGAAACGGCAGTGAACTTAGCAGCAATGTTCATTCACTTCAGGAAACAAAAAGAATATGGCGTTTCAGCGATGAATCACACAATTGGTGAATTGGAAAAAACCGGTGAAGAAGCTTATTATGCAATGATACTGGGTAATAATCGGAGACATGATTAAGATTGAAAATAAATGACTTTTTCTACACATAACAAGTTGGCAGCCGTACAATATGGGGTAAGTCGGTTAGCAAAACCAATTATCTACATATAAACTTCCCAATTCCCCAACTACTTTTATTTAATGTATAATACAGCATATCAATCACATAACAGACAAATGAATCAAACTGGATTCCTTAAAAAGTACAATATTTCAAAGAAAGATTTCGAATCAACTGGGTTAGAATGGAAAAAACTTGAAGAAATTTAAAGTGATTATTTGGCCACTAAACACATCTATGAACCCGCTGCCAAAGAAATAGTAGAGAGACTTATCACTTTGAAAACGGTTCATTCTGTTAAATATAGAATAAAAGATCCGGAACATTTAATTGAAAAAATAATTAGAAAAAAACTAGAATCTCCAAGAAGAATATATACAATTGAAAACTATTCCAAAAAATCGATGATATTATTGGTGTTAGGGCTCTTCATCTATATAAATCAGACTGGGAAGAAATAGGTGATTTTATAAAAAATACATGGAAATTAAAGGAAAAACCAACAGCAAATATAAGAGAGGGAGATTCTAAGGAAATTCAAAATATGTATAAGTCCAAAGGTTGTGTAATAAAAAATCAAAAATATGGCTATAGATCAATTCATTACATAATAGAATCTAGCCCAATTAAAACTAAGTTTACATCAGAGATTCAAGTCAGAACCATATTCGAAGAAGGTTGGAGCGAAATTGACCACAATATTAGATATCCTTACGATTTAGAAAATCCAATATTAAAAGGGTATTTAATTTTGTTCAATAGGCTTGCAGGAATGCTGATGAAATGGGAACTTATATTAAATTTCTTCAGAAGGAACTAACCATAATTAGTGAAAACCATAAAAACTCTATTAAAGAGCGTGATGAAACTATTAAAGACCTTAAATCAAAAGTTGAAAAATTAAAAGGAGACAATTCATTAAAGAAGGAAATCAATATTGGTATTGATAAATTATTTAAGCCCGAAATTTCATTTACTTCTTCAAAGGGAGCTACTGGCATCCAAGGAACTTCCTATCTAGGTGCTATTGGTGCAGCTTTTCTTGATCCAACTGTTTCTTACTTATCGACAGGAGGAATTACATCATTAAATGGCTCAGTTTTAAATTCAAGAGAATGCAACCAATGTGGTGCACAAGAAAATGACCCTAATAATGTAAATGGGAGTGTTTCATTTTTTGGCAATCAATATCATACATGTCCATCCTGTGGCCGATATTTATGTAACAATTGTTGGCCTCACTATAATCCAATGACTACTGATGTACAAAGCTCGATGCTTTTGGGTTCAGTCAAAGCAGATAAATGCCCAAAATGTGTAGAAGATGGAAAGTAAAAGATTTTGTCAACCCTGTCAAAAGTATTTTATTTGTTACAGTTCATGCAATTCTGCACCCCAATTCCCCAATATCTTCATTGATTTGACTATCAATTACATATGGTAAAACTACAATGCGATTAGAGGCCATTTCTAGTCCTTTAGAGACACGATCTCCAGTTCATTAGTATCTACCATTAGACAAACATCAAAGTCGTTTATGTAGCTTTAAAACAGGCAATTACGGCATATTGGTATTTGAACCATTTAGTTAACACTCACATATTCAATATTTTATAAGTAAGTGTATTGAATAACTTATTTGGGTTTTTGCAATAGAACTTGGGAGTTTGGTAACTGAAAGCTTTGATAATAAAATAAAGTTGCCCTTGGCTTAAACAAGGTGTACCTTTGGCTATAGAGTAGAAAAGCCCAAGAGTGATTTTATCCAACTATTATGTAATGTGATTATTCCGGACAAACTGAGCCATTTTTTAAATCATTCATCATAAACAAATTCCAAGCACTTTTACAATCGGTCATTACTTTCCGATTGTAAGGTAGTACAATGAAAGTAATTACCATATCCGGGTAAGCTATTTTTCCCGGAGTTAAATAAATAATAAAATATTCCTCTTTCTTTTAAAATTATTTCAGAATTCCTATCGCTATTCCTGCAACCGGAGAGACTCCTGAGAAATCGAAATTAAACCAGTTTTTATTCTTTGTAAACCCATCTTCATTATTGTACTTGCTCAGCCTGATATTTCCTCCAGCAAACAGATCAACTGTGAGTACTTTAAAAAGAGGTACTTTCATACCAAGGATGATACCTCCGGCAAAAATATTCAGATGCTGGGTTATCTTCTTATCAACCATTTCAAACACTCCCGGGTCAGTTTCCTCCATATCACTGTAATATCCGGTTATCGTCATTTTACTATACATAATCTGGGGTGCTACATATAATCCAAGTGGCGCTTTTTGCCTGTTCGGATGATTTGCCAGAAGGTAATTCCGAAACTGAATATTTAACCCACCACCGGACATCACTTGCCCTTGATATGTTTGATATGCATTAGTTGCGGCATCTAAATATGAGAAACTTTGATTTGTGAAATAGTAATTTGACAAACCCTGTTTTGTTGAATAGGTTGCCATTCCACCAACATTTATGGAAAACCTGCTGTTAAGGATCCTTTCATAAGATAAATAAAATGTTCCCTCAAGAAGTCTGACAGGGTCGAGCATAATTGATGATTTATAATCGGGTACAAATTCAGGTTCCGGTTCAGCTACAACCTGGGGTTGAATTTCAACTGTATGCACATTCTCCTGACTTTTTTTAAATAATGAATCCATCTCCTTTATTTTTTTTGTCATTAGTTGTGGATCAAAGGCCATAGAACTTATCTTGGAGTTTAACTCAATAAGTTTTATATCTAGTTCCTTAGGTTTTGCTTCCCAAAGTTTAATTTTTGTATCTAATAACTCCAATTTTGAATCGAGAAGTTGAAGTTTCAGATCGAGCATTTGAGATTTTTGTGATATTGAGTCCTGACCTAAAGATTCCGGACAGGATACCACAATTAAAAATAATCCAATAAGGAGTAGAAGGTTACATAGTTTTGTTTTCATAGCGGTTAATTTTTTGGTTAGACTTATGTTAATAGTATTGTATGATAAGGTTATTCTACAGGTTAAATCAGGTGTTTAGTACAAATATCCTGCCAATTCTGTTTAACACAGGTTAAATATGAAATCCTGATGTGCTGGAAAAACCAGTAACCTTGACCAACTTTTACCGGAGGGAATTGATCATCACTGGCCGGCGTTAAGTGCTTGTTGTTAAATTATAGAATTTTAATAAGTAAACTGCCCTGTGATAATCGGGTGATATGCAATTTGCTTGTCACGGTAATTACAAATAGACATCCCAATTCCCCATCAGCTTCACCATTCTGATTATCAATCATATAGTGCATATCAAATATTTGATTTAAGGTTATTTCTAGCCATTCTCAGCCACTTTCTATATCCCTATAGTATTCTGCAATACGAAACGCAACAATACTGTATAACGCTTAAAAACAGCTAAATAGGGCATTTGTTGCAGTTGCACTATGTCCTAACTAATTATATATCAATATATTAATTATTCAATAGTACAGCCTGGGATTTTGGGACCGGGCTTTGTCATTTCTATTTAATCTAGTGGCTCAGTTTTACCCTAGAATAATAGGCTCAATATTGTCCGGGATAGGTGGTCAATCTACTCCGTCCAGATATGGTCAAGGCCACTGGTTTTTCCACAATGCTGTAAAATCTATTTAATTTATTATTTTAATAATGTACACTTGTTATTATTTTTATACCAGAATCTTCTAAAAGTTTTCTACCTTTAAGATCATCTAGTTCAATTAAAAAATAAAATGCAGCTACTTTCCCACCTAAAATTTCAATAATGTCGCGAACGGCTTTTGCTGATCCACCAGTAGCTATAAGATCATCAACTATAAGTACTCTATCATCTTTTTGAATATCAGACACTTGAATACATAAAGTATTTTCTCCATATTCCAATGAATATTTAATTTGAAAAGTTTCTCCGGGAAGTTTCCCAGGTTTTCTTGCTAATACAAGAGGTCTTCCGTAAACATAGGCAAACAAAGCTCCTAATATAAATCCTCGTGATTCAATTGCTACAATTTTATTAAATTTTAAATTATTATTATTAACTGATTCATCTATTTCTTCTCTAATTAATGTCATTCCTGAATCACTATTAATAAGAGAAGTTATATCTCTAAATATTATTCCTTTTTGCGGAAAATCAGGAATATTTTTAATCAAACTTTTTATTTTTTCTACTCTTGTCATATTGCTTTAACTATCCTACATTTTTTTTCATCTTCTATAATAATTTCATATTCTAAATTTAAATCTAAAGGTTCAGGATATATGTACCATCCATGATTTAAATGAAAACCATCATCCGATAATTTCCATGCATTTTTTGCATATAAATAATCTCCATTTTCATTAATAGCATATACTTTATTGTATTTGCATATAATTTTACTTTTCATTATTTAGGTCATTTTAGTAATTTTTATTATGTGATAATTACAAACTAAATTTCAAAGATCAGGGTTCATGACCATCTTTATTCCAACTTAACCATACCTTGATTTCCATCCTTTCCCATTATTGTTCCAAATTGCAGACATCTTCTGTCTCAAACCTTTTTTATTTATTGTCTTATCTACATCACCAGTTATTTAACACATAAAATAATTTTCTTTTAGAAATTTCAATAACTGATTCGGGGTCTTGATCCAAGATTTTTTCATATCTTGTATTACCATTGTATTAGGGACTGCATGGTCAAGTGTCATATTCTTTGATGTAAGCGCTGTTCCAGATAATGCTAATTTATTAAATTCATCAGAGATACCAAAATAAAATCCTTCATTTTCTTCCAGGTATTCAAATATGTCATTAACTATTTATCTTAAGCGTTGCTTGTGAATATCCTTATGCATTGTTGTCATAATAAGTTGCGTAGCCAGACTGCCTATTTTAAGTACAGGGAGTCACCTGGCTAATCCGGTCTGGATAGACACAAATGATGCTTTACAATTGTTTAAGATGAAATAACAGAAAGGTTACATAAAACACTATAAAACAATCCATTAAATAGTAGATTCCTGCTATTATACACCCCAAAATCCCTTAATTCACACACTATGGTAAGTTGCGACATATAAACATAATAGCTTCTTACGCTAGAAATGTTTCTGTATAGTTTCAGTAACTATAACGAAATAAGCCCCGATATTATTATATATCAGGGCTTTATTTGTATTTTTTAGTTGACCCACCTGGGCTCGAACCAGGACTCTGCGGAACCAAAATCCGACGTGTTGCCAATTACACCATGGGTCATTGTGCAATAAAATGAGTTGCAAAATTAAAAAAAAAAATTAAAAGCGATAATCAACTGACGAATTTGACTAACCTGTTGCAAGATGATCTTAAGTTGGTGTTGACAATATCTTCTCATACCTGTCCCTGTTCATCTCATCCACCTCAACAACAATAAAGGGGCATTCAACAAACGACCGAAGAATAAAACCTAATTCACACATATCTTCATCCCCCAGTTCATAATACCAGGTAATGCTGGCATTTTTGGCAATCTCCTTCATCTCCGATAACTCTCTCAGAATGGTAAAGATCCATTTTATGGAACTTGTGTTAATATATTCAAACCCTAACTCGATTTTTGATTTCTCTGTATAATTTTGAGCATACTTTGATATCCACTCCTGAACCGGCCGATAGAAGTCGCTTGAATTTTCTGGTATCGACCTTCCCATAATAAAAATCCTTCCGAGCTCCAGAATTATCCAGGGAGTTCTCTTTGAAGGATTATTTTTAAAATTGTTAGGATACATCTTTAAATATTATCAGGAAATAATCGCCTGTTTTTCTTATAAATACAAACCGAATTGACAATTTTATTATCTAATCCCATACTAATTCCAAAGCGGAATTTGTAAAATTAGAAAAAGACAGGCATTATACAAATGTTATTGAGTGACATTCTGATTAAAAAGTGTGCGGTCATTCTCTTCCCACAAAGTTGGATGTTCATCCTCGAATCTTTTCAGAATAGCTTTCATTATTGTCTCCCGGAGGAATTCCGATTTGTTTTTTATCCGGTATCGGTTACAATAAATGCCCAGGACCCTCATTTCCCTGTTGTTTAGCATAAGAGAAAAGCGATTTGTCCGTCTTAACCGGTCTTCTTTATAAATCGTATGTCTCACACTCATCAATTTTGAATCAGACAGCTAATTTAAAAAAACAGATTATCAAGAGATTGAAGCTAAAAAATAGTTTTAAACATAAGAAAAACAGCCAATCCCTATGTGACTGGCTGCCTGTCTTTTATGGTATTCACAACTTTTAAAATGACCCCCTTTTTGCCCCCCAACCCCTAATGAGAGGCTAATCCTTTCTAAACTAGTGTAAATCAGGTAAAAATTAGAGTATTATCGCCCCTTTAGGAGGGCCGAGCGTTAATAAATAGCCCGGTGGGCTATTTTAGCGAAGAGTCTGACTGCAGGAAGAGCCTCCCGCTTCGGCGGGACAGAGGTGTTTTATTCCCTAGCAGCGATTCATTGCATTCAGATCAGCAAATGCCTCTTTCAGCCTGGTAATAAAAGTCTCTTCTCCCTTTCTGAGCCATACTCTTGGGTCGTAATATTTTTTATTGGGTTTATCCTCTCCTTCGGGATTGCCGATTTGTCCCTGCAAGTAAGCATTCTTTTCTTTTGAATACTTATTAATTCCATCCCAGAAAGCCCACTGCATATCGGTATCAAGGTTCATTTTTATGGCTCCGTATTTAATGGCCTCCGTTATGAGATTCTTTTCTGATCCTGATCCGCCGTGAAATACAAAATTAACCGGATTTGGTCCAGTTTTAAATTTCTTAATAATATACTTCTGTGAATTCTTCAGAATAATTGGCTTGAGTTCTACATTTCCTGGTTTATAGACACCATGAACATTACCAAATGATGCTGCAATTGTAAACATATTGCTTACTTTCAAAAGTTCTTCATAAGCATATGCAACATCTTCCGGCTGGGTATATAAACGAGAGCTGTTTACACCGGAATGATCTATTCCATCTTCCTCTCCGCCAGTAACGCCAAGTTCAATCTCAAGGGTCATCCCAATCTTGCTCATTCTTTCGAGATACTTTTTGCATGTTGATATATTTTCTTTCAGCGGTTCTTCTGAAAGATCAAGCATATGTGAACTGAAAAGTGGTTTTTCATTAGTCTCGTAAAATTCTTCACCGGCATCAAGCAGTGCATCAATCCATGGAAGAAGTTTACGTGCAGCATGATCAGTATGCAGAATTACCGGAATGCCATAATAATCTGCCACATTATGAACATGAAGAGCTCCGGAAATACCTCCAGCAATTGCCCCAACCTGATTTTCCTTAGGTAAACCCAGTCCACCAAAAAAATGTGCCCCCCCGTTCGAAAACTGGATAATAACAGGAGAATTCACCGCCTTTGCAGTTTCCAAAACAGCGTTTACAGAATTGGTACCGACAACATTAACAGCAGGAATGGCAAAGTCATTCTTGTTAGCATAATCAAAAAGTGACTTCACGTCATCTCCAAAAATCACTCCAGGTTCCAGTTTTAATCCCTTACTAGCCATATAATTAATTATTTAATAGATAAAAAAAGTCCATTATCGTTACAAATATAATTAAATTTAAATCCTGTTTGAAACAAATTGTAAGGAGTAAATTGATTTTGACTGCGTCGAGCCCCCCCGCACGCGGGGTCAGTTCTTTGCGCTCCATGGGGTAGGGGTAAACGAAGAACCGAAGCGAAGCGGAGCTCGGCGAAGCCAAAATCAATAGTTTAATATGTATGATTACTGACAGTCAAAATCTTTAATTCACACTTTTAATAGAAAAAATTTATTCTGTCTCAGATATTATTTATCTTCGTAAACTTATTTTTAAAAGATTTCTGTTCTGATAATTATCAAATGCAATTGAAATATTATAATGTTAAATAGTCTAAAAATTAACCTTGTTTAATATAGGTTACTGATAAAAACAAAATATTTAATTATGAAAAAGTTCTTAATATTAATATTTATTTGTCTCCTTACTTCACATGGATTAATCTTCTCACAACAAAAAGTATGGTCGTTGGAAGATTGTATCAAATATGCCATTGAAAATAATATTCAGATAAAGCAACAATCAATACAGACCGAGGTTCAAAAAAATTCGCTTGATCTGGCAAGATTCCAATTGTTACCGAACCTGAATGGTCAGGCTTCGCATTCTTATTCATTTGGACGTGCATTGGATCAGAACACCTACACGTTTTATAAACAGACTCTTCAATCCGACTATTTCTATTTAGGAGGATCAGTGCCGGTTTTCAATGGTTTACAGTATTATAATTCAATCCAAAAAAACAAATATCTGGTTCTGGCCAGCCAGCAGGATCTTCAGGATATCAGAGATAATGTAGCTTTGAATGTTGCACTTGCTTACCTGCAGATACTTCTGAACAAGGAGCTTGTCGCAGCAAATGAAAATCAGCTTAACATTACTTTACAGCAAATTGAGAAAACAAGGAAACTTGTTGATGCCGGTAGTGTTGCCAAAGGAAATCTTCTCGAGATAGAAGCGCAGGCAGCACAGGAAGAGCTCTCTCTGATCACTCAGAAAAACCTGCTTGAAACGTCTGTTCTTACTCTCACTCAGTTTCTTGAGCTTAAAACACCCGCCGGATTTGAGGTTGTAGTTCCTGAGATAAATGTTGATCCTAATGCAATAGTGACAGGCAATATTGATGAGATTTATGCTATCGCAGAGAAAAACAGGCCGGAAATAAAAAGCTCTGAGTTGAAACTCAGGGCCAGTGAATATGGTTTGAAAATGGCAAAAGGCGGCAGGAGCCCCGTTGTTTCCTTAAACTATTCTTTAAACAGCCGATATACAGACATTTCTAATGTACCTGGAGAGTCCTTTAATGCTCAGTTAAAAAACAATAAAAACTCAGGAGTTGGCCTGACATTAAATATCCCAATTTTAAACGGATGGCAGGTTAATAAAAACATCTCAAACTCAAAATTAAATGTAGAAACAAGTCAGTACACTCTTGAAGGAACACAAAAACAACTTTATAAAAATATCCAGCAGGCATATACAGATGCAGTAGCTGCTCTCAAAAAATTTAACGTAAGTATCAAAGCAATTGCCTCAACTGAAGAATCTTTCAGATATACCGAACAAAAATTTAATGTTGGAATGGTTACTCCTGTCGACTATAATGCTGCAAAAACGCAGCTACTCAAATCACAATCGGATATGGCACAGGCAAAATATGAATTTATCTTTAAAACCAAAGTGCTCGATTTTTATAAAGGACTACCGTTATCGCTTAATAAATAATTAAAATACGAAAACATATTAAGATACAAAAACATGAAAAACAATAAAATACTTAAGATTTTACTTCCGATAGTAATTGTCCTGATCCTTTTTGCAGTAATTGGAAAGAAAGCAGGCTGGTTTGGTAAAGCTATAACGGTGAAAGTTGCTGTTGAGAATGCTGAAAAACGCACAATCGTTGAAACTATTACAGCCAATGGCAAAATTCAGCCTGAAAAGGAGGTAAAAATAAGTCCGGATGTATCGGGTGAAATTGTAGAACTGACTGTTAAAGAGGGTTATCATGTTGAAAAAGGCCAATTATTGCTGAGAATAAAACCCGATAATTACATTTCCCAGAGAGACAGATCTTTGGCAGAAATAAGCTCGGCCCAGGCCCGTCGTGCTCAGGCAGAAGCTCAGTTTACTCAGGCCGAACTGTCATACAAGAGAAACAAACAGTTGTATAACGAGCAAACTATTTCAAAGTCAGATTTTGAACAGGCTGAGGCAACATATACAGTTGCAAAAGCAACAGTCGATGCGGCTAAGTTTGCAATAACAAGTGCCGAAGCTTCACTTAAAGATGCAAATGAAAACCTTACCAAAACATCGATCTATGCCCCGATATCAGGTACTGTTTCAATGCTGCTGGTTGAATTGGGTGAAAGAGCCGTTGGGACCTCTCTTATGCCAGGTACAGAGTTAATGCGAGTAGCTGATCTGTCGCGTATGGAAGCACAAGTACAGGTAAATGAAAATGATATCCCGAGAGTTAAACTCGGAGATACAGCTCTGATTGAGGTAGATGCATATCTCGATCAGAAATTCAAAGGCATAGTTACCGAAATTGCCAATTCTGCAAAAACTACAGGAGTATCAGCTGATCAGGTAACTAATTTTGATGTGAAAATTCTGGTTCTTCCACAATCATATCAGAAACTTGTTGATGCAGGTGATAAAAACCCTTTCAGGCCTGGAATGTCAGCAACTGTTGATATCCGTACCCAATCAAAATCTGATTTAATTGCCGTTCCGATCCAATCTGTCACAACCCGTACCGATACTACAAAAACTTCAGGTACTCCATCTGAAAAAGATATCCGTACATTAGTATTTGTTACCGACGGGAAATATGCTCTTGCAAAGGATGTTAAAACCGGAATTCAGGATAATTCCTATATAGAGATCCTTTCAGGAATAGCAGTAAACGATCGAGTCATTTCTGCTCCTTTCAGTGCAATCAGTAAAAAATTATCAGACAGCACTCTTATCGAGGTTGTAAAAAAAGAAGTGCTCTTTAAAGTAAAATAGGCAGCTGGTATACCTTTCAAAACATGATCTTATGTCTTGAAACTGCAACAAACCTTTGCTCAGTGGCATTATGTGATAGTGCAGGGGTAATCTCTTTGAGAGAAAGCAATGAGTCAAAATCACATGCCTCCATGCTTACTATTTTTATTGATGAGATTCTTAAAGAGCACGGAATAAGAGCAAGCGATCTTGAAGCTGTTGCAGTCAGTAAAGGGCCAGGATCATATACAGGATTGCGCATAGGTGTTTCTGTAGCTAAAGGAATTGCATATGCAGCATCTATTCCTCTTATCGGGATAGAAACAACTCTTTCTATGTTTTGGGGCATTTCAGGAAACCAGAATGCAAGTACCGGATCTGATATGAATTCACTCTATTGCCCGATGCTCAATGCCCGAAGAATGGAAGTTTATTATGCAATTTATGACTCCCATGGGAACAAAATAAAAGATATTTCAGCAGAAATAATCAGTGAAAACTCATTTATCAATATTCCTGAATCACAAAAGATTATCTTTTTTGGTGATGGAGCAACAAAATGCAAAGAGGTGATTAACCGAAAAAATACTTTTTTTGCAGATGATTTCATGATATCATCCTCATACATGCACAGGCCTGTATATAAGGCATTTAAAGATCATAATTTTGAAGATGTTGCTTACTTTGAGCCATTATATCTGAAAGATTTCATAACTTCAAAACCCAGAAAGAATATACTTGGAAAATAATTGGCATAATTACTGCTTGCCAGCAGGAAGTAGTATGGAAAGAATTTTTTACATAACCGGTTTTGTATTAATAATTTCAACCTTTGCGAAGGGTCAGGCAGTATCATATAAAGTTGGTGAGAAAGTAACTTATACCATTCAATACGGTTTTATAACTGCCGGAAGCGGAACACTCGAGTTAAAGAGTGATACATTTAAAGGTAAAGAGGTATGGCATTCAAAATTATCAGCAAGGACGACCGGAATGGCTGAAGCTCTTTTTAAGGTATTGGATATTTACGAGAGTTTCATTGACCCTGTTACCGAGTTACCTGTGAAATCAATCAGAAACATCCACGAAGGCAGGTACAAAAGATACAATGTTGTTTTATATGATCATCATTCAAGGGCTGATTCTTCAGTTCTTAACAGCGATCTCACAGGGATACATATCACTTCACCCGGAATTCATGATATTCTTTCCTGTTTCTATTTTTTCCGGAACCATATTCTCCCCATAGACAGCAATCTAAAAAAAGGCGAATTAACTACAATTACAACATGGTTCACAGATGAGCTTTACCCGGTAAGGCTAAAATTTATCGGGACAGAGGAAATAAAGACAAAAGTTGGCAAAATAAAGTGCTATAAATTTAATCCGGTAACAGAAACCGGAAGGCTTTTCAAAACTGAAGAGGATGTTTCTTTCTGGTTTTCAGCTGATAAGAATTTTTTACCGGTTAAAATACGATTTGATATATTTGTAGGTGCATTTACATGTGAGATTATGAGTTATGAAGGACTGGCATACCCCCTTGAAATTAAAAAAAAAGCGATTAATTAATATATTGAATAACAGAAACATTTATGGCAAGTACTGCAGATTTTAGAAACGGATTAGTCATTGAATTCAACAATGACCTTTATACGATTGTGCAATTTCAGCATGTTAAACCTGGTAAGGGACCGGCTTTTGTTCGTACTAAACTTAAAAACCTCAAAACAGGGAGGGTAATTGATAATACCTTTTCGTCAGGCACTAAAGTGAACCTGGCAAGAGTTGAAAGACGTCCATATCAGTATCTTTATAAGGATGATATGGGCTTTTATTTCATGCACCTCGAAACCTTTGAACAGATCCATGTACAGGATTCATTAATTGAAAATCATGAATTTCTCATGGAGGGAGCAAATGTCGAGATAGTTGTTCATGCCGATACTGAAACTGTCCTTTCTGTAGATATCCCTCAGTCTGTAGTTATGGAGGTTACGTATTCCGAACCTGGTTTAAGAGGCGATACGGCCAACAATGCATTGAAACAGGCAAAAGTTAAAAACGGTGCAATAATTATGGTCCCTCTGTTTGTAAATACCGGTGATAAAATCAGAATCGATACTCGCGATAAGTCGTACGTTGAAAGAGTTAAGGGATAAATAGAATCATGGAAGATAAAAAAGGCTTTGCTGACAGATTAAAGATTTCAAAATTTAAATTAGACTCATTGCTCGATATTACATTATCGATCAATGCGAATCTACCAACTGAGGTCCTTTTATCAAAATATGAGTACATCCTAAGAAACAACCTGGGTATAGGTAAAATCCTCATCTTTAAACATTCCGGTACCTGGGAATGTCTTTTGAACGGCGGCTTTCCAAAACATTTTGAAACAATTGATGTTGAATCCAGACTACTGGGTATTTGTGAGATTTTTTTCGGAGCGCCTGACCTGGGTTTCGAAGGGGTTGACATTATTGTACCAGTTTATAATAATAACGTCCATCTGGCATTCATTTTTATTGGCGACATCGAGGAGGAAGGTGAAGGAATGAGTCCTGTACTTAAACATCTGAATTTCATACAGACTATTTCGAGTATTATTATTGTTGCCATTGAGAACATCAGACTATTCAATGAAAGCCTGCGTCAGGAAGCAATTAAAAAAGAGCTGGAACTGGCGGCCAAAATGCAAAAAATGCTAATCCCCGATAACAGTCAGATGCCAAAAAATCCCAAACTGATTGTAACTGGGTTTTATTATCCTCATTATGAAGTTGGAGGGGACTATTATGATTGTATCAGACTTTCAGAAAAGAAAACAGGGTTCTGCATTGCCGACGTCTCAGGTAAGGGAATTTCAGCAGCTATGTTAATGTCAAATTTCCAGGCAAGTTTAAGAGCTCTTTTTACCCATGATATTGAGCTTGAAACACTTATTATTAAACTCAATTCAATTGTGGTTGTAAATGCAGCAGGAGAAAAATTCATAACATTATTTGTTGCAAGGTATGATCATGAGAGCGGGGTTCTTGAATATATCAATGCTGCCCATAATCCCCCTGTGCTTTACGATACAGTTACCGGAGAGACTCTTCCTCTCAGATCTGGCTGCGTAGGGATCGGAATGCTTGATAAAATTCCTATGGTGGAGAAATCTGAAATAGTAATCAATAACTCTTCAAAGATTGTTTGCTACACAGATGGCCTTTCTGAGTTAAAAGATGCTGATGGTAATGATATTGGAACAAGGGTAATTATCCGCCATATTTCAAACACTGAACCTGTGGAAAACAATATCAGAGAAATGATAAAGGAACTTGGGCTGCCCAATGATAATCCTTCAACTTTTGATGACGTCTCGATTATCGCCGCGGATTTTGTAAAATAACTTCTAACTTACCCGGATCAGGTAATAGTTTTTCTTCCCTTTCTGCACCAGTAGATATTTATTGTTCAGAAGTAGTTTCAGGTCAACTATCATCTCAGGATTATCGATCTTTACTTTATTTAAGCTAAATCCTCCTCCCTGTACAAGTCTTCTCAATTCAGCTTTTGAAGTAAATATATGTGAAAATTCTGTGCAAAGATCGGCAATAGTAATTCCTTTAAGCAGAATTTCCATCTTGATATCAAATACCGGAACTCCTTCAAAAACAGAGAGGAATGTACTCTCACTCATCTTTTTCAGTGATTCCGTGGTTCCCTTTCCAAATAATATCTGAGATGCCTCAACAGCACCTTCATATTCACTGCGGGAATGTACCATAACGGTGACCTCCTCAGCAAGCCTTTTCTGAAGAAGTCTTTCATGGGGAGTTTTATTATGGTCAGTAATAATATCTTCAATTTCCTTCTGACCCAAAATGGTAAAGATTTTAATATATTTTGCCGCATCTTCATCCGAAACATTAAGCCAGAACTGGTAAAACTGGTAAGGGGTAGTTTTTTCCGGGTCGAGCCAGACATTTCCCGATTCTGTTTTACCAAATTTAGTTCCATCAGATTTTGTTATCAGCGGGCAGGTAAGGGCATAGGCTTCACCTCCTGTTTTTCGGCGGATAAGCTCGGTGCCAGTTACTATATTCCCCCATTGATCAGAACCACCCATCTGAAGCTTGCAGTTGAAGTTATTGAATAAGTGCAGAAAATCCGTGCCCTGTACAAGTTGGTAAGAAAACTCCGTAAATGACATTCCCTCTTTAGCATCAGACCTGATTCTTTTCTTAACCGAATCTTTAGACATCATATAGTTAACCGTAATGTGCTTCCCAATATCCCTTATAAAACCCAAAAAAGAATATTCCTTCATCCAGTCGTAGTTGTTCACGATAACAGCTCTGTTATCATTATCAGACTGGAAATCGAGAAATTTAGAAAGTTGCTTCTTTATTGCTTCCTGATTTTTTCTTAGAGATACTTCATCAAGAAGGTTCCTTTCTTCCGATTTACCGGAAGGGTCTCCTATCATTCCTGTTGCTCCGCCAACCAGGGCAATTGGGGTATGACCGCCTTTCTGGAAATGGACAAGCAGCATAACCTGCACCATATGACCTATGTGTAATGAGTCGGCAGTAGGATCGAATCCGATATAACCGCTAATCTTTTCCTTTTCCAATAATTCTTCTGTCCCGGGCATAATATCATGTATCATGCCTCTCCATTTCAGTTCATCAACAAAATTCATAAGAGTACTTTTCAAAGTTCCAAATATAACAAACAGGGTCAGAGAGTTGTCCCTTCGGGCTTCTTTTTAAACCGGTCGAAACTGCGATTAAACCCTCCCTCTCCAATAATCGGAAAGATAGCCGGAGCAATATCGGAAATCGGATTATAGAACCTGGACTGTTCAATTGTTTCCTTTGGAAGGAATGATCTCCGCACATCGATAGCATTCAAAACTGTAAATAAAACACTCATTATAAGTACTGATTTCAATAAGCCAAAAACAATTCCAAAAAGCCTGTTTACAAAGCCTAAAGAAGCTGCGTTTACAACTTTATCAGCCAACATCCCTATAAAATGAATAATCACTACAAATATGCCGAATGTAATAAGGAATGCAATTACACCTACATAATGTCCGGTCATATCAAAATAATCATAAAGTTTTTCGGCAGTAAAGGTTGAAAATTTGATGGCTCCCCAGATTCCTAGAATCAATGCCGCAAGCGAAGCCACCTCTTTTACCAGTCCGTTAATAAATCCCGACACCAGTGACAATATAAGAATAACGACTATAATAGCATCTAACCAATTCACGATATTTTCAATTTATATTATCAAAGATAATTTATTTTTCAGTATGGAATGAAAGGAACGCAAGACACAGGACTCACGATGCGCAGTTTTTCTTCTTGCTTGCGTCGTGTGCCGTGCGTGATGTGTCATGCATGTTAAATCAGGCGATTTGGAATGATAAAAAAAAGCTATACTTTTGCGACTAAAATTGGCCCCATAGTTCAATGCCTGTATACCGACAGGTAGAGATACCTGCCTGCCGGCAGGCAGGGAATGGAGGTTAGTTAAAAAATTACATGATGGCTTATGTTATTTACGCCATAAAGAGTAGTTTTGATAATAGGATATATGTTGGATTTACTGTAAACCTTGAAAAACGAATAAAGGAGCATAATCAAGGGAAAACTAAGTCAACTAAGGGATTCCGGCCATGGGTTTTGATTTATTATGAAACTGCTGAATCTAGGATAGAAGCAAGAAAACGGGAAAAATATTTCAAAAGCGGTTGTGGAAAAGAATTTTTGAAAAATAAATAATGGCCCCATAGTTCAATGGATAGAATGGAGGTTTCCTAAACCTTAGATTCAGGTTCGATTCCTGGTGGGGCTACACTTTTAAATTGAAACACTCTCTAATTATGCACTTTAGAGAGTTTTTTTATTTTCAGGGGTCGTCTTAGGGGTCATTTTATTTAGAACAGCATTGGGCCCTTTAAATGATTTAATACTAACACCAGGTGCTTTAAGTTCTATATATCCACATAATAAATTTTTTCTAGCTACACCAATGTCAGGTCTGGCTCCCAGACCTTCAACAGGAGTTTCAGTTTTAGTTATGATTTCGTTAATAAATAGACTCTCAATAAAATCAGAAATGGGTCGTTTAAGTTGATCTTCTGGATTAGCAGCAATATTGGTAGCAGCATTGTTTTTGATTCTTTCTACACATGTTCTAATTAAATGATCAAATTCTTTAAGTGAAATCATAATGTTATAGATTTTGACATAATGTCTAATAGGATTAATATACAAATTTAAAAAATATGAATAATCTATTTTATTAATTGTATGAAAGTTGTAATAATTTATTTGGGCGAGGATCTTTATTAACTTCTTTTATTTGGACTTTGAATCAGGGAATAAATTTCACAGAGTTATGCTTTATCATATCAATAGCATGAGCTTAAACTCTTCAATATGTTCTATTGAATCCAGGTCCCAATTCTCAATAAATATATCAAATGCATCCTTTGAGCATTTAACCTGTAATCTTTCAGAAGCTTTGACCTTAGTCCTATAAACGAGTCTTACTTCAGATATATTAGTCTGTTGTGTTTTCATGATAGTTTGATTAATAATTGAATAGAAATGAAAAAGCTGAATCAACAAATCCCTAAGAGGGATGATTTTTTTGCCTAATAAATGGTACCTTTAGAAAGTATATCATATGTATATTATAAGTCCAAATCCTCTTTTAAATGAGGCAATTGAAAATCATCAAACAGGTCACAAACAGGGAAGACTCATCCTTAGACAAATACCTGAATGAGATAGCCAAGTTTAAGCTGATTACTGCAGAAGAAGAGGTTGATCTTGCCGGAAGGATACACAAGGGGGACCTTAATGCACGGGATTGTTTGATAAATGCAAATCTCAGATTTGTTATATCTGTTTCAAAGCAGTATCAGAACCATGGCTTGAGCCTTGCAGATATAATCAATGAGGGGAATCTTGGTTTGATCGAAGCAGCACAACGATTTGACGAAACGAGGGGTTTTAAATTCATTTCATATGCCGTTTGGTGGATCAGGCAATCTATTATGCTGGCCCTGGCAGAAAACACAAGAATTGTACGGCTCCCACTAAACAGAATAAATCATATTAATAAAATTAAAAAAAACATTGCTGAACTAGAACAAAAGTATGAAAGAGAACCAACTATCCTTGAGATTGAACAGGCATTAGAGTTAACTCCTAATGATGTGACAATAGCCATAAAAAACGCCGGAGGGCATATTTCAATGGATACCCCTTTTGTAGAAGGTGAAGAAGGAAACATGTATGATGTTTTATTAAACGAAGATGCTTCTAGCCCTGATAAAGAATTGCTAACGGATTCACTAAGGAAAGAAATTGAAAGGGTCCTTAATAAATTGAACCCAAGAGAAGCCGATATTATCAGATTTTATTTTGGATTAAACGGCAAACACATGCACACACTCGCGGAAATTGGTGAAGAATTTAATCTGACAAGTGAAAGAGTCAGGCAAATCAAAGATAAGGTGATCAAAAGTTTAAAGTATAATACTTTATGTAGAGTATTAAAGATCTACCTTGGTTAACTTGAGCTCTAATTCAGGTGCTAATTTAGGATATTTAACACTCTTTCCTAGTTTAATGTTATCGGTCTGTTTGTAATTAAATTCCATTAACCTCTTGTATTAATATTATGCTTTTTATGCTCCGGTTTCAGATACTCAGTATAATCGATTTTTCAAATAAATGATTAGTGATTAATAAAAAATGAAAAAGCCCGGTCCCAAAGTCCCAGGCTAAATAGTTGCATAATTAATATGCTGATATATAAATAGTTAATATGTTGTGCAACTGCAATAATAACTTAATTGGCTGTAATTTAGCGTTTTAAGATAGTGTTGCGTTTCGTTATTGAAGAATACTATAGGGAAGTAGAACATAGCTTAGAATGGCTGGGAATGGCCTTAAAATGGATTGTGTCCGTGCAGTATGTTATTGATATTCAGTATAATGAGTAATATTGGGAGTTGGGGTAATGAATTACAACTACTGTGCTAAGCAAATTGTATCCGTTTGTAGTGCGTTTTGGGAATTTTTTACCAAGTCATATAAATAAATAGAAAGCGCACCAGAGATTATCGATCTTCCTCAAAATTAAGGTTTTGGGAATCTTATGAAGGGGATATAAAATTATAATTTTATAACTTTAATTCTCGTTATCTCACCAGACGGTTTAACAAATTCGAGTATATAAAGACCATATTCATATTTTGAAAAATCAAACTGCTGCCTTGGCGAAATAGCTTTTGCCTTCGCTAAAAGTACCCCCTGTGAATTCAATATTTTAATTGTCTCATAATTATCATTTTTATATTCAATATAAAGCATACCGGTTATTGGATTGGGGAATACAGATATTTCAGTGATTTTTATATTATCAATACCTGTCGTGTTGTGTGTATAAGTAACATCTGGTCCATAGCCCGTACCTGCACAGTTCGTTGCATAAGCCCTGATATGATAAGTAACTCCATTTATCAAATCAGTAATTATACTTGTAAATGAACCAGGAGTTGTCCCATCTGTTGTCTTCGAATCAACAATAGTGGGGTTAATAGATGTACTCCAGCATACACCTCGTTCAGTTATTGCCGAACCTCCATCAGAAGTAACATTACCACCTCCTATAGCAGTTGAAAGGGAAGCATCGATAATAGATGATGTGGCAATAGTTGGTATTATTGGTTGGGCATTGATAACCACATTAGCTGAAGTTTCCGAAGTACATCCTGATGCATCCGTAACTGTATAATTGTGGGTGCCTGTTGCTAAGCCAGATATTGTTGTACTTGTTCCACTTCCTGCGATTGAGCCAGGATTGATGGTCCAGCTACCTGACGGTAATCCTCCCAATATTACGCTGCCTGTTGATACTGAACAGCCAGGTTGCGTGATGGTACCTACTGTTGGTG
>Ga0187886_1000888_pt1 | contig 30949 bp, 26 predicted proteins | sample June2016WEW_20_1_FD_133001 | JGI IMG/M metagenome (GOLD analysis project Ga0187886, IMG submission 133001) | Peatland microbial communities from SPRUCE experiment site at the Marcell Experimental Forest, Minnesota, USA - June2016WEW_20_150 | ecosystem: Environmental > Terrestrial > Soil >...
AAGAAGATGCCGGTGCCGACCTCCGCGCTGAGCAAGAAATTTTTCTCGGCATCGGTAAGGTCAAACGCTTTCGCGACGACGTCTATGGTCGCCGGCGCCTGTTTCAAAAGCATCTGCAGGGACGAGTTTGTGATGATGGGCCGGCCGTACGGCGAGCGCAAAAAGTCCTCCACGTCCTGCGTGATGGTGGATACGCCCAGGAAGTATTTACGGGCGCGCTTTACGAGGCCAAAAAGAAACGTGGCGCTGTCCTCGTTCTTCATCATGATCCACGCCTCATCAATAAAGAGCAGCCGCTTCGCGAGTTTTGCGCGGATCAGGCTCCAGATGAAATTCAAGACGACGAACATCCCGATCGGACGCAATTCCTCTTCAAGGTCGCGGATGGAGAAAATAATAAGGCGATTATTGATATCAATATTGGTCGGCTGATTCAAGAACCCGGCGAAGCTCCCCTTGGTGTATTTATAGAGTTTTTCCGCCAGGCCTTTGCCGCCCTCAAGGTTGCGGAGCACGACTTCGAGATCGCCCAAAAGCGGCGCTTCCTTCCCGGTAAAGTCGGCATCAATGACGATCTCGCGCGAGGCGTAGGTTTCGGTGATCGCACGGTCAAGGATCGAATCTTCTTCCGGCGTGAGCTTGCCCAACATCAGCTTCAATAAGCTTGCGAGGGTCACGATGTGCGAGCGCAGGACATCCGACGGTGTTTCACCCTCCGGGATAAGCGGAAGATCGAACGGATTGATATGCTCGTGCGAAGAGAGCGAGATGTTGAACATGCTGCCGCCAAAAGTGTTCGCAAGCCGTTGATATTCGTTCTCGGGGTCGATCACAAGCACCATGTCCACGCCCGCCATAAGCGAGCGGACGATCTCGAGCTTTGTCGTGTAGGATTTTCCCGAACCGGATTTCGCGAAGACCACCTGGTTCGCGTTCTCAAGCGAGAAGCGGTCGAAGATCACCAAATTATTATTATGCAAATTGATGCCGTACATGATCCCCTGGTTTGACGAGAGGTCTTCCGAGACGAACGGGAAAAACGAGGAAATAGGGTTCGTGTCCATCGGCGTGTAGACCTGGACGCTATCCTCATCGAGGGGAAGGACGGAGGAAAGCCCTTCAAGTTGTTCAAAGAGCGCGGGCTTGAGATAGATGAGCTTTGCCTCCATCATCGTAACAAGCTTACTTTCAAGACGGGCAAGCTCCTGGCTGTCGTCGGCATAGATCGTAATATAAACACCGGTGTCAAAAAGTTTCTCTTCCGACTGTTGAAGCGCGTCGCGCAGATTCTCCACGTCTTTGATGGCGGTCTCAAGCATCGGGTTCCGCACAAGCCCCTTGTCCTGTTCGTCGTTCATTTGGGACTCCAGCTGCCCCGCTTTCTTGCGGAGATTTTTGAGCGCCGTGCCGGTATCGATCGGATTTATAAAGATCGAAATATCAAAAAGATTGGGAAGGTTGATAAGCGGCTCGAACCATCCCGTCGCAAGGTAGCGCGGATAGGAGAAGACGAAAAAGGTCTTCGCAAGCTTGTCGCCGATCTTTAAATAGCTTGGGAACACCTGGGCGCCCGCCGGCGCAATGATCTGTTTTACGTCCTTGAATTTATCCTGGTTTTCGTCGGGCATGTTATTTTTCTTGGGGCAGAACCATGTTTTTTCTCTCAATAGTCTGCGGGTTGTAGAAATTATAGAAGAGCTCGATAAGCGCCTCATCGTTCAGGACGGTAGTCTCAAGCCCGATGGCAGAAAGGCCGTTCGTTACCTGGGCCACCCGCTGGCCAAGTTGCGCGAAGTTCTCCGCGAGAATACGTTCGGCCTCCACGGCATCCTTCGCTTCCTCGGTCGCATTCTGCTTTTTCTTAAGGAAAGGGAGGAACCTTGAGGCGGTTTTTTTAGTGGGGAGAATGTTCGCCGGGTAGAACGGGACAACCACAAGGAACGTTTTTTCCATGATCGCGTTCTTTTGCACGAACCCTTTTATAAACCCAACATATTCCTCGATCTGGTTCTGAAGCAATGCCGATTCCTCCGCTTCCTTCCGCACAAGGAGCGTTTCTATATATTTATCAATATTCACTTTTCGCGAGTGAACTACGATCTGCAGCGGGAAATCAATGCCGTTCAGGAAGTTCTGGTACGCCTGCGTCATGATATTCTGCTCCATTTCCGATTTAAGCGCGAAATTCACACCGCCGACCATTATGATCTGCCGCATGCCACCGCTCTTCACGATGACCGTATCGTTCCGGATCTCCTTGATGTTTACGAGGTCGAGCGAATTGCCAAGATCTTGTTTAGGTGCCATTGGCTCTATTTTCCCATTGTTATCAGCGATAGTCCACTCTCCGCGCTGCTTCGCGATCGCCCATAAGTTTCCGGAAGATCTCGTAGCGGCCGGACATTTTCTGCTCCGTGAACTGTTTGGCGGACATTTTTTTGCCGGTTTGAACGTCTTCCCAGCTCTTATGGAGCGCCGTTCCCGCAGCGATCTTTTCAATCACCGTGTTCCTTGCGGGCGCTTTGGTTTCGGCCGGCGCCTTACTCCTCTCTAGTTGCGGGTGCTCCGGTTGCCAAACATAGGTCTGCGGCTTCCAATAAAAATTAAAAGCCGAGAGGACGACCTTCGCGAGCGGCCTCCCCCCGATCTTCACGAATGCGATGGCAACAGAACTGCCAACGAGAATGGCCGCGATGATCACCCACAACCAAAACTGAAGGATAAAAAAAAGCATGCCGGAGATGCCGACACCGACACCCACATAGATGAATTGCCGGAGAGAAAGCGGCCCGACGATCTTATCCTCGGTTTCAATGAATTGCGGAACTTGGAACTGCATGAGTTTATTATAATACGAATCAAAAACCCCGGCTTTCGCCGGGGCCGCCCACCTTTCTATTTTTTGGGCGGTGGCGGCGGGGGTGCGGTGACCTCGGTTATTTGCCGCGGACCTTGCGGGGAGGTCGGCGGCGTCCCAATTCCCTTCGGGGTCGGTTGGTATTCCGTATAGTGGACCACGCGCGGCGTTGAAGCCGACGGTTTTGGCGCGGACGCCGCCGGCGTTTTTCCAAACTCAAGAACGGCGGCCCCCAAGGCCGGCGGCCCGGCCGGTTTTTGCATGTCAATTTTTTCGGTGGGGAGCGCGAAATGAAAATCGGGCGCTTTTTGCTGCGGTCTGAATACCGCGTCCTCGTGGATGATGACCGGCGCGGGTTCGGCGGGCTTTGGTGTGGGTATTGCCAACGCCGCCGGCGCTGCGGATGCCGCGGGAGCCGCCGCTTGCGGTTTCAGAGCACTGCTTTGCATTGCTAACCGTTCAAATTCACCAACGGATTTCTTTGGCGGCATCGTTGGCACCGGCGCCGACGTCGGTATTGTTGGTTTTGCGACGGGCGGGGCAGGCGGCGTCTGGCTTAGCCGCACCACCGGCTGCTCAACAGTCGTTTTTGACCATCCCGCATCGGACAAGCTTGGCTTTGTGGGCGCCGTCGGCGCAGCACTGATTGTTATCCGCGGAGCCGTCCCTGTCATGGCCTGGATCTCTTCTATGATTTTCGGGCCGGCGGAACCATCATTACCAAGCGTTGAAAGAGGTTCATAAATTTTATCAAGTTCTGATTTGAGTGGCGTGAAGATTCTGGAGTTTATAGCGCTCGCGACCGACGTGCAAACCTGCGGGTTTATGCCAGTGGCCTCCTTCAACTCTTCTGCGAGATCTTCCGGGTGAAGGAAACCAAGCAGTACGTAGCCGGCGATCCCTGCGATATCACTTATTTTTTCGGCGGGGACATGTTCGGCTTCGCATGTTTTCCGGATGAAATCGGTGTTGGCATCGGAAAAGAGCGCAACATGAAGGGCTTCGGGAATGGTGTCCCATCTTTTAAGCGCTTGCTGCCTAGAAATAGTTAACATGATGGTTTTATGGGCGTGGCGCGCCACCAGGTGGCGGTGTGGGCGCTGGCGTGGGTGTGGGCGTAGGAGCAGCAGCAGCGCCAGAATCCCAAATGAGGCGGTTACCCATAGCGCTCTTAAGCGCTTCGGTTAATTTTGTGACATCTGTTGCGCTAATCCTTCCTCCCCCTGCCGCCGTTGCAGCTTTTTCGATCGCGGCCCTATAGGTATCAGCAAAACGCTGGAGTCTTTCTGAAGAATCCAACTTCCCAATTAGCGATGGCATAAGAGCAGGAGTTTTCACGGCCAGACCATGGGCGACCCCCTCGCTTAGTGCCTCAATGGCTTCCCTGGATAAGCCGAAGCTTGCCGTGCCGCCGAAGATCTGTCCCGGCTTGAATTTTGCAATATCGGCCCTGTCTATATTCTTAAAGAATTCTTCCGCCGCCGCGCGCATGAGTTCCCCGGCTTTCACCATCTGATCCGCAGGCCCACCCAAGAGCGTTTTCCCGTCTTTGCCCACCTCATCGGACACCTCCACTTCATCCGCTGCTTTCCTGAGGGCATCATTCGCATTCTTTAAAGAGCTTTCTGCCGCCATCACGTCTATGGGGTCTTTAGCTTGTTTTCTAAGTGTCCTAGCTTCTTCAGCTAGTCTTTCTGCCGATACCAACGTCCCTGGCGCTCCCAGGATTCCGTGAACATCTACCGCTCCCGCCATCGCCCTTGCCTCCCCTTGCGCTTTGGCAATTCTCCGCATTCGTTCGTCCGAGTCAAGGGCAAAGTTGACGTCACCATGAAGCTTTCCGTGGTCGTAATCCCCAAAAGTTCTCTGGTTTTTCTCGAGCCAGGCGCTGAGATTTTCTTCTCCGCCGATTTTCCCTACCTTATTCAATATCCCGCGCTTCTGCGCCTCAGCGAGAACTGCAAGAGTGTTTTCTTTGCCTCTTGCCCCTTGTGCTGCCATCAAGAGCTGTTCGTCGCTCATCCCCGCGAGCTTGAGTTGCGTTGCGGCTTCCTTAACCAGGTCCTTTCCTCCTTTTTCCGTAACGCCCGCCATGCTTCTCCCAAGCGCAGAGGTAAATGGAATCCTGCTCTTTTGTAACCTCTCGTTTAGTTTTGCGCCGCCGGCCCTCTGATAGGTCCAGCGCGCGCCCTTCTTCGCTTGTTTGGTTGCGTACCCCTGCATCGCGTTGCCAACCGACTTCACGGCGCCCACGGCCGCGCTCGCTCCCGTGATACTCATTTTGTTCGCGGCGATCATGCCTCCCACCATAAGTCCAACAAGGATAAATTCATTTAGGAGGTTTTGGATAAGCGGAGAGAAAAGGTTGGTGAGAAAGTTTGCGATCGGCGCCCAGAGCTCGTTACTATTGCTGGTGTACATGGCGAAATTAGATTTGGTCGTTGGTTCGCTCATGGACGCCGCCGTCGCAATTGCAAGCCAGAGGAAAAAGACCACGATGGGAGCAAAGAATGTCCACCGGAAAAAGGTGTCCCACCATTTCTTCCAATGGCTGGAAAGGCTGGGGAATATCCACGCGAGCCATGCGAAAGGCATGAGCACCGCGAGGATGGCGATGTAGACATAGCGTACGAGGAGCATGAAGACGAATACGGCAAGCACTATAACAATGACAATAAGGGCCACGGCGACAAATACCATCGATAAAATAGGGACGATCATTTTCCCGAAGCTGGCTCCTCCGATGGAGGCCGCTCCGGCGATATTATCAAGTTTTGGATCGTTTGTATTCGCTGTTGTTTCGAGGGAAAGAAAATCTCTTTGTGGATTGAATGCCCCCGCAAGCCTTTCCGCAAAATCATTCATGGAGGTCATGGCGGTGAATCCGCTTGGGGCGTTGCAACTGACGGACGGATCAATGCAATTCAAGAAATATTGGGTGAGGGAATTCGCGAAGCCGAAGATGGGCCCCATAATGACCAGGCTGAAATTGACGAGGACGGCGGCAAAAACAAGCTTCCAGAGTATTTTCTTTATCCCGTACGTTTCCCTGCGCAGAATTGTGGCGATCGCGATCACGATAATGCCAAGGACGAAGCCGAGGTTGGCGATGGATAACGTAACACCAAATCCTTTCTGAACGACTGGCGAATCAAAGACGGTGGTGTTTATGTTTAGCATGACCCCGACGAGCCATGATTCCATAGCGATTACAATAGCGCCGACGACGGCCATCAAATAGCTTATCCCGAAGGCTATCCTACTAATGACTATATAAGCGAGATCGCCCAATCCAAAAAGGGAGAAAGAGACCGGGGGAGTCGAGGGAGCGTCGGCGGCACAAGCGAAGTGTGTGGACCCGAGGAAAAGCAAAAATCCAAGAGGGACGGAAAACTTAAGAAATTTTTTCTTCATAGGTTACTTGAGGGAATTTATAGCGGCGCTTGCAAGGGAGTTAAGGAGGGAAGTAAGGAAGGCATTTAAGAGTCCCACAATGTCGTTCGCTGCAGTGACGAGTTCAGGGCCGCCCTTCACTGTTGAGTTGAATACCTGTCCCGTAACCTGGCCGGGGGATGTAGTGAGAGGATCTTCGCCGTTGGCGCATTTGCCGCCATTTCCTACTTCTTCCGAGAAGAGACCGGGGTCGCAGGTCCCATCTGGATTGGTATAGGATCCAACACCCTTTGAGTCTATACAATGATTGTGCACCCCGTTCGGATCGCTACCATCGGCGCATTGTTCGTTGCCGGTCCATCCCTGGTTAGCGGCGGATTTCGCCTGTGTGGCATTCTTGCTGTTCCCTCCTGCCGCCATTGCCTGGTCTTGGATGTCTATAAGGATGCCGAAGTCGTTGCCGCCCGGCTGGAACAGCTTCAGGTAGGAATCAACGCCGCCTTGTTCGAAGCTGTTGTAAAACTGCGTCAGCTTGTTTCCGGCCAACTGATTTTGAAACTGGATGGCGCAGAATCCGCCACCTCCATTATTAAAAGAGGGAACTTGAAAAAGGACACTTAGCCGCGGGGCGAGCGATGGATTGATGCACGCCATTTGTTGATCTATTGCATTGACCGCTGCGGTGGTATAGGAGTTCACAAGCGTCCTGCCCCAGTTCTGTATGAAGCGCGGGACACCCTTGCCGCTGATCCATTTCAGGACGGTATTCTGCATCAGCTTCATGATCAAATTTTTGAGAATCTGGAGAATGATGTTGTTTGCATAGTCAAGGAGCATTTGCGCAAAATTCGACGCATCAAACGTCAGCCATTGGGCGTTGGCGGTTTTTATCCCAACGAGGTTCCGGAGAAATACGGCTACGCCAGAACGTTCTTGCCGGGAATCTCCATTGGAAGAAAATATTTGTCCTGCGGGATTTTTTTGCAGCTCGTTTTTGAAATCTTGAAGCGTGGCGGAGTACTTCTCGCGTTGCGTTTGAAAAACGAGCACGGCCTTAAGGGGGTCGTCGCCCGAAGCGCTCCGGACAAGTTCCGCCAGATTCTTTTCGTAAACCAAGAGCTTCACGATGCTTTTTTGAAAATCCGCCGCCGCCGCCGGGACCTTGAGTCCGCCGACGTTTTGCAATGCGCTCTGGATTTGGTCATGAACGTAGCCGGCGGCGTTCGGGTCGGCGTTTTGATCGAGCATGCTCTGGAGATTGGTTTCTACAAAATACTGGTTAAAGATATTTTTTACCGCATCGCTGTAATTTGCTAAAGCATTCGGGGAAGAACTCGTTTCGATCATAATCGGTTGCTCCGCCGCTTCTATATCCCAATTGGGGATGGGGAGTTTTTTAAACGCATCGTTCTTTGTGAGTTGGGCGATGATCGCGCCGTTGTCCGGCGCTATGAGCATCGTGTTGCCATCCGGTCCCGTCTGAACGCCGGCAGGGTTCGCCGAGACGAGGTTGTTGAGAAACGAACCCGCCAACACCTCGGTAAGATTGTTTGGGTCCGTTGCTTGTGTCTCGGTTGAAGAGGTGAGGGTTGGATCGGTAAGCCCCGCGACGCCGACGTCGCTCATGTCCGGAACCGCAGGTTGAGCCACGAATGCATTACCGCTGAGCAGTGGGGCGGCTACGGGGCTTGAAGGCGGTGGTGAGGCGTTGTTTGCGGAGAGGGTGCTGGTGGTTGAGATAATGAAAGCCGAAGAGCCCGTCGCGGCAGCCAAAACCAGAAACCCGACGACCAGTTTCTTTACGTCTATCATTTATATAGATTATAGCGCAAAGGCGCTGTCAAGCCATGTGGTTATCCCCAAAACGCTCATTAAGGATGGCTTTTGCAATTGCCATGATTTCTTCCACGGTAAGGTTTTGCGGCCTCGATTCTTGCGGGACACCGATTTTTTTTAAAATGGATGCGGCCATTTCCCTCTCTTCCTGCGTCCCGTGCCCTCCCAAGTTGTTGAGCACAGTCTTCCTTGGCTGCGCAAAGAGGCTTCGTACCGCCGCATAGTAGTGATCCGCCGGGATGTTTTCTGCACGCTTTTTGTCATTGGTTAAGTCCAGCGATATGATTGCGGAATCCACCTTGGGCGCCGGCAGGAAATTTTCTCTAGGGACCGGAGCTATCACTTTTACGTCTGCCCAGAATTGTACGCTTGCCGCAAGCCGGTTCATCTTCGGCGGTTTTGCGGCGATCCGCTCCGCCACCTCTTTCTGGACCATGAGGACGCATCGCGCTGGCTTCGCCTCGAGTTCGCTCACGACCCGGAACAGGCGGCCAGTGAAATAATAGGGGATGTTGCCGACGATTTTATATGAGCGGCCCCGCGATTTTTCGGGGAGCGATGATGTGAAAAATGCCAATGCATCATCCGCAATAATTTCCACGCCATTCGTTTTAAATCGCTGCGCGAGCTCACCCGCGAGGTGCCGGTCTTTTTCGATCGCGAAAAGTTCGCATCCGTTCTTTGTGCAGGCTTCCGCAAGGAGCCGCGTAAGCTCGCCGTGCCCCGCGCCGATTTCAAAAATAACGTCGCCGTGTTCCGGCTGGAGCGCGGCGACGATCTTTTGCGCGATCGCCGCATTCTTCAAAAAATGTTGTCCGAGAAATTTGTTGGGCATCAGTCAATTTCAATTATTTTTTCTTCGCCATCGGTATTCTTGCCTGCACCCTCCGCGTCATCATCCGTTCCGTTGCCGTTCATTTCATCGCCGCTCATTCCCCCCGCGAGGCCGCCCATCCCCTCGGTTGGCGCGAGCGTGATGCACTCCTCCGGTATCTCCGCGATGAACCGCGACGGCATTCCATAGAAACCAATATATAATTTTTTCTTTGCGCGGGTCATCGCAACATACATCAACCGCCGTTCTTCTTCAAGGGAACGCTCGTCGTCGATCGAGCGGATGTGCGGGAGGAGCCCTTCGGCGGCGCCCGCAATGAACACGTTTTCAAATTCAAGTCCCTTTGCGAGATGGATGGTCATCAAATTTATTTTATTTTTTCTTTCTCCGTCGCGGTCGCCTCCCCTTCTCCCTCCCTTTTGCCCGTTTGTTTCATCGTCGGCTGCCTGCAAAAGGCTTATTTTCTCAAGCAATTCGGGCAAATCCTCGAATCCGGAGGCAAAAACAATGAGCTCTCCGATGTTTTCTTCGCGCTCGTCGGCGTTCACGAAATTTTCCTCCAGATAGTCGAAGTAGCCGAAGATCTCAAGGAAAATCTTGATGATCTCGTGCGGCTTCGGATGTTTTACCGCGCCAATCTTCCGCTTGAATTCGGCAAACTTCCTTTTTGAAAGGTTTTTTTCCAGTCGTTCGCGCGCTATTTCGTCGCGATCGTTCGCGGCGGAGCGCAGTGCGGCGACCACATCCTTCACCTCGCGCCGTTCGTAAAATTTCAATCCACCGAAGATCTGATAGGCGAGGTCGTGGCGAATGAGCGCCTGTTCTATCGCGCGCGACTGCGCATTCGTGCGGTAGAGGATCGCCACCTCCGCGCGTTCCTCTCCCCTCTTTATTTTTTTAGCTTCCTCCGCGATCCACGCCGCTTCTTCGTTCTCGCCCCATGCTTCAAAAAGAACGATGCGTTCCCCTTCGGGTTTTTGCGTCCACAGTTTTTTCGGTGTGCGATAACGGTTGTTCTCCGCGACCGCCGCGGCCGCGCGGATAATAGTGGCCGTCGAGCGATAATTTTCTTCAAGGAAATGAATTTTCGCGCCGGGCCAGTCCTTGTCAAAATCAAGAAAGGTTCTTATGTCGGCATAGCGCCAGCTATAAATAGTTTGTTCGTCGTCTCCCACCACGCTCAAATTGTTGTGCCCTCCGGCGAGAAGCTTTACGAATTCGTATTGTTTTGGATTAATATCCTGATATTCGTCAACGAGGAGCGCATCGAACTTTGCGCGATATTTTTCAAGGACTTCGGGATGCTGCCCGAAAAGCGCAACTGGCTTCTCAATGAGGTCATCAAAATCAAATGCGTTATTTCTCGCAAGCGCCGCTTCGTACTCGTGAAAAACATCCCGGATGAGCGCTGCCCGCTCCGGCGGTTCCTTAAGGCCATCAAGCGCGCTATCAATATTTTTTATTTTTGATATCTGTCGCGCGAAAAATGCAGGAGTATTTTTTTTGTTTTTATCGTTCACCAAAGATTTTTTGACGATCTTTTTTATGAGATCAAAAGAATCGTGATCGTCGAATATCACGAAGTTCGGCGTCCGCCCGAGCCTGCGGCACTCGCCCCGCAAGATCCTTGCGCCGAGCGAGTGGAAAGTGCCAATAAAGGGTTCCTCGCGGCTTATCCGGTTCCTCATCTCTTGGGCGGCCTTGTTGGTGAAGGTTATGGCGCATATTTTTTCAGGGGGCGTTCCCCCATCTATCAGGTAAACCATCCGGCTCGTGAGAGTCCTTGTTTTCCCGGTCCCCGCGCCGGCCACTATTAATAAAGGCGAAACAGGTGCTTCCGCCGCCGACTTTTGGGCCGGATTTAGTTGAAAAACCTTGTTTTTCCGGCTTTTTTCTCCTTCTGCTTGATGTGTGGATGACATACGTGCTATGCTTATTTCTATTGGTACGATAGTAAGACAATTATATAGGAAGAATAAGCCATTAACACTGGCCGTTTTTTTGGTTATAGGCTGTCTTGTTTCGGCCGGTTTAGTTTTATCAAAGAAAACGGCTCTCATTGAGGAAAGGGGGATTCTTGGGGGACCCGGCCCTTCCCCTCTTATCTCTAGCGCCGAAGGAGCGGAGTCCGGTCAATCGGCGGTACTCGGCGCCAGCGTCGGAGGGGCAACTGCCGGATCGGTCGTTAGCGGCGCGAGCGCGGAGTATCCCAATGCCGTCTTTGCGGACGCCGATTCATCCGACAACGCTACAATAAAAGATTCCGGCGTGCCGGTCGGTCCTGCCTTCGATCGTTCGGGCGTCATTTCGTACCAAGTTCGGAAAGGAGATAATCTTTCGAAAATTGCGGCCTATTTTGGGATTTCAGTCGATACTATTGTAAGCGCCAATCCCGGTGTGAGGGCGAACCTTTTGAAAACAGGCCAGGAGCTGAATATACTGCCGACCTCCGGCGTGGTCTATCAAGCGCGGAGCGGCGACACCCTCGCGTCCATCGCCAATGACTTCGGAGTTTCCGAGGACAGGGTGCTTCAATTCAATCATTCGGTGAATTTTGCTTCACTTGACCCGGGAATGTCCGTTATCATTCCCGGAGGGAAAAGCGCCAATATCCTTGCGAGCGCAGCGGCATTGCCGAATTATGATAGCGAGTTTGTTATGCCCACGAACGGTTACGATTGGGGGATCCTTCATCACTATAATGCCGTTGACATTGCGAATTCCTGCGGTACGCCGGTGGTCGCCGCGGCGGAAGGGCTTGTGATCCCCGACGAAGACGTCCCTTATGCCGTTGACGGTTGGAACGAGGGCTATGGGAACTTTGTGCTTATAGAGCATCCCTTCGGCGACAGCGTGCGCACCCGTTACGCCCACCTCGAAAAAGTTTTCGTGCAAATCGGCGATTATGTGAAGCAGGGGCAGACCGTCGGACTTATGGGCGAGACCGGAGATGCAACCGGATGCCACGTGCATTTCGAGGTATACGGCGCACAGAATCCTTTTGTGAAAGGATAGGCCGTGCGGGCTAGCTAATTTAGAGAGGCTACCACTGGGCGACAGGCAGCATCCACAGAAGTATCCCCGCCACGCCAACATAGGCGAAATAGAGGGCGAAGACCCTCCCCTCGCGGTAATTTTTCATGACGGTGAATATATAGCCCAGTATCGCCGCCATAAGCGACGGGAGGAACAATGTCCAGCTGTGAAGTATTGTGGGCACGGCAAGGAATGCCACCGCAAACATGGCCCCCACGATTTGCTTCCCCTTCTCTTTCCCAAAAAGTACGGGGATGGTCCATATGCCGTCCGCGCGGTCGCCCGCAATATCCTTGATGTCCTTGAGATTTGCCGCGAGTGTGATGTGAACAACGATAAGCGCAGCGAGACGCATCGGAAGATCAAAGACAAATTTGTTCGTGTCAATGAAATAAAATCCCGCCGTGAACGCCGACAAGCTCGCGAGCGATATGAGAAAAGACGGAAGAATCGGAACGCGCTTCATCCGCAAGGGCGGAGCAGAATAAATATAGTACGCCGCGGTAAAAACAAGAACAGTGAAGAATGTCCAATAGCCGCAGATAAATCCGCCAACAAGCAGCCAAACAAGAAAGAATGAATTGGCGTTCCCGAAATCGGATGCAGTAGCGGCACCGGAAGGAAGCGGCCGATCTGGATTGCTCGCCGCGTCAATTTTTATGTCTGCAAGGTCGTTTATCCCGACGGCAAAAGCCCATGCGCAGAAATAGCTTATGACGAGAGAGGCAAAAAGGAAAATATCAATCCAGCTTGTGGGCGATTGCGGCGGGAACATCCGGACGGCGACGAGGGCCCCGATCACAACCAGGCTCACATAATAAACAAGACGGGTAAACCGAAGATTCTTTGCGATCGCCCGCGCAAATTTCACGTTATAGAGAATCGCCCAGACGACCATAAGGAGAAAATCTAAAACATAAAAAATGACCGATATTCCCCCATTGAATACCACCTCGGCTGCGTGCGCGTAGGAGGGCAGGAGATTCGGCTGGATCAGATTCTGCAGCAGGCGGGGCGAGGAAAATGCCGATATAAGAAGGGCGAACGAGGGGACGCCGGCGATCTTTCCAAGGAAGGCGGGAAATGCTATCCAAAAAACCCACGCGCAATAAATAAGAACGGTCGCACCCACCGATTTTCCGACACTCCGCGTTTTAATGAAAACATATCCCAGGATGCCAATAATAATGACGACGAGTTCCGCGTGAATGCCGGGGGTGACGCCGCCGAGGGGAGAGATGGTGGGCGACCAAAGTGCGGTAGCGAAAAACGAAATAATGTTCGTGGGGAACACATAAGCCATGCGGTATCCCCCGCCATGCGAAACAATAAGGTCAACGATGGGGGGGAGCCAAAGGATGGGGAATCCAAAAAAGAGGAACTTCGTAACCTTTGTGATATTGGGAACGAAGATGCACAAAATAAGCGAGGAGGAAATAAAAACGCCGAAATAGAAAAGGAAGTAGTGGACAAGCGTCGCCGCATCGGGGATGCCGGGAAAGCTCAGTACCGGATTTGAAAAGTTTTCAAGAAAGAATCTGACGAAAAGGATGCCCACGAATCCCGCGCCCCACTGCCAAAGCGGCGCAGTGACACCTTCGATCTTCTTGAGGGCCCTCGTGATCATTGCTATTCATTATATCAATAAAACATTAGACCTCCTCCCGCAGGCGGTAGCTGAAGGCCTCGGCGAGGTGTTCGGCGGATACGCACGTACAAGCTTCAAGATCGGCGATGGTGCGTGCGACCTTAAGAATGCGATAATAGCTGCGCGGCGAGATGCGGCTCCTGTCAAAAGTTTCCAGAAATTTTTCCGCGTCCGGCAGAAGGCGTGCCATTGATTGCGCCTCGTGGGAGCTCATCTCCGCATTCGTCACAATATTCAGACGCTTGAATCGTTCCATTTGGAGACTTCTCGCCGATTCAACTGGGCGTTTGATATCCCGGCTCGCTGCCTCGCGCGAATCCCCTTTTCGTAGTTCGCAGATCTTCACGCGGCCTACTTTTATCTGGAGGTCAATGCGATCCAGAAGCGGCCCCGATATTCTTTTTTGATATTTTATGACTTCATAGGCGCTGCATCTGCACTCCTTTTCCACGTCGCCATAATAACCGCATGGGCAAGGGTTCATTGCGGCGATAAGCGTGAATCTTGCAGGGAATGCGATGCTTTGTTTTGCTCGTGCGATGCGGATTATCCCCGACTCCATCGGTTCACGGAGCGCCTCAAGCGCGTTTCTTTGGAATTCCGGCAGTTCATCGAGAAAAAGCACGCCCCGATGTGCAAGGCTTATCTCGCCTGGTTTTGGATCCTGGCCGCCGCCCATAAGCGCAGTGATGGATGCGGTCTGGTGCGGCATGCGGAACGGGCGTTGCTCTACAAGCCGTCCAGGGCTCAATCCAGCAGCACTCCAAATTTTCGTGATCTCTATGGCTTCGGGGATCGTAAGATTCGGCAATATTCCCGCAAACGCCCTTGCAAGCATGCTTTTTCCCACCCCGGGCGGACCGATCATAAGGACGTTGTGGCTACCAGCGGCTGCGATAGTAAGCGCACGCTTTGCGTTTTCCTGGCCGACAATTTCTGAAAAATCGGGGAAGACGCTCTTTTTTTCGGCGACGGGGTTCGGTGATTTTATTACTTCGGCATCCCCTCTTTCTTCCAAGATGGCGATTGCATCACCGAGATTCTTGAGTGGAACTATTTTTATCCCCCGGATCGCCGCCGCCTCATTTGCGTTTTGTTTCGGCAAGAAGAAATATTTAAGGCCCAAATTGCTTGCCATCTGTGCGATATTGAGCGCGCCATTCACCGGTCGCAATCTCCCATCAAGCGCAAGTTCGCCGACAAAAATTTTATCGGCAGTTTCAAATGTCTTGATCTGTTTTGTGGCGAGGAGATAGCCGAGCGCGATCGCAAGATCATAATGCGATCCAGCCTTTTTAACATCAGCTGGAGCAAGGTTGATGGTTATTCTTCTGTTTTCCCGATTCGGCGGCTTTGCCCCGGAATTCTTCAATGCGGAATTTACTCTTTCCCTCGCTTCATTCAACGCTCTATCAGCGAGGCCGACAATAGTGAAAGAATGAAGGCCGACATTTATATCAACCTCCACCTCTATGAGTTTTGCGTCAACACCTTCAAGTTCGGCAGAATGAACTTTGGAAAGGTTCTTGATGGTCACCCTCCATCAATACCATTCCGCCGATTAAAAAGTTCTAAAAGATTTCTTGTGCTTACTTCTTTGATTTGCAATGCTTGCAGAAACGGGATTCCGGATCAATATCAAGAACCGTTGCTTCAATAGCTTTGCCGCATTGCTCACAGATGCCATACCCACCTGATTGGATTTTCCCCAGTGCGGCATTGATTTCTTCTAATCTGTTTTTAAGATCGTGGACAATCGCCAGTTGATTGCCGATTTCTTCTGTCTCGTCGGTTTCTTCGTCGAGGCGGACGGTGTCGCTCCCAAAATTGACCGGCTTCTCGTTTTGTTTGATCTCATTGAGAAGGAGGGTTCGTTCCCTCTCAAGCTTCCGTTTGTACTCATCAAGTTGTTTGGTGTCCATAGGAGTACATTTTAGCAGACCGCCTGGCGGACTCTATGTGGCCGGTACCACGAAATTGTGGATGGCCTGTGGAAATCCTTAAAAGTTATCGAAATTCCTTTCCGGCAAGCATAATCCGGCAATTATTAAATTTTCATTAAATTTTGCCGGATTACCTCACTTTTTGCCGCATTGCCGGATTAATTGATTGAATCCGGCAAAACCCGATAAGCTTGATTTTGCTGCTGTAAAACAAAATTGTTTTACAAAGTGTTTTACGCTAAACACAATTAAAATAGAAAAATGATGATTTTCATAAAAATTGCCATAAATTTGATTTTTAAATATGTTTTACGCTAAACACATTTAAAATAGTTTTTATGGAAAATAGGATAAAAATCGGGAAATTAGGCGAGGATATTGCTTATGAATATCTTATTAAAAGAGGATGGAGGGTTTTTGAAAGAAATTATAGGAGAAAGTCGGATGAGATTGATATTATTGCTAGATCTGACGACGGAACTCTGGTATTTTGCGAGGTTAAATCTTTTACGACAGGAGGGGGGATAGCTAGTTTTGCAAGATTGATGCCAGAAGATAATTTGACTGGGGCAAAACTAAGAAAGATAAGCAGAACATGCGAATTTTTTGCGCGGCAGCATCCAGAGATCGTTGACGAAGAAAAAGGATGGCGAATCGATCTTTTGGCGGTTGATATCGGAGCCGACGGCAAGGCGTCTGATATTCGGCACTACGAGAACATTTGACAAATTCCCGGGAATCGCGATATTATCCTTTTGTAGTGCTGGTCCGCTCGTGAGCGGACTTTTTTAAAGAAAGGGGGGGGGACAATCAAAAAAACTTAATATGCTCAACATAAAGGAATTATCAAAGGCATTGAAACAGGTTGCAGAAGAAAAAGGCCTGGAACCCGGGAAGGTACTTGAGGTTATTGAGTCATCGATAGCCGCCGCATACAAGAGAGAGTATGGCCAGCGCGGGGAAGTGGTGAAGTGCGAGCTTGACCAGGCAACCGGCGAACTGAAGTTTTGGCAGGTAAAAATGGTGGTTGATGAAACGACGGTGCGTTTTGTTTCTGATATGGAAGAAGCAGAGGAAAGGGAGAAGGAAGAGAAAAAGGGTGAGGCCAAAAAAAGAGGGAAAAGGGAACAAGAAGCGGTGATTGCCGAGGAAGAAGAGAAACTTCCGCGGTTCAATCCTGAACGGCACATTACGCTTGAAGATGCGAAAAAAGTAAAAAAGGACGCGGCGCTTGGCGAGGAAATTACCTTTCCGCTTGAAATGCATGATGATTTTGGAAGGATCGCGGCGCAGACGGCGAAACAGGTTATTTTGCAAAAACTCCGCGAATCGGAGCGCGATTCCATCTTGAATGAGTGGCGCGACAAAGAGGGACAGATCGTGAGCGGTCTGGTGCAGCGATTCGAACGGGGGAATGTGTTTATTGATCTTGGAAGGACGATTGGCGTGATGTTCGCGAACGAATCTATTCCGGGAGAGCATTACCGTGCGGGTGAGCGGCTGCGATTCTTGGTGCTTGCGGTCCAGGAGGACACGCGGCTTCCGGGGATCATCCTTTCGCGCTCGCATCCTAAATTCGTCATAGAACTTTTCCGCATGGAAGTGCCGGAACTTGCGGAGGGAGCGATCGAGATACAAGCTATTGCGCGCGAGCCGGGGAACCGGACGAAGGTGGCGGTCGCATCAAAACAAGAAGGCGTTGACCCCGTAGGTGCGCTTGTGGGACAGCGGGGAACCCGCGTAATGGCGGTGAATAATGAGCTGGGCAACGAAAAAATCGACATCGCGGAGTGGTCGGAAGACCCCGAGAAATTCATTGCGAACGCGCTCTCGCCGGCGAAGGTGGAGAAGGTGGATATCCTCCCGCGGCGCGAAGCGCGCGCGTACGTTCCGGAAAACCAGTTGAGCCTGGCGATCGGCAAGGGCGGACAGAACGTGCGGCTTGCGGCGAAGCTCACGGGCTGGAAGATTGACGTGCGTTCGCAGACGCGGCCGGAGGAAACGCAGGAGGGCGGTACTGCGGGCGCGCCGGAATCAGATCAGATCGCGGTGCCGGAAACGGACGACGAAAAGGAAGACATCATCACGTAAAAATAATATAAAATAAAAACATGTCGCCAATCTTATTTTCGTTGGGAAGCAGTGTGGTCGCCATTGTGTTCGCGTTTGTATTAATCTTAAAGATCTCCAAAGCGCCGGCGGGCGATCAAAAAATGCAGGAGATCGCGCGCGCGATCCAGATTGGCGCGAAGGCCTATTTGAACCGGCAGTATAAGACGGTCGCCTTGGTTGCGGTGGTGGTGGCCATTCTTATCGGCGTATTTTTGGGATGGACTACGATGGCGGGGTTTGTTATCGGCGCGTTCGCATCGGCTCTGGCGGGCTACATTGGCATGAACATGTCGGTGCGCGCGAACGTGAAAACGGCGGAAGCGGCGAAGGCGGGACTCGCGCGGGCGCTTAGTATTGCATTTGAGGGCGGATCGGTCACGGGGTTGCTCGTGGTCGGCCTTGCGCTGCTTTCCGTTTCCGGTTTCTACGCGATCACGCACGACGTACGCGCGCTCATCGGATTGGGATTCGGCGGCAGTTTGATCTCCGTCTTCGCGCGCTTGGGCGGCGGCATCTTCACGAAAGGCGCGGACGTGGGAGCGGACTTGGTCGGGAAAGTTGAAGCGGGCATTCCGGAAGACGATCCGCGGAATCCGGCGGTGATCGCGGACAACGTGGGCGACAACGTGGGCGATTGCGCCGGCATGGCAGCCGACCTTTTCGAAACATATGCCGTGACGGCGATTGCCGCGATGATCCTGGGGAGCCTGATGTTCCCGGGGTCAGAAAGCGTAGTGCTTTTACCGCTTGTGATTGGGGGTATTTCCATCATTAGTTCCGTCCTCGGCATATTCTTTGTCCGGCTTGGAAAAAGCGGAGCGATCATGGGCGCGCTCTATAAAGGACTTATCGCCGCGAGCATTCTTTCGCTCGTCGGATTTTGGTTTTTGGCAAGCGGCTACGTGGCAGCGGCCAATGGCGCGAACGGTGCCGCGGTCGGCAGCATGACCTTCTCACAACTTTTCTTTCCGATGCTTGTGGGGATATTGATAACCGCGCTCACCGTTTTGATCACGGAATATTACACATCAAAGAAATTCCGGCCGGTGCGGTCAATCGCCGAATCGTCAACGACGGGGCATGGCACGAACATTATCACCGGGCTTTCAGTCGGCATGGAATCAACGGCGTTGCCGGTAGTCGTGATCGTTGCGGGAATCCTTGCGGCGTATTCAGTGAGCGGCCTCTATGGCATCGCGCTCGCCACAATGAGCATGCTCTCTATGGCGGGGATCGTAGTCGCGATAGATGCGTTCGGTCCGATTACCGATAATGCCGGCGGTATCGCGGAAATGGCGGGTCTTCCGGACCATGTGCGCAAAGTGACCGATGCGCTTGATGCAGTAGGAAACACAACGAAGGCCGTCACGAAGGGTTATGCGATCGGTTCGGCGGGACTCGCCGCGGTCGTACTCTTTTCTTCGTACGTGCAGGACTTGCAGAACAAGCATGGTGGCGGTGCGATCTCGTTTGACCTGAGCAACCCAAAAATAATCGTGGGACTTTTGATCGGCGGCATGATCCCGTATCTTTTTGCGTCCATCTCCATGCGCGCGGTGAGCAAGGCGGCAGGCAGCGTCGTCAAAGAAGTGCGCCGGCAATTCAAAGAGATCCCCGGCATCATGGCAGGCACCGCGAAGCCGGATTACGCGAAGTGCGTGGACATCGTAACCTCGGCCGCGATCAAAGAAATGATCGTGCCCGCGCTTCTGCCGGTGCTCCTGCCGATCCTTGTGGCGTTCGTGTTGGGACCGCTCGCACTCGGCGGACTGCTCGTCGGCTCCATTGTGACCGGTATCTTCGTTGCGATTTCCATGACCTCCGGCGGCGCGGCGTGGGACAATGCGAAAAAGTACATAGAGGAAGGAAATCTGGGCGGCAAGGGTTCGGAAGCGCACAAAGCGGCCGTCACGGGCGATACGGTCGGCGATCCTTACAAAGATACCGCCGGTCCCGCGATCAACCCGGTCATCAAGATCATCAACATTATTGCCTTGTTGCTCGTACCATTCTTATAAAATAGCGCTATAATACAAAAAACATGGAACCAGAAAACCAATATCTAATCCCGACGGTTATTGAGAAGTCGCAGTACGGCGAGCGCGCATATGACATCTATTCGCGCCTGCTTAAGGAACGCATTATCTTTTTGGGCGGGTCGATCAACGATGCAGTGGCGAACACCGTGATCGCGCAGCTTCTCTTTCTTGACCACGAGGACCAAAAGAAAGACATCAAGCTCTATATTAATAGTCCGGGCGGCTCGGTCACGGCCGGCATGGCGATCTACGACACCATGCAATACGTGGGAGCGGACGTTTCAACGATGTGCGTGGGGATCGCGGCGTCCATGGGCGCATTCCTGCTCGCGGCCGGGCAGAAGGGGAAGCGGTTCGTACTGCCGAATTCGCAGATCCTGCTCCACCAGGTGATGGGCGGCGCGGAAGGGCAGGCGATCGAGATTGAGATCGCGGCCAAACAGATCGTGAAGACCAAGCAGCAGCTCAACGAACTGCTTTCGAAACACACCGGGCAACCACTTTCCAAGATCGAAAAGGACACCGACCGCGACTTTTGGCTTTCCGCCGACGAGGCGAAGACCTACGGCGTGATCGACGAGATCATCAAGAACGCAAAGCAGGAGGGGAAATAAGGCTTGGGGAACGATGGCGCGCACAACAAAGTTCTCGAAGAGAACTTTGTTGTTAGGGCAGGTTTTGATTTATACTTGAACATATGGGGGTGATCACCAACAAAAAAAGAATCGCTGAAATATTTGATCGGGGCATCATTAAGGAAGTTCTTCCCGTTCAAAACGATCTGCTGAAAAAGATGCTGTCGGGGGAACGCCTGAGGATCTATATTGGATTTGATCCAACCAGCCCAGCGCTGCACTTGAGCCACGCTAAAAATTTGATGCTCTTGGAAGAATTCCGGCAACTGGGGCACGAGGCCATTTTTCTTGTCGGCGACTTTACCGCGCGGATTGGGGATCCGAGCGAGCGCTCCGGCGCAAGGAAAAGGATGAGCAAGGCGGAAGTGGAAAAGAACGTGAAGGCATGGATCCCGCAAATAAAGAACCTTCTGGATTTTAACGACAAAAAAAATCCGCCCCGCCTCGTCTACAATAGCCAATGGCTTTCCAAGCTTTCTCTTGAGGAGGTCATTGAACTCGCGGCGTATTTCACCGTCCAACAGATGGTGAAGAGGGATATGTTTGAAAAGCGCATAAAAGAGAATATACCAATCCATCTCAACGAGTTTTTATATCCTCTCATGCAGGGATACGACAGCGTTGCGCTTGATACTGACATTGAGCTATGCGGCACCGATCAAATTTTTAATGCGCTCGCCGGTCGCACTCTTCTGGGACGCCTGAAGAATAAGGAAAAATTCGTGGTTGCGGTGAATTTGATGGAGAATCCAAAAACGGGGGAGTTGATGTCAAAAAGCCGCGGCACCGGCGTTTTTCTTTCTTCCCTGCCGGAAGAAATGTACGGAGCGATTATGGCGCAGCCCGACGAAATGATAGAGGTCCTTTTGGTGAATTGTACCCGCGTCCCACTCAACGAAATTAAAAACATTTTGAGGACGGGACCGCGACAGGCGAAAGCGAAGGTGGCTTTTGAGATCGTCAAGAAAATTCACGACGAAAAAGCGGCACGGCTCGCGCAGGAACATTTTGAGAAAGTATTTTCAAAAAAAGAGATCCCCAGCGATCTTCCGGAGCTTGTGCTTAAAACGCGAACGATGACGGCACTTGATCTTGTACTCGCCTCGGGCGTAGTGGGAAGCAAAAGCGATGCGCGGCGCCTTATTGAACAGGGTGGATTTGATATCAATGGAGAAACCAAAAAGAAACCACAGGAGGACATTTTGCTTGCTGGCGGCGAAGTGGTGCGGCTCGGCAAACGACACCTTTTTCGGCTTAAAATAAGGTAATCCAGAGGTTGTCCACAGAATGTGTTTGACGGGGCTTTCTGTAGCGATAAACTAAAAGTAGTTGATTCGTCATCATCATACTTTCTTTATCCGGCATTATCCGGAATGTTGGCCGGCCAGGCCATCACGCGCAGATTAAGCGCAGTTTCATCAAACCACCCTCGTCCTTGCGACCTGGGTGATTTGCTTTTAATAACCAGCGAATTTACTTGACGGGGTCATTATTGTAATGTACTTTTATCCCAGCTGTTAACTCCTTGGGAGGGGAGGACGAATGCAAGAGTTTGATTTTGAAACGGCGCTCGTCCTCTGCTTTGAAACGAGGAGGAGAGCGCTATGGCGGATGTTTACGAGGGTGATGTGGCGGGAGCGTTGGAGAGTAGATCTCAATGCGACCGCCGAAGATCTCGTGCAGGCGACTTTCCTGCGGGCGTTCGAAAAACAACATCTGTTTTTCGGCGATAGCCAGGGGGCGTTTGAGGCGTGGGTGTTCAAGATTGCCCGAAATATCCTGAATGGCGAGCGCAAAACTCGCTGGCGAAGGAAATACGATAACCACACCGAGACCACCCTGTTTCGCGAGGAAGAACGCGGGCTTTCCGTTGAGCCGCCGCGCAAGATTTCTTTTGGGAATGGGAGCGAACAGGCCTTTGTGGGCCGCGTCTTCCGCCTCCACAACATCCCTAATTACGGGAGGTTTGCCTTCTTCCAGCACGAGGTAGAAGGGAGGCCGTGTGGGGAGATCGCTGCGCAGATTGGATTGAGTCTCGGTAAAACGAGGCAAGCCATCGACACTGCAAGAAGTGCGCTACAGCAAAGGGCAAGAGACGTTCCGCTGTGGCGAAGACAAGATGAACGAAGGGCGGGATAGACAGCGCGGGGCCACGATCGGTCCCGCGCGTTTCGTTTGTAAATGGGTGGATGGGAAACCGACCTCTACTTTTTACAAAGAAGACCGCCCCAGAGAGTCCTGGGGCGGAAGTGAACAGCACCACGCGCGGTGCCGCTGATTCGATTAGGCAGCACCTCGGCGGGCGGTGGTTCTTCGGGCGTCGACGGTTTGTGCCGGCGTAGCCGCGGCGAGGGCAGGGAAGGGGCGTGTCCCCGCTGATTGATCCACCATTCAACCGATTCCATGCAGTAGACTTGCACTGCGTTTATGGCGATCCACACCGTGTGGTTGCCGTACGCGGTGATGCGCTCTGGCTGTGACGCTTTCCCCTTGATCATCATTGAAGCTTGAAAATTGATGAGGGCCTCGCCTCCCTTTGTTGTAACCTTGGCGACCGGCCCGACATCCGGGGACCACGCGAAGCTCGTGGGGGGTTCTCCAAGTACATCCCCGAAGTACCGCTCCGCGATGTTCAGGAACGGGCGGATGATCCCCGCCTCTTGGGGAGAGAAGCTCTCTTCTGTGCGCCCGTCGGACATGGTTCTTCTGTCCATGTCGATAACGTAGCTCAGGGTGGCATAGGGGGCCTCTTCCTCTGTCGGCACGGGCTTGTTCTCATCAAGCAGCCGTCCGGCCGCCTCAACCCGAAGCCGCCCGCAATCCCACGAGATTAAGATCGGTTTGACCTCTGTGCCCTCGTGGATTCCGCCGCCAGCCACCATCACGGGGTAAAAGAACAGCACAGCAACCGCGCTCGCGGCTACCGCTATTGCAATGGACCGACCGAAACGCATGAGCGTTTACCTCCTATTCTTTATATAGTCCCAATAAAGCAACTCGTCAAACCTTAGTGCTTCTTGCGGTGAGTGAGCGGGTAAGGGGAGTCGAACCCCTGTCAGCAGGTTGGAAACCTGCGGTAATGCCGTTATACGATACCCGCGCGGGGCGCCGTGGTTGCGCTCGCGCATTTTATCATTGCGTTCGCGCACCTTTGCCGGTGTCCGGAACGTAGTAATAAAGTAGCATTTTCACTTGCCATTTTCAAGATTTTCTGGTAAAAATGATGTAATCAAATGCTTGGTTCCCGCCGGACAAAAGTTATCGTGACCTTCGTGGCTGTTGTGATTTTGGGCTATGTTGCCGTCTGGTTTACGCAGGGGAAAGGCGGCGTTCCGCAGGATTTTGTTGATGCGCGCATGCAGGGCGCCATCATTGCGCAAAACATTGTGAATCTTTCCAACCAATCAATGGTTTCTCTGGAACAAGTGAACACACTTGATCAAAAACAGGATTATGCGAACGCGCTTACGCTTACGACCGGCCTTGTTGCCCAGAGCCAACAGATCCGCGATCAAGCGGTGGAGCTTTCGGCGCAGGTCGGGCAGATGACAAAAGCGCTTTCCGAAATTTCCGATTTCAATGCGCGGCAGGCGGCGCTGGAATCCATTTCCAACCGGTTGGCGCTTATCAATCAGCTTATTAATTACAGTGCCGACCTGGGGAAACTTCTTGATGTGCTCCGCAATCGTTTTACGGGACAGGGGGGCACAAACGTGGAGGTGCAGGCGCTCGTGAACCAGATCAATACCGACGTGAACGCGATCAACAATTTCAACAGTCAAGCCGGGCAGGCAATGGACCGGTTTGATGCTATAGTAGGCAAGTAACCGACGGGCGCGTAGCTCAACGGCAGAGCAGACGTCTTATACACGTCCGGTTGTAGGTTCGAATCCTACCGCGCCCACATATTCTCAACCCGCACGGATGATGCTATCATTTTTTCATGGACCCGAGGGAAAAAACGGAAATCTCCGAGTTGGAAAAATTTTGGGAAAAATATGAACTGGACCGCGTGCAATCGCACGTTGGCGAGCGGATCGTGACGCTTGTCATCGCGGCGCTGGGATTGATCGCGGCGCTTGCGTGGGACGACGCCTTGAAACATCTGTTTGAGAACCTGTTCGGCGGCGCGGGCTCGCTTTGGGAGCAGCTTTCCTATGCCGTGATCATTACCGTGCTTGCCGCGGCGGTTTCGGTATGGCTGGGGAAAAAGATCACGGCGAGAGAAAGGCGGCGGAAGGAATGATCATTGTTTTTACGGGCGACGGGAAGGGAAAAACGACGGCATCGCTGGGCCAGATGATGCGGGTTTTGGGGCGGGGGAAGGCGGCGCTCATGATCCAGTTCATCAAAGGACCGTGGATCTCCGGGGAAGACGAATTTGCGAAGCAATTCAATATTCCAAAGGAAAAATTCCAAATACGGAAAATGGGGCTGGGGTTCGTGGGGATTTTGGGCGACAAGCTGCCGATTGAAAAACACAAAGAAGCGGCACGGGAGGCACTCGCGGCGTTCGTCCGGGAAAAGGATTCGGGCACGTGGCACCTCACGGTGCTTGACGAGGTAAATGTGGCGGTTTCGCTCGGGCTTTTGACGGCGGAGAAGGTGCTCGGCGCGGTGAAGGATTTTCCCAAAGACAAAATTTTGATTCTAAGCGGCCGCAACGCGCCGCAGGAATTTATTGATGCCGCCGATCTTGTGACGGAAATGAGGGAGATAAAACATCCGTTTCAAAAAGGGGAGGACGGGACGATTACGGTGGAGTTTTAAAAACTTTAAAAAGAAAAACGGCCCTCGTCCGAGCGGGAGCCGTTTTTCTGTATTTGCTTTATATTACATCGCGCTTCCGGCGGTGCAGGTCCTGCAGTTCTTCTTGTGCCCAAAAAGCTCAACGAGCGCAGCGAGGCCCACGAGCACATAGATTATGCGCGAGAGCATGGAACCCACTCCGAAAATAGCGTCAACGAGATTCCAGCCGAATGCGACAAGGAGCCAGTTCAAGCCGCCAACAACGAGCAGGATGAATGCGATGATATGGAGTGCTTTCATAAATAGATAGTTGTAAACCCAACCCGGGGTCGGCCTTTACGCACCCTTCTATTATATCAAATAAAGAAATTATTTATCGGCTTCTATTCTACGCCGCGATCGGTTTTATCTTGAACGGCTTCAAAAGACCGTAGAATTCCTCCTGTTCCAGCGTCTCTTTCTGAATAAGGGTCTCCGCTATTTTTTTGAGCGCCGGCTTGTGCGCCCTGAGGATCTTTTCCGCAATGTCATATGCGCGCGAGATGAAGCCGTGCACGTGCGCGTCTATCTCCGCCGCCACTTTTTCGGAATAATTTCTTTCTGCGGTGATCTCGCGGCCAAGGAAGATGAGTTCCTCGGTCTTGCCGAAGGTCACGGGGCCAAGATCGCTCATGCCGTATTTCGTCACGAGCCGCCGCGCGAGTTCAGATGCCTCTTTAAGGTCGTTTGACGCGCCAGTGGACATCTCGCCGAAGGTCAATTTTTCCGATGCATAGCCGCCCATCATCATGGCAAGGTCGGCAAGGAACTGGCTACGGGTCTTTATGTGCTGGTCCTCGGTGGGAAGCTTCATGGTGTATCCGCCGGCAAAGCCGCGGCTGATGATGGAAACTTTCTGCACGGGGTCGGCGTTCTTCACGGCTGCGGCAACGAGCGCGTGGCCGCCTTCGTGGTAGGCGGTGATCTCTTTTTCTTTCGGCGAGATGACGCGGCTCTTGCGCTCAGGGCCGAGGATCACTTTCTCCGCCGCTTCAAAAAATTCATCCTGGCCGATGATCTTCTTTCCGCGCCGCGCGGCGATGATCGCCGCCTCGTTCATGAGATTTGCAAGATCGGCGCCGGAGAATCCCGGGGTGCGGACGGCCACCTTGCGGAGAGACACGTTTTTCTCGATCAATTTTCCTTCGGCGTGGATCTTGAGGATCGCTTCGCGGTCGTTCAGGTCGGGAAGGTCAAGAATGACGCGCCGGTCAAACCGGCCGGGACGGAGAAGCGCAGGATCCAAAATATCCGGGCGATTCGTGGCGGCGAGGACGATCACGCGCGTGTCGCGGTCAAACCCGTCCATCTCAACAAGGATCTGGTTGAGCGTTTGTTCGCGCTCGTCGTTCCCGCCGCCCAGGCCCGCGCCGCGCTGGCGGCCGACCGCATCGATCTCGTCAAGAAAAAGGATCGCGGGAGCAGCGCGCTTGGCCGTCATGAAGGCGTCACGCGTGCGCGAGGCGCCCACGCCCACGAACATTTCAACGAACTCCGATGCGGAGATATAAAAGAACGGTACGCCGCTCTCGCCCGCGACCGCGCGCGCAACGAGCGTTTTCCCCGTCCCCGGCAGTCCCATAAGCAGGATCCCGCGGGGGATCCGTGCGCCCAAGTCAAGGAACTTTTTAGGATTTTTTAAGAAATCGACGACCTCAATAAGCTCTTCCTTCGCTTCTTTCAGGCCGGCGACATCTTTGAAAAGAACCTTGTCTTTAAAGGTGGAAAGCCGCAGGTTTGACCGGCCGAAATTGAACGCCTGATTCACGCCTGTGCGCGCCTGGCGGAACATGAGCCAGAAAAAGAATCCGATGGCAATGAGCGGGAGAAGCGTGGGGATCAGGATCCCGGCCCAGAACTGCCAGCCCGACTGTTCCTGCACCTCAAGATCGACGCCCTGGAGCGCCGTCGGGTTCACGCCAAGATTTTTCAGGGTCTCCGAAATTCCCGATTCGCTTTCTTTCTTGGAAACGGCGGCGCTGCCGTCTTTCTGTGTCACCGCGAGGTCGTTGCCGTTCACCACCACCTTCGTGACCTGGCCGGCATTGATCTTGTCCACGAGCTGGTTCAAGTTCAATGTTTGCGGTGAGGCGGGAGGGTTCACAAAAAAAGAGAAAAGCAGCGAGATCACAATAAGCGTGAGGATCGCCCAGAGAATATTTTTAGTGAGATTGGACATATGGTGGAATTATAGAGAAACGGCTGGAAACGGTCAATCTTCTTTCACAAAGATTCGTTGCGGCATTTCCGCGGGCCTTGAAAAAACGCGTCAAAGCGAATACGCTATACTTGTTAAGAAATAATGGTGCCTCTAGCTTAATGGTAAAGCTCCGCTCTGTGGCAGCGGCAATACGGGTTCAATTCCCGTGAGGCACCCCACAAGAGTTGACTAGGCAAGTAAATAATGTTATTTTTATGCCCAGTATTTGGGCGGCTTCGCCGTTCCGAAAATTCCACGTACAAGAGGTGACAAGCTATGAGGCCATCCATCCCGAAGTGGGAGGTGCGGCAATGAGGGGGAAACAAAGAATCGAAGAAAGAGCGGGGAGGAGATTCGCCGGATACCTGGACGGAGTTCTCCTGGAAATCGGGCGAAACACTTTCACTCGGCGGAGGCTGATCCGAATGGGATGCCCGTTTTTCAGGGCAGCCTCCATACTTCATCAAGCGCTCGCGCGCTTTAAGCCCCGCAACGTCAAAGAACTCGCCGCCCGGATCGACCTCCATGACCTCCGCGGCAGGAAAGGGGTCGGCGAACGGACCGTGATCCTATGGCTCTACATCCTTGATTCCGTGGGGGTAGATTCCATGGGGTGGCTGAGCGTCGACTTGAAGATTTCGACGCTTTGCGGCAAAAAGCGGACAGTCAGGGGGGCGTGGCGATGAGGAGTGATCCGATTTTGTTGTGTGGCCCGGGGCGGGATGCTCCGGGCCTACTATTTTATAAATACATCTTTCTCTTCAAAATAATTCCGATAGCATTCTGAAACGATTTCTAGAAATAGAACGGCCCACTCCTCCGGGAGTGGGCCACCAGCATGGCTGGGTGTATTCACTGATCAGATTTCAGTTCCCGGGCTCTTGGGTCGGGGCCGGGGTGTCCTTGGAATGCAGGAACGCGTGGAGCACGTCAACCCGCGTTCGGATTCCGATCTCCAAGTCGCTCATTTCCTCGTCGAGGTCGTCGGGGTCGGCCTCTTCTTTGGTCAGGAAAGAAACGACGTCCTCCATTGGTACGCCGTGTTTGAGCGCGCCCTGGATGATGGCGGCAAGCGCGTTTTCGCCCAAGACCCCATCGGCTTCGTTCATGCCGGTCATGATCTCCACGTTCGTGAAACCGGCTCCGGAGAGCGCCGAGAAGATCGCTTCCAATTCATCGCCAGAGAACTCGTCGTAGGTGTTTTCCGTAGCGATGATGGTTGCCGCGTCCTCGCCGCAGGCTTTCAGAATCGCCGCCGCGGCATCGAATTCAACATCGCCGTCTTTGCGCATAGCCGCGTATTCTTCGTCTTCAGACAGATCGACATCGAGAGCCTTGGCGATTCCCGCGACGACGTCCGGCGATGCGCACAGACCGAGTTTCTTGAGAACCGATGCGAGATCCAGATCGGTCCCGTTGTAGCCGATCGCCGCCGCTTCTTCGGCGGAGCATCCGAGGTGGACGGGTAATCGCAGGAGCTCTTCGTCTTCGTCATCGATGTCCAGGACGTCCAGGACGACTTCGAATGTTACTTCCGCCCTTGCCGCTAAGGTCTCGCCCTCCACGAGCGGCATGATGACGTCGCCAAGTTCGGTGATGCTGAACTTACCTTCTTCGACGAGCAAGCTGGCGATTTCTTTTGGTTGATATTGCCGCTCCGCCATGACAATGGCGGCTTCGGTCGGTGAGTAACCGATTTGCAGCGCCGCTCGGAGGACCTCGTCCACGGATATGCGGTTCCCGAACTCCGTCATGCACGAGGCAAGCGAGCTGGCCAGATCTGCGTCGGCCGCTTTTCGTTCGCGTAACCGATCCCGAAGACGATCCCGGGAGTTGTCCTTTGGTGGACGAATCACTGGGGCCGGCGGCGGTGCCGGGGCCTGCGCTAGTGCGGTTCTGGCGGCTTCTTCCCTCGCCCGTCTTCGCTCACGCGCCCCTCCGAGACGCACGGCCAGCCAGAGGCCAGCCATGAGCACGGTGAAACCGAGCAAAATATACGCGATGGTTGACATGCCCTTCTCCTTGGTTAGTTTTGAATTCCTGGTGCTGGCTATTTAATAGCACAAATCAGTTTTTGTGTAAAGCTTCGTTCGGTTCAATAGTTTGTTTTTTGCCGGGAAGTCCGATATAATGACCTTCATGAGAAAGGCATCTTCGGAGCGACTATCGGCAGCCGGGGAAGGGGGCGGGAGAGAAGCGAAATCTATCCACCCGCTTGATGAAATGACCGCGGCTGAGTACTTAATGCCCGAAAACAGAGAACTATTTGCAGAGAGATGCTCGCAAGTTGCTTTGCGAGCAACAAGGGGATTTCTTAATGGAAGGGCGACCACGGATCACGACTACGAGGATGTTGCACAGGAAGCTACCCTTAAAGCGACAATAGGACTCTCTTCGTTTAGAGGAGAGGGCAAGCTTACTTCGTGGGTGTTCAGAATCGCCATCAATGAGGCCTATAGTTGGTTGCGGAAGCGCCACGCTGACAGGCGGGGCGCCGACACCGATCTTTATCTTGAAGAACTGTTTTTTGCGGGGCAGAATAATCCAGCCGCGGGCACTGACCCCGAAGCTCTTATGATCCAAGAGCAGCAGGTGACTCTCTTCCGTGAAGCGATAGAGAATCTCAAGGAAGAAGAAAGAACCGTCCTCATGTTACATCTTGACGATTGGACAGACGAACAAATTGCAGGAGCGTCAGGCATGAAGGTGGAGACCGTAAAATCGAGACTTCACCGGGCGAGGCTGCATCTACTGGATCGTCTGATGCGCAGAGGCCTTGCGCCAGGAGAAGAGGGGTCGGGCAAGTAGCAACCGGATTATAATGAACGCATGCGCCAATATCTCGATCTCGTAGAGCATGTTTTGAAGAACGGAAAGCAAAAAACGGACCCGCAAAAAGTGGGGAATATCGCGGTGTGCGGGTACCAGATGCGGTTTGACCTGAACGACGGCTTCCCGCTCATCACGACGCGGAGCATGAAGGGATCGTTCAAGGCGATGGTATACGAACTGCTTTGGTTCTTATCAGGAAGCACGCGCGTGGAGGATCTGCAAAAAAACAACGTGCATATCTGGGATATCTGGGCGACGCCCGAAATTTGCGGACCATTAGGGCTTGAACCCGGAGACCTCGGTCCTATCTATGGAAAACAGTGGCGTGCGTTCAATGGAGGCGGCGAGAAGCCGGTGGACCAGATCGCGAATCTTATCCGCGACTTAAAAACGAATCCTGATTCGCGGCGGCTTGTGGTCACCGCATGGAATCCGGCCGAAGTGGACAAGGTATTCGTTGCGCCGTGCCATTGTTTTTTCAAATTTTTCCACGCGCAGGGCGAACTTTCACTCCACCTTTTCCAGCGGAGCGCGGACGTGCCGATCGGCGTGCCATTTGACATCGCCGAGTACGCACTGCTCTTGATGATGGTCGCGCAGGTCACGGGCTTGAAGCCGAAAGAATTCGTTTACACGCTTTCCGATACGCATATTTATTTGAATCAGATCGAGCCGGTGAAGGAACTTTTGACGCGCGAGCCGCGCCCGCTGCCGCAGGTGAAGATCAACCCGGAAGTGAAAGATATTTTCAGCTTCAAGTTTGAAGATTTCACGCTAGAGAATTACGATCCGCAT
>Ga0187886_1000889_pt1 | contig 30916 bp, 30 predicted proteins | sample June2016WEW_20_1_FD_133001 | JGI IMG/M metagenome (GOLD analysis project Ga0187886, IMG submission 133001) | Peatland microbial communities from SPRUCE experiment site at the Marcell Experimental Forest, Minnesota, USA - June2016WEW_20_150 | ecosystem: Environmental > Terrestrial > Soil >...
CATTGCGATCGCTGCTCTCGGGGGGGGTCTAGGACAGGGAATTGCCATTTCCAAAGGCTTAGAAGGTATCGCCCGCAACCCAGAAGCCCAGCCCAAGATTTTCATTCCTATGATTGTCGGGCTGGCCTTGATCGAATCGTTAGTGATTTACGCCCTGGTCATATCCATCTTGCTTTATGCTAAGCTTTAACTTCAGATTTACTCACTCGCATGAAGCGCATGGCTGGGTTTGTGGCCAGAGGACTCCGGATTTGCCGGCAAATGCCTCCTGGGCTCTGAGGGGGGCTATTTCTCCATGATTGTACGCAAAACCGCCAGGCGATCGTGGGGATAGGTAGGAAACCCCTTGATCTTTTGGGGATCCAGCCCCGCGAACCGGCGGGCTGGGTCTCGTTCTCAATTTACATCCCCTCTCCCTTTTGCTATCATTCAAAAAACGCATACCGCTGAGAGCGCCCAGAATGCGGTTTTGGCATGCTCTGCCGTAAAAGAATAGCACGAAGCGCATCCGGAGGTCATCCATGCGTTCGATCTTTATTGGATCCACTGGGGGGGAGCCCGGCCAAACTCTAGCTACCTGGGCCTTGGCCATCCGGCTCAAAGAAAAAGGGGTCAGGGTGGGATTTTTCAAACCCTATGGCCTGCTTCCGGACCTGGGCCCATCCACTGCAGGGGTTTTCTGCGACTCCGATGTCCTCCTCATCAAAGAGGTCTTAGGCCTTTCAGAACCGGCTGAGGCCCTCTGCCCAGTGATGCTCACGGAAGATTTAATTTCGGAAGTGTCGGGGAGCCATGCGGAGCGGGTGATCGAAAAGATCAAAGGGGCATTCCAGGAGACGGCTTCGGGGAAAGATGTCATCCTGATCATGGGGGCCAAAGAGATCTTCTTCGGGGGTGGGCTATCCGGACTTTCCGACAGTGTCCTGGTCAAATTATTCGATGCCTCTGTACTGCTAGTAGACCGGTACCAGCGGGACAACATGACCCTTTATTCCCTGCTGTCTTTGAACTCCTTTCTGGACGGCCGCGTGAAATCCGCAATCATCAATCATGTCTCTCCTGAAAAAATGGACCACATTAAGACCAAAGTCATTCCTTTCCTTACGGAGAAAGGGCTGAAATCCGTTGCGGCCGTTCCTGAGCACCCGATCCTGGCAGCCTTAACCGTCTTCACCATCGCCGAGCTGGTCGAGGGTCAGATTCTCCGTTGTCCAGAACGCGGAGGGAATTTAGTCGAAACCTTTACCATTGGGTCCAAATACCTGAGTGGCTCTCTGGCAATTTTCAAACAGGTTTATAACAAAATTATCCTGGTCGGTCTGAGCCAGCCCGGTCAGATGGAGAAGACCGTTGCGGGAATCATCCTTACGGGTGGGAAATCCCCCGGCGAGGTCGTGCTGAGGATAGCCCAAGAGCGGGTCATCCCCTTGATTCTGACCAAAGCAGATACCTTTCAGACCATGGAACGGTTGGAAAAAGCCAAAGCCTCTTTAGGTTTGAAAGACGAGTTTAAAGCCCGCAAATTTCTGGAACTCATCGAGCAGGAAACGGGTACCTGCGAGTGGGTGGAAGCCCTGCTTTAAAGAAAACGTGAGGCGTGAGAACGCGAGAGCGCAAAGCGTTTAACGTCCATTCGCCCTCACGACTTACGCTCTCACGGCTGTTAGGCACTTAAAATGCCTTGGATCCAGCGCATCAACCGCATGCCGCAAACTGAGAAAGAGGGTCTTTACCGGCTGCTGATTCCTCCTTCGCTCTTCCGGCGTTTCCAGATCAACCCGCTGACTTTAGCAGACTATGAGGGAACCCGCCTGGTACGCTTCTACTGTCCGGAAAGGGAAGAGACCGTGATGATTGAAGTAAAGCGCAAACTTCAGGATCAAGACCCCGTCTACTCTATTCAGCTCTCTGACGCCGTAGACTACACCCAGCTTAACTGGGACTTCCTGGTGGTCAATGGCCCAGAGGAAGAAAGGTTCAACATCGACAGCGATGATCAGGGGCGAGACACCCTCTGGGGGCGGGCGACCCGCAACCTTACCGAAGAAGGGCGGGCTTTGCGCGCCGGCTTGGCCCCGGGGCAGATCCGAAAGGGCTTGGGGCTGACCCGCGAAGTCATTTCCTGTCTGGAACATTTTGCCAAAATCTTGGACATCAAATCTATCAACCTGGAAGCTCTTTTTTACCACAACGCGATGGTTTATGAGCGATGCGGATTTACCTACTTTGAGGGTTTCAAGCGCATGCAGCGTATCCATCAGGCCTTCCACCCCGGCGGAAAGCTCTTTCAAAAACTCGACTCTTTGAATCCTTTCCGCCAGCCCGGGTTCGAGAAGACTATCCGCGGCCGCTCCTGGGCCATCCATGACGGGGTGATCAGTGAGATCGATGATGACGTTCTGGACGAAGGCTGGTTCTCACCCAAGATGTATTTGATGGTTGGCAAGCCTCGCTCCGTCTGTACCTTCCCGGATGCTGTCTATTGAAATTTTTCAACTCCTTTGGGGTCTATTCTTTCTGGCAAGTTTCTTTTTTGAAAACCAATAGTTTTTTGTTTCGCCGTATAATTTCCTTTTGTAAAAACTCAGGTTCTCCAAGGACCAGGAAAACCGCTCTGTTTACTGGGATATCAGGATTGGTGTGGGGAACGATCGCCCCAATGGCCGGGATCGTGGGCTATTATCCTTGAAGCGGCAAATAGTACGGGGGAAGAGCTGGGTTTCTATCAATCCTCTAAATGGAGGTTTTTATGAAGTCCCTTTTTTGGATTCTGGCAACGCTGCCAATTTTTGCGGCCGGGAGCGCTCAGGGTGGGCTGCACACGGAGGTGGTTGAATACAACCATGGCGAAACCATACTCGAGGGGTATCTGGCCTATGACGATTCAACCCAGGTAAGGCGTCCCGGCGTCATGGTTATCCATGAATGGATGGGGCCGAATGCTTACGTTCGCAAGCGAGCCGAGCAGCTGGCCAGACTCGGCTACGTTGCTTTCGCTATCGATATGTACGGCAAAGGGGTTAGGCCCAAGGATGCTAACGAGGCGGCGGCCTTAGCCGGAATCTACCGGGCGGATCGCCAGCTGATGCGCGCCCGAGCGAAGGCTGGTTTGGAGGTTCTGAAAAAGCATCGGCTTACGGATGTTCGACGGATTGCCGCCATTGGCTACTGCTTTGGAGGTGGCACGGTGTTGGAGCTGGCCCGCGGGGGGACTGAGGTGGCCGGAGTGGTGAGCTTCCACGGCAATCTGGATACGCCAAACCCCGCTGACGCGAGAAATATAAAAGGGAAGGTGCTGGCCCTTCACGGTGCCGATGATCCATTCGTGCCTGCCAATCAGGTTATGGCTTTCCAGGAAGAAATGCGCAAAGCCAGGGTTGACTGGCAAATGGTAATCTATGGTGGGGCAGTTCACAGCTTCACGAATCCTGAGGCTGGGAGTGACCCGGCAAAGGGTGCGGCTTATAATGAAAAAGCAGACAGGCGCTCCTGGGAAGCGATGAAGCTTTTTTTCTCAGAGATATTCAGAGAAAAAAGCCCCGAATTTTAATATTTTTTCAAGTTCCTTCGAGGGCCACAGCACGAATGGGGAAGGCCTCCAGTCCACCCATTTTGGCGGGAAAGCCAAAGAATAGAAACTTCTTCCGTTTCAGTTTGTTCAAATTTGTCAGACCCTCAATAATCGGAATATTGTTGGATAACATAGGATCATGGGTAAAATATTTTTTTAGGTTTCTTCCCGCATATTTTGGATTCTCCGGGAATACGGTGTCATCAAATCCAACCATCTTGATTTTTTTTCCCACTAAGAATTCCGCACCCTCCTTTCCCAGATAGCATCGATCCTTCCCTTCGTGCGGACCTCGGCCAATAAAGACGATGTGATTTTCTTCGATTTGGCATCCCTTTAAAATCTTCCTCCCAATGGCGGTTTTTGGTTTCAAGTCTTGACAGTCGACTAGGACGGCAAGGCCGAAGAAGGACCGCAGGTCTAATTCTGTCACATCTTTCCCTTTTCTTCTGTGACGTACTGGAACGAAATGGGATGGGGCTTCAACGTGGGTAGAAATATGACTCTCCAGTTCGATGTTATGCATCGTTTCCCCCGGCGGGAAAGAAAACGGGTGAATTTCATATTTCCGTTTACCCGTATCCAAGGGGCCTTCAGCTCTTCCGGGTACCGCTTTCTTGGAAAGATCGGTGATGCGCGCGTGTGATAGGTAGCTAACGATATCCTCAATCTTCATGGGAACCTCCTATCAAAGAATTGGGGTCAGCGATCTTCCCCTCTTCCACAAATGCTCCCATGATATCAAATCCTCCTTTCTCCTCCCACATTATTTTTGGGGCATGAAAAATCTTTCAGTGGGCCCTGAAGGAACTTGATGATGAATAAAGGTCTGTCTCCGGCGTGCTGATGCTAAGGTTGGGGCGGCGGGCCGCCCTCACCCTCCCCTCTCCCCCGTGCTCGGAGGAGAGGGATGGGTTGAGGGGGCTGATCGCCCAATTTTTTCCTTCATGATTTATACTCGAAAGTGTCTCCGGGTTTCCAGCGGACCACGGTCACGTGGGGGGCGCGGAATTTTATCTCTTCCACAAGCTGATTTAAATTGAGTTTCTGATTGGGGAACGTATCGTAATGGATGGGGATGAACCATTTCGGGTGGACGAGCGTAGCGGCATAGCCAGCCTCCCGGTAACCCATATTATACTTCCCGCCGACCGGAAGAATGGCCACATCCGGGCTGTAAAGATCACGGATAATGGCCATATCCCCGAATACGCCCGTGTCACCCCCGTAGTAAATGGAAGGGCCATCCTTAAATTCGATTACATATCCGACGGAGCCTGACCCGGCTGTCAATCTGCCTTCTTTCTTATATTCTTCCCCCATAATATCTGAGGTGTGGGCCGCATTGACCATCGTAATCAAGAAGGCCTCTGTTTCCCAGTTCCCTCCGATATTCAATGGAATCGACGCTTCATCGTATTTGATCCCTTCGTACTTCTCAGCATACATCCCGATCTCCGGGCTGCAGATCAGGGGAGCGCCGGTCATCTTGACGATTTCCATAGAATCTCCGATGTGGTCGATGTGACCATGGGTTACACAGACCGCATCCGCTTTCTTGATCTGATTGAGCTTTATCGGGCAGGCTGGATTTTCCTGAATCCAGGGATCGAAGAAGATCAATTTTCCTCCCGCCTCCACCTTAATGGAGGCATGACCCAGCCAGGTTATTCTCGCTTTGCTCATCGCTTCTTCCCTCCTTTCTTCTTCGCCGCCTTGGCTTTCGGCTTGGGGGGCAACTTCACTTCCTGGTCCTTGACAAATACTGGGGTGAAGTCCTTCACCCGCGGCATCAGGTCATTCGTAGCATCCACGGCCACCTGTGAGCTAAATGCCTTCAGGGCAGCTTTTACGCTATCAAACCATAACTCATTCACCCGGTACCAAGCCGATTCCCCGGCAGGAGATCCGACTACTTTCCCGATGGTGTACCTCCGCAGCCCCGGGATTTTGGCAGCATCTCGCGCATGCTTTTGGACAAAATACTTTTCAAATTCGGCTTCGTCTGCCCCCGGGAAAAGGTTGAACATCGCGACTACCTTTACCATATTCTCACCTCCCTTCCTTACATAATGCGAGTGTCAGGGTCAGTGCTCAGTATCAGCTTTTTTACTGACACTCCCACTGACACGAATCACTAATTAAAGTGCCAGATAGGTCTTATAGGCCTCCTCATCCTTACGAAACTCGGCCACACTCCCCTGGTAGCGCACCTCTCCCTTCTCCAGGATATACAGTCGGTCGCTCAGCTCCAAGGAAAACTTGGCATTCTGTTCGCAAAGAAGAATGGTCATTCCTTCCCGCTTCAGTTTGGAAATCTGCTCGCCCAGTTGTTGCACCACGATGGGGGCCAAACCTTCGGACGGTTCATCCAGCAGAAGCAGGTCGGGATTTCCCATGAGGGTCCGGGCAATGGTGAGCATTTGTTGCTCCCCGCCACTCAAAAACCCCCCCCTCCGGTTCTGAATGGGCTCTAGCGCCGGGAATAGTTCAAAGACCCTGGCGAGGGTCCACATATTCTCTCTTCTTGCCGAACGTTGGATGGCTACATCCAGATTCTCCCAAACCGTCAGGTCCGAGAAAATCCGCCGATCCTCCGGCACGAATCCGATTCCCAGCTGGGCGATCTGGTAAGAAGGCCTTCCAGCAATTTCCTTTCCTTTCCACCCGATCGACCCGGAATGAGGAGGAGTCAAGCCCATGATGGACCGTAGCGTGGTGGTCTTCCCAACCCCGTTTCGACCCAAGAGGGAGACGACTTCTCCCTCATCCACCTCCAAGGAGACCCCGAATAGGACCTGGCTCAGTCCGTAGGAGGTATAGATCTTCTTCACTTCCAGGATCATCGTCCTTCTCCCAGGTAGACTTTCTGAACATCCGGATTGTTTCGCACTTCCTCGGGAGACCCCCCGGCGATCAACCGACCCTGGTGCAGGACCATAATCCTTTCGGAGATGGAAAAGACCACCTCCATATCATGCTCCGTGAAAAGAAGAGTAAGCCCTTCCCGGCGCGTAATTCGCCCGATCATCTCGATGGTCTGATGGGTCTCCTTGGCCGACATTCCGGCCGTAGGCTCATCCAAAAGCAGGAGCTCGGGTTCGATGGCCAGGGCAATTCCCAGCTCAAGTTGCTTCTGAAATCCGTAAGAAAGCGACCCACTGACCGTATCTCCGTAATTCTTCAAACCCACGCGCTCCAGGATCTCCTGGGTCTCTGCCCGGAAAAAAGGTTCCACTGGCTTGAAAACATTGAAACTTTCTCCCCGGTGAGCCAGAACGGCTGCTTGAATGTTCTGGAAAACGGTGAGGCGGGGGAAGATATTGGTCCTCTGGAAGGAGCGGCCCATCCCCAGGCGGCAAATACGGTGAGGAGGCATGTGGGTAATGTCAATTCCCTTGAAGATCAGTTTTCCCTCATCCGCTGGAAGATGCCCGGTAATCAGGTTGAAGAGGGTCGTCTTCCCGGCCCCGTTGGGTCCGATGATGGAACAAAGCTCCCCTTTCTTTATGGAGAAGCTGACTCCATCGACCGCCACGAATCCGTCGAAAGATTTCTTCACCTTTTCAACGACCAGCATCATCGGCTTCCCCTGGAAAACCACCGTTGATTTTGCAGAAAGCCCACGATTCCTCCTGGAAAAAAGAAAAGCAGCAGAGCCAGGACTGTTCCCATAATCAAAGGCCAGTACTGCGTATAAGAAGTTATGAACATACGCATATAGAGCATCACCGCTGCCCCCACCACGGGGCCGAAGAAACTGTACATCCCCCCCAGGATGGCCATGATTAGGACTTCGGCCGACTGCGGCCAGAAGAGGAGATCCGGGAAAATACTGTGGTTAAAAATGGCAAAGAGAGCCCCCGCGATCGCCGAGAAGAACCCGGAAATCATGAAAGCCAGGAGCTGAAATAGTTTCACATTAATCCCGATGAATGCGGTCCGCTCCGGGTTCTCCCGAATCGTTGTCAGCATCCGGCCAAAGGGGGAATTCACCGCTTCGCGCATGATACCAAAGGAGCAAACCACCACCGCCAGAGTGAAATAATAAAACCGAGTCGGAGAGTCTAGGTGCTGGGGAAAGGGAATGCCGATAATGCCGTTGTCCCCCCCGGTTAGGGAATTCCATTTGAAGACAATCGCCCAGACAATCTGGGAGAAAGCCAGAGTCAGCATGGCGAAATAGATCTTGGTCCGCTGGATGCAAAAAAAACCGATCATCAGCGCGGCCACTGCTCCAAAGACGGGCGCAGCCAAGAAGGCGATAGGGAAGGCGAGCGAAGCCTTTTTCATCAGCAGAGTACAGGTATAAGCTCCGACCCCGAAATAGGCGGCCTGGCCGAAGCAAACGAGGCCCGTATAACCCAATAAAAGATTCAAGCTGACGGCAAACAGCGCCATGATCAAGATGTCCGTTCCCAGAAAGACATAGAAGCGAGACTCGCTCAAGGGAAGCAGGGCCAAGAAAAGAATGATGGCCAATATGAACCAGTTTTCTTTGGACATATTCCTACCGCTGCAGAGGTTTCCCTAAAAGACCCCAGGGGCGCAGAATAAGAACCACCGCCATCAGAACGTAGATAAAAACCATCGATAGCCGGGGAAAGATTAGGATGCCAAATGAAATCACCTGCCCCAGGATGAGCGACCCCAGGAGCGTTCCCCAAAAACTCCCCAGTCCTCCAATAACGACTACGATGAAGGCATTGATAATAATCTCCACATCCATCCCCGGCACGATTGCAGCGATGGGAGAGACGAGAGCCCCACCCAACCCCGCCAGCCAGCTCCCGATGATAAAGACCATCGTAAAAAGCGAGTTTACATTTACGCCCAATGACCCGATCATCTCCCGGTCCAGTGCCGCTGCCCGGATGATTCTTCCCCAGCGGGTATGGTTTAGGATCACCCAAAAGAGTAGAGCGATGCAGGGCCCCAGGAGAATGATGAAGATATTGTATATAGGGAAAAACTGGCCGAAGATCTGGATCGCCCCCTTGAGAATGGCCGGTCGGGAAACAGAAAGCTGTCCTGTGCCCCAGATAATCTTCGCAAAATCCCCGATGATCAGGACGAGGGCATAGGTAAACAGAAGTTGATTCAACTCTTCACGGATATAGAGCCGGCGGAGGGATAATCTCTCGATCACGCCTCCAATCACAGCTACGGAAAGAGACCCGAAGATCACGGCCCACCAGAACTGACCGGGGGCATTGATGAATTGGGACACGAATTGATAGGTGAGATAGGCTCCCAGCATGTAAAGGGAGCCATGGGCAAAATTCAAGATCCCCAGGACGCCGAATATCAGCGAGAGGCCGGACGCGATCAAAAAAAGGAACATCGCATAGGTTAGGCCGCTCAGAGACTGGATCAAGAGAAAAGACGGATCAGGCATGAAAGCTTGAACCCCCGGAACGCCGGGGGCAGAACGCATAGCGGGAAGTAAAATCCTTGGCTTTTTCGCTATGCGCCCTGCCGGCTAGGCGATTTTAATCCATCAATTTATCCGCGGGAATGTACTCCACCGGGCGCAGGATGGGGAATGGATATTCGGGTACCTTGGCAGTTGTCCCCCAGAACTGTCCTCGGTTGGCCTGGTGATCCTTGGCGCGCATAGTTTGTTTGCCGATGGGAGTGTCAATCGTTAATCCTTCCAGGGCCTTGATCACCTTCATCGTGTCCGTAGATTTGGCTTTATTGATGGCAGCAGCAAGGAACTGCATGGCGATATAGCCGGTAATGGCAAAGCTCGCAGGGTATTCCTGCTTGGTAAATGCTTTTAGACGATTTTCATAGGCGATATGTTCGGGCGTGTTGGGGAAGTAGAAAAGGTCGTAGGCATTGCTCGTGATTCCCAGGGGCAGGTCGTCTTTCAGGGCGATTGCCGTCTCCGGAGATCCTGCCTCGCCGGCGGCGACCACCTTTACTTTCTCAAAGAATCCGTACGGCTTTGCCTATTTGGCAAAATTCACAAAATCCCCGACCCAGAGGGAAAAGAACGCGGCATCTGGCTTTGTTGCCAGGCAGGCCGTGATGAAGGGGGTATAGTCAGCCTCCCCTAATTTCGGCCATCCCTGTCCCAGGATGACTGCCTCATTGGGTTTCATCTTCTTGATCCAATCCACAAACGCTTTGGTGACCATCTGTCCAAACTCATAATCAGGGCCGATCGTATAGATTTTATTCCAAGGATGGGCGCCCATGAAAACCGCGGCGCTTCTCCCTTCGGTATTTGTGTTGGCAGCAGCCCTGAATACATAGGGGTGAAGCTTTTCCGGAGCCGTCATGGCTGTTGACTTGGAAATGGGGGCAATGTAGAGAATCTTCTCAGTCTTGGCAACCTCAGAAAGAGCCAGGCCTTGAGATGCAGTCAGGCCCCCGACTAAGAACTGTACCTTCTCTTTCAAGATGAGCTCCCGGGCTACCCGGGTGGCCTCATCAGGGGTTCCTTTACAATCTCGGACCAAGAGCTCTATGGGCCTACCCAGGACTCCCCCTTTTTCATTAATCTCCTTCACGAACATCTCGGCCCCTACCTTGGAAGGCTGGCCGAAAAGGGCCCCTCCCCCGGTAAGGAACATCGGAAATCCTACAAGAATCGGCTCCTTTTGGGCATTTGCAGCTTGCGGAAACAGGAAAGCCAACGTCGCCAGACTGAAAACCATCCAGATCATAAATGAGCGTCGCATATTTTTCCTCCTTTCAAATAAATCATTCGCCTCTCGGGTTTGTCCAGAAAGCTCCTACATATACCATCCCTCCTTTCCACGCTGGCTTTTACCCAGTACCTCCTTTCTCGCTAACCCAGCTTTCTTAAAAAGATAGTGGCTGAATCTCTGAGCAGGTTTGCTTGGGTCCGGTCTGCTTTACGGGCTTACTGTATTTCTAAATGGGAACCCTGTCAAGGCCTTTTCTGAACTCTTCTATGTTGTAAACAGACATGGGTTAGACTTGCATTCCATAAGCAGGCGCAAGGCTACCGCTCGCGGCCGAAATCGGCCGGGAAACCATCTCTCCCATTCGGACAGCTTGGGATGCGCCCAGAGAAAGCGGGGAACCCAAATTCGAACCAGCTACGATAAAAGGTTGCCGCCCCCGCTCGGCCTAAAGAGGGAGCACCGCCTCATAATAATCTCCCTAATTCCCTAATTCTTATTTACATCTCCCGCTCAACTGAGTAGGCTCTTGGGCAACGAAGGCCTCTGGGGAATATTCTTTGCCTCGAGGAGGAGTCCGGGGGGTCTGGAAAAGCCAGGTTTTCTATCAACATCGGTAAAGAACCCAAAACTCAAGCCGATACTTATATTGTTGGCCGGGAGTAGACTTCTTCTTTCCATTGCCCCACCGGGCATGATTTCTTGTGGCCAAGACCTGAAAGGAGATGACTTTGAAAAGGACCGGTTGGATCGCATATCTTTTATTCCTTTTTTTTCTCTGGCCGGTTTTTTCTTGGGCGCAAGTGGGAGAGAATTATACGATCGAGCTTGAAGGCCGCATGTGGAATGTCAAATTAGATTCCACCGTAAGAGTTGTGCAAAATGGAATCGGTTCGGATGTAAATTTGGTAGATGATTTAGGATTTGACGAGCGGAAAAATTTTTTCGAAGGGCGCTTACAGATCAAATTTGCCGGAAAGCATAAATTTAATCTGGAATACATCCCCCTGAAATGGGATGCAGACAAAGTCGTTACCCAGACGATTCAATTTAACGGGCAAACATACACAGCCGGCACAAGGGTGCAGTCTAGCGTGGACCTGAAATTGTTCAAGGGGGGCTATGAATATGATTTCCTTGCGGGAAAGTACGGATTCCTCGGAGGAACCGTGGATGTGCTGGTTGCAAATGGAGTCATAGAACTGCAGTCGCCGACCTTGGCCATCGACCAAAAAGAAGATAAAACTGTTCCCATTCCCATGATCGGCCTTATCGGCCGCATTTATCCTATCAAATGGGTTAATTTGACCGCCAAGGCCTCAGGTCTTCCTCTTGGGTCGTATGGATACGTCTTCGATGCGGAGGCCAGTCTCAATATTAACCCGATCAAATACCTGGGCATCTCCGCAGGCTACCGGTATTTCTCAACCAATTTGAAATATAGCGATAATTCCTTGGATTACAAGCTCGACGGGCCATTCGTCGGCTTAACCCTTCGCTTCTAATGCTCTATCAGGGAACTTCCCTCCCATCGGCTGCTCTCCCTGAAGAAGTTTGAAAAGTTATCTGCCCCTCGTTTAGAGAATCTTACGCAGTATAACGGAAAATTTTTCTCTTCCAAACCTGATTTAATCTCCCATTAAATCCTTTTGCAAACTGCCTTCACTTGGAATAGAATGCGGGACACCATAAAATTGCGGATCTGCTTCCAGGGGCGTTTCCCCTGTTCTTAAGAAAAATCAGGAGGAGAAACCTATTAAAGACCTTTCTGAGCTGTGCGCGGAACTCAAGAACAAAGGGATCGAGTTCCCCTTGCCGGAAAGGGAGATCCGTACCCGGGTGCGCATGACCACGGTCAAGGACCTGGATGGGAATATGGTGGAATTCGTGGAGCGCAGTTAAATGGACCTTTTGATCCGCTTGCATCCTACCTGCCATCCCTCCAGCCGAAAAAAATTCAAAACCCATTCCCTCCGAAGGAGTGGGGATTCTTATTCGGTTGCGGCGCAAAATAAAAGAGGAAATGATGGTAGCATAATGGTATGAACCCCCGGCCTGCGGAATGGAGTTATCGGCTTCTGAAAAAAGAATCCGGTCGAGGCTCGAAGGAGGAGAATGATGACCTTCATTGCTCGCTTATTGATTAACATGACGGCCATTCTGCTCATGGCCTACCTCTTGCCGAGGGTGATCTGGGTAGATGGCCTGTTCGCAGCTTTCATCGCGGCCCTGCTCCTGGGGATCGTCAATACCCTAATCCGTCCCCTATTGATCTTGATTACCCTTCCCATCACCCTCTTGACACTCGGTCTTTTCCTGCTGGTCATAAACGGGTTGATGCTCTGGCTGGTGGCCGCCTTGGTAAAAGGCTTCCATGTCAGCGGTTTTTGGGGAGCCGTAATCGGCTCTATCCTGATTAGTATCGTAAGTTGGGTGCTTTCCAGAATTCTGCATTCTTAAAAAGTGGCCGCCTGAACAGATTTCCAGAGCCTTAAAGATTTATACTGGCAAGGGACTCATTAGAACACATCCATGAAAGGTCAAATCCTTACAATAGGTACAGGCAGGCTTGGAAAGAGGAACCACTGCTGATCTTCGGACTGTCCATTTTGACCAACGCGTCTGACACCGGGGAGTCCGCGACAGCCGTAGCCATGGCTTTCTTCGCTAAAAAATAAGGAGGTTTTCCAGATGAATTACGCCACGAAAAAGTTCGCCATATTGTTCCTTCTCTGGGCATTATTCTTTTTTGTGTCAAGTGGGCATGCCACCCCCTTGACCAGCACCCTCCAAGATCAACAAAGCATGTCGATCACCATCTACAATTCGAACGTGGGCTTGGTGAAGGATACTCGACTTATCGACCTCCAGACTGGGGTTCAATCTCTATGAGGTGGCCTTCGAGGTCAGCTTACGGAATCACAAAAACGAGGATATTACAATCCTGGTGGAAGAACCGATCCCTGGCGACTGGGAGATGATTTCCAATACTCATCCTTACGAGAAGCTGCAGGCAAACCTGGTCCGTTTCGATGTGCCCGTAGCCAAAGGAAAAGAGACGAAAGTAAAATATAGAATTCGGTTTCGGTATTAAAGAGGTCAGCTGGGAAGGGATGGGGAAACTCCTTGAAGATAGAGCGCTAAGGAATAAATCCTCCGTATTCAAGGATCGGGCCGAAGCAGGGAGGCGGAATCTGTAAATCGGCTTCTGCCCATCGTAGATGAGATTTATTGTTTAAACATAAGAACCTTCTTTCCCTTTGCTGTAGCCGAGGCCTATGAAAATTGGTACGACTTAACGGATGAAGAGGTTATATCTTTACTGCAGGACCGACCCTTGCATTCTTTGGTGGTTGAAGGGAGCTCCCGCCAGGAAAATTGAGGTGGATGTTAGCATCCTTCTCAGTCAATCCCGGGCGGCGAAGGCACGGTGATTGAGGTGCCGAGCAGGGAAATCGAGGATTTGAAGGAAGATTCTTTCGACCCGAAGAAGACCCAAGCTCAAATCGCTGTAGGAGTGGAACCCATCGCCTGCCCCTTTTCAATCCACTAATTTTCTGAAAATCGAAACCGTCTTTTCAGATAATTTCCTCGAGAAAACGGGATTACATTACCGTGTTGGAGCCTGCCCACAACAACCCCAGGCGCAGTCTCTATTCTTTTTGCAAACTGACGAATCGCTGTCAGACTGAATTGCTGACCCTGCATAAAAGATAGATATTCACCCGGCGGTATTAAAAAATCCTGGGCAAAGCGATCAGCTTCCATCTCTTTATTAGGCCTGGTTGTCTCTCTATGTTTTTCGTCTTTGGCTTCTATAAAGACGTCCCGTTTTCCATGGAGAAGAATGTGACCCGCTTCATGAAAAAAGGTGAACCAAAGATGATCATCGGTTTTACCGCGAAGGCTTAGCTGGATCAAAGCTTTGTTTGGATTCAGCCAGCGAGTTGCCCCATAGACACGGGTGCCAGGAAGTTCAGGAATAAAAATTACCGCGACACCCCCTGCGGCACAAATTTTTTTCATCCTTGGCTCGAATATCTCGGGAGACTCCATCGTAAGGGTATGGATTTTATTTAATGATTCCATAAATAAAGTTGAATAAACCAGGACCATCCCTGAATAAGGGGTCTCGAAATCGAGCCGAATCCATTCCGGTTCCTTGAAGGTGTATAAGAATTGTTTTATTTGGAATGAACCGTCGCGATTGTAGGTCCGATCCTCTATCTCTACCTGGTAGTCCTTAACCTCGGCATAGGTGGCTTCTATCTTTTTCAAGAGGGTCTCAGTGTCTAGCGGCATCCGAGCAAGAGCATGGGAGGGCATGAAGCACGCAAAGAGGAGGATGGGGGCCGCGAGAAAGGCCTGTGAGGAAAGCATGGAGTCCTTCGCCCTCCATGGCCAGTATTGAATAGATCCAGGATGGTGTAAAGAAAAAAAATGAAGGCATCCTAACTGATGAGTTCTTCTCCGCCTTGATCTCCTGGACCCCCATTTCAGGACCGGGCCTGCCCTCATCTACTTCAACGCCGCTTATATGGATTTCTCTCTTGTCTTCGCCCAGGATAAGATGTAGCTCCTTAATTTCTAAGGTATTTTAGATAGGACGGAAAGCCTGCAAAGACAAATCCCAAGGAAAATTTGAGCAAAAAATTTAAGAGATTTCTCGACGCAGCCGATTAAATGAAAAAGGCCTCATTTACTACCGGCCATTGACTCAAATTAGGAGCCACCCATTTGGCCCGGCAGGACCCGATCTCTGCTGGCAATAAACTGTTTTGTCGGATCACAGATTAAAAAGGAGCCCCCCGCAAGGGTATATCTATTAGCCACTGGCCGCACATCCTGCTGAGGTGGAGCTAATGTTCATCCATTCCTGGCTGATCTTAAACTAAGGAGGACGAATGAAAGCCGGCAAAGGATTTTCAGACCGAGTAGAGAAGTGGCTGGCTCGGATTCCCGGGGTCCGCACCTACCGGGACCGTGAGCACCGCAGGGAAACAGACAAACACCTCCGGGAACACATGGCTTCCCGACTCCAAGAGGCCCGATCTCAACTTACCTGCGCCATCTTAAATTTAAGCCAGAAAGGCCAATACGATCTTCTGGAAGAATTGGATCGAGTCTCTTCCCGCATCCAGCAAATGGCCGACACCATCCGATACGCCAGCTATGGTTACGCAGGGATCTTTGACCTGGAGAAGATTCGGGAAGAAGAGCTGGATCGCCTTTATTCCATCGACCTTTCTCTCATGGATGATCTCGAAAGACTTCAGGCTAAAGTGGGGGAACTCAACTCCCAGTCCTCTCCAGAGAAAGGGAAAACGATGGCCGAAGAGGTTTTTCATCTTCTGGATGCTCTGGGAAAAAAATTCCGCCAGCGAAATGATTTTATGGCCGGCCCGCCCGATCCGGTAATGAAAAATAGGACCCTTGAATGAGGAGGAGTATATGAGTCAGTTTCTGGAAGTGATTGAGTGGTTTGACGAAACCGGCCTGGAGATGGTTCATCGGATCCCTGAGTCTGGATCCGCTGAAATCAAGTTTGGAGCCCAGCTCGTCGTCCGGGAGAGCCAGGGGGCGGTTTTCTTTCGAGATGGCAAGGGGTACGATGTCCTCGGACCCGGCCGCCACACTCTTTCCACCATGAACCTTCCCCTTTTGACCAAGGTCCTGAGCCTACCCTTCGCTTTCAAAAGCCCATTTCGGGTGGAGATCTTGTTCACCAACCTGAAGGTCTTCACTCATCTGAAATGGGGCACCCAGGAGCCGGTGGCTTTCAAGGACCGGGAACTGGGAGTGGTAAGGCTCAGAGGGTTCGGCAATTACACCATGCGCATCATCCAGCCCCTCCTATTCATCAACACATTGATCGGCACTCAGGGGATATTCACCACCGAAGAGATCTCTAATTACCTGCGGGACGTAATCGTATCTCGACTGAACGATCTCTTGGGCGAGACTCTCCAGTCTATCTTCGAGCTTCCTCCCCATTACAACGATTTGGGCGTGGCCCTGAAGGCCAGGGTAACCCAGGATTTCCAGAAATATGGCCTGGAGCTGGTGGACCTCTTTATCAACAACATTACCCCTCCGGACGATGTCCAGAAGATGATCGATGAACGGAGCGGGATGCAGGCCGTGGGTAATCTGGATTCCTTCCTCAAGTTCAAGGCCGCCAAAGCCCTGGGGGACGCGGCCAAAGCCGAAGGGACTGGGGCTGGAGCTGCCGCAGCCTCCGGCATGGGCCTAGGCGTTGGGGCTGGGATGGGAATGATGCTTCCCGGTATCCTGCTGAAAAGTATGGAGGAAGGAAGCAAAACGACCCCCAGCCCGAAAAAGCTCGAGTGTCCCAAGTGTTTTGCCAAGATTCCTTTCGAAGCCCGGTTCTGTCTTTCCTGCGGCACCCAAATTGTAAAGATCAATAAATGTCTTCAGTGCGGGAAAGACCTCCCTGTGGAAGCCAACTTCTGCATGGTCTGCGGAGCTAAGGTCGAAAAGCCGGAGATCGCTTGCTCCAAGTGCGGGACCAAGGCCATGCCGGGGGCTACCTTCTGCAATCAGTGCGGGGAAAAGCTTGAATAGGACGCAGATTTTCGCAGAAACCGACAGAAAAACCTTTGCCCAGGGAATACAGAAGAAATAAATATTAAGCAGTTATTCTGACTCCGGTCTCCTGAATTCTGTATTTCCTAGTTAATATCTATGGAAGTAGCCGAAGAATCCCAAGTAAGAATCTTGATCCATTGTCCCCAATGCGGGGGGGACATCGATTTTTTGGAAGAAGCCCAGGTCATTCACTGCCAATTCTGTGGCTCCTCGTTGCTGGTAGTTGGAAGGAAAGGAGTACTCCGATACGTTCTCCCGGCTCAGGTCCATGACGCTCCGGCGGCTGCGGCCCGAGCTTTGGAAAGCCTAAGAAATGCAGGAAAGCCCTCCCCCCAGATTTTACAGACCTTCCTATTCCATGCCCCGTTTTGGCGCATGCGCGGAATTGTGTACCGCTGGGTCTTTGGGCTGAAACCCATGAAGGTTGAGATCGAGGCCGGGGTTCCTCCTCCAATGGAGAGGTTGAAAGTTTTGCTGACCCGGCTATTAGACCATACCATCCCTGGATACGCGGGCCTGGAAATAGGCCTTCCTACCTTGGGGGTTCGTGTCCAGGTACTTCGCCTCCAGCCCTTTGGCCGGGAGCACCTGGAAAAGAGGGATTCTTTCCTTCCTCTGGAGATTTCCCTGGAGCAGGTCCAGGCTGAGGCAGATCGGTTTTCTAATGTATTTTTCGAGGCCGAAGAATTGGCCCCCGAAGTGATCCTCCACCGGCTGGTGGGAAGAAGCTACTCCGTAATCTACTTTCCGCTCTGGCACATCGAATATCAGGATGGCGGGGGACGGAAATCTCTGCTCCTGGACGCGGTTGGGGGAAGTATCATCGGCTCTCCGCCGAATCAATCTTTGATTCAACAGAAACTCCAGGGAGAAGAGAGTCGCAAATCTTTTGAATTCAGCGAGATCCGGTTCCTTCCCTTCCGTTGTCCGAACTGCGGCTGGGAATTCCCCTTCCGTCCCTTAAGCGTGCTTCACTTTTGTCCTAACTGCCGACGCCTCTTCCGGGAAAGCGGTGGCGAATGGGCGGAAACCGGTTATTCTGTAATTCCCCCCCCAGGAGGGCAATCCTGGGAAAAGCTGCTTTGGATTCCCTTCTGGCGATGTAAAACGGTGCTGGAATCGATTGGAGAGCGTATGGAAACCATGGCTGGGCTTTACCAGTTCGCCCCGCCCCTGAGGGTGGTGAACCCAGAGGAGGCCCGGAGGCCCATCTATTTCTACGTTCCTGCCGTAAAATTTCGCAGCCCTCAAGTCCTGCATACCCTGGCCAGCCGCCTGACTTACATTCAGCCTGAAATCAAACCGGGTTCTTTCCCAGATGGCTCCCATCCCGTAACTGCTGGAGGAAGTCTGCCCGACATGGATGCTCGGGAGATGGGCCCCGTAGTCCTCGGCGCCTTGATTCCGCAGGCCAGCCAAAAAGCCAGGTCCTGGCTCCGGGGATGCCAGATAGAACTGAAGGACCCTCAGATCCTCTATTTCCCCTTCGCCCAGGCAGACCTTTTCTGGAAGGAATTAACGACCGGGCTTTCCTTCCAGCGCAACGCCCTCTCCGAGGACCTTCCGATTACTTCCCGGCGTATGGAAACCTAGGATTTGGCAGGTTCCACAACTCGCAAATTTCATACCATTGATTGACACACTGGAGGATTACGCTAAAATAATAACAGGATATGGAATCGCCAAGATGGCCCATGAAGGGGAAGTGGTTCGTTCGGAGGAGCTTAGAAATGGTCCCCCGCGTTTTAACTGTGGCCGGGTCGGATTCTGGAGGGGGGGCTGGGATCCAGGCGGACTTAAAGACCATCGCTCTCCTGGGAGGGTTCGGGATGAGCGCTGTGACCGCTCTGACTGCCCAGAACACCCTAGGGGTGAAGGGAATCCACGAGGTGCCAGCCGATTTCGTTGCGCGACAGATGGAGGCTGTCATTTCAGACATCGGTGTGGATGCCATGAAGACTGGAATGCTCAGCAACTCTGCAGTCGTCCGGGCCGTCTGCCAGAAAGTCCGCAAATATCGCATCTCCAAAATAGTCGTAGACCCGGTGATGGTCGCCAAGAATGGAGCAAGACTCCTCTCTCCGGAAGCGGAAGAAATCTTGAAGAAAGAGCTCCTCCCGCTGGCCCAGGTAATCACCCCAAACCTCCCGGAGAGCGAAGCTTTGACCAGATGCAAAATCAGAGGTCTGAAAGGAATGCGAGAGGCCGCGGTCCAGATCCACAAGATGGGGGCGAGGAATGTACTCATCAAAGGCGGGCATCTTTCTGGGGAGCCGGTAGATATATTCTTCGATGGGCGAAAGTTTTACGACCTCCAGGGCGTGCGCATTCACACCCCTCATACCCACGGGACAGGATGCACGATCTCCGCGGCCATTGCCGTGGAATTGGCCAAGGAAAGCTCGGCCTTGGAGGCTGTGGAGAAAGCGAAAGCCTTTGTCACCTCCGCCATCCAATTCTCTTTTCCCCTGGGTCACGGACAAGGTCCGGTCAATCCCTATGCTTACGTCGCCAGGGACATCGAGCAGTATCGAATTGTTCAGAGGCTCAAAGAGGCTTTCCAAAACCTCCAGGGGCGGAAGGTCGGAGACTTATTCCCGGAGGTCCAGTCAAATCTGGGATATGCCCTTCCCTATGCCCGAGGGGTGGAGGACGTCGCCGCCTTTCCTGGGAAATTCGTGCGAGTGGGAAAGGAAATTTTCAAGGTGGCTGACCCAGAATTCGGGGCCTCTCAGCCTATCGCCAGGATTATCCTTACGGCCATGGTCCATGATCCTGAGATGCGCTCGGCCATGAACTTGCGATTCACTGAAGAAATTTTGCTCCGGGCGAAGAAAGCCGGGTTCTCTATGGGTCATTTCAGCCGGAAGGAAGAACCTTTCCAGGTGAAGCAACCGGAGGGTTTTCCCCTGTGCTGGGAAGTGGAGCGCGTTTTACAAAAATTGAAAAAAATCCCCGATATCATATTTGATCGCGGAGATGTAGGCCTAGAACCCATGGTTCGAGTCTTGGGGCGTGATCCTGAGGAAGTTGTCAGCAAGGTTTTCCATCTCTTATGAGACCTTTCTCTAACCTTCGCCATCCTCGCCAGGGCTCACGCCCCGCTTTCCTGTGCTCCAAGGCTTGGGGCGGATGGAGAGTCTTCTCTCGGGCAATTCTGATCTTTCTGAGGGCGGATTTTTGACTCTGCGCCTGAATCAAAGAAAAGACAATTTTATTTTAGGGTCAGTCGACTCGGAGAGGATTGGAAATGGATAGGGTGGATTTCCGATGCCCTTTGTAATATCATAGAAAAGCAAGGGAACTGTTCGAGGAGGAATTTTGATTTCTTATCTGGTAGAAGCCCTTTCCGCCATTCGGTGGCAGGACGTCGTGGATATCATTCTGATCACCTTCATCCTGTACCGCCTGTATCTATGGATCCAGGGGACCCGGGCACTGCGCATCTTGATTGCCCTGGCTGCTCTGGGCCTTCTCTATGTGCTTGCTCGCTGGTCCGGACTTTTCATCACCACCTGGATCTTGCAATATCTCTGGGCCGTTATATTAGTGATTGCAGTAATCATCTTTCAATCAGAAATCCGCCAGGTGCTGGAGCGGATGAGTCCGCTACGCTTCTTTCTGGGGCGTCCTGAGGCTGTTGACCGATTGGTCATAGAAGAGGTCGTGCGGGCAGCTTTTGAGTTGGCCCAGAAACACATCGGAGCCCTCATCGTCTTTCAGAGACGGGATATTCTGGAGGACCATCTCAAAGGAGGCATCCCTTTAGATGGCCGGGTGAGCTACGAGGTCCTTTCCAGCATTTTCCTCCCCAACTCTCCAGCCCATGATGGAGCGGTGGTAATCCACGAAGGGCGGATCATCTCCATGGGTTGCTACCTCCCTCTTTCGGACAACCCCGGCTTGCCACGAAACTATGGAACCCGTCATCGGGCGGGGATCGGCATCACCGAGCGATGCGATGCGATTTCCCTGATTGTTTCTGAAGAGCGGGGAGAAGTTCTATTGGCGTTGGGGGGGGAGATCAGCCGGATGATCCATCCGGAGGATCTCAAAGGTCGGCTGGAATCTATGCTCCTCAAACCAGAGCGGACGAAAGGGCGTTGGCAAGCCAGTTTGACTGCGAACCTTGTGCCCAAGAGCGTCTCTTTGATCTTGGTGCTCGTGCTCTGGGGCTTCCTCGTCGGTCAAGAGCGCGCAGAGCTGCGCCTCACCATCCCCCTGGAGTACCGCAACGTTCCACCGAATATGGAGATTGTCGGCGAGGGGGTAAACAAAATTGAAGTGGGGATTCGTGGATCGCGGGGGATCATCTTCGGTATCGCCCCTGAACAGGTGAGGGCCTACGTAGACCTTTCCCAGGCCCAGCCCGGTCAGAACCACTTCCGCCTGACCACGGATAACATCCGCATACCCTGGGGAACGGAGATTACCAAGTTCAGCCCGGCAACGGTCCGTCTAACCCTGGAGCCTATAGAAGTCAGGTCTGTTCGAGTTAAAGTGCACCTCGTCGGAAACCTTCCTCGCTCCTTGCGCCTAAAATCCTTCTCCGTGCAACCTCCTTTTATCCTCCTCCAGGGTCCTGAAAGCGCCCTGGCGAAAGTTCGAGCAGTCTTTACCGAGCCGGTGGATTTATCTGCAATAAAGGAGTGTACGAAAATCTCGGTGGGGGTAGAGGTCAATCCGCCCCAGCTTCGGCTGGCTCCGGATCAATCTCCCCACGTCACTTTAAATGTCATCGTCGAGCGGGCCACTTGATTCCGAAGGAAGGACGATGAACGATATCTATGAAGAGATGATTGATGCCTCTCGCTGTATTGCCGCATCTTTCCCACCCCCTCGGTTCTACGCCTCCTGCGGTGAATGGCTCAATCTTTCCCGCTCTGTCTTTGGCAAAGATGAACAGGTTTTGAAGTGCCGGGAACTTGTCTTCCACGCGCTGCAAGATAACTTCGGGCACGGGATGGATCATGCAGAAAAAGTGGCCATTGAAGCCGGAGCCTTGGTGTACCTCGAGGGGGCCAGACTTCCTTTGGAGGATTCGACCAGACGCGAAGCGGGCATCCTGGTCCAAATCGCCGGCCTCCTCCATGACCTACGCCGGGGCGAAAAAGATCATGCCAAATCCAGCGCCGCGGCGGCTGAGAAAATTCTAGCGGAGTTTTCCCTCCCCCCGGAAAATGGGAGATATATCGTGGAAGCGATTGCCAATCACGAAGCCTTCGTCGAGCCCAAGAGGGTCGACTCCGCCATCGGGCAAATGATTAGTAATGCCCTCTACGATTCTGACAAATTTCGCTGGGGGCCGGACAATTTTACTTTCACCCTCTGGCAAATGCTTCGCTTCTCACAGGCACCCGTCATGCGCTTGATTCGCAGGTTTCCGAAGGGCATGAGGGAAATCGCCGGGATCAAAGACACCTTCCGCACAGGTACGGGGAAGACCTACGGCCCAGAGTTCATCGACCTCGGCCTTAAAATTGGCGAGAAAATTTACCAGTTCCTCCAGGAGAGGTTCGCTGCGGAACTTCTGGCAGAAGGCAAAAATCAGAAGACCGAAGGCAGAAAGCAGTGATCAAAAGAAAATCTTTTTCTCTCTTGAATCCTGCTTCCTTACTCCTTTCTCTTTATTTATCTTTTGGGCAAGAGAAGCCCTTTGGATGGCGTTTGGGCCAAATTTTTCTCGGATGCGGTCCACGGCTTCAGTGGATCGTTCAACCTTTTCCCTGTTGAAATCGAATAGAGAAAATTGCTCAGGATCGTCGCGATGGCGCAAGTTGGAGATGCCGACGCCGAGGAGTCTGGCTCTCTTTTGTAGAGCTTCCGTCTTATCCAGTAGCTTGAGGGTTGTCTGGTATATTTCTATCCCCTGATCCGTCGAAGCGCGCAGAGTGGCACTCCGGGTGACCAAGCTGAAGTCAGGATAACGGACCTTCAGCTGAACGGTATACCCTTTCAGCCTTTGCTTTCTAAGCTCCCATCCCACCCTCTCGGATTGATTCAAGAGGACTTTTTTAATCGTTTCCAGATCTCGGAGGTCTGGGGTGAAGGTCTCCTCCTGGCTGATGGACTTGGCTTCCGAGTCGGGGATTACCGGCCGGTCATCTTCCCCCCTGGCTAAGGCAACGAGCTCCAGGCCAAATTTCCCCAGTTTGCGCTCGATTCCCTCCGTTGGGTAGGCCGCCAATTGGCCGACCCGCCAAATCCCCATTTCTTTCAGAACTTCTTCGGTTGATTTGCCGACACCCCACAGTTTGGAGATGGGTAGGTCGCGGAGAAATTCTGAAACCATCTCTGGCCTTATTTCTACCAATCCGTCAGGCTTCTTTAGGTCGGAGGCGATCTTGGCGAGAAATTTATTCGGGGCAATTCCCGCTGAGGCCGTGACTCCGGTCGTTTCATAGATTCTCTTCTTGATTTCTTTAGCGATCTTTAAGGAGGGCCCGAAAAGTTTTTCGCTCCCCGTAACGTCAAGAAAGGATTCATCCAATGAGAGAGGCTCAATCAGGGGGGTATAAGCTCTCAGAATTCTGAAGATCTGCTCAGAAACTTCTTGGTAGCGGTGCATTCTGACGGGCAGAAAGACTCCCTGGGGGCAGAGCCTTTTGGCCTGCGATGTGGGCATCGCCGAGTGGACTCCAAGGATGCGGGCTTCATAGGAAGCGGATGAGACCACTCCTCTTTTTTCCTCGCCCCCGCCCACGATGACTGGTTTCCCTTTGAGGGAAGGGGAATCCCGTTGCTCCACAGAAGCATAGAAAGCATCCATGTCGATATGAATAATCTTTCGGTTCAATATTGTGACCCAAGAAGAAGGAAGGGCATTTTCTGCTTTTGAAGGCAGCTATGAATGCCTCCGTATCGGCCCTTGCCTTCTCGGCCAATTCTCCTTTTTCCTTTTTACTTCCTTATTTTTTTAAGAATTTCCTCCCGGAATTCCTTTGCCTGCTCGTCCTTAGGATTTAATTTTAGAACGATCTCGAACTCCTCCAGGGCTTCGCTATACCTTTGTAGTTGGTAATAAGCGAGACCCAAGGTGGAGTGAGCTTGTTGGAAGCGGGGGTTTGACCGCAAGGCCTTTTGGTACTGCTCAGCGGCTTTCGGGTATTCCTTGTTAAAGTAAAATGCGTCTCCCAAGTTTTTCATAACGACGGGGTTTTCGGGGTCGCGGGAGAGGGCGGACTGGTATGCCCGGATCGCCTCGGAAAGCTTTCCCTTTTGTCGATAGGCTAATCCCAGCTCATTGAAAAAAAGGGCGCTATCGTTCTTCCTATCTGCTTTGTGAGGTTCGAGGAGGGTAATGACTTTGTCAAATTGGCCGTGCTTATTCAACAGGGTGGCTTCTTCGGCCAATCGGTCGAAGCGGGAAAGCCCTTCCCTCTCGGTTCGCTGAGCCGTGGCTGTAAGGGGGAAAAAGTAGAACCCGAGAGCCAAGGCCAGAAGGAGGGCTTGGAGAAAAAAAGAGGGGAAGAACCTATGTTCTTCCCCTGGGTATTTTTTTTTCATAGAGATGGGGATTGACGGCCCCGGCCTTTACGCGGCCTGGAGCTCTTTCACCTTCCAATGGGTTTCATGCCCTTCAATCCTTCATCAATCGTAAAAACTGCTCCGCATTTCGGGCATTTCACTTGCTGGTCCGAGCTCACCATTCCGGCGCAGCCTAAGGAAAATGCCGCTAGGACAAACAACGCCGCAACCATGTTAATCCATTTTTTCACTCCCCTTCACCTCCTTTCATTTGGCAGATGTCTTCCACAATTACATAAAACGATTGAGGAAACTTTCCTCCTTCATAAAGCCACTACGGGAGATTTGAAAAATTCCCCATTGTTTATAATTAAGGCTAACAAAAGTCGTTTTTTTAGTCAAGGGAAAAATTTAGGTAATTTATGTTCCTTTTTTGCAGGATGATGCCAAGGGTTAAATTCCCGGCAAAAAGATTGCCCATTTTAGAATTTCATGTTATAAAAAAATAAATCCATTGAACCCCGGGGAGTACGAAACGGAGGAATTGAGGAGAGGCCGATGCTGAAATTCATAATGGCATTGGTTTGCGCGGGCTTCTTTTGGGCGCAAGGCACTGAGTGGACATGGAATCAGAGCTCAGCGGGGTCAATGATTTTTCATGCTTATGCCAAACCCATGCCTGCCCCAGATTTTTCTCTGGAGAACCTTCAGGGCAAGATGGTGGATATACGGCATCACCGGGGGCAGGTCACCCTGATCAACTTCTGGGCCACGTGGTGCCCAAATTGCCGGAAGGAGAGTTCTTGTTTTGAAAAACTATCCGCCCAGTACAGCGCTAAGGGTTTAATTTTATTCCGCATCGACAGCAAAGAAAGCCGTGAAACCGTCGGGAAATACCTGGAGAAGGAATCGCTGAATGTTCCTGTTCTCCTGGACAAAACAGGCAAAGTGGGGAGGCTATTTGGTCTATGGGCCCATCCAACAAGCTACCTGATCGACCGCCAGGGGATGGTGCGCTATCGGGCAGTGGGTCCGGTGGATTGGACCGGCCCAGAAGCCCTAAGTGTCATCGATCAGTTGCTCAAAGAAAGATGATAGATGAAAAGGAGGTTATTTTTACTTTTTGTTCTCTTTGCTTTTTTGACCTTCTTGGGCTGCACTGCCACAACCCTGCCTCCTAAGAATAGGCCTCTAATCCCCCTGAAACAGGCTAACCTGGAAGCAGTCTTCGAGGAAAATGAAGGGCTCGAGGTAACTCCGGAAGATGCAAAGGAAGTCCGGGATTTCTACCGCGGAGGGGTACAGCTGAAGGCCAAAGCGGAAAACCTTTTCCGGGAAAAGGCCTACCCGGAGGCCTTGAGATTATACCGCTCTTCTAATGATTTTTTCTCCACTCTTCTTCGGCATCATATAGACGAGGATTGCGCGGCATACCACCTCTTCGAAGGAACCCGTATCCTTTTTTTCCCCAACCTCCTTATGGCCGACAATCATCTAAAGATGGGGCTGATCCTCCGGGCAATGGGAGAGGAGGGGCAAGCTCAGCCCACCTGGGAGCGCGCCCTTTCTTTTGTCAAAGCATCTCTGCGGGACGAGCCCAGTGAGTGGGGGTTAGCTCTGCAACAAGAGCTTCTCTCTCTGCTCAAAGAGTAGCTAAAGTTTATTCAGGAAGCCCAAGTGAGCTTCCCATTCTGTTTGCCCACTTTTTTGTAATCCCTTATAAATCCGTGTAATTCTCAAACAATGTGATGGACCCTGAGCGCGTTAGTTTTTCCTAACTTCCCGGATCATTTCACCCAGGAGGGCAAATGCTCAGCTGTCACCTTCTTGGAAGCCATCGTAGAAATATATGCGGGCGACGTCCATCATCCCCTCCTGGATCAATCACTTAAGAATCTCTTCCGATTGGCTGGGCGGCCCAACGGTAGAGAGAATCGCTGGTGGGAATACTGTTCGCCTGAGGGGGGTCAAGTTGAAATTTTCAATGAGGGATGGATAATTCATTTGACAGATAGTTTTATTTCATATAGTATGCGTTCGAACTTTTTAAAGCTCATCCTATAAGGAGTTTATGAAACGTCTCAAGTAAGAAAAGGCCAATCGATGAAGATGGAATATCAGATGGGGTTTCTTCTTTCGCGGGCAACCTGGGCGATGAATAATTTTGTGAACCGGATGCTCAAGGAAAGCGGCCTGGCGGACATCTCTGTAGCCTACTTCGCTGTTCTCCAGGCGCTATGGGACAAAGATGGCCTGAACATCAGCGCCCTGGGAGATAGAGCCCATCTGGAAAAATCTACCATGACGAGCCTGATTGACCGCATGGAAGGGGCCGGCCTCTTGCGCCGGGAGGACCATCCCACGGACCGAAGGGCTTATAAAATATGTCTTACGGTCCGGGGAAAAGAATTGGAGGAGAAGTTAGATCAAGTGGTCAGCCGGGTTTACAAACACTTAACGCGGGGAATTCCAGAGAAAGACCTGCAGAAATCTATCGAGGTGTGTAGAGGCCTTATTAAAAACGCAGAATAAGGGATAAGGGGGGGGATTAAAAGACTGTTAGAAAATGGCAGATCTTCTGTTCATGAGGACTTGGCCCCAAAATTCTCTTGCCGTCCAGGGGCCTCGAAAGCTTGGAGGGGGCAAGGATTTGGGCCGTTGACCTTTCAGATCGGAGGAAATATGGAAAAGAAAATAAAGAAAGCAGCCGTGCTGGGAGCTGGCGTGATGGGAGCAACGATCGCCGCCCACCTGGCAAACGTGGGCATCCCTTCCATCATGCTGGACATTGTTCCTAACAAGTTGACAGCAGAAGAGGAGAAGAAGGGTCTTAACTTCCAGCATCCGGAGGTGCGCAACCGCTTCGCTATGATGGGTAAGCAGAATTTACTTAGAGCCCGCCCGGCGGCCTTGGCCGTTCCCGAGTTTGCCAGCCTGATCGAGGTAGGCAATTTCGAAGATCATATGGCACGCCTAGCAGAGGTGGATTGGATCATCGAAGTGGTCGTCGAGAATCTAAGAATCAAGCAAGACCTGTTCAAAAAAGTCGCGGCGGTTCGTAGACCTGGCACGATCTTCAGCTCAAACACTTCGGGCATCCCAATCAAGGACATATGCGCGGGGATGAACCTGGAGTTCAAAGAGCATTTCCTGGGTACACATTTCTTCAACCCGCCCCGGTATATGAAGCTCTTGGAGATCATTCCTCTTCCGGAGACCTTACCCGAAGTGGTCAAGTTTATGGCTGACTTTGGGGAACGGAGGATTGGAAAAGGGATCGTTTACGCCAAGGATACCCCAAACTTCATTGCTAATCGGGTGGGTATCTTCGGCATGCTCCATTTAATTAAAACCATGGCCGAGGAGGGCTATACCATCGGGGAAGTAGACGCAATCACCGGACCCGCCATGGGCCGGCCGAGGAGCGCTTCTTTCCGGACCACGGACCTGGTGGGTCTGGATACCTTCGCTCATGTGGCCAAAAACCTTTACGAGAACGCTCCCAACGACGAGAAGCGGGAAACATTTAAAATCCCGGATTTTATCCAGAGGATGATTGAAAACAAATGGCTGGGAGACAAAACCGGACAGGGTTTTTACAAGAGAGTTAAGACCGAGGCCGGAAAGGAAACCCTGGTTTTGGATTACAAGACCATGGAATACTCTCCAGAGCAAAAGCTGAAATTCCCCTCACTGGATGAGGCCAAGGCGGCATCGGGTGTGGGCAACAAGATCAAGGCCCTAATCTATGCGGATGACCGCGCCGGCCAGTTTGCCTGGAAAGTGGTCAGTGAATCCCTCCTCTATGCCGCCCGCCGAATCCCAGAAATCGCCGATGATATTTACAACGTAGACAATGCCATGAAGTGGGGTTTCAACTGGGAGCTGGGGCCTTTCGAAACCTGGGATGCCATCGGGGTAGAAGAGTCTGTGGCCCGGATGAAAAAGGAGGGCAAGGGACTACCGCCTTTGGTGAAGACCCTCTTGGCTAAAAAGAAAAAAACCTTTTACGTGAAGAAAAACGGCCAGCTTTCCTTTTTCGACTTGAAGACTGGACGGTACAAAAAAGTGGAAATGAGGCCAGAGGTCATCTTATTGTCCTCCCTCAAGGAGCGTAAGAAGGTGGTCAAATCCAATGCTGGCGCCAGCTTGATCGATATGGGAGATGGCGTGGCCTGCCTGGAGTTCCACACTTACATGAACGCCATCGGCCAGGAGATCATCGAGATGATCCACGAGTCCTTGAAGATTGTCGCAAAGGACTTCGTGGGAATGGTGGTCGGAAATCACGCCCAGAATTTTTCTGTGGGCGCCAACCTGTTGATGCTCGTGGGGGAGATTATGAAATCCAACTGGGCGGGGATCGAGGCTGCGGTGAAAGCCTTGCAGGATGCCACCATGGCCATGAAATACTTCGAGAAGCCTATCGTGGTCGCCCCCCATGGCATGGCTCTGGGAGGGGGTTGCGAGGTCTGCTTAGCTTCCCACCGCATTCGGGCCGCATTGGAGACCTACATGGGACAGGTGGAGATCGGCGTGGGGCTTCTCCCCGGAGCTGGGGGGAACAAAGAGGTGTACCTGCGCTGCATCGAGGGCATACCCGATGGGGTAACCCCGGATTTGCTTCCCTTCTTGCGGAAAGCCTTCGAGACCATTGCCCTGGCCAAAGTCTCGACCAGTGCCGAGGAAGGCAGAAAGCTCGGGTTCCTTCGGTCTACCGATAAGATTTCAGCCAATGCCGATCATCTGCTCTACGATGCCAAGCAGACGGTTCTAGCGATGCTCCAGGAAGGGTTCAGGTCCCCCCGGCCAAGACTCATTCCAGTGGCCGGGGATGGAGGACGGGCGGCGATTAAGTACATGACCAACACCATGCGCCAGGGGGAATTTATTTCTGAATATGATGAGTTCATCGCCGGCAAGCTGGCTTATATCCTAACCGGCGGGGATGTGTTGAGTGGGGCATTGGTCACGGAGCAACATATGTTAGACATCGAGCGGGAGGCTTTCGTCAGCCTATGCGGCGAGAAAAAAACCCAGGAACGGATCTCGCATATGCTTAAGACTAACAAGCCCCTGAGGAATTAGAAGGAGGAGACCATGAGAGAAGCTGTTATCGTTTCGGCAGTTCGCACCGCTGTGGGCCGTGCTCCACGCGGAAGCTTGCGCAATACCCGGCCCGACGACATGGCCGGATGGGTGGTCAAAGAAGGTCTGAACCGGGCTCCGGGATTGAAGCCTGGGGAAGTGGATGATGTAGTTATTGGTTGCAGCTTCCCGGAGGCGGAGCAGGGGTTGAACGTGGCCCGCTTGATCTCCTATCTCGCTGGACTCCCCTACACAGTCCCCGGCCAGACCATTAACCGGTTCTGCTCCTCTGGGCTCCAGGCCATTGCCACCGGCGCTGAGCACATCATGTGCGGTTTTGCCGATGTCATCATCGCCGGGGGAGTGGAATCCATGTCCATGGTCCCCATGGGCGGAAACAAGACCGTGCCCAACCTGAAACTCATCGAGACCTACCCAGAGGGTTACACAGCCATGGGGGTAACGGCCGAGAATGTGGCCCGGAAGTTTGGGATCAGCCGGGAAGACCAGGATGCTTTTGCCCTGAAGAGTCACCAAAAGGCCGTCGCGGCGATCCGAGGTGGAAAGTTCAAGGATGAAATATTGCCGATCAAAGTGAAGACGCAGGAGGTCTCTGAGGACGGAAAGGTCACTTTCCGCGAGTTTATCTTCGACACGGATGAGGGAGTCCGTTTCGACACATCGATGGAGGCGCTGGCCAAGCTGAGACCTGCTTTTTCAGCTACGGGGACAGTGACCCCCGGAAATTCTTCAGCCTTAAACGACGGAGCTTCCGCCGTTGTGCTCATGTCCAAGGAAAAAGCCAAGTCTTTAGGGCTTGCGCCCATGGCCACTTTTCGGACCTTTACCGTTGCCGGCGTCCCTCCAGAGTTAATGGGTATTGGGCCCGTGGAAGCTATTCCTAAAGCCCTGAAACTCGCCGGTTTGAGCCTCAACCAGATGGATCTTTTCGAATTAAACGAAGCCTTCGCCTCTCAGGCCCTTTACGTCTGCCGCACCCTGGCCTTAGACATGGAAAAGGTTAACGTGAACGGGGGGGCTATTGCCCTAGGGCATGCATTAGGTAACAGCGGGGCGCGTTTAACCACCACGCTGCTGCACGAGATGAAACGTCGCAGTGCCCGCTATGGCATTGTATCCATGTGCATTGGTTTTGGCATGGGCGCAGCCGCAGTCTTCGAGCGTGAGCCAAACTACTGATGAAGAAATAGGGTTCGAGGATTCGAGGGTTCCAGGGTTTTAAAGAATAACAAGGCCTTTAAGAACTTCACCGAACCGTGAGAACCCTTAAACCCTTTTCTTATCCCTTCAGCTCCTTGAGCTTTTCAGCAAAGTCCTCATAGAAAGTCCTCTGCAAAAACTTAAAACTGTTGACGAATTTTTCGAAGTGTTCAAAGGCCTAGGTGATAACTGTCACGACATCGTAGACAGATTTTACTGTCAAGACATCGTGGACAAAAGCTCTTTGACAATCGAATAGCCACAGCACGAATTATCATGAACACCAAACGTTAACCAGGGA
>Ga0187886_1000890_pt1 | contig 30912 bp, 34 predicted proteins | sample June2016WEW_20_1_FD_133001 | JGI IMG/M metagenome (GOLD analysis project Ga0187886, IMG submission 133001) | Peatland microbial communities from SPRUCE experiment site at the Marcell Experimental Forest, Minnesota, USA - June2016WEW_20_150 | ecosystem: Environmental > Terrestrial > Soil >...
AGCTATTGTGAGGGGGATGGCTTCCAGTGCTTCGGCGTAGGCTTCGATGGCGAGTTGTTCGCGGCCTCCCACTTTTAGAGCGTAGTCGCGAAGTTGCTTTGCTGTTTCAGCTTCTGGGGCTCCTCCGCCGGCGACGATCTTGCCATCCTCAACGGCGTTCCTGACTACGCAGAGGGCGTCGTGGAATGAGCGCTCAGCTTCGTCGACAACATGGTCGGAACCGCCTCTGACCATTACGGTGACCGCGTGCGGGTCTTTGCAGTCGCGAACGTAGACGAGTTTATCGTCTCCAATCTTCACTTCTTCAACGAGTTTTGCTTCACCGAGCCCTTCCGAGGGTATGTCTTTCGTGCTGGCTTGTATTGTTCCGCCGGTGGCTTTGGCAAGTTTCTCCATATCGCCGCTACTGACGTTCTTAACGGCCATTATGTTCTTCTTAGCGAGAAAGTGCAACGCCATATCGTCGATACCCTTCTCACAGAAGATCACGTTTGCCCCACTCTTTGCCACCTTCTCCGTCATTTCGCGAAGCATCGATTCTTCTTCGTCGAGGAAGCCTTTCATTTGGTCTGGGGAATTGATGTTAATCTTGGCGTCGAATTCGGTCTTTTCAATTTCGAGTTTCGCGTTGACGAGGGCGATCTTTGCGTTTCGTACTTGTTTCGGCATTTGGGGGTGTGCGATTTCCTTGTCCACGACGATTCCTCTGACGAGTTCGCTTTGTTCCATGCTTTCGCCCTTTTTCTTCAAGACCTTGACTCGATCTATGTCGGCGGTAATTTTGCCGTCTCTTTCTTCCATGACTTGGTGGATGGCTTTCGTGGCTAGTGTTCCGAGGTGTTCGCTCGTTCCGACCGTTGCCTTTGTGCCCATCGAAGTCATTGCAATGAGTTTGAGCATCTTTTCGTCGTCAGGTTTTATGTCAATTGATAGGTTCTGTAGGATCTCCAAGGCTTTCTCGGAAGCCTTCTTGTAGCCTTCCACGATGACGGTCGGGTGAACTTCTTGGTCAAGGAGCTTCTCGGCTCGCGTCAAGAGTTCGCCGGCGAGAACAACGACGGTGGTCGTACCATCACCCACTTCACTGTCTTGGCTCTTCGCTACCTCTACTAGCATCTTGGCGGCGGGATGTTGAACATCCAGTTCTTTCATTATGGTGGCGCCGTCGTTTGTTATGACTACATCACCCATACCCGAGACCAACATTTTGTCCATCCCTTGCGGGCCGAGCGTGGTCTTGATTGTTTCAGTGATGACTTTGGCGGCGAGTATGTTGTTTCGCTGCGCATCCTTCCCGGTAGTACGTTGAGAGCCTTCTCTCAGAATCATTACTTGCATTCCTTGTGAGGACATTCTAGATCATCAAATTCTAACTTGTGTGCGTGAGGTAACGACCTTAACCTATAATCAGAGACCTCGTCTTAGAGAGCCTCAAGATTGTGCGGCCTTAAGCCACATGGTTGCCGGCTGTTACCTCTGGTAACCTATATGTAATCCGTGCTATATTAATCACATAGTATGCTCGTAGCAACCCTTGGCTCTACTTGTGAGCTCTTTTCGTCTTCCTTCTTTTTCTTGTTCTCGTCTTATTCTCTTGAGATTGAGGCAATCATATCACGCACCTAGGAATTTGAAATTCTTTTTCGCAATTCCTTTTGATCATAGGATTTAGTAACCCTCTTTCTGTCTTTCTCTTGTTTCCTTCGCTTTCTCCTCTCTTCCTTTCTGCGACTGACCGACCTCATTCTTCTGACTCTACTTCTCTCCTTTCCTTTCACAGACGATTTCACACTAGATGTTGCCAGGAACCCCTTTCGGTCAGATCGAGGTCTCAAAGAATTGACAGGCACGCACGAATTGAACCTTTCCTGTTTTGCTCTAGAGTGCATACGTACTCAGGAGCCTGGGGGCCGTCGGGGGCGTATGAAGGATTCAAGGCATTGCTCTGAGCAGAATACGTGTCCTTCGTGTTGAACAGGTTTTTCGATTTTCTTCCCGCAATTTGAACAATACATCTTGTTAGTCTCGTTCGCCTCTGCAGTCAAACCTCTCTGCACCGCTTTCTGGCTGCCTCTGTGTCAGATGTCTTCTACAAACGTTTAGGATCAAGGGTGGTGCAAGCCAAATCGTGTGCTCTTTAATTCGAGGCAAGGCGTTACAGGAAAGGTTCTTCAATTTGCAGTGTGTTACTGAATCTCTTGTACGGGGTCTTGATTTGACGAGACCTGAATGGCAGAAGAAACGGAAGAGAATGGCGAGTAGAGGGGGTCAAGCGAGCGGCAGGGTGCGGTAGGCTTGAGAGAAATCGGTAAGGGACTTGAAAACCGATAATGCCCCACTAGCCATTAATCAACCTACTACCTCTGTGGAACATGCGGGAACTGCAACAAGTGCTGCAATTGTAGCTCCGCCCCTAAACGTTCTGACACCGAGCCAGGTTGATCCGCAATCTGCTAGCGGGTTTCTCGAATGAACATTCAATGCGCATAGAAGGACGCATGTTGGGCTGACTGTATTCTGGAACGCAAGTCCGAAATACCCGTTTTGTGCAAGGATGTTGACCTTACATTGGAAGTTCAGGATGGCATTGTAAGCAGGCTAATTGAGCAAAGAGAAAGATTGAAGGGCAACGAGAATTGCCCGAAATGCGGCCATTACAATCTGGAACTCAAGATTCTACTTGATGAGATTGACAAACTGGCCAGACTCCAAAACGATGACTCCAAAAAACGTGTACAGCGTATGAGAGAGGACGATAAAGCACGAGCCTGAAAAAGTCAAAACGAGCGAGATGCTGTATTGAAAGCCGAGCAGACCGGAAGCGATTTCTTGGAAGAGTTGTTGCCTCTTCTTAGGCGTTTCACAGCCACCTGGGAACAGAATGTTGTACTAGGAGATCATCGATGGCAATCGGAAAATATGAAAGCTGTGCAAAGATTCACGAAAGGGCTATCAACAGAACTCTTGGAACTCGACTCACAATACTCTGGCGTTTGGGATGCTTATGTTAGAGGCCGAATACACCAGCTATCCACTGAACTACGCGAGTTTGTCACGCCAGACATGAGGGACCTGAGCGCTCAGACCAATGAGGTTATGATTGCGCACGGCAAAGCGGCCTACGAACTTACAGCTGGATTGATTTCGTATCTCGAACCCGGGAAACCAATTAGAAAACGCTCCGATGAACAGTAGCGAGAGGTTCCCTAGTCTTTCAGTTTCGTCCTCTTCACAATCATTCATTCATTACTCTTCAGCCTGATCTTCTCCTTACTCTTGAAAGATGGGCATGTGAAAAGTTCAACTGCGCTAATTTCAGATTCCTTGGTTACTGGGATTTCCTGCGATAATTACAGTACTTTAGAAAAATTCAAACCTATGAACCGCTCAGTCATGGTACGTTAGCCTAGGCTATGGAGAGCGCTCAATGCTTTGTGGTGGGTTGAGTCATGAGTGAACTCGTATCATGTTCTAAGGATTTCCCTGATGAATGTAAGGGATGCCCGGACTATGTTGAAGAGATTGATACTACACTTAACGTGGCTCTTGCTGGATGGTTTGGCTTCTATTCTGGTCCATCTTACACCATTAAGAAGTGTAAGCGTTTTAACTGGAAATCTTACGGATTGTGAAGCCGTAGGCCTGAGCATATTCTTTGCCACGCTCTCGGCCACTGTGATAACGGCAATACTTGTGAACGTGTTTCTTGGATTTGCAACTGCTTCGACCACCACTACAGGCAAGTACGTTGCAAGCGCGTAACTGCAGTAGAAGTCACCCTGAAACTGAGAGAGCATATCCTAGGATTGTGGCCGTGTGGGTGGTGCGGGGGAGGGGATTCGAACCCCTGAACCCCTACGGGACAGGGTCCTAAGCCCTCCGCGCATGTGCGAATGCTCTGCGCCTTTGACCTGGCCTCACCCCTTCAGTATGACTGAAGGTTTGGCAACCCCCGCGATGCAACCACCAATGCTGAAGCAAATAGATTAGACTATCTTCAGCCCGGTTACGAAGCATGCGCCAACATGTTCTGCTTATCTAAATGATGACGAGGAAGAAGAACAGTACAACAATGAGGATTCTGTATATTCCGAATGGCATGAAGCTGTGTTTCCTCACGTAATTGAGGAGCAGCTTGATCGCAACTAGCGCAACAAGGAATGAAGTTACAAATCCTACAGCAAGTAGGTTGACTTCCCCCGACGAGAATCCTGTGTAAGAATTTAGGAGATCGAACCCAGAAGCTGCAATCATCGTCGGAACAGCAAGCAGGAAGGAAAACAGAGCAATCGTCTGCCTTTTCATCCCCAAAACCAGGCCGCCTGTAATGGTCGCAGTAGACCTCGAAACGCCAGGAATTACTGAAATCGTCTGAAAGAGCCCGATCAGCAAACAGTGCTTGTATGGAATTTTCGCAATCACGTCAATTTGCGACCTCTCTTTGTAGCGCCATTCGAACAAGACGATGAATATTCCCCCAAGAAGTAAAGCCCACAAGACAATTTGTTGATTCCCGAACAATACGTCCTTGAAGAACCTGTAGATGAGGAGGCCCACGATACCTGTTGGAATGAAAGCGACTATCAGCCGTTTCAGGACCTCTACTTGCAGGAAGAACCTCCAGTACAATGCAACTACCGCGAGAATTGAACCAAACTCCAGGATCAACTCGAAACTCTTTACGAATGGCGTCTGTGCCACGTTCAGAATTGCCGCTGCAAGGATAGTGTGACCCGTCGACGAGACTGGCAGGAACTCCGTAATCCCTTCAACGACTGCCAGTATGATAGCTGTTAGGTAATCCATTCTTCGTGCGCCTCAGTTAAGCGACCTTGTAGGCGAAGTTCTTCAGATTTCTCGGGTTTCTCACCTGAATATACATTAGGGTTCCGGTGACAAGATCAACGCGGAAGACGAGGGTTGACAAGAAACCTTCGAAGGAAGCCTTAATTTCAACTCTCATTCCCACAAACCACGAACGAAACATTGGCAATAGAAATTAACAAGCAATCCGCGCTTGTCGTTGTCGACCTTCAGAATGACTTCTGCCCAGGCGGAGCCCTGCCAGTGGAGAATGGTGACAAAGTCGTTCCAGTCCTGAACAAGTACATCGAGAAGTTTAGGAAGGCTGGTGCGCCAATACTCTTCACCAGAGATTGGCACCCGCCCGACCATAGTTCCTTCAAAGCTCAGGGAGGGCCTTGGCCTCCGCACTGCGTTCAGAACAGCGAAGGCGCAAAGTTTCGCAACGACCTCCTAATCCCACCTGAGGGCGAAATTGTTTCGAAGGCGGACAAAAAGGATGAGGCTTACTCATTCTTTCAAGAAACAGACTTAGCGCAGAAGCTCAAGGAACGAGGAATTAAACGGTTACTTGTTGGTGGCCTAGCAACTGACTATTGCGTGAAGGAAACCGTGCTTGATGGGCTGAAGTATGGATTCGAGGTCTTCGTTTTGGATGACGCTTCAAAGGGCGTGAATGTCAACCCTGGTGACTCTGACAACGCATTGCATCTAATGGTTGCGAAGGGAGCCAAACGAATTAGAGTTCAGGACATCGCCTAACAGAAGAAAGTCACCGTTGCACGCACGCCGAGATAGCTACTGGTCGTACTCTGACTTAGTCTAGCCAGGGAAGAAGTAGGGCATGGTTTGCGCGGGGGGCGCTGCCGACCCTTCTCTTTCCGCATGCTTGGGCTTCTCTTCTACCCTAACGATTCTGATCTTCTGATGTTCCGCTAGGACCCTGTAGTCATCTGAAAAGTGCATGTGATGGAGTACATGTTTGACCTGCAGCTTGAGATCTTTGACTCCTAACCGTTTTCCATTAACCGTATCTGGGACGAGGAGCGTCTTGCCTTTCAAAGTAACCTCGGCTTTCAGTCTCTGGCCTAGCAAATTGGCTATGTCGTTGCCGACCTTCTTGAGGTCACCCAACTCGACCTCTATCAAACCAGACAGCCCGAAGAAAGGCGTGTGGGATTAGCTAATACATGTTGCCCTGATGGGCGTAGATGTCGGTTAGAGGGGTAGGCGGACAATTTGTCCGCAGCCCTCGCACCTGAGGAATTCGAATTGGTCATCCCTGAAAAGAAAACGAACTTTCCTCAAGTGTCCACATACCTTGACAACGTTGAATTCCTTCAAAGTATTCGCCAAACCCACCTATGTGGCGTAGCTGCGAATATTCAGGAGACCTACGTGAAAGTGCTAAACGGCTGAGTAGAAGCACCCTTTTCGTTGCGCAGCAAGTGAAACATGTCTCAACAACCCAACTGCCTGCCGGTGCAGCCACAACTGAACGCACTCTCGGACTGCCGTGGTTCTGTCAATGGAGAACCGTGGAGCCGGAGGGGTCGATTCCTAAGCGAGAAGGCCCTTTTCGCAGTGAAAGTACTAGGGAAGTATTCGAAACAACGGTGGCTTAGTCTGATTCTGCCTTGACTGGGTTCCGGAGGGTTCCAATTCGGTCGATGGTACCTTCAACAATGTCGCCGTTTTTCAGGAAAGGTTCACCAGTGAAGGCTGCGACTCCCTCCGGCGTCCCTGTTGATATCATGTCTCCTGGCTTCAGGGTAATCCCGGCGGAAATATACTCAATCAGGGAATCGATTTTGAAAATCATATCCCCCGTGTTGGATCGCTGTTTCGTCTTGCCATTCACGGAAAGCGAAATGTCGAGTTTGTGAGGGTCAGGGATTTCGTCCCTCGTCACAAGCCACGGGCCTACGGGAAAGGATGAGTCGAGCCCCTTTCCTTTTGCCCAGTTTAGTCCCAACGTGGTCTTGCCATCAGGTAACCTTGTCGAGAACTGAAAGTCTCTGAAGCTCACATCATTTGATATGGCGTAACCGGCGACATAATTCATAGCGTCCTCCTTTGCGATGTACTTTCCTGATTTTCCTATGATCACCACCAGTTCTACCTCCCAGTCTGCTTTCTTGGATATTTTGGAAATCAGAATTGGGTCGCCTGGGCCGATGAGGGTGTTTCTGAATTTCGTGAAAACGTAAGGCTCGGTTGGAGGTTCCACGTTCTGCTCTTGGCTGTGGGATAGATAGTTGACGGCTAGGAGGAATATCTTCTCGGGAGTTTGAATTGGGCTAAGGAGTTTCACGCTCTCAAGCGAAACGCCATGCGAGGCCTTCGTTATTTTCTCTTCGGCCTGTTGAAGCGACTTAACAGCCCCAACCGAAAGCAGTCGGTCTATTGTGATCGATCCATTACGTATTGGTAATGGCAGCGTTTCGCCCGCGGCTTGAATGTCGAAGAGCAGGCCGCCCTTGACCATCCCGACTCGCGTTTCTCCGTTCTTGACGTAGTGTGCAAGCTTCAACGTGCACAGCCATGCCTCTTATGCGGAACATATCGTGCCTATTCTAGGCCACTTTCTCTGCGCGTCGCGCGTACAGTCTAACCGTCTTGACGTTTGTGAATTCCAGAAGGCCATACCGGCCCAGTTCTCTTCCAATCCCGCTCTTCTTGATTCCACCGAACGGAACGCGTGGGTCTGATGCTACAACATTGTTCACGGTGACCACGCCGCTTTGGATTTCTCCGCAGAGCTTCTCAGCCTTCGAAAGGTCTTGCGTCCAGAGTGATGCCCCCAGGCCGAATTCCGTGGAATTCGCCACTTCAACTGCTTCCTCAGCACTCCCAACGACTATAACAGGAGCTACGGGGCCGAAAACTTCTTCGCGCATCACGGGCATGTCCCGAGTAATGTTGGTCAAGACCGTTGGGGCGTAGAAGAAGCCTTTACGGTCTAGGCGGCGTCCGCCCACCATGATCTTTGCACCCATTTTCACAGAATCCTTTACCTGCCTCTCTATCTCTTCGAGCCCGCTCTCGTTAACCATCGGCCCAATGTCTGTTTCAGGGTTTAACGGGTCACCGACCTTGAGCTTTCCGACTTTCGACACGAATTGATCGGTAAATTTCTCGGCAATGAGTTTTTCAACGATAAAGCGCTTCGCAGCGATGCAGCTTTGGCCGCAGTTAACGAAACGCCCTGTGACGGCGCCGCTGGAGGTCAGCTCCACATCTGCGTCTTGAAGCACGATGAAGGGGTCGCTTCCGCCAAGTTCCAGTACGAATTTCTTCAGGTTCCTTCCAGCTCGTTCCCCCACTTTGCTTCCTACGCTCACGCTTCCAGTGAAAGTCACGGCGTCGGTATCTCCATCAATAATCTGGTCTGCGATTCGAGAATCACCTAAAACTGTCTTGAAACATCCTGACGGCAACCCAGCGTCGGTTAAAGCGGTTTCCAGGTTCACTCCGCTTTGAGGCGTTGCGCTCGCGGGTTTGAAGATCGTAGTGTTTCCGGCCGCAAGCGCAGGAGCAGTAAACCTTGCCAGCTGCCACATGGGGAAGTTCCATGGCATGATGGCTGCTACAACACCCAGTGGCTCGAATGCCACAAAACTCTTCGCCGCGTCAGTTTGCGCAAGTTCTGGTGTGAGAAAGCGCTCAGCATTTTCGGCGTAGTAGTCGAAGCCTAAGGCGCACTTTGCAACCTCAGCTGCGGACTCGCGGATAACCTTGCCCATCTCATTTGTCATGACGCGAGCGAGTTCATCCTTTCGTTCCCTCAGAATGCCCGCGGCCTTGGCTAGATACTTGCTGCGTTCGGAGGGCCTAAGCTTCCGCCAATCATGGAAAGTTTTTCTGGCCCGTTCGATTGCACTCCTCACTTGGTCTGGCGTGGCCATCTCATGTTCGGCTAGTTTTTCGCCGGTCGCTGGATTGACTGTGGTAAATTTCATTTCAGAATCCACTCTAGAATCTCGGTACTTAGCCTAGCGATTTGTGTTGAGATTCGATTGATATAATCCTTCATTTTTGCGAGCATGGTTCTCGGTTCGTTCCCGCTTGTCGGCTACTTCATGGCCCACTTTACCCAAAGGGCGGAGATTAGAGCGGTGGCTATCGCTCCTGAGGCTAGGAATATGGCGGCTTTCTGCCATAGGTTGAAGCCGTCAGCATAGAACGCCAAGTAAATCACAATAAATGCGAACCAGAACGCGCTGACGAGAATCGTCCCTACAATTCTATTTCCCATCGAACTCATTGCCGCAGACCTCAATATTCTTTGAAGGCTAGTTTTGACACCGCACTATAGTATTGCTGGTGATTGCCAGAACTGAAACAGATGAACCGTTCCAATCATCGTGCTTTGAGAAGGCTGGGTAAACGTACAGGCGGCAAAGTTTGCTCGATCTCTGGCCTCTGGGGTTCAAGCCATGTTGGTAGCGTGAGGCGTGTTCCTAGTTGGTCGGCCGGTTCATCGACTGTGAAGCCAGGCGGGTCAGTGGCAATTTCGAATAGGATGCCGCCTGGCTCTCGGTAGTAGATTGAATGGAAGTATTTGCGATCAATCACGGGGGTCACATTCAGGCCGACTCCCAGTAGCTTTTCCCGCCAGGTTTTTTGTTGCCCGTCGTCTGGTGTGCGCCAGGCGACGTGGTGAACGCTTCCCACACTGACTATTCCTCGGGGGGCGTCGAGTTCAGTGAGGACGTCAACAATCGCTCCTGGTCCTCCTGGCCCAACTTCGTACCGAACTCGGTTCCCGTTCTGCGCTGTTTGGCGAAAGCCCATCGTTTCAGTTAGGAGTGATGACGTTCGTTCAGAGCTGGCCTCTGACAGTGCAACACCGTGAAAACCACTCAGGCCATTCTCAGATGGGACTGGCCCTCCTTTCCACACTTTGTCCTGGTGGGTGTTGTCGGTGGCCGCAAGTTCAAGTTGCAAGCCATCAGGGTCTGAGAAGGATAATACCTGCTCGTTGAAGCGTGCGGTGGGGCCTTGGAAGGGGACATTATGACTCCTGAGCCGCTCCATCCAGAAGCTAATCGCCGTCTCCGGGATTGAGAAGGAGGTGGTCGTTAGCTGGCCAGTTCCTATACGGCCATTCGGGCCTCCTGGCCACGCAAAGAACGTGAGGATGGTGCCCGGGTGGCCTAACTCGTCCCCATAGTAGAGGTGGTAGGTCGTAGGCTCATCAAAGTTCACTGTTAGCTTCACTAGTCGCAGTCCTAGGAGTCCAACGTAGAAGTCTATGTTCCTTTGCGGGTCGCTAGCTATGGCGGTAACATGGTGAACTCCAGGGATCTCTTCGTCCATATGCAACAGGTCTCTTGCAGTTGCTTCTTCGATGGGAGGGCAATAAGCAATGCCCTTTCCAACCAGTGGAAATTGGTCTAGGAATCTTCCCGCTACCTTTTCTCCACGCAGAGTTAAGTAGCTGACAGTGGCAAGATTTCACTCTCAGACAGGAAGCGATTCAGTTGGCGAAAAAGCGCAAGGCGAAGCTACGAGCCAAAGAAAGTACTCCCCCAGTCGTGCCGATGACAGAACAGGTAGCTTAAGCGCAAATCTTCACCGTACCGGTACAGCTGCGCACTAACCAGCATACGTCATAAAATCACGAAACAAGTTTGTCGAACCGCTGCTATTCAGGTGGAATCCTTGAGAAGATCGCTGAGTAGTCGACTCTTTTCCCCGTCGGGCCAAACCTATAGTACGCGTAAATCAACGCCCCGATTATACCTAGAACAGCTGCCCATTCCAGCGCGTACCAATTAGCATGCGTCGGCGAGAGTATGTTGTAGACATCTAGCGGAGAGGTCAGAACCGTCCAGGCAATGACCAAGTTGGCAATCAGGCCGGAGAGCCCAATGACCACGACTCCCAGCTTTCCTCCCGGTTTGAAAGGTGCCGATTCAAAAGTTTGTTTCAGCCGAAATGGGAACAGGACAACAGCCAGCGAGAAGAGACTGAAGAACGTTACATCCAAGAGATCTATGTTGTAAATGGGTCCATTAGCAAAGAAGTTTGCGAGCACATCCCCCACGGCTCCACCAGAACTCCAACTGCCGCCGGCGCAAAATACAAGTCTATTAACGTAAACCGCCCCGTCGTAACGAGGCTGGGGTAGGACATCTGTCGGAACAGACATTGATACTTGTCGATAACAATGACAAGATCCTAGGTTATGCGCCGAGAAGCGTATGCCACACTGGCATGGGAAAACGTCATAGGGCCTTCGTAATCGCACTCTACAACAGTAAGGGAGAGATTCTGCTCCAACGAAGGAAGCACGCGCTCTTCAGCAACCTGTGGGACCTTGCCGGAGCAAGCCATCCGCTCCGACTACGTGGCAGAAATGAGTCACACGGGGAAGCGGCAGCCCGCTGCGTGAGGGACGAGTTCGGCGTCAAAGGGATCGCGTTTCGGAAGATAGGTGCCTTCAACTATTTTGCTCCACATGGGAAGAAGTGCGAGAATGAACACTGCGCCCTCATAGTCGGAAAATATGATGGAAAAGTGAAAGCGAACCCTAAGGTCGCCTACGGCTTCAGGTGGGCTTCGCTCCAAGGGACGCTCGCGGAGATACGAAGACGGCCTGAATCGTTCGTGATTTGGGCGAGGCTGGGGGCAAAGCTGCTCCGAAAGCACTCACTTGGAAAAAGACTCTTGAAAACAAAACCTAAGCGGCAGAGAGCTTAGTCAGTTTAGGCACGTTTACATTCAGCTGCTCGTTCAGATTGCGCTTTGCTGCAGTTCCCATAACTATTCAGCGAAGACTCTTCCGGCCCTCGACCCTGTAGCGCTTATGGCCTCCCGGGTGGGATCCACCCAATCATTGAATGTGCACGCTGGCCAATACATTCGGTGACGACTGGCTGTTATGTTTCCGAGGAATGGTAAACTTGGCGTATGTTACAGTAACGATTAGGATTCCATTACAAGTAGCAAACCAGGCCAAGGAGGCTGCTAGGATCTCAGGGTGGGAACTGGCCGACTACCTACGATCCCTGATATGTGTAGGGGGAGCCTTCTTCTTTCTGTCATTCGGCAGCCAGGCCAGCCAAGAAGCGGCTACCACCCTGATGGGCGGATTGGAGCTTCTGAAGCTTTCAAGAACCTTCAGCTTGCACTTCCACGAACGGCCGTACGCGTTCAGGATCCACGGTCGCAAGTCCACATTGGCGACTTTCAGCCTGCCCCCGGCTGTCTGCAATTTGGTCGCTACCTATGCCAGCTTGATGAAGGCTTCACGAAACCAAGCTTACTCCAAATGCTTGCAACAAGGACTGTTGATCTACCTGAAAGCGCAGGCGACAAGCCTGCAAGCCTCGCGAAAGTAGGTTTGGTGCTCCGGGCGGGACTTTCTTGGCGCTTTTGAGGCGCCATTTCGAACCCGCGATCAGTGACTAAGGGGAACCTTTTTCCCCGGCACCGAGCCTCGAAAGGCCACTATGCTCTCGGTCCAGCCTCATTCACTGGTTAACCGGGCTACACCACCGGAGCTCCGCTTCAAACGAAGCGCACGAGTCTTTAAGTTCTTTCGCGTTAGTAGGTTACTCGGAAGTCTCGGAACTCTCCTCTCCACTCTTCCCAGTTTACATTGAAGTCTTGGACGTGGGCGCCGGGTGGTCCGCGTTGGCAAAAGGCTACCGCTTCTTCGACCCTTTCTTTTTCTCCCTCAAAGAGTGCTTCGACGCGCCCATCTGGAAGGTTGCGCACCCATCCCGTGAGGCCGAGGCGGTGAGCTAGATTAGCGGTTTCGGCCCGAAAGAACACACCTTGAACCATACCGCCCGCATAGACATGTGCCCTCGCCTTCAACTGGCTGCCCCCCTAATGTATATCTAAATAATCGCAGAATGAAAGTATCTCGTAGAAGAAAAGTTTGCGAGCAGTAATCGTTGAGCTGAAACTCCCGGCCCTTCCGCCGTTGGCTGATGAAACGAAGACTATGGCTGAGAACATCGGCTACGAGGTCGGTGGGACACTAATTCAGAGGAGGAAGAGTGTGCACCACTCGTACACGATCGGGCCGGGAAGGTTGAAAGACCTGAAGCTGCTAGTTGAGGAGACTGACGCGGACACGGTTATCTTCGCCAACCAGCTCACGAGCAGCCACGTCTTCAAGCTAACCCAGTACCTTGGTGGAGAGGTGCGCGTGATAGATCGCAATCTGCTGATACTCGAGGTGTTCGATAAACGGGCTCTTACGAGCGAGGCGAAGCTCCAGATTCGCCTGGCCAAGCTCAAGTATACTCTGTCGTGGGGTAGGGAGTTCATCAAGCTCCGCGGCATAATGGGTGAACAGCTTGGTTGGATGGGCCCTGGTGATTACCCATACCAAGAATACTACCGCGCGGCCAGGAACCGAATCAGCAGAATTGAAGATGAGCTTGACGACATCTACAAGAAGAAGATGCTCAAGCGGGACCGAAGGCGGGAGCTTGGGTTTCCAATTGTTGCGCTGGCCGGTTACACTCAAGCTGGCAAGACAAGTTACTTCAACTTGGTAACTCATGAAGAAAAGGCCGTGGGCCTGGGACCGTTCACAACCCTCGGCACGTTCGCGCGCAGAGCCAATATGAGCTCTAACCCTGACCATGACTCGCCGGAGTTCATTCTTATCGATTCAATTGGTTTCATAGAAGATATGCATCCCATAATCTTGAAGGCGTTTCATGCGACACTGGGGGAACTGGCGACCGCCGACCTGATTCTGTTGTTCGTTGATGCGAGCGACCGGGAATTCCCCTTGGAAAGAAAAGTTCGGTCATGCAGCCAAATCTTTCGTGAGATCGATATTACGTCACCAACAGTAGTGTGTGCGAACAAGATAGACTTGATTTCGTCCGAGCAACTTGGGGAATCTATTTCCACGATTAGGAAGTATTTTGTGAACGAAGATATCGTCCCGGTTAGCGTCAAGACTGGGCAGAACTTGGACAAGGTTCTAGGCTTGGTTAGGTCGAAGCTGCAAGCACAGAAGCTCATAGTGAATCCAGGAACGCCCCGACCGCATCATTAAACATGCGATGCTTTTCCAGCATGACGCTGTGTCCCGCACCCGGGATCACGACAAGCTTTGAGCCACTTATTTTCTGATGAAGGTACTGCGAATATTTTACCGGGGTCATGCGGTCATCCTCCCCTACGACGATTAGAGTCTTGCATGTTATCTTCTGCACGTCATTCATTCGGTCGAACTTATCGCATGCCATGAAATCGCCGTAGGTGACTTGGGAATTCATCCGTAGCAACTCTTGAGCAATCCTTTCAGCTATTACAGGATCCGAGCTGGGAGATACGGACCAGGTGGCGATTAGTTTGCTGGCCTCCTCGTAGTTCTCGTTGACTTTGGATAGAAGGGCTGGGTGAACTCTAAGGCGCGCGCCAGTTCCAACTAGAACTAGCCCTGCTAGTTTGAAGTTGGCTAAGGCGAGTGTGATTGCGATTCCCCCACCCATCGAATGGCCTATAAGAACCGGTTCCTTAACGGCCTCTTTCCTGATATACTCCTCGACTGATGCCGCATAGTCCTCGATTGTGCTGTACCCTGAGCCGGTTGGATGGCCGGGTAGTTGCACAGCCAAGGACCCTTTGAAATGTAGGAGCTGAAGCCGCCAAACCATAGGGCTTGCTCCGGCGCCGTGAATGAATATGGGCGTCAAATCTACCCGCTCTTGTATGCACAGTTGAGGATAGAAACAATATAGAATAAGCGCAGATAGTTCGAATACAAATCGGAGGCAATGGGCTTTGCGCACCCTATTTCTTTACTTGACACTCATTGCGCTGGTGACCATTGCCGTATCCTCTCCAGCCGCAGTTTCCGCTGCGAAAAAGATGCTCATGCAGGCAGCCTTGAACCCCACTGAAGCCGACCAAGGCGTCACCGTGGCAATTACTGGGCGTGTTTTCGACCCGGCTAATACATCGATTCCAAACGCCGTTGTTTCGATTCAAGTCAATAACCCTCAAGGAACGAGCGTCCACCTCGCCGTCGCTTACACCGACCCCAACGGCTTCTTTCACGATTCGTTCTTCATCGCATCGAACTCTCCCGGAGGCAATTACACCGCCTTCCTTGTCGCCGACAAGCCCGGTTATGACACCGACCGCGTAACGCTACCCTTCACCTATGCTTCGCCGGACTTTTCGATCCAAACCTCCACATCAACACTATCACTGCGCCAGGGAGAAACGAGTGCGGTTAGCGTGACCGTCCTCTCCCTTCGGGGCTTTCGCGCGTTAGTGAACTTGACTGCACTAGAGCTTCCGGCCGGGGTCACTCTTCAATTCAACCCTGCCTCTGTCGTGCCGGGCGGGACGGCGACCGTGACCGTGGCAATATCCAGTTTCGCTGCGGTTGGTAACTATACGATAACACTTCTCGGAGTCTCAGGGTCGGTGACACACAAAGTTTCGCTACAAGTCGAGGTGGCGCCTGGCCCCGTCCAAGGGATTTACTTGCCCATCACAGTCACAGCGATTGTTCTCGCTGCTTTCTTCCTGTTGCTCAGGTACCGTGGCAGGCATAAGCGGCGGGAAGTTGCCGTGGAAGAATTGATCAAACAAGCATCGGCCGATAGGGGCTATGTCGCAACCGCACGCGCCATCGCCCGACTAGAAGAACTGAGGGCTATGAACACAGTGGACGAGGCAACATATCTACGCCTGAGGAAGGAATATGAAAAGCGGCTGGAGAAATCGAAATGACTCACATTTTCTTGAGGGTCTCAGCAATCTCGCTTATGGACTTCGAGAAAGTGTGGTCGGGCTTCTCTATCGAGTAGATGATTTTTCCGCCGTACGCCATCAGTTCGCACATGCAAGGTATCATCCCTACTAGCGGCAGATCCATGTCTGATTCAATCTGTTTTTCGAACTTCTCCCGGCCACCCGCTGCAGCTATTTGTTCCATCGGGATCTTGTTCAGGATAATCCCCGATTTTCTACCAAGCGCCTGGTAGACACCTTTCGACAGTTCCTTCGTTCCTTCCAAGTCGAATTCGTCCGCTTTCATCACTAGGGAAACGAGGTCGACGCCAGCCAGCGCGTTTATCGACGAGTATTGTGCGCCCGGGCTTGTGTCGTATATCAGGTAGTCGACTTTTTTCTGTTCGAAGATTTCTTTCTTTCCAGCGAGCGTTTTGCTTAGTGCTCTTACTTCCCATTTTCTATCCTTGCTCATTATGTCCGTCAGAGCTACGAGCGAAGGGTTAGCGTAACCCACCCACAATTTGCCTCGTAAGTTGAGCCGGCTCGACTCGTCAACTAGTGTATCGACAATCCCGCACTTCTCCTCAAGATAATCATTCAACCAGAATTCTGGCTTAGCCTTGAATAGAACATTCAGGCTGGGCGCGCGAAAATCGTAATCGAGGAGGCAGACATTGGCACCTTGCTTGGCGTACAACGCACCTAAATTAACGACGACGGACGTTTTTCCCGTTCCACCTTTGTACGAGTGAAATGCTAAACTCTTACCCAATCTTGGTTTCCCTCAAGTCTCCACGTAAAAGTACACGTCGCGGCCTTTGCGTTTCTTCTTGATTAGGCCCATGGATACGAGTTGGTTTAGGTAATCGCTTTCAACTGCCCGAACCCTTCCTGTCTCCTTAGAAAGGTCTGTTGCTGTGGCCTCTCCAAGTGTCGCCAAGCCCAACGCGGACTTCCGTAGGTGATCGGGTAGGGAGAGAAGGGTGGTTACATCAAGCGGCAGGTTTTCGGGGAGAGACATCGTTGAGCGCATAATCTGGCCACCTGAAGAGCGCTGAACCTCGATGAGTTTGTCAAGCTTCTTAGAAATGGCTTCCATGTTTCTGTTCATCCTCTTTAGCAGGTCAACTAGGACAGAGTCAGCGCTCTTTGAACTCACCGGAACCCACATGAAGACCTGCGTCGCCAGACTATATGAAGTATGTTAGCGCTACACATAGACAGGAAAGGTAAGTGTAGTTGTGTGGCACGAAAAAACACTTAAATACCTAACCCTCCCGTACAGGTCCGTACCAAAATGTCTCCGCTGATTCGCACTAGAAGCGCGATTGTAATTTTGCTTTGCGCCATAGCGGCGTCCTCACTGATCCAAATTGGCGCAATATTACCCACCGCTGTGTCTGCCGAGAACACCATTTCAATACAGCTGCTGCGGGCGCCCGGGAGTACTGAGCAACTCTCAGCGAATGGGGCGGTGCAAGTTGACCTAGATAGTGGTAAGGTGACGGTTGAACTTCATCAGGCTATGCCCGAATCGGTCTACACAGTGCTCTTCGTCTCCGCTCCTACTTCAGCCAATGTCCAAGTCGCAAACATCACAACCGATCAAGGAGGCGAAGGTAATGCTCATGTGGTAATGAGTTCCGGGACATATTTGGGCGTCTTCGAAGTACTACGGATCGGCCTCGTACAATTTACATCAATAAATGCTTCTTTCACTATCGGGGCAACCGCGTCCGCCTCCGTGACTCTTTCGACGACTACAAACGAAACCACATCAACCACAAACCAGACGACCGAATCCGAAAGCACGGTATCGGTTAGCAACTCCGCAACGTTCGTCTTTCAGGTGGAGCCCGCATCTAGGTCGATCACTGCCGGAGACTTTGCGAAATTTGATGTGATGATCGTACCAGGCGGTACGGTTGGAGCCTCAGCGAGCATTCTCCTAGTGGCAAGGGACGTGCCTCCCGGCAGCGTGGCAATCTTCTCTCCCAACGCAGGCGTCGCCGACCCTGAATTTCACTCCAAATTGACCATTGTAACTTCCGCTAGCACGCCCGCAGGCACTTACATGGTCACGGCCGTAGCTCTCATCAATGGGCATGAATTCACGAATCAGATTACTCTAGAAATATCAGCAACCACAAACCCGATGTCCACGACCACTGTTTCAGCGGCCGCAAACCTATTCCTAACGCTAACCACAGACCAGTCTCAGTACCAACCAAATGCAACCGTAACCGTCCACGGCCAAGTTACTGATTCCACAGGAAGCGCAATCCCTGATGCTACCGTGTCAATTCAAGCTGATTCACCAACCGGGGCGGAGGTATTCTTTGGGAGCAGCATGCAAACTGACGCTGCAGGAACATTCCACGCACAATTCACCATTGCGCCAAGCGCCACGCTAGGAACGTACACGGTCTTCGCAGCTGCAACCAAACTGGCTTATTCAAGCATAGCCGCGCGTTCAACATTCGTCGTTGGTTCCTCAACTACGCCAAGCGTCATCATTTCCGCCGTCTACGCCGGTGACATAGCCGGCAACGCGATATCCACCTTCTCAGTTGGACAAACGATAACGATCTGGGTCGTTGTACAGAACGTGGGGACAACATTCCAAGGCCTCATTTGGGTCCAAGTTCGCGATCCGAACGGCGTGCCGGTTCAAATTGGAATTCACATTGCAAACCTCCCCACCGGCGAAACCATCAAGGATGGGATAGGGTTCACCCTTTCGAGTAACGCAACCCCCGGCGTCTACCGCGTCGACGCCCTAGTTTCTGACAAACTGATCTCCCAAGGCGGATCTTTCCTAGCAGACGCCCAGACTCAATTTGCCTTAACGGGATGAGGACAATGTCAGATCCAAGAAATCACGATCTAGAGGACATCATATCAAACCTTAACAACATCCGTGAGGAGCTGGCCGAAAGCGTAGCGGCAGCTGATTCAAAAGGGTCGGACCACATCGACGAGAAAACGAATCATGAGGAAGATCCGTCCTCGCTTGCCCTTGAAGAATACTTAGCCGGCAGGCTGCAGCAGATAGGTGAAGTTTCAACAGAGAAGAAAGGAATCAAGGGCTTAAGGACTGGGAATGGCTGGGATCCCAGCCAAGTGATAGAGCACGTCTTCAAGATCGACCCGATATCAATCAAGCGAGCAGTGGAGATTGCCGTCTCATCAGACCGAAAGGCGAAGGAACGCCTTTCAAACTTCTTCAAACGTTCCGAGGCGGAAGTGAGGATGGTTGGGACACCGACGGTTGAATACATTCCAATATGGAAAGTGAAAGGCTTCCACGAATGCTACTACGTCCGGACCAATTCCTACAAGGTGAACGTCAAAGATGATGTCGTAGCCGTTGAGGTCGAAAGCAAAAGCAGGGACTTAATCCTTGAACGCAAACACAGCCGACTAATCCCCGCAGCCATCCTAGAACGCCTCCAGAAATTAGGCCCATTCCTCACAAACGAGTCAAAATACTTCATTGTGGGCGAAGCCCTTGAACTAGCAACTAAGAGAACAGAGTCCGAACTCGTCGTAACGGGAACTGGGCGGCCTCTAACGCGAGACGAAGAAACCGACCTAACCTCTTGGAGGACCAAACGCATCTTCGACATGGAAGGCTTGAAAGTTCGAGGGGTGAACGTGAACGTTCGTGAAGGCATCTCAAAAGAGGCGCTCCTGAACAAGTTCCAAGAAAGCGTCGTCCGCATGCCGGAACGATTCAAACAAATCCTCAGTAACAAGCTGCAAATAACAGAACTGAAGCGAATTTATGTTCCCATAATCAGGGTCCCAATGCAGAAGGGCCTCGTCCCACGAGAAGTGATAGTTAACGGAACGAGAGGAGAAATCGCCGACACACGACTGCTCACCATATTAGAGTAACCCTTAACGAATGGCGGAAGACGGTAAGCTAAATTTGTAGTTCCTCCCCTCAGGCACCCAATAGCGGAGGCGAGTCCACTGAGAGTCTCACTGAAAGTACTCCCATTGCTCTTCGTCATCTACGTTCTGTTGCTGGCCCCGCTGGGATTTTCGCAAGGCGCCCTCACCGTGACTGTTTCAACAGACAAGCCCCAGTACGCTCCAGGAGAGACAGTCATGGTTTCAGGAAGAGTCTTGGATTCCCAGAATAACGCGGTTGGAGGTGCAACGGTGTCGATACAAATCGGGGACCCTCCTCAATCTGTAGACCAAATCGTAAGTGACAATTCTGGAGCCTACCAAGATGCATTCATCATACCCGCCAACTTTCGGCCCGGCCAATACACTATCTATGTAACGGCAAGTAAAGCCGGATTCACTATTTCCCCTCCGCAACAGACGCAATTCACGCTCGTACAACAGAATACTTCGACTTCCTCGTCGTCTTCTTCCGCTTCGTCTCAATCCAACGGTCTGCCCAGCCCATGCTTCATTGCCACCGCAACCTACGGCTCGGAGATCGCGCCAGAAGTCGCTTTACTCCGTCACTTCAGAGACGCCCAAGTACTCCAAACCTCTGCGGGTCGAAGCTTCATGCAGGCCTTCAACGCCTTCTACTACAGCTTCAGCCCTCAAGTTGCTGCTTTCATATCCTCTCATGCAGCGCTAAGGTCGGCGATGAAGGTCGTTCTCTATCCGTTGATTGGAATCCTTTACCTTTCAAGCAGAATGTTTCAAGCATCGTCCTTCAACGAGGAACTGGCAGTCGTAATTTCCGGGACATTCGCGGCGCTTGGAATTGGGGTTGTCTATTTTGGTCCGATTGCGATCATTTGCAGCAGAATGGTGAAGCGTAACGTACGGTCGAGATGGCCAAATGCGAAACGGGTGACATTGGGGAGCTGTTTGATCTCGATCTTTGGGATTGGCGTTGGGGAGGCAAGTCAATCACCGGTATTTCTCACGGCGGCTACTGTGGCTACAGTACTGAGTTTCGTTCTGCTCGGCGCTTTGTCGGTTCGAACTTTCGCTTCGCTGCTGAGCGCGAGCAAGAAGAAAGCTCGGTAGAGCCACTTCCGACTACGAGCGAAAGGTGTCTAGCGCCTAGGTTTCTCTTTCTTACCCTTCATCAGGGCATCCAGAGAAACTGAGTTAATTGCATAAACCTTGTACCGTATGCCAGGAATGTCGCCCATCGCCTTGCCTTCGGCGCCGCCAATACCCTCAATCAGAACTTCATCATGTTCGTCAATGAAGTTGAGCGCACCGTCACCTGGGACGAAGGCGGTGATGACCTTACCATTCTTGATTAGCTGAACGCGTACAGCTTTGCGGACTGCGCTGTTTGGTTGGCGTGATTCTACGCCCACCTTCTCAAGCACAATGGCACGGCCTTGGGGTGCACCTTGAAGCGGATCTGCTTTGTAGTCGAGGCCCAACATCCGGCGCTTGTACGGTCGATAGTGCCACCTGAAACGACCTCTGTCCCTGCTTGTTTTTCTTCCCGCAAACAGGCCGCTGGCGCCATTAGTCAAGACATTTCACTTCTCATGCAATCAGATTAGAGGCAGTCAACCTTCGGTTTGCTCTATATGTGCTTATCGTCCCAGACAAAATAAGCTACCGGGGCAGATCAACTTGTCAGAAGCCAGTCTAATCTATTATCCACAGCAAACTACAACATCCGGACCAAGACATGCCCTCAGTTGAATTCGGAGTGAAGACGGGGCAAGGCGGATACTCATTCGAGGATCTAAGAAAGGTGTGGTCCGCGTCTGAAGAACTTGGTTACGATTCCGCTTGGTTGTACGACCATTTTCTCGCGCTCGGCAACAGAACCGACCCATGCCTTGAAGCGTGGACGACGCTCTCGGCGCTTGCGGCGATGACGAAAAGAATTAAGATTGGCACAATGACAACTTGTACCTCGTATAGGCAGCCTTCACTCCTGGCCAAAATGGGGGCAACGGTTGACGTAATCAGCCATGGCCGGCTGATCTTAGGAATCGGGGCCGGATGGTATGAGGACGAGTATCACGCCTACGGTTACGAATTCCCTGACCCAAGAACCAGAGTCAGGCAATTGAAGGAAGCATTGATCGTTATCGAAAAACTATGGATTGAGGACCGCTCCACCTTCGAAGGAGATTTCTACTCTCTCCGGGATGCCGCATGCTTGCCTAAACCCGTGCAAAAACCTCGCCCTAGAATCCTGGTGGGGATATCGAAAGGCACGAGGACGATGCCCTACTTGGCTTCGCGTTACGCGGACGGTTTCAATACACCCAACAGTTCACTCCAAGAATGTGGAAAAATTCTGGAGGCTGCGGAAAAATACCGGAAGGATTATGGGAAGACCCCGGATGCTCAGACTAAGTCTTTGCAGGCTTTCGTTCTGATTGGAGAAAACCAATCCGAACTCGATGAAACCGTTGAAAAAGCGGCGAAGAAGCGCGGCCAGTCGGCCGCTGAGTACCGGAAGCAGGCCACTGAACACGGTTTCATCTTGGGACAGCCCGATGAGATCGTCGGGGTATTACGAAAGTTCATAGAGGCCGGGTTCAACAGTTTCCTCTTGGTGTTCATTAACGATACAGAAATACGTCCGCTGGAAACATTTAGAGACAAGGTGGCCCCGCAGCTCAGGTGAAGACATTGAGCGATGAAGTCGTAACTCCAATCTATCCCCCACCCAGGAAACCTAAGCGTGCGAAGCGAACTCGAACTAAGAGGCGAAGGCCGGCCTCTTGAAAGTTACATTCCTGGGTTCTGGCGGTTCCTCAGTCAGCGCAAAACGTGCGTGTCCGTCGATTGTGGTGGACGAAGAAATAGTGTTCGACCTGGGGCCCGGGTCGCTGAAAAATCTGAGAAACTCTGGACTTAATCCGGATAACTTGTCGACCGTCTTCATCTCCCACTGTCACACTGACCACATCTCGGACCTGGTCCCATTCCTTTGGGCAATTCAGATAGATGGGCGCAAGAATCCGCTATGGGTCTATGGGCCGCCAGGATTCAAGCTGACAGTTCAGAGGTTACTGGAATGTACTTGCACACCTACTGATTTCTTCAAGTTCCCACTAACCGTATCCGAACTAGGTTTCGGCCAAAGGATGGAGAACTTGCAGACGTGTGGTACGGTCCATTCGGTCCCCACTTTGGCTTTCAGGATTGAGTCGCATGGGAAGTCCTTCTGTTACAGCGCCGACACAACCTACTCACCATCGGTCGTTGAGCTCGCCAGAAATGCAGACCTGCTTGTACATGAAGCAACATTCCTCGAAGACCAGTTGAACATCGCACAGTTGACGAAGCATTCCACAGCACGTATGGCTGGTCAAGTGGGAAAGCAAGCCCACGCGAAACGGTTGACCCTATTCCATATACCCCCTCCAAACGAGAACAGGGAAAGTGATTTCCACGACGAAGCCATAAGCGAGTACGGAAGCGAAGTTCAACTCGGAACAGATCTAGCCACGATCGAATTTTGATTCCCCACCCCAAACTAGCTTAAATTCTGAACACTGCCATCTCCTTCAATCGCAGGTTCAGTTGTTGAAAGCTGAAGAGGCCACGAGGCAATCATTCCGAGAGAAAATCAAAGGCATACAGATCGCCCTCACCTTCCGGGACGTGATGATTCTTCCAGGGCGCGCAGAAGTTGAACCGAGCGAAGTTGACTTACGGACTCGCGTAACGAAAACTCATCGCTTGAATGTTCCATTCGTTTCATCACCGATGGACACGGTGACGGAGAGTAACATGGCAATCGCTGTGGCGAGGCAGGGTGGTTTGGGTGTTGTTCACCGGAACTGCGCGGCGGAGGAACAGGTTGAGATGGTTAAACGTGTCAAGAGGGCTGAAGCACTCATCATACGAGACGTCATAACCGTGGCGCCGGAAGACACCGTTGCCCAAGCCCTAGCCTTAATGGAGAAACACAACATTTCAGGGCTTCCGGTAGTTGACCGAACCCGGCTCGTTGGCATCGTGACCGGCCGGGACGTAAGATTCCCCCAACCGAGCCTCCTAGTTAAGCAGGTAATGACGAAGAATGTTGTGAAGGCTGAAGAAGGAATCAGTATCGACGAAGCTCAAAGGTTACTTCGAGACCACAAGATCGAGAAGCTCCCGATCGTGAACAAGGCCGGAGAACTATCAGGGCTCATAACATTCAAGGACATACTACTTCGAGGAAAATACCCCGACGCCGCCCGTGACGAGAATGGGCAACTACTTTGCGCCGCAGCGGTATCCCCCTTCGACCTAGATAGAGCGAAGAAACTCGACGAATACGCCGACATCCTCGTTACCGACGTTTCACACTTTCACAATGCAAACGTCTTCACAGCCACAAAGAAACTAATGTCCGAGGTGTCCGCCGTTGTGGTCGTGGGCAACATCGGAACCTACGAGGCAGCCGAAGACGCGATTACTGAACTGGAAGAAGTTGGCGGTTTCAGGGTAGGAATTGGTTCAGGCTCAATCTGCACCACGACCGAAGTAACCAAGGCAGGGGCCCCAACTCTATTCGCAACCGCACAAGTTTCAGACGCAGTCATGAAGTATGGCGCAAACATCCCGATTATCGCCGACGGAGGAATTCGTTCACCTGGGGACGTTGCAATCGCGCTGACCGCAGGAGCGTCAGCGGTTATGGTGGGGAACTTATTCGCGCGCTGCCAAGAGTCTCCTGGGACATTAATTACAATTGGCGGGCGATACTACAAGCAGTACAGGGGAATGGGAAGCCCAACTGCCCGAGCGAAACGTTACTCACTCGACCGGTACAGCACTCCGGCCAAAGGTGTTCCCGAAGGCGTTGAAGGCTGGGTTCCGTACAAAGGTGAAGTGAGCGTAGTTCTAGATGAACTCGCATCAGGGCTGAAGGCATCGATGGGCTACGCTGGCGCACGAAACATACAGGAACTGTGGTCGAAAGCAAAACTCGCGGCACTCAGCCCTTCGGGTGCCGAAGAGGCACGGCCTCACGACATACTTCTACCGAGCGAGACACAAGAAAGAGTCTGAGGCAGAGAACGGGCGTAGTACGTTTATATGACGTTCGTCATACTCGGAGTAGTGAAATCTCAAAATGCCCATGATACTCCCTGAGGAGCTAGCTTCGAAATCCGTAATCCCAGCCATAAGGGCGCTTATCGTCAAGAGGCTGGTTGAAGAACACGGGATGACACAGCAAGAAGCCGCCAAACTTCTGGGAGTGACTCAACCAGCAGTAAGCAAATACCTCCATGAAAAACGCGGGGCCGCGATAAGGCTCACAGGGATAAGGAGAATCGACCAAGCCACAGCCGAAATTGCCGACATGGTATCCTCCCACAAAGTTGAGCCAATCGAAGTCATGAGCAAGATTGAGGCGGCGTGCGATTACGTTCGAAAGAACCGGTACATGTGTAACCTTCACAAGAAATTAGAGCCGGGCATGGACGTAGATTCCTGTCACGTATGCGAGCAATAGTTCTTAACCACATAAACGCATGATTCAGGGGTTTCTTGAATAATGGAAATCAAAGTCAAAGCAGGAGACCAAGCTCCCGACTTCGAAGGGCCAACATCGGATGGTAGCCGACTTGGGCTCAAGGATTTTGCGGGAAAGAAGAATGTCGTCTTGTACTTCTACCCCAAAGATGATACCCCAGGCTGCATGAGGGAAGCTTGCAGCTTCAGAGATAACTTACAATCGATAAGGGGCATGGGTGCGGAAATCGTAGGCGTCAGCCTTGATAGCATTCAGTCCCACGACAGATTCGCAAAGAAATACACACTACCGTTCCCATTGATTAGCGATAAAGACAAACGAATCGCCACGGCCTACGGTGTCCTCAAAGATCTCGGGTTGTCCGCAAATCGGGTAACCTTCATCATCGACAAGAATGGAAAGGTGGCGAAGATCTTCCCCAAGGTCGACGTTTCCAAACACACCGAGGAAGTCGCCGCAGCCCTAAAGGAACTGGCCTAACAGCCAAATCGTGTCTGTCGTTGAAGCGACATGCCCTGCAATAAGCGGACAAACCTTTTCAATGCTTAGACACTCCCGACTGCACAATTATCGATTGACAGGAGCAGTGGGTAACAGGTGAGCCAAGAGACACTGCAAGACTTCGCTGGGGTCTGGATTGGAAAAATCAGTGAACTCGTCAAAACCATAACTGGCTCAGGCCCAATCAAATACCTGATCAATTGGAGCCGCATGTATGCGCTCTGGCCAGTGCACATAACCACCGCCTGTTGCAGCGCAGAATTCGGCGCTATGATGGGGCCACGGCTCGACCCCGAAAGGTTTGGCCTACAGGCAGTTGCGGGTGGCCTCCGCCAATGCGACCTAATTATAGTGGAAGGGACAGTTACGAAGAAGATGGCCAAGCGCCTCAAGATCGTTTATGAGCAGATGGCCAAACCCCGGTATGTAATCGCCATGGGAGACTGCGCTTGCTCCGGCGGCCTCTTCCATGATTCATACAGCATCGTCAATGATGTGCACCAATTATTCCCAGTAGACGTGTATGTCCCGGGATGCCCCCCGAGGCCTGAAGCGCTCCTGAGCGCAATCGTGAAGCTCCGTGAAAAGATTCGTAGGGAAGAGGTATTCGCTTAGTGGCCCAACTCGCGCTTTCCCGAGAAGAAGGCATAATCACTCAGTTGAAAGGCCGGTTCCCTGATGTTATCAAGGAAGGTAAGGTTGACCGAGCACGCCGGGTAACAATCACTTTTGACAAAGACCACATTCAAGAACTTGCGAAATTCATGCGTGACGAAGCTGGATTCGACCACGTCAAAGGCATTGCAGGCATAGACTACCCAACACACAAGAAAATAGAGGTCCTATACTTCACGGCCTCGTTCTCGAAACCGGACATTCAAGACCTTGTCGTCATTCTGAAAACGGAGGTGCCTCGCGATAACCCATCGATCGCCTCTGTCGTCTCGATTTGGGAAAGCGCACATTTCCACGAGCGTGAAGCATTTGAAATGTTCGGCGTGAAGTTCGAGGGACACCCAGACCTGAGAAAACTGCTCACATTGGACAATTGGGATGGGCCACCGCCGATGTTGAAGGACATTAAATTCCCGGAGATGGGCCAGCGATGACAACGACCCCTGCCCAAGCAAAGCCCCCTCCCCCGCCCATTACGATTACTAAGACTGGGGAACCGTCGACTCTAGATGTGTCCGTGGGGCCCCAGCACCCAGGGTCCGGCCATTTCCGCATGCTCATCCGGGTTGACGGAGACTACATCAAGAGCGTAGACGTCGACATAGGATATGTCCACCGAGGCTGCGAGAAAATCGCCGAGTACCGAAACTACGTGAGCAACATCCCACACCTAGAGCGGCCATGCATCATAGACGCCATCCACCTAAACTGGGGCTATGTGCTCCCCGTTGAAGAACTCCAAGGAGTCGAAGTCCCACCCCGCGGCCAATACATTTCAACCATCGCAGCCGAAATGAACCGCATAATGAGCCACCTATATTGGTTGGCAATCAACGCCGGAGTATTCTCTGGACACACAACAATTTTCATGTGGGCCTTCGGCGACCGAGACCTCTTCATAGAACTCGCAGAAATGCTAACAGGTGCACGCCTCACCTACTCATTCCTCCCACCAGGCGGCCCACGGCGCGATTTGCCCTCAGGTTTCGCAGATAAACTCACAAAGTTGCTCGACTACTTTGAGAAGAGGCTTGTCGAGTACGACCGCATATTCTTCAGCAACCCACTCGTCATCGCACGCGCGAAAGGAATTGGCGTCCTCACACGGGAAGAAGCAATAAAGTTAGGCGTAGCAGGGCCTGTGCTGCGAGGCTCAGGCATTAAGTACGATGTTCGAAAAATTGAACCGTACGGCGCATACGCCGACCTGGATTTTGAGATTCCAACCCACGAAGAAGGAGACTCCTACGCTAGGTTCATGGTCAGATTTGAAGAGATGAAGCAAAGCGTCAGGATTCTAAGGCAAGCACTCGAGAAAATCCCGAAGGGGCCTATCGCACGCAAAGCCCCGCTTGTCGCACCGGAAGGGGAAGCAACTGGCCGCGTTGAATCATCCCGCGGAGAATACGCGGTTATGGTCATGGGTGACAACAGCGACAAACCCTACCGAGTCAAGATCATGAACGCCTCGTTCCGAAACTTAATCGCCCTACCGTACCTTATCCGCGACGTCCACGTTGCGGACATGCCAATCATCTATGGCAGCTTGGACTACTGGCCGGTCGAGGCGGACAGGTAACTGGAGCGACTGAAGATGAGCATGGTATTCGGGGCAATGTATGAAGGAATCAAACACATCTTCAAACGAACATTCACCATGAAGTACCCCTACCAGAAGATCCTCCTTCCGAAAGGGTTCAGGGGACGACACCAGCTCTACATGGACAAATGCACCGGCTGCGGAATCTGCGCATGGATCTGCCCCGAAAGATGCATCAGCATGGTCCCAGTAACCGACCAAAAGGAATACCCGCAAAACCCCGAAAAACGATTCCCACAATACTGGTACGCCCGTTGCTGTTTTTGCCATTATTGCACAGATTACTGTCCGACCGGGGCGCTAGATTATACGCCTGATTACGAGTTGGCTGAGTATGATCGTGAGTTGCTTCTCTGGAGTCCGGAACGACTCTCGAAGCCAGCGACTAATATCGGAACCTACCAATCTGTTTTCCACGGCGACAAAGGCAGGATGGGCGTCACTTACGAGCCCGTGAGCAAGCAGAAAGCACGGTGACTGCGCACTAAAATTGAAATTACAGTTCGTACTTCTACAGTGAGAGAACATTGCCAGACGTCACTGATCAGATTCAGCGTAAGTTCGAAAAGAGGACTAAGGCACGCAAGCGTACGCGCGGCCCGTACAGGAAATCGTCTCCGCTTCCATTCTGATTTTTTATAACGTACGTCATACTTAATAGCTACAGCTAAGTTCTACCGCACAAAACTTCCGGTGTGACGCATAATGCCAACTACGCTCGAAATCAAAGACCTCCACGTCAGCATTGCAGGCAAGCAGATCCTGAAAGGAGTCAACCTGAAGGTAACCCAAGGTGAGGTCCACGCGGTAATGGGCCCGAACGGGTCCGGTAAGAGCACCTTAGCGAACACGCTCATGGGCCACCCAAAATACAAGGTGGACAGCGGCGACATTCTAGTCAACGGGGAAAGTATCCTCAGCCTAACCCCCGACGCCCGTGCGAAGAAAGGCCTCTTCTTAGCCTTCCAGTACCCGCTTGAAATCTCAGGCGTCCCCCTCGCGCAGTTCCTCCGCTCCGCCTACAGAGCGATGAAAGGAGATGCGCAGAAAACGCCTGACGCGAAAGGTGTCGGCGGCGAGATGATCTCCGCCCTCGCCTTCAAGAAGAAACTCGAGGAGAAGTTGAAGGAGGTTGACATGGACCCCTCCTTCGCGAAACGTTACTTGAACGAAGGATTCTCCGGCGGCGAGAAGAAACGTGCTGAGGTCCTGCAGATGGCAATCCTGCAACCGGCAATTGCGATTATGGATGAAACTGATTCCGGGTTGGATATTGACGCAGTCAGGAAGGTGGCTGAGGTTGTTGCCCGCATGGCTGGGCCGGAGATGGGCGTGCTTCTAATAACGCATTACCAGCGGATTCTGGACTACATTAAACCCCAATTCGTCCATGTCATGGTGGACGGCCGCATATTCCGCTCCGGAGGACCGGAATTAGCCAAAATGCTGGAAGAAAGGGGTTACTCGTGGGTGGAGCAAGAGGCTGCAGCTACTGCTTCTTGAAAGGAACGCTTATTACGTATGTCATAAGAGAGGTTGTTGATTCGCTTTGGCAACTAAGCAGACCCTTGACATTGACTATACTAAGTATAACTTCAGAGACTCCACCGAGGATTACGAGTACAAGTTTCCGAAGGGCCTCACGCGAGAGGTTGTCGAGAAGATTTCTGGCATAAAGAAGGAACCTGACTGGATGCTCCAGTTCAGGCTGCGGGCTTACGACCATTTCGTCAAGAGACCATTGCCCATGTGGGGGGGCGACCTGACCACCCTCAAGTTCGATGACATGTTGTATTACGCCAGCTCAACCGAAAAGAAAAGCCGTTCATGGGAGGACGTGCCTTCGTACATTAAGGATACTTTCGATAAGCTGGGCATTCCTGAAGCTGAGAGAAAATTCCTGGGCGGCGTGGGCGCCCAGTACGAATCTGAAGTCGTATACCACAGCCTTAGAGAAGACCTGAGCAAGAAGGGCATCATTTTCACAGACACCGACACCGCACTTCGAGAGTACCCGGAAATATTCAAGAAATATTTCGGGACCGTAATCCCGCCTGAAGACAACAAGTTCGCAGCATTGAATAGCGCGGTTTGGAGCGGTGGAAGTTTCATCTACGTGCCGCCGGGCGTTAACGTCGATGTACCGCTTCAGGCGTACTTTAGAATCAACACGCAGAACATGGGGCAATTCGAGCGAACACTCATCATTGCCGATGAGAATAGCCGGGTGCATTACATAGAAGGTTGCACGGCCCCAATCTACTCAACCGATTCACTTCACTCAGCCGTAGTCGAAATTATAGCGCGACCAGGCGCGTACGTACGTTACACTACGATCCAGAATTGGTCGAATGACGTTTACAACCTAGTTACGAAGCGAGCATATGCATACGCTAACGCAACTGTTGAATGGGTTGACGGAAACCTTGGCAGCAAACTCACAATGAAGTACCCGTCCATCTACTTGCTCGGCCCAGGAGCGAAGGGCGAAATCCTCTCAGTCGCCTTCGCAGGTAAAGGCCAGCACCAAGACGCGGGCGGCAAAGTTGTACACCTCGCCCCACACACGACCTCCAGAATCACTTCCAAGTCCGTTTCCAAAGATGGGGGAAGAACAACTTACCGAGGCCTACTACACGTCGCTAAGGGAGCTAAGGGGGTCAAGTCGACCGTACGATGCGACGCCCTACTACTTGACGAGTACTCAAGGACCGACACTTACCCATACAACGAGATCAACGAAGACGACGCGACGACAAGCCACGAGGCAACGGTTGGCAAGATCGGAGACGACCAGCTCTTCTATTTAATGTCCCGCGGACTTTCGGAGCAAGAGGCTCTCAGCATGATCGTCATGGGCTTCATGGAACCATTCACCAAGGAACTGCCGATGGAATATGCCATCGAATTGAACAGGCTCATCCAAATGGAAATGGCCGGCTCCGTCGGCTAGACACCTCTTTTTTACCCACGTAACCCGTACCGGTACCCGTAACCTGAGAACGTGTTCCAGCAATGTCAGAGTTGACATTAACAAAAGCAAGCGAACAGCACATCCGATCCTTAGCGGAATCCAGGCATGAACCCGAATGGTTACGGGAATTTCGCATCAAATCACTCAACCTGTTTCGCAAGCTTCCCGTCGAACTCTCAAATTTGTATACGA
>Ga0187886_1000891_pt1 | contig 30899 bp, 31 predicted proteins | sample June2016WEW_20_1_FD_133001 | JGI IMG/M metagenome (GOLD analysis project Ga0187886, IMG submission 133001) | Peatland microbial communities from SPRUCE experiment site at the Marcell Experimental Forest, Minnesota, USA - June2016WEW_20_150 | ecosystem: Environmental > Terrestrial > Soil >...
ATGAGCGGTACGTTGGCCCAGGTCTCCACATTGTTGAGGTTGCTGGGCTTTCCCCACAGCCCCTGCTCTGAGGTATGGATGTACTTGGCGCGCGGTTCCCCTACCCTGCCCTCCAGAGAGGCCATGAGAGCCGTCGATTCTCCGCAGACGAAGGCGCCGCCGCCTCGTTTTATTTTAATGCTAAAGCTGAAACCGGAACCTAGAATATTCTCGCCCAGGAGTCCGTTGGCCTCAGCCTGCTCGATAGCGATACGCATATGCCTCACGGCCATCGGATACTCATTACGGATGTAGATATAGCCTTCATGACTGCCGATGGCGTAAGCGCCGATTATCATTCCTTCCAGAATACTGTGCGGATTGCCTTCTACCAGGCTTCTATCCATGAAAGCGCCGGGGTCACCTTCGTCGGCGTTGCAGATAACGTATTTGGGTTCGCCGGGAGACTTACGCGTGGTCTCCCATTTGCTGCCGGCGGGAAATCCGGCGCCCCCCCGTCCTCTCAGCCCCGATTTTTTTACCTCGTCGATTATCTGTTCCGGGGACATTTTAAGGGCTTTGGGCAGGGCGGTGTAACCGCCGATAGCCAGATAATCATCGATAGATGTCGGGTCAATCAGGCCGTTGTTGCCGATAATCAGGCGCATCTGCCGCTTGTAGAACGGCACCTCACTCTCCAGGGTTACTTTCGCGTTCGTAGCGCGGTCGGTATAGCATAGTCTGCTGATGACATTGCCCTTACCGATGGTCTCGGAGAGTATCTCGGGGACATCTTTAACCCGCACCCTCTGGTAGAATATATCTTTAGGTTTAATAACGACTAGCGTCCCTCGTTCGCAAAAGCCCGGGCAGCCGATGGTCTTGACGTCTACTCTGGCGGCCAGGTTCTGCCTTTTTACCTCTTCCTGAAAGGCGGCCGCAATGCTTTTCGAACCATAAGCCTGGCAGCCGGTGCCGTTACATACGGTAATACAGGGCTTATTTGGGTCTCTCTTTTTTAAAATTGAGCTTCTCAGAGCCTCTAGCTCGCCCGGGGATGTTAATTTTGCCACGGGAATCCCTCCACTAGCTAACTGTAATTCTTTAATACTTCACTGACTTTATCCGGCGTCATCTCGCCGTGATAGTCTTCCCCGACGATGACCATCGGGCCCAGGGCGCAGGCGCCCACGCAGTTGACTGTCTCTAGGGTGAATTTCAGGTCTGGTGTATTTCCCCCCGTCTTTATCCCCAGTTCTTTTTCCATCTGCTCCAGCACTTTATCGGCGCCACGCACATGGCATGCCGTGCCCAGACATACGTTAATCAGATGGCGTCCCCTCGGTTTCAGGCTGAAAGCCTTGAAAAAGGTGGCCACGCTGTAAACCCTGCTCAAAGGGACGCCAATACCCTGCCCGACCTGCTCCAGGGCTTCTCTGGGCAGATAGCCGATTTCCGACTGTGTATCATGCAGAATATCAATCAGCGCCGATTTGTCACGCTGGTACTTTTCCAGCACCTGTCCGACTTTTTCTTTTAGCTGTTTTACTGCCATCTTTTGCCTTCTCCAGTAACTTTTGATATTCCAGTTCCACTCTTTCCTGTATTTGCTGAATAACAGCGTCACTCAGGTGGCGGAACCTGCCCTGAATCTTCAGGTAGTCCTTCACCGGTCTAAGTTTGGGTAAGTCCAGGCTCATTTTGTATATGCCGTTCTCCACCTCGTACAACGGGAACATACCGGTCTGCACCGCCAGACGAGCCTGACGGTTGATGGTATCGGTGGGGCTCCGCCAGCCGGTAGGGCAGACGGAAAGCACATGAACGTAAGCCGGCCCCTTGGTCGCCACCGCTTTGGCTACCTTGGCCATCAGGTCGAAGGGAAAGCCGTGGGTGGCTGTTGCCACGTATGGTATATTATGAGCCGTGGCAATTTCCGGCATGTTCTTCTTCCAGCTGAACTGCCCGGTACTCTTCTTGCCCAGCGGTGAGGTGGTGGTCGCCGCGCCGAAAGGAGTGGCTGACGACCTCTGGTTGCCGGTATTCATGTAAGCTTCGTTATCGAAGCAGATATAGGTGAAATCATGGCCTCTCTCCAGTGCGCCGGAAAGTGCTTGGAGGCCGATATCGCTGGTGCCGCCGTCGCCGGCGATGGCGACTATCTTGGTGTTATCCGGCAGCTTTATCCCCTTGCGCTTCATAGCTTTATAAGCCGCCTCGATGCCGGAAGCCACCGCTGCGGTATTTTCGAACAGGGTGTGTATCCACGGGAGCTGCCATGATGTATTGGGAAACTGCCCGGCAAAAATTTCTGCGCAGCCGGTGGCGTTAGCCACGATGATGTTATTATCGAGGGCTTTAAAAGCCAGTCTGATAGCCAGAGCTTCCCCGCAGCCGATGCAGGCCCGGTGGCCCGGAGCGAATTTCTCTCTTTTCTGGACGAGTCGAGGAACATAAACTGCGTACTTTTCCATTATTCCCTCACACCGTAAATCTCATATTCATTTTTGCTTCCTGTACGGGCAATATCGATGCCTCTTTTGATTAAATTCTTAAATCCTGATACGGTAATATCTCTGCCGCCCAGCGCGCCTACGAAGCTTACTATCTTCGGTTTTTTCACCTGGTTGTAAAAGGCTGACTTAACCTCGGAGGCGACCGGGCCTCCCGGCCCGCCGTAGGATATGGCACGGTCCAGTATGATGAGTACCTCGGCATCGTTGACGGCATTACGCAGCTCTTCAAAGGGGAAAGGCCGCCACATGCGCAGTCTTACCTGTCCGATATTCTCACCATCCGCTCTCAGTTCATCGATAGCTACCGAGGCCGTCTCGCCCGTACTCCCCATCGTCATCAGGATGACCCCGGCGCCGTCATTGTGGTATTTCTCTACGGCATGATATTGCCGTCCGAAGGTCCTCCCGAATTCGTCCCAGCATGAAATGATAACATCTTTCGAATTTCTTATGTTGATTTCCTGTGCCCACTTGGTCTCGGTGTAGATAATCGGTGGCGCAAAACTCCCCATAGCTACCGGTCTATCCGGATTTAAGGGCAGCGGATATTTACTTTTCGGCAGGAACCTATCCACATCGCTCTGCTCCGGAAAGACTATCGGTTCGATAACATGGGTAAGGTTGAAGCCATCCAGGTGCACCATTACCGGTAGCAGCACGCGCCTGTCTTCGGCAATACGGAAGGCACAGATTATATTATCCACGGCCTGCTGGCCGTTCTCAACGACTATCTGAATCCAACCGGTATCCCGGACCGACATCATATCGGAATGATCGGCCCAGATACTCAACGGGGCGGACAGGGCACGGTTGGCCACTGCCATAATGACAGGCAGCCTCATACCGGAGGCAACATACAATACCTCGTTCATGAGCGCCAGCCCCTGACTGGACGTCGCGGTGAATGTCCGGGCACCTGCGGCAGCGGAGCCAAGACAGGCGCTCATGGCCGAGTGCTCCGATTCTACCGGGATATACTCGGCATCCAGCTCGCCGTTGGCCACAAGCTCCGCCAGATGCTCGACAATATGAGTTTGGGGAGTAATCGGATAAGCCGCGATGACATCGGCATTGGCCAGCCTGACGGCATCGGCTACGGCTATGGATACCTCAATGCCTGTCCTCGTGGTCATTTTTCCTCCTCCTCTACCATAGTTATTACCCGGGTTGGGCATTCCCGGTAACAGACGCCACAGCCTTTGCAGTAATACATATCGGCTTCGAAGACTCCGTCCTTATCTTTATTCGGCTCGATGCACCCTTCAGGGCAGAATATCTGGCAGAGGCCGCACTTGATGCACTTCTTGAAGTCATAGGTCGGCCGCTGCGAGCGCCAGGTCCCGCTCTCGTATTGCCGGGCGCTGCCAGGCTCGGTGACGATGCAGCCAACCTCCAGGTCTTTCCAGGTTTGTTCGCTTTCAGATTTAGCCATTTATTGCTCCTCGATAGCTACTTGTTCATAAGCTGTTTCCATAGCTTTGATATTGCGTTCCCCCAGCCTGCCGAAGCGTTTTTCCAGCGGGGCATGGGCGGACTCTTTTTTAACAATGTCCGTGACCTTGATAACAGCGCCGAGCATGGTCGTGTTGACAATCGGCACCCCCAGCACCTCCCGGGCAATCTTGGTGGCGTTGACTGTAGCTATCGGATAGTTAATCTTAAACTCGGACTTGATTTGATTGATATTCTTTTTGGTATTGATGACTACCACTCCGCCTTTTTTCAGGCCGGAGGTGACATTCACTTTATCAAGCAGGCTGGGGTCGAGCACCACTACGTAATCGGGGTCGGTGATATCTACCCTGATTCTCACCGGCTCCTGTGTGTCCACCCTGTTAAAAGCCTGAACCGGTGCTCCCCTTCGCTCCGGCCCGAAGCTGGGAAAAGCCTGAGCGTACTTGCCTTCGCTAATAGCCGCCTGGGCCAGCATCTCGGCAGAGGTTACCGCGCCCTGGCCGCCGCGTCCATGCCATCTAATCTCGATGAGGCTTTTTTCTTTCGTCATATTTTGCTCCAAGTACTTTAAACGCCCCTGGAGCGACTCGAACGCTCGCACCCGGCTCCGGAGGCCAGTGCTCTATCCACCTGAGCTACAGGGGCCAATTACTAAAATAATACAATAAAATGTAAAGTCTTGGCAACCCTGCTTGTTTTGTTCAGGCATAGCGCCAGATAAGTAGCGCATTGCACAGGCCGACGACCAGAATCATGGGTAGCGCCGCATACTTGATAAACCTGCCCCAGCCAATGGGATACCCCTCTTTCTCGGATATTGCCGTACCCACGACATTAGCCGAGGCCCCAATGGGGGTAGCGTTACCGCCGATGTCCGTGCCCAGGGAGAGTGCCCAGGCCAGTACCGGCAGGCTCATACTGCCTGATTTAGAAAGGTCGCTGATAACGGGTACCATCGTCGCTGCAAAGGGTATATTGTCAATAAATGCCGATAAAAAGGCCGATAACCACAGGATAAAACCCATGGCTATCGCCAGGTTACCGCGAGAGACATCTCCAATTAACCGTGCTACTTTCTCCAGAACACCCGTTACCTCCAGGCCGCTGACGCAGATAAACAGTCCGAGGAAAAAGAGCAGGGTACGCCAGTCAATGTGTTTTATTATTTCCCCGGCTTCCCTGCCGGCGATGGCCAGCGAAAGGACAGCGCCGATGACACCGATGATAGCCACCGATAGCCCGGTATAAGCGTGGGTTATCAAAAGGGCTACGATAAGGATAAAAACTGCCGTAGCCAGCTTAAACAGGCGCGGGTTGGTAATGGCGGAACTGGGCAGGGGGCAGGACTTCATTATCTCGGCGGGGTCGGTTCCCTGCTTGAGGGTCTTACGAAAGATGAAATAAAAATAGACGATGGCCAGAAACATCCCTGCCCAGGCGATGGGCCCGGTATTTATGGCAAAATCAGTAAAAGTATAGCCGAAAGAAGTGCCGACGATGATATTCGGCGGGTCGCCGCACATAGTGGCGCTGCCGCCGGTATTGGCGGCGAAAATCTCGGCAACGATAATCGGCACCGGGTCGAATTTTATCAGGCGGGCCAGCTCTATGGTCACCATGCTGAGGAAGAGCAGCACGGTGATGCTATCGATGAACATGGAGAGAAATCCAGCCAGCACCATAAAAGAAATCAGGATGGGCATCGTCCGGCATTTCACCAGGCGCGCCGTATGCAGGCACATCCAGCGGAAAAATCCCGCCGATTCCAGCCCGCCGACCATAATCATCATGCCGGCGATAAAGATGATAGTCTGCCAGTTGACCCCCTGGGACTCTATGGGGTGTGCACCCGGTACCCAGAATTGTGCATGTCCCAGCTGCGCCAGATTAAGCACTCTCCAGAAAGCATCCGGACTATGCATAACTCCCAGGAAGACCACCAGTATCATCAGGGCGGCACCGATAATAGCCGCGATATAACGGTGTATTTTGCCGCTGGTTATAGCCGCAAACATAAGGACAAAAATGATAATGGCCAGAATTTGACTAAGTGATAGCATTGAATTTCAGTATAACTAAATTACAGAATAAAATCGCTTCATTATAACAAAAAAGCTTTATCCTAACAATAATATTGACTTTTTTACCTTAAGCCAATTAAAGTACTAAAGAGAGGCACTTTAGGGCCTATCCTGTTCCGGCTTGAAATTGTTATCTATTGATAGGTAATTGCGCGATGACAGCGAAGAGAATGACAGACTTGCGGGGAATGAAGGCGGTTATCCTGGTAGGTGGTCTGGGTACCAGACTTCAGCCTCTGACTGATAACATGCCTAAATCCGTAGTGCCGGTATTGAACAGGCCCATCATGGAACATACCCTGGCTTATCTCAAGCAGTTCGGAATTGAGGATATTATCCTGACTCTGAGCTATCTTCCAGATGTCATTCAGGACTATTTCGGAGATGGCAGCCGTTGCGGCGTACGCCTGACTTATTGCCTGGAAAAGGAACCCCTGGGCACCGCCGGGGCGGTAAAGAATGCCGAAGCTTACCTGGGTAACTCTTTTTTCGTTCTTAATGGAGACGTATTCACGGATATGGACCTGGCTGATATGCTCGCCTTCCACCGCAGTAAGAAAGCCATGGCCACCATATCTCTTACCTGGGTGGATAATCCCAGTGCCTTCGGCGTGGTTGAAACTGACGCTGACCAGAGGGTGAAGCGGTTTATTGAAAAGCCCCCCCTGGCGGAAGCGACGACCAACTGGATAAATGCCGGCACATATATCCTCGAGCCGGAAGTCCTGACGCATATGCCGGCCAACCGCCACTACATGTTCGAAAAGGGGCTTTTTCCTCACCTGCTAGCCGCTGGAATACCGGTATCTGGCTATCCCTATCGGGGCTACTGGATGGATATGGGGACTCTGGAAAAATATTTCTCCCTGAATATCGACCTCCTTTTATCGAAGATAAATAGCCCTCTTATTCACGACTTCAAAAAGGGTGATGTAAATCATGGTCCGGGCGTCAGTATTCATCCTTCGGCGGTGATAACGCCGCCGGTGTTGATTGATCGCGGATGCCGGATAGGTCGGGGGATGCATGTCACAGGGCCGGCAGTTATCGGGCGGAATTGTAGCCTGGAAGATGACAGCAGTATTGAAAATGTTATATTGTGGGACGATGTTAGTATTGGTGCTAATTCCAGGCTCAGCTGTTGTATCGTCAGCAGCAATACCGTTATCGGTTGCAACCAGAATATCGAAAATCGGGTGATTACTCCCTCGCAAAACGTGCCTTTATCACGGAAATAACAAGCCGGCGGCAGATTTGAGATAAAAGGAGTGTTTATGGCAAAAGAAACATCAAAGGCAGAAGGTAAAGCGAAGAAACCGGCAACCCCGGAAATTACTTTCAAATGTCGTCTGTGCGAAGCGCAAAAGCCGATTAGTGAGATGAAAATAGTTACGAGGTTCAGGCCGGTGGTTATTGTCTGCCGGGATTGCGAAAAAGGAATACGGTAGGTAGCATTTTCATATTGTGATATTTAAGGGGAGGACCTCATGGCTGAGGAACTGGGCAAGATAGAAAAACCCTCGGTAGAAAAATTTAAAAAAGGCAGGAAACTGTATTTTATTCCGCTTATTTACCGCAGCACGGAATTTCCTGAAGATTATATCCAGAAGTTCAACAAGTACTGGGAACAGGTGGAAAAGCAAATATCAGAGTTGGCATTGAGGCTTGGCGAGGTTAAAAAGGTATATCATGAATTGATAGCGGTATCCGGTGAAGACGGCATTGCCGCAATTAAAGAGTTGAATGACAGCAGCCATAGAATCGTTCAGGCCTGTCTGGAAAAGAAGGCTCAGCTGGAAGCGGTGGAGGAGGCCGATTTATTGACCGAGTTCATGGACTGGAGCCGGTGCCTGGTGATAGGTCTACAGAACCCCAGGGTATTATCCAAGGTCTATGAATCTTATATCGAGGTCGGGAAGAAGAGAAACGAATATATTGCCCACAAGATAGATGAAACATTAAAAGAGGATGAAATCGGGATTGTGCTTATGAGAGAGAATCATCAGGTGCAATTCTCTTCGGATATACAGGTTTTCTATGTCTCACCGCCGGCCCTGGACGAAATTAAGCGGTGGCTTAGAGAGCATGAAAACAGCCCCGATAAGGAGTCGGAAGAGAAATAGCCGGCGCACTTCTCTAGCGGGCGTATATTCTCTTTGACCTGGGTTTCTTATATTGTGGTACAAGGTTCCGGACGTAGACAGCGCTACATTGGAGGCAGAATATATAGGCTCCTTCAGAGTCACGTTCCAAAAACAGGTCGCCGCCACAACGCTTACACCCCTTTAGCTTTACGATGTTCAACATAACCCTTCCCCTTAAAAAACACTGACCTTACCTCCCTTATATTATTTATCATCGCTGCCTGATAAAATCATGGCAGGTCGTGCATTCCTCTCAATCGCTTCAATCGCTTTAATTGAAAATATTGTAAGGAAGCGATATCACGACAGCATCACAAAATACGCAGCTAACGTCACAAAATCGTCACAAATTGATCAACTGCGTGGAGAGAACCGATTGTCTTTGACAATTTAAATACAAATGGACTAGAATTTGTCCGTTGACGGTGCGGTCAACAATTTTATATTTTTCAGGAGGACTAAGACATTATGGCGAAAAATAAATATGATAAATACATTCATCATCCACCCCACATCCAGATGCGCCTGAAGGCAGACAAGAGTGTCATTTTCGATGGGTTGATGGTGGGCAAGCAGGTTTTGAATTATGATTTTACCATCGGCCATCAGTTCGTCAGAAAACCATTCAAAGGAGATAATCCTGCCCATACCCATAATTTCCAGGAATTTTTAGCCTGGTACGGCGGTAACCCTGACGACCCGGATGACTTCGGGGGTGAGGTCGTATTTTATTTTGGCGAAGAGATGGAAAAGCATGTCTTCACCAGGCCGACGATTGTCTCCCTGCCGCCGGGGCTTGTCCACTGCCCCCTGGAGATAACCAGGGTCGACCGCCCGATTATTCAGTTAGAAATGATGCTCGCCACGCCGGACGGTTCGCCGCCGACAAGGGAGCCTTACTTTGCCAAGGATAAGGGCTTCAACCCTATGGCGGTGATGGAATTCACGGATTTCTCACGCAAGAAGTAAGAGTTAGCCGGAGTTATTCACCGGCTAAAGCGGAAAATATCAGGCCGGCTGTCTGAAAAGGAGATGGCCGGTCTGAGTATTTTTACACCTTGCTTCCAATCCTCTTTTACGTTAAAATTCAATAATCGTGGAGAGGTGTCCGAGTGGTTCATGGTGCCGCTCTCGAAATTTGCCTTCCAATCTCCTAAACGGTTACTTTACGTTCAAACTGATACTTCCCTGTCAGCACGCCATCACCTGTTTTGAAGCTATCGTCCCAAGTAGTTAAGTCCTGTTTAGTTTATTCCGTGACCATTTTGTGACCAACTTTCTACGTTCATTTTGAAGCTCCATTTACTGGCAGAAGATGTATATATGAGCCGGACAGCTTTTGAGAGGGATTTAGCTGATGGGCAATGTCCCAATCCGCTAGAAAGTGTGACGTGGCAGCTTTCCGCATTTAGGAGTAATATAATAACTAAGTGTTCGCTGGAAGGGCTGAATCAATGACTGAAGAGAAGAATGAAGGTTTGTCTGACCAGCCGAGTTCATGGTTTCTGAATCGTGGCTTGTTTTCTGACCATTTCCTTCAGGCACGCCTACCTCAATGGGAGGAGTGGCAGGTTGGTGAAGAGCTTTCCACTTTCCGACAAGGACTTTTATCCCTGTATGAGCAAAAAAAGATTAAACTGCCGACTCTCAATGAGGCTCAGACGGAGGACGAGTTTATAAAGCCAGTTCTAGATCTCCTCGGCTATGCCAATAGCTACATGGTTCAGCCTCATGCCAAGACGGGCAAGCAAGCAATACGTCCCGACTATTTTCTCTTTCCTGATGAGGCTACCAAAGATGAGGCTTACCTCAAACTCAAAAAGAAAGAAAAGTATTATACCAAGTGCATAGGAATTGCTGATGCTAAGTACTGGGAGCGAGACCTTGACCTATCAAAGTCGAATTGGCGTGACATATTTTCTAATTTAAACCCATCCTTTCAGATAATTAATTACCTTATAGGCGCACAGCAAGACTGGGGTATTCTGACTAATGGGCGCTTGTGGCGGCTGTACTCTCTGAAATCTCATGACCATCTGGGTGATTATTATCAGGTTGATATGGTGCAACTTCTGGAAGCTCCAGAAGAAAAGCTCAAGTATTTTTACCTTTTCTTCCGCAAGGCAGCGCTACTGTACCAACCCGATACTAAATCGTTCTTAGACCGAGTATTGGAGGGCAGCAATGCCTATGCGGTAGAACTGGAAGCTGATATTAAAGAACGTGCTTACGAAGTGGTGGACCTTCTCTGCCGAGGTTTTGCTACTGGCTTTCCCCCTGAACAGCTTACGCCGCAGGTACTGAGCGACATATACGACGGTTCTCTGATTCTCCTCTACCGTCTTCTTTTTGTCTTTTATGCCGAAGCCAGGGAGCTTCTGCCTCTTACTACCAGCGCTGACTATCGCAATATGTGTAGCCTTCGCAGGTTAACTGACGATATTGCTGAAAAAGATAAAAAAGGTTATGAACCCAGTGACAAACTAACCGACTGCTACCACTATCTACATGACCTGTTTCAGTTGATAGACAGTGGTGACCACGGTAAGGGTATACCTGAATATAACGGTGGGCTTTTTGAACCCCAGGAACACCAATTCCTCGAAAAACAAACCATCGCTGACGCTTTTCTGGTGAGAGCAATTCGCCATCTTACCTGGGTAACGGATAAGAAACTCGGTCGGGTTGTTGCCGTAGATTATAATACTCTCACCGAACGTCATTTAGGAAGTATCTATGAGGGACTTCTGGAGTTTAGGCCACGTATTGCCCCCTATGATTTGGTGATAATCAAGGATAAAAATAGTATAAGGTATGCCCACGCCAAAGATTACCCTGGTAAAGATGTGAAGTACCATAAAGGAGAATTGTATCTGGCAAACGATAGAGGGGAGCGCAGAGCGAGTGGCTCATATTATACCCCGGAGTACATTGTTAACTACATTGTGGATAATACCCTTGACCCGTTGTCAAAGCAAGCCGAGGGTAAGGTGAAAGCACTGAAGCCAGAAATAGATGAGGAAATCGCTAGATTGCAGGAAATGATAAAGGATAAACTAGGCTTGGAACCGGTGGAGAAATACGACCTGGCGATAACGAAAGAGCGTGAGAGGCTTCTTGAACCTTACCTTTCTCTGAAGGTGCTTGACCCCGCTATGGGTAGTGGCCACTTCTTAGCCCGGGCAACGGATTTCTTGGCTGAGGCTATAGCTACGGACCCATCTATTGAGTTACCAAAAGAAACAACAGAAGAAACGGAACTCACCTATTATCGGCGGCGTATAGTGGAAAGCTGTATTTACGGCGTTGACCTGAACCCTTTGGCTGTGGAGCTTGCCAAGCTGACGTTGTGGCTGAGTACGATGGCTAAAACCAAGCCACTCTCTTTTCTAAACCATCATCTCAAGGTGGGTAATAGTCTCATCGGGGCCAAGGTAGCTGACCTGGATGAGATACCCAAAGCTAAAGGAAAGAAAGCGAAATCCATTGACCTCAGCCGGGCTCCAAAACAAATCGGACAATTCGAATGGATTTTTAACAATAAAATAGCTCTTCTACTTGAGAGCCGGGCTCTAATAGCACAAATACCGACAGAAACATTACACGATATTCACAATAAAGAAAAATGGGAATTGGATTTTGAGCATAATGCGGAACGCTTTCGCCTTCTTGCTGACATATGGATAAGTACAAATTTTGGTAATACTATATCCTGGGATACTTATAACAAATTGCTGGACAATATTCAGGTGAATAGTAGCGAATGGGAGAATTTAATTCAGAATAAACGGATTGAGAAGGCCGAGTTGATTAGACTGGAAAAGCATTTCTTCCACTGGGAACTGGAATTTCCGGAAGTATTCTATGAGAAAGATGGTAAACGCAAAGCCGATGCTGGCTTTGATGCTGTAGTGGGGAATCCACCCTATGACGTGTTAGAAAAGGAACGTTTAGGTAAACAAAACCCACATATAGAACTTGCCCAATATCTTGAAAATAGTCCATCTTATTATCCAGCGCTCGGTGGTAAAGTCAATTTATTCAGACCATTTCTAATTCAGGAATGCCTATTATTGAAGCGCGGGGGTGTGATTGGGAAGATTGTTCCTCTTGCTATTGCCAATGATTTTAGTTGTGCGAGAACCCGCAACTACATTCTAAAGGAGTTAAGTCTACTTCAACTAGAGTGCTTTCCTCAAAAGGATGACCCTAGAGATAGAGTTTTCGAAGATGCAAAATTATCTACATGTATATTGATTGCAAATAAGGTTGGGGCAACGACAAAATTTACCGTGCGTATATATCCTGGGAAATATCTTACTAAGAACCCCAAGAAAGTTGAAGTTTCACTGAAAGATATAGAATCGGTTGACCCTGATGTACTTCCAATTCCATTGGTAACACAGGCTGAGTGGAATCTTGCCGTCAAAATCCATTCCTATTTGCCAATTTCTCGTATCTCCCAGATTGCTACTTTAACCCGTGGTGAGATAAATCAAACCATCTTCTCTAAGTTTATAACAGCCAATCCGTTACACCATGAAATGATTAAAGGTGTTGAGATAGACCGATATGGTGAACATCTTTATCTGAGCCAAGGGGAAAAACAGTGGTTCGATGAGGATTTATTCCACGCTAAGACAAAAAGTTCCAAAACTATACCTCCTTTCCGCATCGGAGTACAGAGGATTACTGGCATCGATGACAGAATTAGGTTAATTGCCACATTTATCAATAGGTGTGTCTATTTTGCCGATTCAACCAATTCAATAGTGAGCGATGACCCAGAAAAGTTAAACTTTCTACTTTCATTGCTTAATTCTCGTTTCTTTAATTGGCGCTTCAAACTAACAAGCACGAATAACAATGTATCTACTAATGAACTAGACCGCTTACCTATCCGCCAAATAGACTTTACCACCCCCAAAAAGGAGCGGAAACAACTGCTGGAGCAAGGCAAAGAGTTATATCAGGAATATCTTCAGCGTCATAAATGGGACAAGTTGCTTGCCTTTGTAGCCCAGCGCTTACCGCAAAAATCGGGCAGCATTCCAGATACGGAATATGAGCAATCAGATGTAGTCCATGACCTGCTCGCATTCCTAGCGGAAGAGATGACCCGTCTACATAAAGAGGAGCAGTCCAAGATTAAGGGTTTCCTCGCCTGGCTGGAAAAAGAGATATTAAAAGGCTCCGTTGAAGACCAGAAGAACAAGACCAAAATCCACGATTTCCACAAGGGCCCTTTTGAGGAATTACTGGACATCCTGAAAAAGAATAAGACTATCTCTGACCCGTGTCCGCCGGATAAACGAGATATGCTAGCCCATGTATTCTCGGATGCTCTGAATGCTATTACCCCCCTGAAGACAGATATTCAGGCAACCGATGATCTTATTGACCAGATAGTGTATAAGCTCTATGGTCTTACGGATGACGAAATAGCTATTGTTGAGGGGCCATACACTTCTAGTGGGTCAGGTCAGGGTTATAAACTTCACTCAGAAACATGACATAGAGGGAAAATGTGAGTTTGAGCTGTGTATTCATAAGCTGACTCAGGTAGCAAAGGGTAGTAAGGATTATAACATGAGGATTACACCCCTGCTGAGAAAAATAGGATTCGTTCTATTACTGCTGTTAATACCTACCCTGGGTTGCTGTCGGTCTGGATTAATTGATGGAGGTGTGTTGTGCCAATTCTAAGGCGATGGAATACAACAGCCTTCACCCGGCAGACCATCGCACGGGTTCCTCCTGTTGTTGGCGTCTACATCCTCATGACGCGGAACAACTACCCGAACTACGTGGGTTCCACCACTAATCTAAGGCAGCGACTGTTTCAGCATTATTTGTCTGGCGACATCCCAGCAAGCAAATTTCGAGCGTACCAAACATCATCTAGGGATGAGGCTTTAAACCTTGAAGATGAACTCATCGAGACGTTGGAACCGCGGTACAACATGCTGGGACGGTAGGATACAGAATATGTCGCGATTGTCTAGCATTGCTCGGGCGTACCGTGACTTTGAATCACAGCTGGATGATCTACTAGTCCTCGAAGGACATATTGCCCACTTGGCTGCGGGTGAATGGAAGGGTCAAAAGTGGAAGATAAACTGGTATAGTACCATGATAGCCCTCTCAGCTTACTCTGAATGGGAGCGGTTGGTCGAAAAAATTGTTATCTCATCGGTGTCGGCAAACACTACATCCATCGCCTCAACACTCGAACTTTCGCTTCCCTCAAGAGTGCCTCTCGAAGTTAGCGAGGCCATGCTCACTTTCCGGAGCGGATACATAGATTTTAGAGGGGTTGAGGAACTGGTTGGTCAGACGCGCAAATGGCTGAGTCCCAACCCATTCGATAAGCTAACCAGCCCTCAAAAGGAATTGTTAGAAAACTTGCGTGTCATCAGAAATGCTGTGATACATCTCAGCCGCAAGGCACGGAAGGATATGCAAAGCCGATTTGGTAAGAGAGCAACACCCGTTTCGGTGCTAATGATTAAGACGCGAGGCCAAACGGTACTAAGGAAGTACCTGAACGATTTGAGAGGGGTGTCCACAAGCTTGCAAACCCCGTGACAATACGCTTGCCATGGGGATGACCTTACCCCAGAATTAGATGTCAATGGAACCGGTTGCATTCTCTATTAGAACGACTCTATCGCCACGTTAGGCTCCAAGCGCAAGCTATATTTATACCGATTCAGAGGCATAGACGTTCATTATAAACAGACATGGCAAACTATCATCGCTGTTTACCAGCAATCCAGAACCAGAGCCTGACTACTATAATTGCTATGGGTACTACTATCAGCAGCACGAAATCAACAGGTCCCAACAAGTCTTTAAGAAGCCATGACCCAATTATCCATCCGATGATATAGAGTATTCCTATAGATTTAAATTGATTGATAGTGCCCAGACTCCCAAGTATACCCGCCAAGGAGAATAACCCCTGAATGTACCAGGGTATTAACCCGTCCTTAGCAAAGGAATCAATAATGGCCGCCAACGCGAATCCTATCACTGCTCCAGAGAATGCTTCTGCCAAGCCCTTCCTTAATTGATTCATAGGTGCCCCAAATTATTAGCATTAGCACAATCTACGTTCGTATAAGGGTACAAGTTCATGGAGTCACTCCATATAGTCCTTCAACTATATCTTTCATGATGCACCAAGCTTGAAAGGCCAAGAACTTCAGAATATCTCTCTCTATCAGTCCCCAAAAGCCATTCAGGTTGAAAGGCATGTCATCTTGTTTATTAATAACTCTACCAAAGATATAACGTCTTCCTTCTATTTCACTGACAAGCATTGTGGATTCAATTTCGCTTTCCAATTCTGGATTTATCTCTTTAACTAGATTCAAAAGTCTTCTAATATCTTCTAGAAGTAACTCATTTCGTAGTAGCCCTTTTGGGTCAGACTCGATAGGTAGGTCAATAAATAAAGGATGAGCTGCTACAACATTTCGAATCTTGTTCAGCAACTCAGCTAGGCCCAGACAGGCGGATGGTCGTAAACCGCCTTTAGTCTTACAAACCCGTATGTGTTGGCCAAACGTCCTACCTAACTCATCATAGGTGTGGCCGGGCACTTTCAAATACTCATATCTAATAATCTGGTCAACTGCACAAGCGCAACAAAAGATAGTGCTTCGATAATTGCCAACTACGAAGCTTTCAGAAGCTTCCCCTGCATAATCCCATTCCTTTTGACACGAGAATAACTTCCCATCTGTTTGTATTACGGGAAGTTCTTGAAGCCTTTCCGCACGCCTTTCAAGGTTATTCGCATCACTCTTCTTCAATTGTTCCATGCACTCTTCCAGAGTTCTTTTGCCCATATTAGCCTCCACGTGAGTTGGGTGTTACAACGTCGCTCGTATGAAAGTCTAACCGTGTGTAACACGTCCAATACTATATGAATATTAAAGGGCCTTTTATAAAGGTCTGCACCATCCGATCGCAGAACTCCTGCCACTCATGGTCTAGGTTCTGAAGGCTTGATTCAGATAATATTGCCTCAAACGATTGTCCGGGCAGCCACTTAGAACTTACGGTTACCCTAAATCCATTGGTAGTAGGTGAACAAAGAGCAGCAACAGGAACAGCTATAGCTAATGGTTGAATGTTTTGCTCCATAGCCCGCGTAACTCTTTCTCTAAGATCATTTTCTGCCTTTTGAAACCTAGATTGAAGTATTGTTAATGTACCCATTACATTACTCCTCGTACACAGGCATACTAACTTCAAGTCCTCTTTGACCTCTTGGCACGAATTTTAGTCCCTTGCAGTAACGGGTGTCAACGAAGTTTTAGTAGTTATAATAACCTAGTCTGCCGAGAAAGTGCATCGACGGCTGGGTTAAGAGCTTGATGACAGATGGTTAGAAAGTCTGAATAATGCTTATGAAAGTTCGCATCCACAGTTGTGTAATCCAACATACCTTGTTGCCCTTCAGTTCTGAACTGCCTTTCCAATATATTAAACGCCAATGCTTCAGCAACTACTTCAGCTAAAATACCATGGTACAACTGTGAATCAATTCCAGGATAGTTCTCGCCTTCTGGAACACCTAAGTATTGCCTGATAGATGGATGTTTGGCTGCAATCTTCAGAACGTATGGATGTTCATCGTCCCATTTGTATCTCACTGAACCAAAATCCTCTTCATCGGGAGAAAACTGTAATTTAATGTGGCTTCTTGGTTCTCTATCTTCTACTTCGATGTGAGTACGCGCTGGCTGGAATCCATAGACATCAGCAGAGATACTACCTTTTACTTTAGACCGCCGACCTATGACATGACATTTACCCATAAATATACCTGAGTCGCTGGTCTTCCTTAGCACACATTTCCCGCCACCTTTGACTGCTATCTCATGACGGTCTGAAATGATTTCAGCTTGATATTCACTCAATACATTTTCCCCCGCGTTCAACCAAAGATACAGCGTCTTTTCTTTGTTCACTTTAAGATGATAATTCGATTTATCAAAGGACAATCCTGGCTGGAGTTCAGGAGGTGTTGGCGGTTTAACAACTTTAACCAATACAACGTTATTGTAGCCATTATAATTGACCTCAATCAGTGCTTCTGCACATTCAACATCGCTCTCTAGTACGAATGTTGTTGTTGCAACCTTTTTATCCTCCGAAAACCTCCTTAGATAAACAGGAGATAATCGAACACCAATAGCTGGGTCACTACTGCTTATAGTAATTGGTAATGATTCGCTTAGTTCTTCATATCCTACTATTTTAACAGTGAATACCTTTGGCACATTTACAACAATGTTTTCTTCGCCTGGTGGTATTATATGAAGTCCAATTGGAAGATTAGCTATCGTACCCTGCAATTCTGAACTTAATTCAATTTCTTCTTCGAGTTCCTTCAGCTTGTTTTCAAATAGTTTTGAAATCGCTTTGGATAGTGAATCTAGCTTCTTATCAAGATATTCATCACTGACTTTTTTCTTTGGGGGTGTCTCGTGTGCCTTAAGTTCATCTATAAGGTTTCTGAGTAGTTTTCGACATGATTGATTAATAGTTACTGTGAAGGGATGGTTTTCCTCTAGACCATCCCGATTGGGGTCGAGTAAAAGTATTGGATTATTGCTCGGATGAATCGGATAATCTGAGGTGCTTTCCCTATTGTCATATTCTCTTATTAGTTTATCAATGTATTCACAATACACTTCGCCAGTAAATCGCCAACAGTAAACATCTGGTTCAAGATGAAAATAGGTGCAATCATGTATAGCCGCACCACTTTTTATCAATATTCCTTCCCTAAGTGGCGACGTATCAGGCTGATATGCTGTTTCATGTTGTCGGACTAATATATGAGCTTTAGCATCGGGATAACCAGGAATCGCAATGTCTGTGTCTAATACGATTTTTCCTTCCGGATATTCGTATAGAATAGGAGTCGACTTCCCTGTGTTTACATCCGATAAAATTACCTCACGATTTGGGTTAGACATAATGTCTCTCAGGCTGTAATAACGTGATAAAATGTCTAAAAGCTTTTCGTGTTGAGGGATTCGGTATCCGCTACTGACTTCAATTGTCACTACCGTCCCATTCCCCCTCGGTATTCCAAGCCTGTCTCGTTCTTTCGAGCTAACATCTTGCTGATAATTCTCAAACTTACATTTTAAAGACGGAAAAATTAATAAGTGACTATATTTATCATCTTTAATACTTTCAAAATGGGTAGAACCGAAAAAAGCTACATCCTTTGCCCCCCTACCATAGAGACCCCGGCGAGATTTACCTTTTTCAAATCCTGAAGTCCGCTCTCCGACAAAACCGAGTTTATTATACATCTCTTCCAAACTCATCCCCATTGCCCTGTCAAGCACCTTAACAATTGAAGGGCTAGACCCTCGTTTCCTTTCAACTTCAATCCTAATCTTACCCGAAACTCGTAATTCAAGTTCTTCCAAATCTCGATAACTGTCATCACAGTTTGTGATTAATTCAACCAGACCACGTTCAATTTTACCCCCCATGGCTTTTGCCATATTTTGGCGTTTGTATCGACGAGTATCTTTTAGGTCAAATTCCTGAGGTATTTTTTTTCTGACCATCGCGACCTCCCATAAATTGCTTAGTAAAGTGTTTCCGACATAAATCCAGATATTGCTTCACCTTATCTTGGTTTAACAGGTCTGCCGTAGAGTGTAACTGCTCAATGCGTTCAGAAAATATTTCAGGCTTGGTATTGACAGTACACACAAGGGATTCGGCAAACTCAGCGTGAGAAATTTCAGCTTTCTCGCCCTCTGCTAAATATTTGTTGAATGCTTTACTATTCATCAATGTTTTTATTCTTCGACTATCAACTAAACGTTCAGTTGGTGGCTGTTTTTTACCAAGTTGCGTCTCTATTCTGTTAATATTTGTTTTAATCCATTGAATACCATCATTCGTAAGACGCCACCCCGTTACTGTGGTGGGTGGTTTCCTTTCACTGCTACCAACTATTAATGGCTTACATTTTTCTAATGTAAATCTTACAGGCTGGATGTCCGGATATTGAGGATATTTTATCCAAGAAAATCGAGTAGGAGCGAGCTCATAGCATTTTAAAGCAACATCTTCAGTGTGAACTCTTTTCTGGTAACCACCCAGAATATATAGAGCATAAATAACAATATCTTTATCGTTCAATGAAACTTCCTGCATCGTCATTATTCCCAGCATTTATAATTTGAATTTTCCTTTGTTTCTCGCCCCACCCTGAAACTGCAATCTAGTTTCTTTAACCTTACGTTCTATCTCCCTGAATATTTTTCGGACTTCCTCCTCAGAATATTCATAGTTTCTTTTATTTGAGCATTTGCCTAAATTATCTAAATTGGAGAGTATTTTATTGACTCTACTCTCAACAATCCTGATGAATCTTTCGCGTTTAATATTGTTTCTTGTGGTTACCTGTTTAATATTTTCAGACATGCAATCCTCCTATATATAATATAATTAGCATAAGAAACAGCATTTGTCAAGATATATATCACTAATTATATGCGATAATTAATAATAGAAATACGTGATATATAGCACGATTTATATTTTAGAATTATTTGAAGAAGGGACTGTCAAACCTTTGCCTTACTTTACATTATTCAAACGACTCAGTTTCTTCCGCCATTTTAACCTTCCTGACTCCGCGTTTTAGCTGCACAGCAAAAAGCGATAAATCCCCTCTTTTAGCCGTACATTTTAAAGAAGATAGAAATATAAAATTGCTGTAACCCCGGTTATGAGGTAATATAACAGCCATGAGGAAATTTAAACTGTGGGGGAAATCCTTATCTTGTATATTTTCTACGCACTAGAATGCAAGAATTACCGGGTGAAGAAACCTGGGAGCAGGTTTGTATCAGGCCAAACGAATAACCAACTGTTTTTGGCGATCAAGGTCAATCTATTAGTGACTCTAGCTCAAAATTTGTTTATAATTAGCGGGTAAGTCGATAACATGAGAAGTCAGCTGGAGGGGACAAAAAGATGGCGTACATATTTTCTGCAAATTATGAATATAAAGATAAGTGTTACCAAATAGATATCCAAGAAGCCGTAAACAGGTTTCCCTTTATAGCTGATAAAACTATTTCTGGCGAAATACTGGCAACCTATATTGATAACAAAGTCGTACTTGTGAAAGAACCATTTGAATGCCAAGCAATTCAAAGCCAGCAGCAAAGTCCTCGTTGGATGGGGATAGTGGGTGAATTAAACCCTCTAAAAAAGAGGGGAATTCCACCTTGCCAGCTATGTGTCGCCCTCTACAAATATCATGAGAAGCCGGCAGAAAAGGCTAACGAATTTCCAATTATGGAAAATGAGACAATAAAGGGTAACACGTACAATTTTGATGATGTCGTAAAGAAGATCCTGAAAGAGCAAGAAATCAGAATTATCATCGAAAGTACAATTTTTCATCCTGAACTTGCTCAGTTAGTTACTTTACTCCGCGATTCACAAATTGCATTCGAGGAAGAAAGGTATCCCGATACAAAAACATCATGTCGGAAAATAATAGAGAATCTTAGAGCTAAAAGCAAGGACTGGGAAACCATAGATGGCAGTGGGAGTGTAAGCGAGAAGATAAGTAAAATCATGGACATAATGTTTTCGTTTGCTTCCGTTGGTGGACCTCACGGAGGTCTGAATACGAAAGATGAAACTGAACTTATCCTTAAAACGGTCGCTGCGTTATTTTCCTATATAAATACACTGATGAAAAATGATCGAATAGGGGTAAAAGTAGGCAATAACAGTGGATAGCATAGCAATATCATGAAAAATATTCTGATAGGAGTAGTGAATAGTGACACTGCCATTGGTACCACAACGTACAACGCCTGGGTTTGTATTTTCAACCGTAGACCGTGCCCTATATGAATGCCTTGCAATCAGAAAATTCGGCCAGAAGGAAATGGATGAGTTTTTGGCATTCTTTAACACTAACCCGCCTGAATGCGTTTTTTGTGGGGCAAAAGACGTTAAGCGATGGGATCATCTTTTTCCAATCAGTAAAGGTGGCGATACGGTATTGGGCAACATGGTTCTAGCTTGTTCTCAATGTGATGATTCAAAACAAGGAAGATTATTTGAAGAATGGATATTAAGTAATGCTCCCCTCTCACCAAAAAGCCGTGGTGTCATAGATCTTGACCAGAGAATAGGTAAAATCAAAGAATACATTAGTCACATCAATTATCATCCGAGAACTCTTGAAGAACGCTTAAATACCCATGAATTGGAAACACTAAATAAAATTCGCTCCGGCCTACGCGAAACTAGACGCGATATAGAAAAACTTATCAACGATTATCGAGCAAGAGTAGATCAACGGTAATAAATGAACAGTAGCGATTGAATCCCGGTTACAGTTTAAGAAGTCTAATATAGCGGTAGATGGTATTATTACAAAGAGGGTACACAAAACGTCATTTTGTTTGCCAATAATGGCATGATATATAATCAGGTTAAGAGGTTGCTCTTTGGATCTAACAGGACTAATAACGTTTTGGGCGCTTGTGCTTGCAGCTTATGCTGTACTTCCAGAATACTGGAAGTTTAGGATAAGAGCTTTCATTGGTTCTTGGGGTGCTATTGTCTCTACAGGCATAGCTTTACTATCGAGCTTATGGCTTGTTTCTTGGTCGATGTTCATGAGCGATGGTGATTGGAAGATAGGCACCCAGATTGCCGCCTTTTTGGTCCTCCTCCTGTATATAGCATTTTTGGTACTTAGATTGTTACGAGGAAAATTAACCAAGGATAATCTACAACGCTTCCGTGAGCTTGTATCATCATTATCTGTAAACCGACAATACGAAATTCTAACAAAGGCAATTAGAGACAATATTAAATATCTGCTCGTGATTTATGATTATAAACCGCGCCCCAGAAGACTACTCACGTTCAAAAAAAGTAAGCCAGAGATTGAAGAGGTACCACAACAACTTAAATCAGCTTCTAAATATCAAGAGGAAGTTCTTAAACTCGTTGACCAGATCGTTTCTGACCGCAGCTTCACCGAGTTCGTAGTTAACTATGATATTGACACGCCCCTAGCTTTGATTGAGACGTGTGAGAACAAGATATCTGGCGTGGCCGAGTATCTAGATACTGTACTGGAGATTATAATATCAAATCCTGGCTCGCAACTCTATAGGGAAATCCGGAGAAATCAGAATATTGGCCGGGGGAGACGAGAATTTAGTACTAGCCGATTGTTACGGTTTCTGTTTGATAATGCAGAATTAGCAAAGAAGCGTGCTATCTGGAGACCGGTAGGCAACTATGTCACGCGCTTCCTACACGATAGACCCGGTGGTGTGAATGACATCTATAACAAGGAAGCTAGTTACTACACTGACCCTTTTACAGCTGATAGATTTTCTGACCCTACATTTGTGGGGCTTGAGTTCTTTGATTTCATGGTCAAGGAAGCGTTGCTACAACGCATAAGCTGGCATATGTTCTTATATTACTTTCATTACTGGACAAAGGAGATAGTCGATAAAGTACACTATGACCCAGATGAATGGGAAAGAGGCTACTGGGAATATCCTACTAGATATGCTTTCCTTCTTTATCGAGTGATTAGTTATCAACTAAAGTGGTTTGAATCTGCACGAGAGAATGACCTGAACATCAGCCTCGAGAAAGGTGAGATCGACATAAATGCTAACATATTACAGTCTGCTGCGAAATGCTTGGCTTACTGTTTGCGTGCAATTTGTGAATGTAAAGAGCTACCGGATAAATTTAAACGCTCATTACTCACATTATGGTGGAATCATTACTTTGAATTAGAGATTTGGAATAAGAACAATTATCCACAATATGCTCAGTTTATGTTGGAGTCGCTAATTACCGAGGTTGAAGGTATTTATGGAAAGCGAACATCGTTTCCCTTGTTAGGCTGTCTCATCAGTGGTCTCACCCATGTTGACGAAAACAAGGAATGGGTAAATTACAAGACGTACAAAGACCGGTTGTCTGACATTGAGCAACTCATACAAAGGCATGTCCTACCCACTTTGGTGGCGGTTCCGTCAAGTAATAGGCCTGACGCCCTAGTTAGTATGCTCGGAACCGAGTTTCAACTAGATAATGACACAATTTCAGTAACTAACCGATTTAACACATGGACTGACCTTGTTGATCTCGCATGACCAATTCAGAAGTTGAACAATCAGCCAAAAGGTGCCTCCTTATTGCTTACTTCATCTCAAATAGCCAGGTAAACTTGATGCCTAAAGACTCTATACGAGAGGCATCTCGTCGATAATTCTGGTAAAATAGACTCAACTAAGTGAGAGAGGTGATTAATGAGGAAAGAGTTGCAATTAACGGCTATCTTGCGAGATAAACTTAGGCCAGATTTCAAAGAAGTCTACGCTAACGTTAACCTAGCCAGCAATAAATTCTATCCCCACTGGGAGAAATGGCATGAGAAACCTGTACCTTCTGCTCAGCCTCAGATAGACCTCATAATGGTTGACCGAAGTTTATGGCTATTAGCAGCAGAACTTAAGTATTACAGAAAGACACTTAAGGGGCAGATTAACCTTCCATTCTATGCTGGTATTGATGAGGCACTTGCTCTGCTAAGATTTGGCTTCAAGGTGGTCTCTCTGTGGCACTTCTTTGATGAAGAAATCGAGCCGGAAAACATGAAGAGACTTTCTAGAAGCTGTGAACTTCTCCTAGACAACCTAAATTTACCGATAAACTACCAAGCATTTAGGGTAACTGAATCTATCGCTGAGACCGAATTCTGGCGGATATACGATGGAGACACAGGACAGCCAAAAGGGCTGCCAACGGCATATGGCAAAGGGAATCCTCTAGAGTCAAACATAGATGCTCAAAGAATACAAGACTTTTTCCGTAATGCCTTCAGGATTCCTCATCCCAGATGACCCTTTTCATCTTATCGTTCCATTCTCTTTTCTATCCCTTATAGAAAAAGAAAGAGATGATGGTTCTTACCAAAGTTGAGATTCTCTGAAAAATGACATTAATGAGGAAATATTCTCAAAAAATGACATTAATGAGGTTTCCTCAAAAAAGACACTAATGAGATTTTCCTCAAAATAATGACATTAATGAGATTTTTGTCAAAAAATGACATTATGAGGAAATATTCTCAAAAATATGACATTAATGAGGTTTTCCTCAAAAAATGACATTATGAGGTAATATTGTCAATAAAAAGACATTATGAGGAAATATTGTCAAAAAAATGACATTATGAGGAAATATTGTCAAAAAAATGACATTAATGAGGTTTTCCTCGAAGGTGAGGACTTTGTCAAAAGCCCTTATTAGTCTTTACCTCTCAAACTCAACCTTGCTCTCAGTATCCAGCGATTCAACCAATTGCAGGGTAGCCAAGTACCTCAAAGTCATCTTCACGTCGCTGTGGCCGAGGTGTATTTGTAGTGACTTCGGATTACCGGTTCTCTTCAACCTAGCGATAGCACCACCATGCCTGAGCAGATGGCAGTAGATACGCCGGTCTATTCCTGTTTTATCAGCACACGCCTTAATAATCTGCCACGCCCTCACCCTGGTAATATTAAAGAATCTGTCCTCCGGCTTTAGGTTGTGCCTCTGGCCATAATCCCCCAGGTGGTATGATAGCTTCTCGGGTATCGTCACCAGCCGGGGCTTATTACCCTTGCCCTGGACCAGCAGAACATGTTTGTTATCCACTCTAGCCTTATCCCGGACTCTCAGTTTGATTGCCTCAGTTACCCGCAGTGCCGCCTGAAACATGGTAATAATTAGCAGTTCGTTGCGCTCACCATCGCGCATAGTCTTGGCAATATCGGCCAGTTTATATACCTCGGACTCGGTAATAAAGGACACTGGCCGGGTGTAGTCGCCACGCCTGAAAGCCTGCCTTATCCTCTTCGGCTGATAAACAACCACCGCTTTACCGTTAGGTTTTTCGTTAAGTTTTTCTATCATCCCCGTTTCTTGCGTCATAGCTAGCTACTTTCAATCCTAGTCGCAACCCTTTACAGAATGACTACCTTCTGTTTAGTTGCCAGAAACTTCCCGGACAATCAAACCGTGAGTGTTCAAAACTTTATAGATATAGCCCCGGCTGCAACCCAGTTTTTCGGCTGCTTGGCCAACCGTAGAACTATCCTCTAAGGCGTCACAAACGTTTTTGACACTGAGACTCAGCGGTTTACGCCCTAAACCATAAACCACTACCGATTTACCGCAGTGCGGGCACTGGACTATCATTAACCTTTTTCCTCAAATTTAACTTTCTCTCTAACATGTTGTACTCAATACCAGTTCTATATAGCCGCTTAAACCTGAGCTCAGCGCTAGGGAAACAGACGTGGCTCTTTCGTGCCAGATTCCCTCTCCTTTGTGGAATTATTGTCCGGGTCAATTTTTATTGAAGGTTCTGGCTCGTAACCTTCCTTCCAGGTGAGCATGATACCTCCCAGCATGTCCTTGACCTCCCGGAGGGGTCCTAATGGCCCGGTGAGTTTGTCCAGGTAGTTGCGAGCAGTTTGAGTGGCGCACCCGACCAATTCAGCCATTCCTTTCCAGGTATCTTTCTTCGGGTAAAAACCTTTCTCGGCCACCTTAGAGAGGCACCATTTCCTGGCATCAACTTCAAACAGGAAATTAGCTTGCATAGTGACAGGAGCATCGGGATTGGAGTAATCCACCACCTCCCTGACGATGCGAGTGGACGCGCACCCCTCTTTTCTCTCTCTACCAATCTTGGGACTATAAGCGGGACGTGGTTTGTTCCTCAGCAAGATGTTACATCTTTTACAGAGTAGCCTGAGATTGTCGGGGTCGTTATTCCAGGGTTCGCCGTCGATGTGGTCGATCTCTAATTTCAGGGGTAAAGAATCATTTATTTTGTACCCCTGCCCAAAGCTTCTCTCATTCTGTACCCCTGAGTTTTGTACACCTGGTTTCTCAAAACACCTGGCGCATTGCTCTCCATCCCGAACCACCAGGTAACGGTAAATCCAAATCTGGATGTTAGCGCTAAAGCGTCTTGGCATCGGCAGCTCCTTTCTGGGTAACCTGTGTGATGAGACGCCTGGTGAATTCAAGCGGCTTACCTCTCATCGGCACAAAGTCTTTTGGCGACGGGTGCTGAGAGCTTTCGTCTTTTCTAACTAAGATTCGTTCCAGCCAGTTCTTTTTCAAGAGCGGCTCGGGGAATTAGAATTCGCTTGCCGATTCGTATGACATACTTGAATTCTCTCTTCTTTATAGAAGAATAGAGAGAATTCTTTGCGACTCCCAAAAGTTCAGCCGCCTCTGGCACTGAAAGTGTAAGTTTATTTTTCACCTCTGCTGACATTTTCCGTTTCGCTTCCTCATAATCTCTTGCGTTTTGTTCTCTTATATGGTAGACTCTTAGTTAGAATATTGCAATAATGTTGAGTGTAATTGCATGAAATTGCTTTCATTAACTGCAAAGATAAAGATGAATAACATACGACAGCGGTTCGATATCCCGATTGACGGCTTCCGAGATGAAAAAGAAGCTCTAGTCTGGTACCGACAGCATTATGAGCAGGCTAAGAGAAAACCTCTTAGTGGAAGTCTAGGTTATCACTTTGATTTTACCAGACGTACTCTCGACCTTGATTATGAGTATGATTATTTAACGAGGCACTTCTCCATCGCTTCTGTGCTCCCTATAGACAAAGAGGTTCCTTTTGACCGCGAAGTCTGGTTGCTCGGAGGAATCATCGGACTCGATGCATACCTTATGCCAGCTCTAAGGCTAGTCGTGTTAGTAGGTAAAATACAAGAATCATTGCCATCCATCTCAGAATATATGTTCGTTCCACTCGGCAGTTTCCGGTTACTGGTACAAGCACCCGGAGCGTTATCAGATGAGCAAAGGAGACGATTACTAGACGAGCTTATAACTCCCGAAACCAACATAGTGATTGGATTTGGACGTATACGGAAGAACCAGAAGATAGGTCTTTATTTTGACGTATTCGGCGCATATGCGGATTGGATTGGCGAAACAAGGCAGAGAGAGGAAAGGGGAGAAAAAGTGAGCAGAAAGGGTTATCTCATTTCGATAGCTAAGAGACTTGTTAGGAATTATGGCTGGCAGTCTCAGCCAAGCTCTTATACCGTTAAACGGTATCTTGACCGCGCCTCGGATTTTTTCAATTTCCCGGATTTAGAAAAGCAGACTGAAATAAACAAGAGGAGTAAAACATGAGAGGACATATAACCAAGCGGTCTGAGGGTAGCTATTCTATCGTTCTTGATGTGGGGGCTGACCCCGCCACTGGACGGCGAAAACAGCAAAGAGTTACAGTTCGGGGGACTAAAAAGGACGCTGAAAAGCGTCTTGCAGAGCTATTTCACCAGCTTGATACTGGAACTTTTACAAAGCCAAGTAAAGATACCGTGTCTGATTTTCTAAGCCGATGGTTACAGGATTATGCCAAGCCTCACCTGACGCCTCGTGCCTATGAGCGCTATGAGTCCATTATCAGGGTACACCTTACACCATCACTTGGCAGTATTCCGCTCACTGAGTTACGCCCTGACCATATTCAAAAACATTACACGGCTATGCTGAATGACGGGCTAAGTGCCAGGACGGTACGATATCATCATGTGATTCTCCATGTAGCTCTGCAATCGGCTGTTAAGTGGGGATTAGTTCCCCGTAATGTAGCTGACGCTGTTGACCCACCACGCCCTTGTCATACTGAAATGCACACATGGAATGAGAATGAGATAGCACAGTTCCTTGATGGTATTAAAGATTCTCAATATTACACTCTGTTCTATACCGCTCTATTTACTGGAATGAGGCGCTCTGAATTACTTGGTCTTACATGGCAGGATATTGACCTGATTTACAGCGTGATATCGGTTAATCGTGGGCTTCACTACCTGAGTGATGGCAGCTATATATTCACTGAGCCGAAGTCTGACAAAAGTAAGCGCACTATTGCCTTACCGCCATCGGCAATCCTAGTGCTCAAGGCACATTACGATAATCAGAAACTAGAATGGGACATGGTAGGCAAGCCATTATCCGATACTGACCTAGTATTTAGTACCATCGAAGGCAAGCCATTACGCCCGAATACCATTACGAGAGCATGGGAGACACTTGCCGCCCGTTGCGGCGTTAAGGTTATACGGTTCCATGACGCCCGGCATACCCATGCCTCTATCATGTTAAAGCAGGGAATACACCCAAAGATTGTCCAAGAGCGTCTGGGACATTCCAGCATAGCAGTAACTCTAGACACTTACAGCCACGTAGCCCCGGGACTTCAGGAATCGGCGGCCAAACGGTTTGACGAAGTACTCAGTAGCGGGTATAATAAGCACACTGAATCAGCCCGTGACCAATCCGTGACCAATTTGGCGGATAGCACTTTAAGAGAATAATAGAAACAAGCCAATTTAGCTTCAATTTAAGGCCTGGGAGAGGTGTCCGAGTGGTTCATGGTGCCGCTCTCGAAAAGCGGTCTCGCCTTTTGGCGAGCGTGGGTTCGAATCCCACCCTCTCCGTTTACCCTGAGCGAACGAAGTGAGTCGAAGGGCTTACCCTTTACTGAGTCTGTCAAAGAGCAACAATGAATAAAGAATGGTTTTTTTATATTGTCAGATGCTGCGATGACTCTCTATATTCCGGTATTACGAATGATTTGAAAGAGCGCCTTATAGAACACAACAGAGGAGCCGGGGCAAAATATACTCTTGCTCGTAGACCTGTGACTCTAGTTTACAGCGAAAGATATAATAATGTTTCCGAAGCGGCGAAAAGAGAGGTTCAGATTAAGGGCTGGTCTAGAATTAAAAAGGAATGATTGATTAAGGGTTTTCCTCGACTTCGCTCGGAATAAACGAATCCCATCTACCCTGAGCAAACGAAGTAAGACGAAGGATTTACCCTGTCCTTAACTTGTTTAAAGATTTGGCCTTAAACTATCGAACGATCGGTAACACTATAATTAGTCCATCTAAATCTGTTAAAATAAAAGCGCGGAGAGGTGCTGGAGTGGACTATCAGGCACGCCTGGAGAGCGTGTGTAGCCGTAAGGTTACCGTGGGTTCGAATCCCACCCTCTCCGCCAGCCTGCGCTAAAGCTTCGGCTGGCAGGCCAGATTCTCTATTTCTTTTCCTTATACTGCTTGGCGCGTTTGCTCACTTCATCCGCCTTGGCAAACATGAAAACCATCGTAGCCAGCAACAGCAGGGAAATTCCTATGCCAATAGGGCTTCCCCATCCCAGAATATTCATTAAATTATCCACTCTTATCCCACCTTTCTCTCGTCTAAATTATTGCCCCGATTATATATACAGGTCTCCCGTCAAGTCAAGAAATTTCTTAACATTACCAAATCTACTTACCATAACTTTAAAAACAAATCAAAGCTACCCACGAACGATTCGTTTCCCTTTAAAAATGATTTCATTTTGTCATCTGCCTACCCCTGTGTTAGAATTAAAATTGCTTTGAATACAGATATCAAATACTGGGTGGGTTTCAATAACATCCCGGGCATCGGGCGGGTGAGGCTGGGGCAGCTCGAAAGCTACTTCGGCAGCCTGGAACTGGCCTGGAAAGCTACTCCCGGCGAGATGAAGCGTGCCGGACTTGACAGTGTTGCCCTGCGTGCCATTGCCCAGTGGCGGGATAGTATTTCTCTGGATGCCGAGATGGAAAAGCTGGAACGTCACGGCGTTCAGGTGCTTACCTGTAACGATGCAGGCTACCCGCGACGACTCAAGGAGATATATGACTATCCGCCGGTTCTTTATCTAAAGGGCTCACTACTGCCGGAGGATGAGTGGTGCCTGGCGGTGGTCGGCACGCGGCGGGCGACCGTCTACGGTAAACAGGTCACCGATGAGATAGTGGCCGATTTAGCCAGGAGTAAAATTACTATCGTCAGCGGACTGGCCAAAGGTATTGATACCATCGCCCATCGGAGCGCACTGGAAGCCGGCGGGAGGAGCCTGGCCGTATTTGCCAGCGGACTCGATATTGTTTACCCGGCGGAGAATGAAAGACTGGCGCGTGACATCATGGCGCACGGCGCCCTGCTCAGCGAGTATCCCCTGGGGGCCAAGCCGCGCGCCGAGAACTTCCCCCGCCGCAACCGGATTCTCAGCGGGCTGAGCCTGGGTGTCCTGGTCGCCGAGGCGGATGAGACCAGCGGGGCCATGATAACAGCCCGCATGGCCTTGGAGCAGGACCGGGAAGTTTTCGCTATCCCCGGCAGCATATTGTCACCGGCCAGCCGGGGCACCAACCACCTTATCCAGGAAGGGGCCAAGCTGGTGCGAGTGTATACTGATATCCTGGAAGAGCTGAATCTAACAACCGTAGCCCGGCAGATAGAAATGCGGGAAATATTACCTGAATCCGAGACCGAGTCCTTGCTCCTCCGTCATCTCAGTGCTGAGCCATCTCACATCGATGAGGTCTGCCGGAGGAGCGGCCTGCCGGCGGCAACGGTCAGCGGTACACTGGCCATGATGGAACTCAAGGGACTGGTAAAGCAGGTCGGTACCATGAATTATGTGCTGTCGCGTGAAATGCGGCAGGAATATAGAGTGAGAGTTGATTGATAAATATGAGTAAAAAACTTGTCATCGTCGAATCACCGGCCAAGGCCAAAACACTTGGTA
>Ga0187886_1000892_pt1 | contig 30879 bp, 41 predicted proteins | sample June2016WEW_20_1_FD_133001 | JGI IMG/M metagenome (GOLD analysis project Ga0187886, IMG submission 133001) | Peatland microbial communities from SPRUCE experiment site at the Marcell Experimental Forest, Minnesota, USA - June2016WEW_20_150 | ecosystem: Environmental > Terrestrial > Soil >...
CACAGCCGGCAGTCAGGTCCTTGATATTTCGCCATGGTCCTCTCCTTCGGGCCTCAGACCCGCCGTCTCCGGCGGACCCGGCATCCGTTGTGCGGGATGGGGGTCACGTCTTTGATGGACTTGATCTCCAGTCCGGCCGCCTGGAGGGCCCGGATGGACGATTCGCGGCCCGCGCCGGGCCCCGTCAGCCGGACGTCGACATAATGGACGCCGAACTCCCGGGCCTTGGTGGCCACGCCCTTGGCGGCGAGCTGGGCGGCGAAAGGCGTGCCCTTGCGGGCGCCTTTGAATCCCGACGTTCCGGCGCTGGCCCAGCAGAGCGTGCCGCCCTGATGGTCCGCGATGGTGATGATCGTATTGTTGAAGGTGGACTGGATGTGAGCCACTCCGTACCCGATTTCCTTCCGGACTTTCTTTTTCTTGGTCTTGGCTTTTGGCATGGGCGCGTCCCCTCCTTAGGCTTTCTTTTCCTTGAGTTTCTTGATCTTGGAGCCTCGGACGCCTTTCCGGGTCCGGGCGTTCGTCTTCGTCCGCTGGCCCCTCGTCGGGAGTTTTTTCTTGTGGCGGAGGCCCCGGTAGCAGCCGATGTCGATGAGCCGCTTGATGTTCATCGTGACTTCCTTGCGGAGGTCACCCTCGATCTTCTCCCGCTTCTCGATGATCCGGCGGATCTTATCGACCTCGTCCTCGGTCAGGGCCTTGACCTTCTTGTTCTTGTCGATCTTGGCTTCGGCCAGGATCTTGCCGGACTTGGAGCGGCCGATCCCGTAGATGTAGGTCAGCCCGATCTCGATCCTCTTGTCCGGCGGGAGCGTGATGCCTGCGATTCTTGCCATGTTGACCTCGTCTTATCCTTGTCTTTGCTTGTGCCGCGGGTTGGTGCAGATGACCCGTACGATGCCCTTGCGCCGGACGATCTTGCAGTTCCGGCAAATCTTTTTCACAGATGCTTTGACTTTCATCGTCCTGTCCTTTATTTATATCGGTAGGTGATGCGTCCCTTGGTCAGGTCGTAGGGGGAGAGCTCCACGAGGACCCGGTCGCCCGGGAGGATCCGGATGAAGTGCTTCCGCATCTTCCCCGAGATGTGGGCCAGGATGACGTGCTTGTTCGAGAGCTCCACCCGGAACATCGCGTTCGGGAGGGTCTCGAGGACCACGCCTTCGGCCTCGAACATGTCCTGCTTAGGCATGAGGACTCTCCTTGTCAAGGGGCGGCCGTCGCGTCCCGGCCTCGGCCTCCCTCGCGCTCAGGATCTCCGGCCCGTTTTCGGTCAAGGCCACGGTATGCTCGAAGTGCGCGGAAAGGCTGCGGTCACGGGTCACGGCCGTCCAGCCGTCCTCGAGGACATCGACCTCCCAGCCGCCCAGGGCGATCATGGGCTCGATGGCCAGTGTCATTCCCGGCTTGAGCTTGGGCCCGCGGCCCGGCGCGCCGAAATTCGGGATCTGGGGCTCCTCGTGGAGCGCCCGCCCGATGCCGTGGCCGACGAACTGGCGGATGACCGAGAACCCGTCGCCTTCGACGGACCGCTGGATGGCGGCCGAGACATCGGAGAGCCGCCGGCCCTCGCGGACCTCGTCGAGGCCCGCGAAAAACCCCTTCCTGGCGGATTCGATGAGCCTCAGAGCCTCGTCGGTCGTCCGCCCGACCGGCACCGTAACGGCCGAGTCGCTGTAAAAGCCCTCGTAGAGGACGCCGAAGTCCAGGCTGACGATGTCGCCCTCCTGGAGGAGGCGGCCCGAGGGGATGCCGTGGATGATCTCCTCGTTCACCGAAACGCAGACCGAAGCGGGATAGCCGCGGTAGCCCTTGAAGGCCGGGACGGCGCCCAGCTCGCGGGTCCGCTTTTCCGCGTAGAGGTCCAGATCGCGGGTCCGGATCCCCGGGCGAATCAGGGGCTCGAGCTCGTCCAGGATCCGGGCCACGATCCGGCTGCTCTGCCGCATGACGTCGAGTTCGGCGCTGGACTTGTAGATGATCATGGCCTGGCCTGAGAATCCTCTGTTCCGCGGAGCACGGCGTCCAGAACCAGCCGGATGGGCCGGAACGTCTCTTCGATCGTGCCGTTGCCGTCGATCCGGTGGAGGACACCCTTGGCCTCGTAATAAGCGATCAGGGGCTCCGTCTTCGCGTGGTATGTCTTCAGCCGTTCCGGGACCAGCTCGGGCCGGTCGTCCTGTCTCTGGACGAGGGACGTACCGCAGCCGTCGCAGACGCCCTCGCGGGCCGGTTTTTTCGTGATCACGTTGTAAATCGCTTCGCACCCGGGGCACAGCCGTCGGCTGCCGATCCGCCGGGCGACGACGTCCTCTCGGACATCGATCAGAAAGACGATCTCCCGGCGGCCGCCGTCCAGCGACTCGAGATCTTTGGCCTGGGAGAGGTTTCGCGGGTAGCCATCGAGGATATAGCCGATCCGGCAATCCAGTCCGGCGAGCCGTTCCCGGAGAAGGGCGAGGACGAGGGCGTCGTCGACCAGGCCGCCCTTGCCCATCTGGGAGGCCGCCTGGAGGCCGAGCGGGGTTTTCTTCTGGACGGCGTCCCTGAGCAGATCCCCCGTTGAGATCTTGGGGATGCCGTAGGCCGACCGCACAAGGTCGCCCACGGACCCCTTCCCGCTTCCGGGAGCGCCCAGGAGAATGACTCTCATCCTCTTCTCCCCCTGATCCGGCTGCGGCGCATGAATCCGTCGTAATGCCGCATGACGAGTTGGGCCTCGATCTGCTGCATGGTGTCCATGGCGACGCCGACGACGATCAGGATCGACGTGCCGCCGAACAGGAAGTCAATGCCCAGCCCCTGAGTGATGAATTTGGGAAGATTGGCCTCGAGCCACGTCCCGACCCAGGGCAGGGACTGGACCCTGAGGCCCGTGATCAGGAACTCGGGCAGGATGGCGACGACGGCCAGATAGACCGCCCCGACGAGCGTGATCCTCGACAGGACCTCGTCGATGTAGTCGGACGTGTTCTTGCCCGGCCGCATGCCGGGGATGAAGCCGCCGTATTTCCGCAGGTTGTCGGCTACGTCAACCGGGTTGAAAATGATCGAGATGTAGAAGTAGGTGAAGAAGATGATGGCCGCGACATAGCAGAGGTTATAGAGGGGCATGCCCATGTTGAACTGGTCGGCGATCTGCTTGATCGCCGGGACCTTGACCAGCTGGGCGATGGTCACCGGGATGGTGATGACCGAGGCGGCGAAGATGATCGGAATGACGCCGCCCGTGTTCACCCGCAGGGGCAGGTGCGTGCTCTGGCCGCCATAAACCTTGCGGCCGACAACCCTCTTGGCGTACGAGACGGGGATGCGGCGCTGGCCCCGCTCGACGAAGACGATGAAGGCAATGACCGCGATCATCAGGGCGCCCAGAAAGATGATCTTCAGGGGGTCCATGGCGTTGCTCTTCAGGCCGCCGAGCACGCTGTTGAGGCCGGACGGGAAGCGGACGACGATCCCCGCGAAGATGATGAGCGAGATCCCATTGCCGATTCCCCGGGCCGAGATCTGTTCGCCGAGCCACATAACGAAAACCGTGCCCGTGGTCAGCGTCAGGACGGTCAGCAGGCGGAATCCCCATCCGCCGTGAGGAACGATGGGGGCTCCTCCCGGGGCCTTGAGGGATTCAAGGAAAGCCGCGATGCCGAAGGCCTGGATGAAGCAGATGCCGATCGTCCCGTAGCGGGTGTACTGGGTGATCTTCTTCCGGCCGAGCTCGCCCTCTTTGGATAGCCGCTCGAGGTAGGGCCAGACGACCGTCAGCAACTGGAGGATGATGGACGCGCTGATGTAGGGCATGATGCCCAGGGCGAAGATGGTCATGCGCGACATGTAGCGCCCCGAGAACAGGTCGATGAATCCCAGGATGGAGCCTTTCTGGGACTGCCAGAACTCCGCTAGGGCCGAGGCGCTGATACCCGGGTTGGGAATCTGGCCGCCGGCCCGGTAGACCGCCAGAAGGAGGAGGGTGAAGATGACCCTCTTCCTCAATTCGGGGATGCTGAAGATGTTGCGGATGCTGTCTAACATGGACTTCACCCGATGGTGACGGCTTTGCCGCCCTTCTCTTCTATTTTTTTCAGGGCCGATTCCGAGAACTTATGGGCATGAATGGTCTTCGCGGAAGCGATCTCGCCCCGCCCCAAGACCTTCACGCGCTCGGTCTCTCTCTTGATCAGCCCGGAGGCGACGAGGTCCTTAAGCTCGATCTCCTTCTTCCCGATCCTGGCCAGGCTGTCCAGGTTGACGACGGTGTATTCGATCCGGAAGATGTTGGTGAAGCCGCGCTTGGGGACGCGCCGGACCAGGGGCATCTGCCCGCCTTCGAAGTCGCGCTTGCGGGAATAGCCGCTGCCGGAGAGCTGCCCCTTGCTGCCACGCCCGGAGGTCTTGCCCAGGCCGGAGCCCGGGCCGCGGCCCACCCTCTTTCGGTCTTTTCTCGATCCTTTGGCCGGTTTCAGGTTGCTGAGGTTCATGGCTTTTCGGTCGCCTCCACTTTCAAGACATGGGAGATTTTACGGACCATGCCGAGGATCTCGGGGGATTCCCTGCGGACGACGTGGGACTGGGGCTTCCTCAGGCCGAGTCCCCTGGCCACGTCCCGCTGGTTCCCGGGATAGCCGACCAGGCTCCGGACGAGCGTGATCTTCAGGTACCGTTCCGGGGCGGCCTTGTCGGCGCGCTTCCGGGTATGCGTGGGTTTCGCCGCTTGCTCCGTCATAGCCCACCTTTCGCCTTTCCGCGGCTCTTGGCCACGTCGTCGGGGTTCCTGACGTTTCGGAGGGCGTCGAGGGTGGCGTTGGCGACGCTGATCGGATTCGAGCTCCGGATGGACTTGGTCAGGATGTCGCGGATCCCGGCCAGCTGCATGATGACGCGGACGGCCCCGCCGGCGATGACGCCCGTCCCCTTGGAGGCGGGCCGCAGGACGACGATCCCCCCCCCGTCGACGCCCTTGACCATGTGCGGAATGGTCGTGTCGGCGAGGGGAACGCGGATCATGGCCTTCTTGGCCGCTTCGACACCCTTGCGGATCGCCTGGGGCACTTCGCGGGCCTTGCCCTTGCCGATCCCCACGCGGCCCCGCTCGTTGCCGACGGCCACCAGGGCCGAGAAGCTCAGGTTCTTGCCGCCCTTGACAACTTTGGTGACCCTGCGGATGGAGATGACCTGGTCTTTGAGTTCAAAGCCTTCCTCATCCACGGCAACTGCTCTTTCGAATCTTCGATCGTCCACGCTTGCGCCTCCTTAATCGGCTTTGATCTCTAGAATTGGATGCCCGCTTTGCGCATGGCTTCCGCCAGGGTCTTAATGCGTCCGTGATAGGGATAAACCCCCCGGTCGAACACCACCTTCTCGATCTTCTTGGCCTTGAGCCGGTCGGCCAGGATCTCGCCGAGGAGCCCGCTGGCCTTCTTGTTCTTGCCGTTCTTGGATTTCTCCTTGAACTCCTTCTCCAGCGTCGAGGCCGTCAGCAGGACGGCGCCTTCGGCGTCGTTGATGACTTGGGTATAGAGATATGTGTTGCTTTTGAACACGTGAACCCGGGGCCGCTCGGGCGTCCCCTTGACCTTCTCACGGATCCGCTTCCGGAGCCGGTCGTCCCGCACCCTTTTGGCGACGAACTTGTTTTTAAACACTGGCCACCCCCGCCTTGCGTTCTTTCTTGATCAGTCTCTCGCCGAGGTAGCGGACGCCCTTCTGCTTGTAGGGGTCCGGGATGCGGAATTTCTTGATGTCTTCCGCCACCTGGCCCACCCGCTGCCGGTCGATCCCGCGCACGGTGAGCAGGGTCGGCTTCTCCGCGACGACCTCGACTCCGGCCGGGATCTCGTAAACGACGGGCCGGGAATACCCCAGGCTGATCTCGAGCCGGTTCTTGTCCACCTTGGCCTTGTAGCCCACGCCCACGATCTCCAGTTTCTTGGAGAACCCCACGGTGACGCCGAGCACGGCGTTCTGGGCCAGGGCCCGGCAGAGGCCGTGAAGGCTCCGGACGGTCTTGGTTTCGTCGGCCCGGGTCAGGTTCAGCCGGTCCCCTTCCAGGACGGCCCGGACGCCGGCATACAGCGGGGACGAGAGCTTGCCCTTCTTCCCCTCGAAATCGATCCTGTCCGGCTCGATCGTCACCTTGACGCCCGCCGGTATGGCGATGGGTTTTTTCCCGACTCTTGACATCTTGACCTCTCTTCGCTCACCAGACGCTGCAGAGGACTTCGCCTCCCGTGCCCAGCTCCTCGCACCTCCGGCCGGACAGGACGCCCTGCGACGTCGACACGATGACCAGCCCGAGCCCGTCGAGGGCCTTCGGGACCGAGTCCGCCGTACAGTAGATCCGGCAGCCGGGCTTGCTGACCCGCCGCAGGCCGCTGACGACGCTCTTCCCGTCCTCTCCGTATTTCAGGGTCACGTTCAGAATCCCCTGCTTGTTGTCGTCGATGACCTTGAAATTCCTGATGTACCCTTCTTCCTTGAGGATCTTGACGACCTCGACCTTGAGGCGGGAGGAAGGGATGTTGATTTCCTTCTTCTTGGACTTGACCCCGTTACGGATCCGGGTGAGCAAATCGGCGATGGTATCCATGGACCTGTCCTTTCCTCGATTTCACCACGAAGACTTCGTGACCCCCGGGATCTCCCCTTTAAGGGCCAGCTCGCGGAAACATAGCCGGCAGAGGTCGAATTTCCGGTAATACCCCCGGGACCGGCCGCACAGACGGCAGCGTCGCCGGACCCGGATCTCGTACTTCGGTTTTTTCGCGTATTTGGCCATCCGCGCTGTTGTCGACACATTCACCTCGCTTGTCAGGACTCACGAAAAGGCATGCCGAGCTTCTTGAGCAGGGCATGAGCCTCTTTATCCGTCCGGGCCGTGGTCACGATCGTGATGTTCATCCCCCGCGGCCTTTCGACTTTCGTATAATCGATTTCGGGAAACACCAGCTGGTCCCGCAAGCCCAGGGTGTAGTTGCCCCGGCCGTCAAAGGCGTTTCCGGAGACGCCCCGGAAGTCCCGGACGCGGGGCAAGACGATGTTGACGAGCCGGTCGAAAAACTCGTACATCCTCCGGCTCCGGAGCGTCGCGTAGCAGGCGATCGGCTGGCCCTTCCTCAGCTTGAAGGCCGAAATCGATTTCTTGGCCCGGCCGACGGCCGGGAACTGCCCCGTGATGAGGCCGAGTTCGGTCCTGGCCGTGTCCAGCAGCTTGATGTTCTGGATCGCGTCGCCGACGCCCATGTTGACGATGATCTTCTCCAGCCGGGGCACGGCCATCGTGTTCTTGATCCCGAGCTCCTTCTGGAGCTCGGGGAGAAGTTCTTTCTGGTACCTCTCGTGTAAGCGGCTCATGGTGCCATCCTCACTTCATCTTCTCGATCAGGGACTCGCACTTGGCGCAGACCCGGGTTTTGGTGCCGTCCTCGGCCCGGCGGTTCCGGGCCCGGACGCCCTGTCCGCATTCCGGACAGAACAGCATGACGTTGGACACGTGGATCGGGGTCTCCTTCTCCATGACGCCGCCCTGGACGTTCTTGCTGCGGTCGGCCTTGACGAAGTGCTTGCTGAAATTGACCCTCTCGACGATGACCCGGTCGGTCTCGGGGAAGAGCTTGAGGACCTTGCCGGTCTTTCCCTTGTCCTTCCCCTTGGTGACGACGACCATGTCGTTCTTCTTGAGCTGGATCTTGCCCATCACAGGACCTCCGGCGCCAGGGATATGATCTTCATGAACTTCCGCTCCCTGAGCTCCCGGCCCACAGGCCCGAACACCCGGGTCCCGACGGGCTCCCCCGCCTTGTCGATGATCACGGCGGCGTTGTCTTCGAACCGGATGTAAGACCCGTCCTTGCGGCGGAGCTCCTTGCGGGTGCGGACAACCACGGCCCGCACGACCTTTCCCTTGGCGATCTTGCTTTCCGGGTCCGCCTCCTTGACCGTGGCCGAGATGACGTCCCCGATGCGGGCGATGCGTCCGACGCTGCCGCCCAGGGGCGTGATCGCCATGATCCTCCGGGCGCCGGAGTTGTCGGCCACCTTGAGATACGTTCGCATCTGGATCATGGGCGTTCTCCGGGCTCCTGGTCCGTTCCCGTCGCCGACAGGCCCACGATCTCCAGGACCCGCCAGCGCTTCATCTTGCTGATGGGCCGCGTCTCAATGATCCGGACCGAGTCGCCGATCTTGCACTTCTCGGTCTCGTCGTGGACCAGGAACGTCTTTTTCTTGCGGACGATCTTCTTGTACAGGGGGTGCCGGATCTGGCGTTCGACCTCGACCGTGACCGTCTTTTTCATCTTCTTGCCGACGACGGTCCCGACCTTCGTCGTCTTCCGTTTCTGTCCGTTCGTGTCCATGCTCTACTCCGTCTCTTCCGATAGGGCCTTCAACACCGTTTTGATCCGGGCGATATCCCGCTTGATGTTCTTGACCTTCATCGGGCTATCCAGCTGGCCCAGGGATTTCTGGAAGCGCAGCTTGAAAAGCTGGTCCTGGAGCTCTGTGTCCTTGCTCCGCAGTTCGTCCGCCGAAAGTTCTCTGAGTTCTCGGATCTTCATCGCAATTCTCTCGCTTCCCGGGAGATGAACCTCGTCTTGATGGGCAGCTTGTGGGCGGCCAGCCGCATGGCTTCGCGGGCCATATCCTCCTCAATGCCTTCGACCTCGAAGAGGACCTTGCCGGGACGGATGACGTCGACCCAGAATTCCGGGTCGCCCTTCCCTTTTCCCATCCGGACTTCGGTCGGCTTCTTGGTGACCGATTTCCAGGGGAAGGTCCGGATCCACAGCTTGCCCCGCCGCTTCATGTGCCGCGTGATCGTGATGCGGCCGGCCTCGATCTGACGGGAGGTCAGCCAGCAGGGCTCGAGGGCCTGGAGCCCGAACTCGCCGTAAGAGAGCGTGCTCCCCCGCTCGGCCTTGCCCCGCATCCGGCCGCGCTGCTGCTTGCGGAACTTGACTTTCTTGGGCATCAACATGGCTAAATCTCCTCAACCTCCGCCGTCTGAGAGGACATCTTCGGCTTCTCGACATCGCTCCGGTAGATCCAGACCTTGATGCCGATCTGGCCATAGGTCGTGAAGGCTTCGGTGAAGGCGTAATCGATGTCCGCCCGCAGGGTTTGCAAGGGCAGCTGCCCCTTGAGGTACCACTCCGTACGGGCGATCTCGACCCCGCCTAGGCGGCCCGAGCACATGACCTTGATGCCCTTGGCGCCCATCTTGAGGGCCATGTCCACGGCTTTGCGCATGGCCCGGCGGTAGGCGATACGCTTTTCGAGCTGGACGGCGATGCCCTCGCCGACGAGGAGGGCGTTGAGTTCGGCGTGGTCGACCTCCCGGATGTCGACGTAGACATCCTTATGGGCGATCGACTCGAGGTACACCTTCAGGCTCTCGATCTCCTTGCCGCCGCGGCCGATGATGATCCCGGGCCGGGCCGTGTGGATGATGATCCGCAGCTTCGGTCCCACCCTCTCGACGTCCACCGCGGCGATCCCGGCGTGGTAGTATTTCTCCTTGATCGCCTTCCGCATCCGCAGGTCCTCATGGATGAGGCGGGCGTACTCGGGTCCTTTGGCGAACCAACGGGACATCCAAGGCTTGTTGAAGCCGAGCCGGAAACCATAGGGGTGTGTTTTTTGTCCCACCGCTTATCTCCCTTTTTCGTCTAAATAGATCTGGACATGGCTCGTCCGCTTCACGACGCGGAAGGCCCGTCCCATGGGGGCCGGCCGGATCCTCTTGGCCATCGGGCCGCCGCCGATCTGGATTCTCGAGATATAGAGCTTGTCGACGTCGACGTTGGGGGTCTTCTGCTGGGCGTTGGCGATGGCCGAGCGGAGGACTTTTTCGATGATGGCGCTGATCTTTTTCTTCTCGCTGAAGCGGAGGATCGTCAGGGCCTCTCCGACGTAGCGGTCCCGGATGAGGTCGGCCACGAGCCGGCTCTTCTGCGGGCTCATGCGCACGAACCGGGCCGCGGCATGCGAAACGTGAGTGGGCTCGCTCATCTTACTTCCCCGCCTTGAGCTGCTTGGCGGTCTTGGAGGTGTGCCCCCGGAAGGTCCGCGTCGGGGAGAACTCGCCGAGCTTGTGGCCGACCATGTTTTCCGTGACGAAGACCGGGATGAACTTCCGGCCGTTGTGGACGCCGATCGTCAGCCCGACCATCTCGGGGATGATCGTCGAGCGCCGGGACCAGGTCTTGATGACCTGCCGCTTGCCGCTTTGGGCATCGGCGACGCGGATTTTTTCGAGAAGATGGGTGTCCACGAAGGGACCTTTACTCAATGATCTGCCCATGATTACTTGCTCCTCCGCCTGATGATAAAGGCCTGGGTCCTCTTATTCCGCCGCGTCTTGTACCCCTTGGTCGGGATGCCCTCGGGACTCACGGGGTGGCGTCCGCCCTTGGACTTGCCCTCACCCCCTCCGTGCGGATGGTCGATCGGGTTCATGGCCGTGCCGCGGACGTGGGGGCGCCAGCCTTTCCACCGGTTCCGGCCCGCCTTGCCGATGCTGATGTTCTGATGGTCGACGTTCCCGATCTGGCCGATGACCGCCCGGCAGTCCAGGTGGATCTTCCGGATTTCGGAGGACGGCAGCCGGACCTGGGCGTAATCCCCCTCCTTGGCCAGGATCTGGGCCCCGGTGCCCGCCGACTTGGCGACCTGGCCGCCCTTGTCCTTGCGGAGCTCGATGTTGTGGATGACCGTGCCCAGCGGGATGAACCGGAGCGGCATGGCGTTGCCCGGCAGGATGTCGACCTGGGTGTCGGAGGAAACGATCTCCTGCCCGACCTTCAGGCCCTGCGGAGACAGGATATACCGGCGCTCGCCGTCCCTGTACTTGACGAGGGAGATGAACGACGACCGGTTGGGGTCGTACTCGACCGTCTCGATGACCCCGGCGATGCCGATCTTGTCCCTCTTGGAATCGACGATCCTGTAGAGCTGCTTGTGCCCGCCCCCCCTGTTCCGGATGGACAGGTGCCCGCGGCTGTCCCGGCCGCCGGACTTGGGCAGGGAAACGAGGAGCGGCTTATAGGGGCGGTCCCCGGTCAGGTCCTCATACTCGTTGGTCGTCCGGTGGCGGAGCCCCGGCGTGATTGGTCTGTACGTTTTGATGCCCATGTTAGACCGCCTCGAAGTATTCGATCATCTTTTCGCCTTCCCGGAGCTTGACATAGGCCTTCTTCCAGTCCTTCGTCTTGCCGACGTTGCGGCCCATTCTCCGGATCTTGCCCGTCTTTCTCTGGGTCCGGACGCTGGCTACCTTGGTTTTGAAGAGGTGCTCGATGGCCTTCTTGATCTCGATCTTGTTCGCGTCCCGGGCGACCTCGAAACAAATGACCCGGTTCGAGTCCTTGAGCTCGGTGCTCTTTTCGGTGATCACCGGCCGGATGATAATTTTATGGGGATCTTTGATCACTTCAATCTCTCCATGGCGGACTCGAGGGCCCGCTGGCTGAAGACCAGCCATTTGTAGTTCAGCACATCATAGACGTTGAGGGTCCGGACGTCGACGGCCTTGATCTTAGGAAGGTTCCGGACGGACAGGAACAGGTTCGTGTTTTCATGGCTGTCCACGAGCAGGGCCGAATTGATGTGGAAGGCCTTGAGCAGGGCCGCGGCCTCTTTGGTTTTCGGCTCCTTGATCTCGATCTCTCGGAGGACCAGGATGAGGCTGTCCGTGAGCTTACGGGAGAGGACGGAGCGCAGGGCGTTCCGCCGCGCCTTTTTCGGGAGCTCGTAGGAATAGTCCCGGGGCTGGGGCCCGAAGGTCGTCCCGCCCTTTCTCCAGAGGGGCGAACGGGTGCTGCCCGCGCGGGCCCGGCCCGTTCCCTTCTGCCGCCAGGGCTTCCGGCCGCCGCCGCTGACCTCCGCCCGGGTTTTCGTGGCGGCGGTTCCCTGGCGCTGGTTGGCCCGGTAGTTGACGACGGCCTCGTAGACCAGGTGGCCTTTATCGGGATAAGCGAAGACGCTGTCCGCGAGCTCCATCTCGTTCGCCGGATTTCCGGCTTGATCGAAGACTTGCAGTTTGCCCATGGTGCCCTCTTCCCCGCCTACTTGGCGCTCCGGGAGCCGAATGCCCCTTTTCGGATCAGGAGGTAGCCTCCCCGGGCCCCGGGCACCGCGCCCCGGACCACGAGAAGGTTGTTGTCCTTGTCCATTTCGACGACCTTGAGGTTCCGGACGGTCACCCGCTCATCGCCCATATGCCCCCCCATCCGCATGCCCTTGACGACGCGGGACGGGTAGGACGAGGCGCCGATCGAGCCCGGCGCCCGGTGGAACATCGAACCGTGGGCCGCGCCGCCGCCGGCGAAATGGTGCCTCTTGACGACCCCGGCGAAGCCCTTGCCCTTGCTCGTCCCGACGACGTGGATCGTCTCTCCGACTTCGAAGATGTCGACCAGGATCTGGTCCCCTTCCTTGAGCTCGGCCGGGTCGGTGATGCCGACCTCTTGGAGCTTGCGGACAACGGGAACCCCGGACTTCTTGAAATGGCCGATCTGGGCCTTGGCCGGCTTTTTCCTCCCCTTGTCCTCGACGAACCCGAGCTGGACGGCCGTGTAGCCGTCCTTTTCCTGGGTTTTCTTCTGGACGACCGTGCAGGGCCCCGCCTTGATGATCGTGACGGGAACGACGTTGCCGTCGTCGTCGAAACGCTGGCTCATGCCGATTTTCTTGCCGATCAACCCTTCCACCATGGCTATTCTCCCGCCCCGAAGGCCTGGATCTCGACGTCGATCCCCGCCGGCAGCTCCAGCTTCTGCAACTCCTCGATCGTCTCGTTGTTGTACTCGCTGATATCGATGAGCCTCTTGTGGATCCTCATCTCGAAATGCTCCCGGGACTTCTTGTCGACATGGGGAGAACGGAGGACGCAGAACTTGTGGATGCGCGTGGGCAGGGGGATGGGGCCCGCGACACTGGCGCCCGTTCTTTTCGCTTTCACGACGATATCTTTCACCGATTGGTCCAGCAAGCAGTGGTCAAAGGACTGCAGTCTGATTCTGATTTTTTCCATCGTTCGTTCCTCTGTTCTCGGATTTATTCCGCAGGGCCGGTCGGGCGCGACCGCCCCCCGGCCGACAGCCTACTCGATAATCTCGGCGACCGTGCCGGCGCCCACCGTGCGGCCGCCCTCGCGGATAGCGAAGCGAAGGGCCTTCTCCATAGCGACGTCGGTGATCAGATCGACCTCGAGCGTGATGTTGTCGCCGGGCATGACCATTTCGACGTTGGCCGGGAGAACGACCGAGCCCGTCACGTCCGTCGTCCGGAAGTAGAACTGGGGCCGGTAGCCCTTGAAGAACGGCGTGTGCCGCCCGCCCTCTTCCTTGGTCAGCGCGTAGATTGCGGCCGTGAACTTCCGGTGTGGGGTGATGGACCCGGGCTTGGCCAGGACCTGGCCACGCTCGACCTCGTCCTTGCCGACACCACGGAGCAGGCAGCCGATGTTATCGCCGGCCTGGGCCTGGTCGAGGAGCTTGCGGAACATCTCGACGCCCGTGACGACGGTCTTGCGGGTCTCGCGGAGGCCCACGATCTCGACCTCGTCGCCGACCTTGACAACCCCGCGGTCCACGCGGCCCGTGACGACGGTGCCGCGGCCCGTGATCGAGAACACGTCCTCGATGGCCATCTGGAACGGCTTGTCGACCTCGCGAAGGGGCTCGGGGATGAACTCGTCCATCGCCTTGATGAGGTCCCAGATCGGCTTGGCGGCCTCGCCGGAGGGGTCCGCCAGGGCCTTGGTCGCGCTGCCGCGGATGACCGGAGTCTTATCGCCGGGGAACTGGTACTTGGAAAGGAGCTCGCGGACTTCGAGTTCGACGAGGTCGAGGATTTCTGGGTCGTCGACGAGGTCGCACTTGTTCATGAAGACGACGATGGCCGGCACGTTGACCTGCCGCGCCAGGATGATGTGCTCCCGCGTCTGGGGCATCGGGCCGTCGGCCGCAGAGACGACCAGGACCGAGCCGTCCATCTGGGCCGCGCCGGAAATCATGTTCTTGATGTAGTCGGCGTGGCCGGGGCAGTCGATGTGGGCGTAATGCCGCTTCTCGCTTTCGTATTCCACGTGGCTCAAGGCGACCGTCAGGATCTTCGTCGCGTCGCGGCGGAACATCTTGGCGTCGGCCTTGGCAACGTCGTCGTAGCTCTTGGCCTGGGCCAATCCCTTGGTCGCCAGGACCTTGGTAATGGCGGCCGTCAGCGTCGTTTTGCCATGGTCGATGTGCCCGATTGTCCCGATGTTAACGTGGGGCTTCGTCCTCGCAAACTTTTCTTTCGCCATCGCTCACCTCCTGTTGGCGTTTTCTCTGATTAATAACACGGCAGACTCTTTATGCCTGATCCCGGGAGGGAACGCGTCCCTCGATCCGGGCCACGATGTCGTCCTGCACCTGGGGGGGCGTCTTGTCGTACTGGAAGAACTCCAAATTGAACACCCCCCGGCCCTGCGTCAGCGTCCGCAGCGCCGTCGCGTAGCCGAACATGTTCGCGAGAGGAACCAGGATTTTGATGACCCGGGAACCGCTCCGCATCTCCATCCCCTCGACCCTCCCGCGCCTGGAGTTGATGTCGCCGACGATGTCGCCGAGGTACTCGTCCGGGCTGACGATCTCGAGCTTCATGATGGGCTCGAGGAGGACCGGGCTGGCCTTCTTGGCGGCCTCCCGGAAGGCCAGAGAGGCGGCGATTTTGTAGGCCAGCGGAGTGGATTCCGTCTCCCGATAGGACCCGCCGGTCAGGGTCACCTTGATATCGGTCACGAGAAAACCGGCGACGATGCCCCCCTCCATGGCCTCCCGGACGCCGTTCTCGATATCACCGATGAACTCTCTCGGAATGGCCGCCCCCCGCGTCTTGTCCGCGAATTCGAATCCCCGGCCGCGCTTCAGCGGTTCGATTTGGAGGACGCAGCGCCCGTAGATCTCCTTGCCCCCGATCTGGCGGAGGTATTTCCCCTCGCCCTCGGCCGCCGCCTGGATGGTTTCCTTGTAGGCGACCTGGGGCTTGCCCAAGTTGGCCTGGACGCCGTATTCCCGTTCCAGCCGGTCCATCAGGATCTCCAGATGGAGCTCGCCCATGCCCTTGATCAGGGTTTGGCCGGTCATGGGATCCTGGACGACCTTCACGGTCGGATCTTCCAGCTGGAACTTGCCGAGGGCGTGGGTCAGCTTGACGTGCGCGGCCTTGGTCCTGGGCTCGATCGTCGCCGAGATGACCGGCTCGGGGAACCGGATGGATTCAAGGACGATGGGATGGCTCTTGAGGCAGAGGGTGTCCCCCGTCGAAATGTTCTTCATGGAGCCCATCGCGGCAATATCGCCCGCATAGACTTCCTTGATTTCTTTTCTTTTGTTGGCGTGCATCTCGAGGAGCCGGGAGAGTTTCTCCTCCTCGCTCTTGGTCGAGTTATACAGGGACTGGCCGACCTTGGCCTTGCCGGAATACACCCGGAAGTAGGCCAGGTTCCCCAGGAAGGGGTCGTTCATGATCTTGAAGACGAGGCCGGAGAAGGGCGCCTCGTCGGACGCCGGCCGGGTTTCCAGGGCTTCGGTCTTCGGATGATGGCCCGTGACCGGAAGGATATCCACCGGCGAGGGGAGGTAATCGACGATGGCATCGAGGAGCGGATGAACGCCCTTGTTCCGGAAGGAGGCCCCGAAAAGGACCGGGACGAATTGCAGAGCGATCGTGCCCTTGCGGACGGCCGCTTTCATCTCGGCCGGAGTGACCTCGACGCCGTCGACGTACTTCTGCATCAGAGCATCATCCGTCTCGCTCAACATTTCGATCATGTGCTGTCTCTGTTTCTTGACATCCTCTCGGTATTCTTCCGAGACGTCCCGGACAACAAAATCCGTCCCCAAGATCTCCTGCCCCCAGTCGATCTCCTTCTCTTCGATGAGGTCGATCACGCCGCGGAATCCGTCTTCCCGTCCCAGGGGAATCTGGACCGGCAGGGGCTTGGCCGCCACCCGGCTCTTCAACTGCTGAAGGGCCCGTTCCGGGTCGGCCCCGATCCTGTCCATCTTATTGATGAACACGATGCGGGGGACCCGGTACTTGTCGGCCTGGCGCCACACTGTCTCGGACTGAGGCTCGACACCTCCAACTCCACACAGTATGGCTATCGCGCCGTCGAGCACCCGCAGGGAGCGCTCAACCTCCGCGGTGAAATCCACGTGACCGGGAGTATCAATGATATTGATACGGTGGTCATTCCAGGTGCACGTGGTCGCGGCCGAGGTGATGGTGATCCCTCGCTCCTGCTCCTGGACCATCCAATCCATCACGGCCGTGCCCTCGTCCACCTCTCCCATCTTGTAGGTCATACCCGTGTAAAACAGGATCCGTTCCGTCGTCGTGGTCTTCCCGGCGTCGATATGGGCCATGATACCGATATTTCTCACTCGCTCGATCGGGTATGACCGCATACAGCCTTTTCTCCATATCGAACCGAATCACTCGAAGAACTCTCAAAAGCCGGTTACCATTTATAATGAGCGAAGGCCCTGTTGGACTCCGCCATCTTGTGCGTGTCTTCCCTCTTCTTGACCGCTCCGCCCCTGTTGTTGATGGCGTCGATGATCTCGGCCGAAAGCTTCTCCTGCATGCTCTTTCCGCTTCTCTGCTGAGCGTAATGGAGCAGCCAGCGCACGCCGAGGGAGAAGGACCGGTTCGCCGTGATCTCTATCGGCACCTGGTAGTTCGCCCCGCCGACGCGCCGGGATTTCGTTTCGAGAAGCGGGCGGACGTTCTCGAGGGCCTTCTCCAGGATCTTCAGGGGGTCTTCCTTTGTCTTCTGCTTGACGATGTCCATCGAGCCGTAGACCACGCGCTCGGCCGTGTTCTTCTTCCCCTTCCGGAGGAGGAGGTTGATGAACCGGGCCACGACCGTGCTGTTATAGAAGGGGTCGGGCGGGGTCTTCCTCTTTTTTACGATTCCGCGTCTCGGCATGGCATCCCTCCCTTAGGCGGCCCTTTTTTCCTTCTTGGGCCTCTTGGCTCCATACCGGGAACGCGCCTTGAAGCGGCTCTGAACGCCTTCGCAGTCCAGGGTGCCGCGGATGATGTGGTAGCGGACGCCGGGCAGGTCCTTGACGCGGCCGCCCCGGATCAGCACGATCGAGTGCTCCTGGAGGTTGTGTCCGACGCCGGGGATGTAGCCCGTGACTTCGATATTATTGGTCAGCCGCACCCGGGCCACTTTCCGCATGGCCGAGTTGGGTTTTTTGGGAGTGGTCGTGAAGACGCGCGTGCAAACCCCTCGTTTCTGAGGGCAGGCCTCCAGGGCCGGGGATTTGCCCTTGTACTTCTTCAACGTCCTGCCATTCCTGACAAGTTGGTTGACGGTCGGCAATTAAAAATACTCCTCTGTGCAAATTCCGATATTGAGCTTTATTCATCCCCTGGAAGATAGTCCGGAGGCGAATGGGCGAATCATAGCAAAAATTGGCATATCTGTCAAGGAATTTTGACGAGGTTTCAGGGGGAATCCGGCCTCAGGTCTCCGGCACGGCCTCCTCTCCCTTTTCCGGAAGGAGGGGCCGCATCTCGTCCTTCAGTTCCACGTTCCGGTAGAACTTGTACCCCGTCCCGGCCGGGATCAGCCGGCCCATGATGATGTTCTCCTTCAATCTCCTCAGATAATCCACCTTTCCGTAGAGGCTCGCCTCCGTCAGGACGCGGGTCGTCTCCTGGAACGAGGCCGCGGCAATGAAGCTGTCCGTGCTCAAAGCGCTCTTCGTGATCCCCAGGAGAAGGGGCCGGGCCTTGGCCGGCTTCCCGCCCTTCTTCATGATCTTCTCGTTCTCTTCCTGGAAGATGAACTTGTCCACCTGTTCGTCCACCAGGAACTCCGTATCTCCGACCTCCTCGACCTTGACCCAGCGCAGCATCATGCGGATGATCGTCTCGATGTGCTTGTCGTTGATGCCGACGCCCTGGAGCCGGTAAACGGCCTGGATCTCCTTGAGGAGGTATTCGGCCAGCTCCTTCTCCCCGAGGACGCGCAGAATGTCGTGGGGATTGACGGGGCCGTCCATCAGGGCATCCCCCGCCCGAATCCTTTCTCCGTCGGACACGCTCAGGTGGGCGCCCTTGGGGATCAGATACTCTTTTTCGCCGCCCCTCTCGTTCCGGGCCGAGATCTTCCGGTAGCCCCGGAGCAGTCCTCCGATCTGGACCACCCCGTCGATTTCGGAGATGACGGCGGGATTCTTCGGCCGGCGGGCTTCGAAGAGTTCCTCGGCGCGCGGCAGGCCCCCTGTGATGTCCTTGGTCCGGGCCGCTTCGCGCGGGATCTTGGCCAGGACATCGCCGGCGAAGACCCGGTCGGCGTCCTTGATCTGGAGGTTCGCGCCCGAGGGCAGGAAGTATTTCCGGAGGACGACGCGCTCATAATTCGCTTCTTTGCCGCCCTTCTTTTTAGCCTTTTCGTTTTCTGCGTCAACCGAAGACCTTTCGACCACATCGTGTTTCTTATATCGCGTCTCTCCCGGGTCGTGAATCTTAACCATTGTCGGGTCGAGGACCTCGATCTGAGGCTGAAGCTTCTCGTTCTTGGGCTCGATGATCACCTGCGTGATCAGCCCCGTGAACTCGTCCTGGACCTCTTCCATGCTTTCGCCGCGATCGACCTCGTGGAACCGAGCGTCGCCCGTTTCCTCGGTGAGGATGAACGTGTTGAAGGGGTCCCACTCGGCGAACCCCTGGCGGGCCTTGATCTCCTCGCCGTCCCGGACGAGGACCCTGGCCCCGTACGGGACCTGGTAGTGCTCGACCTCGCGCCTCCGGTGGTCGAGGATGGCGATGTTGGCGTTGCGGTTGACGACGATGAGCATCCCGTCCTTGTTTTCGACGGCCTTGAGGTTGGTAAAGCGGATCAAGCCATCGTTCTTGGCCTCGAGCTTGGACTTCTCCGCCCCGCCCATGGCGATGCCGCCGACGTGGAAGGTCCTCATCGTGAGCTGGGTGCCCGGCTCGCCGATCGACTGGGCGGCCACGATCCCGACGGCTTCTCCGAGCTCGACCATGCGGCCGCTGGCCATGCTCCGCCCGTAGCAGAGCTGGCAGACGCCGCGCTTGGATTCGCAGGTCAGGAGCGAGCGCACCTTGACGCGCTCGATGCCCAGGTTCTGGAACTCGTGGGCGACCGCCTCGGTGATCTCCTCGTTCATGCCGACGACGCTGTCGCCGGTATCCGGATTCACGACCCGCTCGAGAGCCACCCGGCCCACGATGCGGTCGATGAACGGCTCGATGATCTCGCCGTTCTCGACGATGGCCGAAACGTTGAGACCCTTGAGCGTGCCGCAGTCGTGCTCGTCGATGATGACTTCCTGGCAGACGTCGACGAGCTTGCGGGTCAGGTAGCCGGAATTGGCCGTTTTGAGGGCCGTGTCGGCCAGGCCCTTGCGCGCGCCATGCGTCGAAATGAAGTACTGCAGCACGTTCAGGCCTTCCCGGAGGTTCGCGGTGATGGGCGTCTCCAGGATTTCTCCCGAGGGCTTGGACATGAGGCCGCGCATCCCGGCCAGCTGGCGGATCTGCTGCTTGTTGCCGCGCGAGCCGGAATCGGCCATGACGTAAAGCGGATTGAGCTCCTTGCCTTCGAAGCTGATCTTGCGCATTTCCTCGATCATCGCGTTCGAGACCTTGTCCGTCACCGTTCCCCAGATCTCGATGACGCGGTTGAAGCGCTCGCCCGAGGAGATTGTGCCGTCGCGGTAGAGCTTTTCGATGTCCTGGACCTCTTTCTGGGCCCGGTCCACCAGGTGGGCCTTCTCCTTGGGGATGACGAAATCGTCGATGCCCAGCGAGAAGCCGGCCTGGGTCGCGTAGGTAAAGCCGAGCCCTTTCATGGCATCGAGGATCTCTACGGTCGGCCCCAGGCCGACCTTCAGGTAGGTATAGAAGACGAGGTTTTCGAGGCCCTTCTTCCTGAGCATGCCGTTGACGTACGGAAAGCCCTTGGGCAGGATGCCGTTGAAGATGATCCGGCCGGGGGTCGTCTCGATGAGCTCGCTCTTCATGTCCTGGATGGGGCAGGTCATGACGGCCTGGTCATCATAGTAGGTGGCCAGGTTCATAAAGGGCCCGGTGAACCGGAGCTTGATCGAGCTCTGGAGGGAGATCTCCTTGTTTTCCATGGCCAGAAGGGCTTCCTCGGGCCGCCCGAAGATCCGCCCCTCCCCTTTCCGGCCCTTCTTCTCGAGGGTCAGGTAGTAGCATCCGAGAACCATGTCCTGGCTCGGGACGGTCAGAGGGCGGCCATGGGCCGGGGACAGGATATTGTTCGTCGAAAGCATCAGCGTCTGGGCCTCGATCTGGGCCTCGACGGAGAGCGGAATGTGGACGGCCATCTGGTCGCCGTCGAAGTCGGCGTTGAAGGCGGCGCAGACGAGGGGGTGGATCTGGATGGCCTTGCCCTCGACGAGAATGGGCTCGAAGGCCTGGATGCCCAGCCGGTGAAGCGTGGGCGCCCGGTTGAGGAGGATGGGATGTTCGCGGACGACTTCTTCCAGGTAATCCCAGACCTCGGGTCGCTCCTGCTCGTGCCACTCGCGGGCGACCTTGACGCTCGGGACGAGGCCTTCCTTCTCCAGCCTGTTGAAAATAAATGGCTTGAATAGTTCGAGGGCCATTTTCTTGGGCAGCCCGCACTGGTTCAGTTTGAGCTCCGGGCCGACGACGATGACCGACCGGCCCGAGTAGTCCACGCGCTTGCCGAGGAGGTTCTGGCGAAACCTCCCCTGCTTGCCGCGGAGGGCCTCGCTCAGGGACTTGAGAGGACGGCGGTTCGCGCCCAGGTGGACGCGGCCGCGCTTCCCGTTGTCGAAGAGGGCGTCCACGGCTTCCTGGAGCATCCTCTTCTCGTTGCGGATGATGAGCTCGGGGGCCTTGAGCTCGATGAGTTTCTTCAGCCGGTTGTTGCGGTTGATGACCCGGCGGTAGAGGTCGTTGAGGTCGGAGGTCGCGAAGCGACCGCCGTCCAGGCGGACGAGCGGCCTGAGGTCGGGCGGGATGACCGGGATGACGTCGAGGACCATCCACTCCGGCCGGTTCCCGGACTTCTTGAGGGCCTTGAAGACCCGGAGGCGCTTGGCGTAGCGGAGCCGCCGTTGCTGGGAGGTCTCCTTCTTCATTAGCTTCCTCAGCCGTTCGGCTTCCTTCTGGATGCTGATTTTCTCGAGCAGAACCTTGATGGCCTCGGCGCCGATGCTGGCCTCGAACTTGTCGCCGTACTTCTCCTGGGCGTCCTTATGCTCTTCCTCGTTCAGGAGCTGCTTCTCCTTGAGCGGCGTGTCCCCGGGGTCGAGGACGATGTAGGATTCGAAGTAGAGGACCTTCTCCAGGTCCTTGATCGACAAGTCGAGCACGAGGCCGATCCGGCTCGGGGGGCTCTTGAAGAACCAGATATGGGCGACCGGGGAGGCCAGCAGGATGTGGCCCATGCGCTCGCGGCGGACCTTGGACTTCGTCACCTCGACGCCGCACCGCTCGCAGATGATGCCCCGGTATTTCATCCTCTTGTACTTGCCGCACAGGCACTCGAAATCGTTGATGGGGCCGAAGATCTTGGCGCAGAACAGCCCGTCTTTCTCGGGCTTGAAGGTCCTGTAGTTGATGGTCTCGGGCTTGGTGACCTCGCCCCAGGACCAGCTCTTGATCTTCTCGGGCGAGGCGATGCTGATCCGGACGCGGTCGAAATCGACCTTCGCCCTGGGACCCGTCGGTGGCCTGACATCCATTAGGATTCTCCTTTTCCGGCCTGGGGGACTTGGATCCCCCAGGGCAACACTTCTTCCTTGTCGCCCTTCTCGAGCTCGACGTTCAGGCAGAGGCTCTGGAGCTCACGGATGAGGACATTGACGGACTCGGGCAGCCCGGGCGTGAACTCGAGGTCGCCCTTGACGATGGCCTCGTAGATCTTGGCCCGCCCCTCGACGTCGTCGGACTTGACGGTCAGGAGCTCCTGCAGGGTGTAGGCCGCGCCGTAGGCCTCAAGGGCCCAGACTTCCATTTCGCCGAACCGCTGGCCGCCGAACTGGGCCTTGCCGCCCAGGGGCTGCTGCGTGATCAGAGAGTACGGGCCGGTCGAGCGGGCGTGGATCTTGTCGTCGACCAGGTGGTAGAGCTTCATCATATAGATGAACCCCACCGTGACTTCCTGGTCGAGGAACTCGCCGGTCATGCCGTCGTAAAGGGGCGTTTTGCCGGACTCGGGCAGCCCCGCTTCTTTGAGGAGCTTCTTGATCTCGTTCTCGCTCGCCCCGTCGAAGACGGGCGTCGAAAGCCACAGATTCAGGGTCCGGGCGGCCCAGCCGGCGTGCGTCTCCAGGATCTGGCCGACGTTCATTCGGGACGGGACGCCCAGAGGGTTGAGGACGAACTCGACCGGTGTGCCATTGGGCAGCCGGGGCATGTCCTCCGCGGGAACGATTTTGGCGACGATACCCTTGTTCCCGTGGCGGCCGGAGACTTTGTCGCCCACGGAGAGTTTTCGTTTCATGGCGATGAAAACCTTGATGGCCTGGATGACGCCTGGGGCGAGCTCGTCGCCCTTCTTGAGGTTGTCCACCTTCTCCTTAAAGACGGCCCGCAGGGCCTCGATCTGGCGCTTGACCTTCTTGTCGAGGTCCTTGATCTCCTTGTCCGTCTCCTCGTTCTCGCTGAGCTTGAGCTTCATGGCCTCGTCGAAGGTCAGCTCGTCCAGGACCTTGTCCGTGAGCTTGGTCCCCTTTTCGAGGGTCATGCCGCCGGCCTTCTGGGTCTTCTCGACGACCTCGCCCTTGAGGAGCGCCTTGACCTTTTGCCATTTCTCGTTTTCCAGGATGACGATTTCGTCGTCCAGGTTCCGCTTCATCTTGGCGATTTCGTCCTTCTCGATGGCCTTGGCCCGGAGACCTTTCTCGATGCCGCGGCGCGAGAAGATCCGGACGTCGATGATCGTCCCTTCGACGCCCGGGGAGCAGTAGAGAGAGGCGTCCTTGACGTCGAGCGCCTTCTCGCCGAAGATCGCCTTGAGGAGCTTCTCTTCGGGAGACAGCTGGGTTTCGCCCTTCGGGGCGACCTTGCCGACGAGGATGTCGCCGGACTTGACGTGGGCGCCGATGCGGACGATCCCGTTCTCGTCCAGGTTGCGGAGGAGGTTTTCGGGGACGTTCGGGATGTCCCGGGTGATCTCCTCGGGCCCGAGCTTGGTGTCGCGGGCCTCGATGGTCTCTTCCACGATGTGGAGCGACGTGAAGATATCCGCCTTGATCAGCTCCTCGCTGACGATGATCGCGTCTTCGTAGTTATACCCTCTCCACGGCATGAAGGCAACGAGGACGTTACGGCCGAGGGCCAACTCTCCGCCGTCCGTGCAGGAACTGTCGGCCAGGACCTGGCCCTTCCCGACCCTGTCCCCTTTGCGGACGATGGGCCGGTGGTTGGTGGAGGTGTTCTGGTTCGTCCGGAGGAACTTGGTCAGGACGTAGAGGTCCGTTCCCACCTCGTAACCGCGGGGATTTTCCTTCTCGTCCACCCGGACGAGGATTCTCTCCGCGTCCACGAACTCGACCGTTCCGGTCCGCCGGCAGACGATGACGTCGCCGGAGCCGATGGCCACCAAATCCTCGATCCCGGTGCCGATCAACGGCGCTTCGGGGCGGATGAGCGGCACGGCCTGCCGCTGCATGTTCGACCCCATCAGGGCGCGGTTGGCGTCGTCGTGCTCGAGGAACGGGATGAGGGCGGCCGACAGGGACACGAGCTGCTTGGGCGAAACGTCGATGTAGTGGAGCTGATCCTTGGGGATGAGCTTGAAATTCCCCCGCTCGCGGGCGCTGACGAGGTCATGGGCGAACCGGCCGCGGTCGTCCACGACGGCGTTCGCCTGGGCGATGTTGTACTTTTCCTCTTCCCAGGCCGTCAGGTACCAGCAATACGACTCCAGGAGCGGGAGCTGGCGGGCCTTGGCCTCTTTAAGCTTCTCGACGGCCTTGAGCATGTCGTCTTTTTCGATGATGTCCCCGACCTTGTAATCGCTGCTGCCCGGGTGAAGGACCTTGACGTAGTCGATGATCCGCCCGTTCTTGACCTTCCTGTAGGGGGTCTCGACGAAGCCGTAGTTGTTGACGCGGGCGTAACAGCTGAGCGACGAGATCAGGCCGATATTCGGCCCTTCCGGCGTTTCAACGGGGCAAATCCTCCCGTAGTGGGACGTCTGGATGTCGCGGACCTCGAACCCGGCCCGCTCCCGGCTCAGGCCGCCGGGCCCCAGGGCGCTTAGGCGCCGCTTGTGGGTGATCTCGGCCAGGGCGTTGATCTGGTCCATGAATTGGGAGAGCTGGGAGCTCCCGAAAAACTCCTTGAGGGCGGCGATGACGGGCTTGGAATTGATGAGGTCCTGCGGCATGGCCGCGGCCAGGTCGGCTGTGATGGTCATCTTCTCCTTGATGGTCCGTTCCATCCGTGTCAGTCCGATGCGGAAGGCGTTTTCGACGAGCTCTCCCACGGAGCGCACCCGGCGGTTGCCCAGGTGGTCGATGTCGTCGGTCATCCCCTCCCCGTGCCGGAGGTTGAGCAGGTACTTGATGACCTGCACGTAGTCCATCGGGGAGAGCGTCTTGTCGTCCATGGGCGTTTCGAGCCCGAGCTTGATGTTGAACTTGAGGCGGCCGATCCGGGAGAAGTTGTATTTCTGAGGATTGAAGAACAGGTTGTGGAAGAGGTTGTGGGCGCTCTCCATGGTGTGGGGCTCGCCCGGCCGGAGCTTCCTGTAGATCTCGCCGAGGGCCTGGCTGGTGTCCTTGCGGAGGTCCTTTCTCAGGGTCGTCACGACGATCTGGCCGGCCCGGTCCGCTTCGGGGAAAAAGACGTCGAAGGGCTCGCCGCGGCCGATGAGGAGGTCGAGCTGGACATCGCCGATTTCTTCGTTGACCCGGACCTTGCCCTTGATCCCGGCGAGGGAAAAGGCGCCGTGGAGCTCCTTCTTGAGGAGCGGGATCCGGGTGATTCCGGCGGCGATGAGGGCCTGGCAGACCTCGGGCGTGATTTTTTTCTTGCCCGGGGCCAGGAGTTTTTTCCCCCGCCCGTCCATGACGTCATCGGCCGGGGTCCGGCCGATGAGGTTCTCGGAGACTTCCCAGAACAGCTTGCCGTCCTCGACGATGACCTTGTAGGTCTTATGGAAAAGCTTGAGGATCTCTTCGTCCGAGCCGTAGCCGAGGGCCCGCAGAAAGACGGTGGCCAGGAATTTCTTTTTCCGGTCGAGGCGGACCCAGAGCAGGTTCTTGGAGTCGTGTTCGAATTCGACCCAGGCGCCGCGGTACGGGATGAGCTTGGCGATGAAGAACCCCTTGTTCTCGGCCGGACGGAAAAACACGCCCGGCGAACGCTGGAGCTGACTGACGACCACGCGCTCGATGCCGTTGAAGATGAACGTCCCCTTCTCGGTCATCAGCGGGATGTCCCCGAAATACACTTCCTGCTGCTTGATGTGTTTGAGGCGCTTGGTCTTGGTGGTGGCGTCCTTCTCCCAGGACACGAGCTGGACCTTGAGCTTGAGCGGGACGGAGTAGGTGTAGCCCTTCTGGATGCACTCCATGGCGCTGTACTTGATCTTGAGCCCGACACGATCCCCGCAGTGGTCGCAGAGGGGGATCTCGATCTTCCGCATCGCGCCGCAATACGGGCAGATCTCCTTCTCCGTGAGCTCGACGTCCGCCGGCAGGAGGGTTTGGCAGGCGTTGCACCGGGCGCGCGAATTCTCGACGCCCTTGAGCCGCCCGCATTTGCATTCCCACGTGCCGATCGAGTAGCCGAGGAACTCGAGTTCCGTCGTTTCCTTAAAATCGGAGATGGGAAAAACATCCTTGAACGCGGCCTGGAGTCCGGTCTCCTTGCGCTCCTCGGGGAGGAGCTCCATCTGAAGGAATTCGGCATAGGACTGCGTCTGGATGTCCAGAAGATCCGGCATCGGGAAGACCGTCCGAATCTTCGAATAATCGACCCTCTCGCGGAGAGTATTTTTAGGTTCTGTTAGCATGCTGGCTCTCTCAAAAGGAGATTTTCATATCCTGGGCCCATTTTGTTCAAAATGGATGATCCGCCAACCGCGTCACATGACTTACTGGAGTTCGATGACGGCTCCGACTTCGGCGAACTTGGCCTTGATGGCTTCGGCTTCTGCCTTGTTCACGCCCTCTTTGATCGGCTTGGGGGCGCCGTCGACGAGGTCTTTGGCTTCCTTGAGCCCGAGGCTGGTCACTTCACGGACGACCTTGATGACGTTGATCTTCTTGTCGCCGACGGACTTGAGGATGACGTTGAACTCGGTCTTCTCCTCGGCGGGTTTGGCCTCGGCTTGGGCGACGGCTCCACCGGCCATCATGACGGGGGCGGCGCTGATGTTGAACCGGGTCTCGAACTCCTTGATGTAGTCCACGACTTCCAGAAGCGTCAGGCCCTCCAGGTGCTCGAAAAACTGTTCCTTGGTGAGTTTTTCCATGTCACGAGTCTCCTTTCTTTGGTCTTGGGTCGTTCCGACCTCTGTTTATGATATCAATCCTGTTTCTTGGTTTTCAGCTGGCTGAGCAGGTTCCCAAAGTTGCTCAGGGGCGCCTGAAGCGTCCGCAGGAGCTCGACGAGCGGCGCGGCCATCAGGCGCGCGAACCTGGCCATGAGATCGTCGCGGGAGGAAAGCTTGGTGATCTCGTCGAACCGTTCCGCCGCGAGGTACTGGCCCTCGACGACGCCGGCCTTGACGGCCAGGACCTTCCCCTGGGCGGAGTAGTCCTTGAGGATCTTGGCCAGCCCGATTGGGTCCTTGGCGGCGAAGGCGATGGCCGTCGGCTTCTCGAAGAACGGCTTGAGCTCGGCCGGGGCCCGCCGGCTGAGGGCCCGCAGGGCCAGCCGGTTCTTGACGACCTTGTAGGAGTAGGCGTTCTTCCGGAGGATCTTCCGGAGCTCCACGGTCTGCGACACCTTCATCCGCTTGAAGTCGACCAGGTAGAACGTGCTGTTGGCGTCGACGTCGCCCTCGAGGGTCTTGATGACTTGTCCCTTCTCTTCCTTCTTCACGGCGCTCTCTCCTATTTCTCTAAGATGTCCTCGGATATCTTGAAGGACGGTCCCATGGTCGATGAGATGAACATGCTCCGAATGTACTTGCCCTTGGCGGCGGGCGGCTTGGCATGGACGATGGCCTGGATGAACGTCTGGACGTTCTCGGCGAGCTTGGCCTCGGCGAACGAAACCTTGCCCACCGTGGTGTGGACGATGCTCGTCTTGTCGACGCGGAACTCGACCTTGCCGGCCTTCGTCTCCTCGACGGCCTTCTTGACGTCGAAGGTCACGGTGCCGGACTTGGGGTTGGGCATGAGGCCCTTCGTGCCCAGGATCCGGCCGAGCTTCCCCACCCCGCGCATGACGTCGGGGGTCGCGATGACGATGTCGAAATCGATCCAGCCGCCGGCGATCTTTTCGATGATGTCGTCGCCGCCGGCGTAATCGGCCCCGGCCTCCTCGGCCTCCTTGATCTTCTCTCCGGTCGCGATGACACAGATCTTCTTGGTCTTCCCGGTCCCGTGAGGGAGGACGATCGTGCCCCGGACCATCTGGTCCGAGTACTTGGGGTTGACGCCGAGCCGGATCGATACGTCCACGGACTCGTCGAACTTGGCGTAGTGGGCCTTCTTGAGGAGCCCGACGGCCTCCTCGACGGTGTAATCCCGGACCTCCGTCCCCTTGACCTCTTTGGCCTTGACGTAGTTTTTGCCGCGCTTACTCACTGACGATCTCCAATCCCATGTTCTTTGCGGTGCCCTCGATGATCTTTTTGGCCGCCTCGATGTCGTAGGCGTTGAGGTCGGGGAGTTTCGTCCTGGCGATGTCCTCGATCTGCTTCCACGTCACCCGGCCGACTTTGTCCTTGTTCGGGGCCCCTGACCCTTTGGCGATCCCGGCCGCCTTCTTCAAGAGATAAGAAGCGGGGGGGGTCTTGATCAAGAAGTTGAACGACTTGTCCTTGAAGACGGTGATCAGGACGGGCACGACCGTTCCCTCGTCCATCTTGCCCGTCCGGTCATTGAATTCGCGGACGAACTGCATGATGTTGACGCCGTGCTGGCCCAGGGCCGGGCCGACGGGAGGAGCCGGGCTGGCCTGTCCCGCGACGATTTCCAGCTTGATTTTTGCGATGACTTCTTTCGACATCTCGTCCTCCTAAAGCTTTTCCACCTGCAGGAACTCGAGCTCCACGGGGGTCGACCGACCGAAGATCGTCACCAGGACCTTCAGCGTGCTCCGCTCGTGGTTGACCTCCTCAACCATGCCGTTGAAGTTGAAGAAGGGGCCGTCGATGATCCGCACGGCCTCGCCTTTTTCAAACGAGTGCTTGGGCTTGGGCTTCTCCGACGTGGTCTCCATGTGCTCCACGATCTGGCTCACGTCCTTCTTGCTCAAGGCCGTCGGCGTCCGCCCGGACCCGACGAAGCCCGTGACCTTGGGAACCTGGCGGATCATCAGCCAGTTCTCATCGTTCATCTCCATTTCGACGAGGATGTATCCCGGATAGGACCTCTTCGTGGAGACGACCTTTTTTCCCGCCCGGATCTCGATGACGTCCTCGGTCGGGATGATGATCTGCCCGACCTGGTCCTCCATGTGGAGCTCGGCGGCCTTCTGCTTGATGGACTCCGCCACGAACTTCTCGAAACCCGAGTAGGTATGAACGACATACCAGTTTTTTGCCATCGTTACATTCCTCGATTATCCGAACAGGGTTTGGACCTTGCCGATGAGCCAGGAGAAGACGACGTCCATGAGAAACAAGTAGAACCCGAAGAAGATCGTGGCCGCGATGACGACGATGGTCGTGCTGTAGACCTCCGACCGGGAAGGCCAGGTGACTTTCTTGAGCTCCGACCGGACATCCTTCAGAAAGTTCCCGAGCCGTTTGTACCAGCGGATCTTGTCATTCATGGTGTGTCCCTCGCTCAGCGTGCTTCGGCCGAAGCCCTCCCGCCGCGTCCCGTCCCGTCCCGGACGGGACGGGGCGGGGCGGAGGGAAAATGGCAGGTGAGGCAGGGCTCGAACCCGCAACCTGCGGTTTTGGAGACCGCTGCTCTACCAATTGAGCTACTCACCTGTCCTCCGCCCATGACCGGTCTCTATTTGACTTCCTTGTGAAGCGTGTGCTTCCGGCAGAACGGGCAAAACTTCTTGACCTCGAGCTTTTCCGTCTGCTTCTTCTTGTTTCTCGTCGACGAATAGTTCCGCCGCTTGCAGTCGCCGCATTGGAGCGTGATGATCTCGCGCATGTTCGAACCTTTCCTCCGGGACTCCTCTCGGTCCGCCGGCCCTTAATCCAGGATCTCCGTGACGGTGCCGGCGCCGACCGTCCGTCCGCCCTCGCGGATCGCGAACCGCAGGGCCTTCTCCATGGCGACGTCCGTGATCAGCTCGATCTCCAGGTTGACGTTGTCGCCGGGCATGACCATGTCCACGCCCTCGACGAGCCTGACCGAACCGGTCACGTCGGTCGTGCGGAAGTAGAACTGCGGCCGGTAGCCGGTGAAAAACGGCGTGTGCCGCCCGCCCTCTTCCTTCTTCAAAGCGTAAATCTCGGCCCGGAACTTCCGGTGGGGCCGGATCGAAGCCGGCTGCGCCAGCACCATGCCGCGTTCGACCTCGTTCTTGTCCGTCCCGCGCAACAGGATGCCGACATTGTCGCCGGCGATCCCCTCGTCGAGGATCTTCCGGAACATCTCGACGCCCGTCACGACCTTCCTCTTCGTCTCTCCGAATCCGACGATCTCGACCTCTTCGTTGACGAGGACCTTCCCCCGCTCGACGCGCCCGGTCACGACCGTGCCGCGGCCGGAGATCGTGAAAACGTCCTCGATCGGCATCAGAAACGGCAGGTCGACGGCCCGGACGGGGTCCGGGATGAACGCGTCGACCGCGTCCATGAGGTCGAGGATTTTCCGGTTCCATTCGTTGGCCGGGTCGCCGTCGGACTGCATGGCCTGGAGCGCAGACCCCCGGACGATCGGCGTCCGGGCCCCGGGAAACCCATACCTCGTCAGGAGGTCCCGGATCTCGAGCTCGACGAGGTCGAGAATTTCCGGGTCGCCGACGAGGTCGACCTTGTTCAGGAAGACCACGATCGCCGGGACATTGACCTGCCGGGCCAGGAGGATGTGCTCGCGCGTCTGCGGCATGGGCCCGTCGTCGGCGGCCACGACCAGGATCGAGCCGTCCATCTGGGCCGCCCCCGTGATCATATTCTTGATGTAATCCGCGTGCCCCGGGCAGTCGATGTGAGCGTAATGCCGCTTGGCCGTTTCATACTCAATGTGGGCGATGTTGATCGTCACCCCCCGCTCGCGCTCCTCGGGGGCGTTGTCGATCTGGTCGTAGGCCCGGAACTCGATCGCGGCGTTGGCCTTCGACAGGACGCGCGTGATGGCCGACGTCAACGTCGTTTTGCCATGATCCACATGGCCGATCGTGCCGATGTTGACGTGAGGCTTCGTTCTTTCGAACTTCCTCTTGGCCATTTCTCTCACACCTCCCGAGACCCTATCTCCGAGGACCACCGTTTGCGAATATGAAAGCCCAAGACCAGAGTTGAACTGGTGACCCCGTCCTTACCAAGGACGTGCTCTGCCAACTGAGCTACTTGGGCCCGACACGCTCGTGAAAGAGCGGGAAACGGGATTCGAACCCGCGACATTCAGCTTGGAAGGCTGACGCTCTACCAACTGAGCTATTCCCGCGGAAATGGGCAGGGAAGGATTCGAACCTCCGAAGCGTTTCCGCAGCGGGTTTACAGCCCGCCCCATTTGGCCACTCTGGAACCTGCCCAGC
>Ga0187886_1000893_pt1 | contig 30782 bp, 29 predicted proteins | sample June2016WEW_20_1_FD_133001 | JGI IMG/M metagenome (GOLD analysis project Ga0187886, IMG submission 133001) | Peatland microbial communities from SPRUCE experiment site at the Marcell Experimental Forest, Minnesota, USA - June2016WEW_20_150 | ecosystem: Environmental > Terrestrial > Soil >...
CTGTTCTTTTTCGGAATGGGAGCGCAGTATACAACGGTACGTCCAACCCTCGGGGGCTCACCCGTCATGCATATCTTTACGACGGGTGCGCTTGCCGTTGCGATGCGGAATTTGGCCCTTTTCTTTTGGAAGGCAGATTTTCGTTCGGTGACCACTTCTTATTCCAGTGAAAGTCTCAACTGTTGGGGAGTAATGGTGGCAGTGCCAAAGCTCATCGCACTGATTCTGATACTCTTAATCTCCGTCGGACTCTTCATCTTTTTCAAAACAACCTATCTGGGAAAGGCCATTCGTGCAACGACACAAGACCGAACGGCTGCCAGGCTGATGGGGATCAATACAGACCGGACCACGACGATCGCCTTTGGAATTGGATCGGCCTTCGCAGGGATCGCGGGTGCTATATTGATGCTTGTTTATTATGCCTTTCCAGAAATCGGGATCCATCTCATCATGGTGGCTTTTATTGTCGTGGTTCTTGGAGGCCTGGGGAATATCTTTGGCGCCTTGATCGCCGGTTTTATTGTGGGTATCTCTGAGGTTGTTAGTGGCATTTTTCTGCCCACCGTCCTTAAAGAAACGGTCTATTTCTTCATCTTTATCCTCGTCCTTCTGCTCAAGCCATCGGGATTGTTCGGGCTAGGCCGGGGATCCGAAGAATTGGGTTTAAAGTGATGGAAAAAGCAGAAGCGAAAAGGGGCAAGTGGTGGTTTTCGGGATGGCAGAAGAGGATCGTTTTCTTCATCTTTCTGGCTCTCTTTCCCCTCCTCCTCCATGATCCTGTTTTTATTCATGTGCTCGTGATCTCATGCCTCTTTGGCATGATGGGAATTGCCTGGAGTCTTATTGCAGGATATACAGGGCAGTTCTCCTTAGGTCATTGCGTATTTTTTGGAGTGGGGGCATATACATCCACCATCCTTTATATGAAATATAACCTCTCTCCTTGGATCGGGATGTTTTTGGGCGCATTGATAGCAGTCTTGGTGGCGTTAACGGTTGGATATATCTGTCTGACCCTAAGAGGCCCATTCTTTGCCCTCGCAACAATGGCCGTCGCAGAATTATTTCGTATCTTCGCCATTTATCTTAAGAATCTGACTGGGGGCTCCATAGGACTGCTAATGCATTTTCAGCCGAACTTCGTAAACTTCATCTTTCGGGATAAGAATAGTTACCTTTGGATCATTTTGAGCCTCACGGTGATCTTCTACTATGTGACGAGATCGATCACCCATGGGAGGATAGGCTATTACCTCATCGCCATCCGCGAGGATGAAGACGCTGCGAAGATGCTTGGGATTAATACGATGAGGTACAAGGCTACAGCTCTTGCCATCAGTGCCTTTATCACCGCCATCGGGGGCACATTCTATGCCCAATATATATTATACATCTCCCCCTACGAGATATTCTCTTTCGATATTTCCATCCAATTGGCCTTCGTGAGCATCCTGGGGGGAATGGGAACCTTGACGGGTCCGATCTTGGGATCTCTTTTAATAACCCCTTTGAATGAATTTTTGAGGGCGACGTTAGGGGAATACCAGAGCCTCTATCTCGTCTTCTATGGCATCGTCATGATCATTATCGTGATTATGATGCCGGAGGGGCTCCTCAATTGGCTCAAAATCTTGTCTAAGAAAGTCCTTTTTAAACGGGCAAATGCGCCGCAGAATATTTAGGACAGTCATGGAATTACTTGAACTTCGAAATGTTACAAAACACTTTTTAGGCTTAGCAGCGGTAAATAACCTGAGCATGGAAGTAAGACATGGAGAGATTCTCGGGTTGATCGGGCCCAACGGGGCGGGTAAGACGACAGTTTTCAATCTGATCACGGGTTACTTCTCTGTCGACGAGGGCGACATTTTTTTTATGGGGTCCTCGATTCGTGGAAAGCAACCTTTTCATATCTGCCATATGGGCATCGGAAGAACATTTCAATTGGGAAGGCCCTTTCATGGGATCACCGTTCTGGAAAATGTGCTGATCGGGGCCTTTAACCGCCATAAGGGCATCCGGGAGGCGAGAAGGGAGACAGAGAAGATCCTGGATATGGTTGGGTTATCTGAAAAGAAGGATGTGTTGGCAAAAAATTTGAACGTAGAGGAACGAAAGAAAATAGAGTTAGCCAAGGCCTTGGCCACCAAGCCACAATTGCTTTTGCTCGATGAGGTGATGGCGGGGTTAAATGAGGCAGAGATCATGGGAGCACTTGGCCTTTTGGGAAAACTCCAACAGGAGGGAATGACCCTTCTGATCATTGAACATGTGATGAGCGCCATCATGACACTGTGCCATCGAATTGTCGTCCTGCATCATGGGGAGATGATTTCAGAGGGCCCGCCGAGGAAGATTTCTGCCGATGAAAGAGTGATCAGTGCCTATTTGGGCGGAGGGTATCACGTTGCTCCAGGTTAAAAACCTTGATGTCTTCTATGGAGATATCCAAGTCATCCGAGGAGTTTCGTTGGAGGTTCTGGAGAATGAGATCGTCGGGGTCGTAGGCTCTAATTCTGCCGGTAAGAGCACGGTGTTGAATACCGTTTCGGGCCTGGTGGTACAGAAGCGGGGTGAGATTCACTTTCAGGATCATCTGATCTGTGGATTTGCTCATCACGTTGTAGAGTTAGGTCTCGTCCTCGTTCCGGAAGGCCGGCGCCTCTTTCCCTTTATGACTGTGTTGGAAAACCTGGAAATGGCTACCTACACCCAGAGGGCACGGCCACGGAAAAAAGAACTACTGGGAAGAATCTTTCAGATGATGCCTATGATCGAAGAGAGAAAAAAGCAGATGGCGGGTTCTCTGAGCGGTGGGGAACAGCAGATGCTTGCGATTGCCCGAGGTCTGATGTCTGATCCGAAAATGTTGATGTTGGACGAACCCTCTATGGGATTGGCACCGATCATGGTGGAAAAGGTTCTTGGGCTGATCCAGGAAATCAAAGGACAGGGGGTGGCCGTACTATTGGTCGAACAGAATGTGCTGGCATGTCTAAATATCGCAAACCGGGCCTATACATTGGAAAACGGCCAGATTGTGATGCATGGAAGCGGAAAGGAGCTCCTTGCCGACCCGAAATTGAAAAAGGCCTATTTGGGGATATGACATAAAAGCATGGTCCGTTGATCAATAGGGAAGTGAAAAGGGGAATAATCTTCTAAGGCGCACAGGGTATGACTCGGACGGATTTATAACGGGTCCCCCTTTTTAAGTTTAATGGAGGCATCGGCTCTGATCATGAAATGGCCGATTCAGGAAAGAGACCGTTTCCGTTACAGCGAATCGTTGGATTCGAGGTTGATATTTTTTTAAACGCCTGCCTGAATAAGGCTTTTTGGGAGGGTCCATGGAAGAGAGGGAATTACTGGTTGTAGGGCAATCGTTTTCCAAAATAGACGGACTGAATATGGCAACAGGGAAAACACTCTACACAGCAGACATGAAACTACCGAGGATGCTTTACGGTAAGATACTGAGGAGCCCCCACCCTCATGCCTTGATCAAGAGGATAGACACATCGAAACTCAAGAGGCTTTCCGGCGTCAAGGCGGTCATTAACTATGAGAATGTGCCCAGGGTCCCTTACAATAGCGCCGGCCTCCCCTCTTATGGAATCAGCCGTCATGACGAGTATATCTTTGATCAGAAGGTTCGTTTTCATGGGGATCGGGTTGCTGCCGTGGCAGCAGTCGACAAAGATACGGCAGAAGAAGCGATTCATCTGATCGACGTAGAATATGAGCTTCTCGACGCGGTCTTCGACCCTGAAGAGGCCCTGCGGCCCGAGGCACCGGAGGTGCAGACCGGGACGGGGAAGAATGTCATCTACATCCCCTACGCTGTGGGGGACATTGAAAAGGGATTTCAAGAAGCGGATGACGTATTTGAGGATAGATACGTCATGCACCCTGTTCATACTTGCTGCATGGAGCCCACAGCCTTTATCGCCGACGTGGATAGCTCTGGCAAGCTGACCGTCTACGGTACGACTCAGGTCCCCAATCATTCACGTCGGATCCTTTCGCAAATCCTGAAACTTCCCATGTCAAAGATTCGAGTGGTCAAACCGCCGATCGGAGGCGGTTTTGGCAGTCGGCAGAACCTGCAACACGAAGGCGTGGTGGCGATGCTTGCCCTGAAAACCGGATTGCCTGTCAAGATTGAGTACAGCCGGGAAGAAGAGTTCTTCGCATCGACCATTCGTCACCCGGCCATCATCTCCTTTAGGACCGGCATAAAGCGAGATGGCACGTTAACGGGATGGTACGTGAAGGTGATCGCCAACGCTGGCGCCTACACAGGGCATACGCCCGTTCTGGTTCAGACATTACTTCATAAGAATCCATATCGGATTCCCCATGAGAAATATGAGGCCTATTGCGTTTACACTAACCTTCCGAACTCTGGGGCGTTTCGGGGATATGGCAATCCCCAGATCAGTTTTGCCCGAGAATGCCATCTGGATAGAATCGCCGAGGCATTGAAAATTGATCCCATTGAGATCAGAGTGAAAAACAAGTTAAGAGTCGGTGATGTCAATCCACTGAATCGAAGCATGGGGTGGACGTTGGACAGCTGCGGGCTTGAGGAGTGCCTCAGGGCGGGAGCCAGACAGTTCGAATGGGAGAAGAAGAGGTCGGGGCGAAAGAACCGATCTGCGGAGATCCTTAGAGGTGTGGGAGTTGCTTGCATGATGCACCTATCCGGACAGACCATGAGCGCTGACTGCTCTTCAGCCATCATCAAGCTCAATGAGGATGGTACCACAGCCCTTCTCACCAGTGCGGCGGATCTCGGTCAAGGTTCAAATACAGCCATGGCTCAAATCGCTGCAGAGGTGCTTGGGTTGAAGGTTGAAGACATCGTGGTGATGGCCTCCGATACGGACATCACCCCCTTCGACATGGGGACGTATGCAAGTCGGCAGACTTACGTATCAGGCAATGCCGTAAAACGGGCAGCGGAGGACGCAAAGGCACAGCTTGTGAAATACGCGGCGACGATGCTTTCTGAAAAAGAGGAAGATTTGGAGATCGCGGATCGTTGGATCTATGTGAAGGATAATTCTCAGAAGAGGCTTTCTTTGGGTGAGGTGGTCAACGAAGCCCAATACGGAAAGGATCGATACCATATTCTGGGGAAAGCTACCTTTAAGGCATCTAATAATCCTCCTCCTTTTGCGGCCACCTTCACGGAGGTGGAGGTGAATCGAGAGACAGGAACCGTGAAGGTCTTGAGAGTGGTTTCTGCCCACGATGTGGGAAAGGCCATCAACCCAAAACTGACGGAAGGTCAGATCGAGGGAGGTATTTTCCAAGGAATCGGGTATGCCCTCACCGAAGAGATCCATTATGATTCGAAGACAGGTAGGACCTTGAACGCGGATTTCTTCGATTATAAAATACCCTGTTCTCAGGATATGCCTGTGATCGAACCCATCCTCATCGAGACATTAGATCCCACAGGCCCTTTTGGTGCCAAAGGAGTGGGAGAGTCTAGTCTCATCTCCGTGGCTCCTTCCATTGCGAATGCCGTTTACGATGCCATTGGAGTTCGAATCAAATCGCTTCCGATAACGGGCGAAAAGATCCTGGAGGCTCTTCGGGAGAAAGGATAAACGGAGAGAAGGTAGCGATGGGAGAGCTTCTCGTCAAAGGGGGATACCTCTTCAGTCCGAAACCAGGGGCGACCTCGCCCATTTTTTTGAAAGATGGTGCGGTGGTCGTGAAGGGGGATCGCATTGAAGCCGTGGGGCCATTGGAAGAGCTTCGTAGCACTTATTCTTTTCGTAAAGAGATTGGATCAAACGACCATCTCATTCTTCCGGGTCTAATTAATTCCCATCACCACGGCAGAGGCCTCTCCTCATTCCAGTTGGGAGTGTTAGATGACCATTTTGAAAGATGGAGCTTGGAGTTGAAGGGTGTTCCCCGCCTCAGCCCTTATGATGATGTCCTGTTGTCCGCGATCAAATTGGTGGAGTCGGGGGTGACGACGGTTGTCCATATGCACCTCAGTCGTGATCCACAGAATTATGAGAAAGAGGTAAGGGCAGCCTTAAAGGCCTATGAGGATTCAGGTCTAAGGGTATCGTTTGCCCTTGACTTCCATGACCAGAGCAGCATCACCTACCAAGGGGATGAGAGCTTCATTGACTCGTTGCCTTCCTCTCTTCAGGATGAAATCAAGACCCGATGGGCTGCTCCATTACCGTTAACTCCTGAAGATGAATTCGAGATTCTTGAGAAGATCTTTCATGAATTTCATTGCAGAGGGAGAATAAAGATTCTCCTTGGCCCCAGAGGGCCTCAATGGTGCTCCGATGATTTACTGAGGAGAGTGAAGGAGAGAGCGGGTCGATACGGAACAGGGATTCAAATTCACGTACTGGAGACACCCTATCAAAAGGCTTATGGGTTGAGAAAGTACAGAAGGTCACTCATTGAGCATTTAGCAGAGATCGGTTTTCTCGGTCCACAGGTGGCCCTAGCCCATGCCATCTGGCTCACCTCTCAGGATATCGAACTCTTGGCGAGGTATGAGACTTCCATCGTCCATAATCCCAGCAGTAATTTGCGACTGGGGAGTGGGATAGCCCCGCTTAGAAAATATCTGGACCATTCCATTCCGGTCGGACTGGGAACGGACGGGATGGGTCTCAACGATGATGATGATCTCATTCAAGAGATGAGGCTCTGCATGCATCTCTATCACCTCCCGGGACTGGATTACCATTCTGTTCCTTGTCATCAAATTTGGCACATGGTGACCCTCCATGGGGCAGAATTGGCCCTTTGTTCAGGAGAGATCGGGACGATCGAGGTGGGAAAGAAGGCAGACCTTATACTCGTAAGAAAGAAAAAAATGGAGGAGCCTTTTCTCCATCCAAAAAGGAAGTTATGGGAAGCGTTTCTCTATCGGGCAAAAGCATCCGATGTGGAAACGGTGATCATCGATGGAGAGGTGATGATGGAGAATCACCTTTTTAAGAGGATCGATAAAGAGGCCCTTATGGAACGCTTGAGGGGAGAGGCCATGTCCTTCCGGAGGCCGAACGAAGAGGCATTTCATCAAAGCTTGTATGGCCTGATCGATCATGTCTCCCATTTCTATGAAGGTTGGGGGACTCCTGGAATAAAACCCTTCTATATCTATAACAGTGAGAATTGAGGTTGAAAGGAGGATGACCTTGATCCATTTTAACGTCTGCGAACCCCATACGATTGAGGAGGCGTGCTCCCTTCTGGGACAATACCGGTCAAAAGCGAAGTTTTTGGCAGGTGGGACAGACCTTTTGGTGTCTATTCGAAAGGGAACCTTCTCTCCAGAATTGCTGGTCAACCTGAAAAAGATAACTGAACTCTATGGCATCAAGGAGAGAGACAGAGATTTGGTCATAGGAGCCCTCACCTCCCTCCATGAAGTGGAAACCTCTTCCATCGTCCAATCCTCTCACGGTGCCCTAGTGGAAGCCCTTCACGTGATCGGGTCGATTCAAATCCGAAATACCGGGACCCTTGGAGGAAACATCTGTTCCGCGATCCCATCTGCAGATTCCCCCCCCATACTGATTGCACTGGGAGCAAGGGTGAAGATCTCTTCCAAAGTTGGAGAAAGGGAAATTCCTTTAGCCGATTTTTTCAACGGGCCTGGACGAACCGTATTGGCAGAGGATGAACTTCTCAAGGAGATCTGCATCCCTAAGAGGGAAGGAAAGTGGGGAGCAATCTACCTGAAGCAGAGCCGTATAGCTGCCTCAGATATCGCGATCGTTGGAATTGCGGTTGCCCTTTCGTTAAACCCGGCAACACAGCGATGTCAGGATATCGCCATTGTCATGGGCGCTGTGGCTCCCATCCCGTTGAGGGCAAGAAAGGCTGAAACAATCCTGAAAGATGAGGTTTTAAAGGATGAGATGATTGAAGATGCCTCGTTGGTCGCCTCGAAAGAAGCGAAACCGATCAGCGACTTAAGAGGTTCTGATCATTATAGGACCCAGTTGATTCAATCCCTTGCGAAATCAGCGATAAAGAGGGCGATGGAAAGGGCTTTGGATAAAAGACCTGAAGGAGATAGACGATGACGCTTCCGATTGAGCTGAAAATCAACGGCGAGACCTTGCAGGTGGAGATTGAACCTCACGAATCGCTGGTGGACGTCCTCAGGGATAGATTGAATCTTACGGGAACGAAGAAAAGCTGCAATCTCGGAAATTGCGGTTCCTGTACGGTGCTGCTAGACGGGGAGCCGGTAAACTCCTGTCTTGTCCTTGCACTTGATGCCCGCGGAAAAGAAATCGCTACCATCGAAGGGCTTGCGAGGGGCGAAGACTTACACCCGCTCCAAACGGCATTTGTGGAAGAGGGGGCGATCCAGTGTGGTTTTTGCACTCCAGGGATGATCATGGCAGCCAAAGGGCTTTTGGGCAGAAATCCAAACCCAAAGGAAGAGGAAATCCGTGAAGCCATTGCAGGAAATATGTGTCGATGTACCGGCTATGTGAAGATCGTCAAAGCGATCCAAGCTGCGTCATACCGAATGCAGAAGAGATTGAGGGCCTAATGGGTTTCGGTTTACAATAGATTCATCAGTAGACCGGCCAAGAGATTCACTAATGATTGATCTTGCTATATTAAATGGTAACGTCTATTACAACGGGAGTCTACGGAATGTAGACTTGGGAATATCAGAAGGGAAAATCGTCGCCATAACGAGTCCAGGAAGTCTGCCTAATGCAAGAGAGATTTGGGACGCGAAATATTTTTGGGTATTACCAGGTTTTATCGATTCTCACGTCCATATGCGTTACCCCGCTCAAACCGACTACGAAGATCTGGTTACGGGGACTCAAGCGGCAGCTGCTGGCGGTGTAACCACTTTTATAGAAATGCCTGTTTCTTTACCGAGCGTATGCAACGGAGACATCCTTAAAAGGCGTGCTGACCTTTTCGAGAAAGAGACTCTTGTCGATTTTGCACTGCTGGCGGCACCGGGGAAAGGGCAGGATCTCGATACCGCCTCCAATGTGATGAGCTCTTATCAGGCTGGGGCTGCCGGTTACAAGATCTTTATGACCCCTGGCGCTTCAAAAGGCCGGGAGGATCAATTTAAAGGTCTACCCCAGGAGAACGATGCCGATATCTATGCGGCTTTTACGGAAGTGGCTAAAACAGGCTTGCCTTGCGTGGTCCACTGTGAGGACCCTGTCTTTTTGGACTATTTTAGTAAGAAGGTCACAAAGGAAACCCCTAACCCACCTCCTTCAGCCCACACCCGCATGAGGCCAAAGTTTCTTGAGATCTATGCCGTCAAGAAGGCGATTGCCATTGCCGAAGAGACACACGCGCATATCCATTTGGCCCACATGAGCACACCGGAAGCTATTGAATTGGTAGTTGAGGCGAGAGAGAGAGGTTACACGAAGGTTACTTGTGAGACTTGTCCCCATTATCTGGCATTGGATTCCAAAGCCCTCGACAAATACGGACCCTATGCGAAGATCAACCCGCCCCTGCGAGAAAATGAGGATGTGGAAGGGCTTTGGATGCATTTAAAAAAAGGGCATATTGATGCGGTCGCGACGGATCACTGCAATTTTTCTCCTGAAGCCAAAGAGCCCGGATGGAAAAACATTTTACATGCCTCCTCAGGAGCACCTGGAATCGAAGTGATGGCTCCACTGATTCTCTCTTCGGTCCTGGAGGGAAGATTGTCGCTTCCTCGTGCGATGGACGTCCTTGCTCGAAACCCTGCTCAGATATTTGCCATTCACGGCAAAAAGGGGGAGATCAACGTGGGGGCTGATGGAGACCTTGTCTTTCTTGACCCTAAGGGCTCCTGGAACGTGGGAGCAAGCAAGTTCTTCACTAAGCATGCAGGGGGGATGCGGTTATGGTCTGATTTCATATTTCAAGGAAAGATCATCGGCACGATCGTTAGAGGCCAGAAGGTCTACTGGAAAGGAGAGAGCGTCGGTATGGTTGGAACAGGCAGATTTGTGAGCCCTGTGAGAAAAGGAGAATAAGGATGAGTCGAAGCCTAAGGGACTTTTTGAATGAGCTTGATTCAAGGGGAGAGCTACTCAGAGTCAGAAAGGAAGTAGACCCCAGGTTTGAAATGGCTGCCGTCATGTGGAAACTGGAACGGGGTCAGGCAGTCCTCTTTGAAAGGGTGAAAGGATATTCCGTGCCGATTGTTGGCAACTTGCTCAACTCAAGGAAGCGTATCGCCCTAAGCTTGGGGGTTGAGGAAGCAGATATACTCAGGAAGTGTGTCTATGGCCTTGATCATCCCATCGAACCTATAATTATCGGGGATGCCCCCCTGAAACAGGTCATCATCAAAAAGGATATCAATCTACTGGAAAGGTTTCCTATTCCGACATTTTGTGCAAGGGAAGAATTTCCAACAGTGACCGCTGGCCTGGTGATTGTCAAAGATCCGGAAACAGGGGTGAGGAACGTATCGATCATCCGGTTTCGAGTTGAGGGTCCAGATTGGGGAGTCATCGGCTTTGCCCCAACCCATCAAACGATCAAGTACTTTGAGAATACACAGAGACTTGGAAAGAATTTTGAGATAGCGATCGCGATAGGAAACCATCCGAGCCTCATGATCGCTTCCAATTTTTATGCCCCTCTGGGGTATGATGAATTCAAAGCCGTTGGAGGGATTTTCGGCAACCCGCTGGAACTGGTGAAGTGCGAGACCATCGACGTCGAGGTTCCTGCGACCTCAGAGATTGTCATTGAGGGAGAGGTGGTCCCAGGGGAGTTTGCTGAAGAAGGCCTCTTCGGGGAATATGCAGGGTTTTATGTGAATTATGGACCCATGCCGATTCTCAAGGTTAAGGCGATCTCACATAGAAAGAATCCGTTACTTCAAACGGTGGTCCTCGGAAGGCATGCCGAACATCTCCTGATAGGAGGAACAGGCATTGAAGCAACCCTCTTTCAGACGATTCGTATCGCTGTCTCATGCGTGACGTCGGTGAGTGTTGGAGAAGGGGGCGCCTGTCGTCATCATGCGGTCATTGCCCTTAAGAACCCCTCGTTAGGTGAGGGGATGCGTGCCGCCTTCGCTGCCTTTTCGCACTACAATTTACTGAAAAGGGTCATAGTTGTCGATGACGACATTGATGTTCATGATCCAATCCATGTCGAATGGGCCATGACGACAAGGACAAAGGCGGAAAGGGACATCGCAATCATTCCAAATGTGAAGACCGCTCATTCCGATCCGATGGCAGAGAATGGGAAGACTATTGCTAAAAGCATTATCATTGCCTTGAAAGACCCGTACCTTCCCGCAGAGACGTATGAGTTGGCCGTACCTCCCCAGGCGATCCGGGAAGAGGTGGAGAAGAATTGGAGAGAATATATTGAATAGAACAGATGAGGGGGACGAAACAGCAGATGGACCCGAAGATGACCCTGGAGGAAGAGCGAGAATGAAAGGTTTTGATTACGTTTCCCCTTCCTCCGTTGAGGAAGCGACCGCGTTGCTCTCACGCAACAAGGGAGATGCAAGGGCGCTTGCTGGTGGAACGGACCTTTTGATTGGGATCATGGCAGGCACGATCTCGCCGAAACTCCTTGTTTCGCTCAAAGACATTCCGGAGTTGAGAAGAATTGAAAAGAAGAAGGGCGGGATTCAGATCGGCGCTACCTGCACCATATTCGAGATCGAAAATTCTCCGCTCATCAAGGGGAAGTACGATATCCTGTCTCAAGCCTGCGGTTTGATCGGGTCCTTTCAAATTCGATGCCGGGCCACGATTGGAGGGAATTTTTGCAATGCCTCTCCAGCCGCTGACACGGCGGCCCCTTTGCTTGCCCTTGGTGCCCGGACCGTCCTTCAAGGTCCAGAAAAGGAACGAGAAATAGAGGGCAAAGACTTCTTTGTTGGTCCTGGCCAGACCGTGCTCAAAGAGGACGAAATCATCAAAGCTATCTGGTTTCCAGAGGAGGAGAGGGGGAAAGGGGTCTATGTAAAGCTGGGACGTCGTAAGGCAATGGAGATAAGCATCGTCGGCGTTGCCGTTTATGCAATCTTTGACACTGGAAAGAAGATAAAGGATGTAAAAATCGGACTCTCTTCTGTCGCGCCTACTCCGATAAGAGCCTTACGTGCTGAATCGTTGCTTATCGGATTGAAGCCCGATAATAAACTGATCGAAAGAGCAGCAGAGATAACGAGCGAAGCGTCTGACCCCATTACGGATATCAGGGCTTCGAAGGAATATCGGAAAGAGATGGTTAAGGTTTTGACACGAAGGGCATTGGCCGATGTCCTCTTATCGGGCAACCCTTGATCGTATCTGGAACTCAGAATGGGGGAAAACCTTGAAACGGAAGGTAACACTGATCATTAATAGTGAAAGCATTAAACTGGAAGTCGAGCCGGCGAGATCACTTCTTCAAGTGATCCGTGAGGACTTAGGCTTGACGGGGACGAAAGCGGGCTGCGAGAGAGGGGACTGCGGCTCCTGTACGGTAATCATGAATGGACTTCCTGTCAATTCTTGTCTTGTCCTCGCTGTTGAAGCTGAAGGATCTGAAATCTTAACAATCGAAGGGTTGTCCAAATATGGAGAACTTCACCCTCTCCAGAAAGAATTTGTTGCGCAAAATGCGATCCAATGTGGCTTCTGTACCCCTGGGATGATCATGACAGCTAAAGCCTTATTGGACCACAATTCAAGGCCTAGCGAGGAGGAAGTCCGAAGGGCAATCGCAGGCAATTTCTGCCGATGTACGGGGTACGACAAGGTCGTGAAAAGCATTTTGGCCGCTGTTCGATAATAGGTGTTTCGCGCTTCGCGAGGAGATCAGACCCATGGGAAGGGAAGAATTTCGGGTCATTGGAAAAAAGTTTAGCAAAGTAGAAGCCTTGGAAAAGGCCACGGGTTACTTGAAATACTCCGGGGATTTCTATTTTCCCAATACGCTCCATGCAAAAATATTGAGAAGCCCTTATGCCCACGCACGAATAAGAAATATTGACACCCGTAAAGCAGAGAAATTGCAGGGCGTCAAAGCCGTCATCAGTTATAAAGATATCCCTAAGATCAATGCAATGCATCTCTTTCTGATACTGCCGTCCGTCCAGTATTTCGATAGCTTCCTTCTTGCAGAGAAGGCGCGACATGTCGGTGACCGGATCGCAGCCGTTGCTGCAACAAGACCCGAGATTGCCGAAGAAGCACTCTCTTTGGTTCAAGTGGACTATGAGGAGCTTCCGGCTGTGTTCGATCCGATAGAGGCTATGAAATCCAGCGCACCGGTCATACATGATTTTGCAAAGAGAGGGGAAAAGAAGATTGAGATAAGGGATAACGTGGTTGCCTCCCTCGAAATTGAAGTCGGTGATGTAGAAAAAGGGTTTAGGGAGTCCGAACTGGTGGTCGAAAATGAATTCCGGACCTCCCGTCCCAATAATGCTCCATTAGAAAGGATGGTGATCACTTGCTGCCCAGCACCTGGAGGACGGCTAGAGGTTTATGCCCCCGCACAGAGCATTCACGGGTTGCGCATGAACATCGCTTATTCATTAGGTCTGCCTCCCCATAAAATAAATGTTCATAGGATCTATTTGGGTGGAGCCTTCGGCGGCCATATTCATACCGGGTTCATAGAACTCATCTGTGCGTTTTTGGCATTGAAGATCGGACAGCCTGTCCGGGCCGAGAAGACGAGGGAGGAGATGTTTCTTGCCTACGGTCGGCACCCCTTTGTCATGAAACTGAGGAGCGGCGTAAAAAGGGATGGGACGTTGATGGCTCAGTATGTGGAGATGCTCGATGAGACTGGAGCCTATGCATTCAGCGGCCAATCCAAACTAACCCTCGGTGCCGGTTTTTTCATGTCCATGTACCGATGCCCTAACATGAAGTGTGTGGGCAAAACGGTATATACGAATACCCCTCCGTTAACTGCCATGCGAGGGGCGGGGAACCCTCAAGTCCACTTCGCTGTTGAGTCACAGATGGACATCGTAGCGGAGAAACTCGGCATGGACCCCATAGCGCTGAGATATAAAAACCATCTCAGAGAGGGTGACACATTTTACGGACAAGGGCCCGACATTGTCTGTAAGGTGGCAACCTGTGGCACGGAAGAGTTGCTGAAAAGAGGGGCTGAACGGATCGGTTGGGAGAACAGAGGAAAGTTACGGGCTGGCAAGCCTTGGCTGAAACGGGGATTTGGGATGGCGAGAGGCTTCCATACCAGCGGTGCTGGTTCCCCTGAGCCATCAAAATTTATGATGGATTACAGCGGAGCCATCGTCAAGATGAATGAAGACGGTACGGCCACCTTATTGACAGCGTGTGTAGATGTTGGAGGAGGGAACCTTAGCGCACATGTGGCCATTGTGGCTGAGACTTTAGGGCTGACGATCGAAGATGTGATCATCTCACAAGGGGATACGGATTCAACTCTCTACGATGCCTGCACCCATGCGAGCAGGTCCACATACGCAGGGGGATTGGCGGTAAAGGCGGCTGCAGAGAAGGTGAAGGGTGTCCTTCTTCATTGGGCATCAAACCTATTGGAGGCGCCTCCAGATATTCTGGAAATAAAAGACGGGAGGGTTTATGCTCTTGAGAACCCTTCAGCATCCATAGACATTAAAGATCTGGTTCAGACAGCACAATATAGGAATTGGGGTACTGCCGTAGGGGAAGTTTCCTTGAGGCCAACCGCTTGCCCACCGCACTTCACAGTCTGTTTTGCCGAAGTAGAGGTGGATACGGAGACAGGGATTGTGAGGGTCGTTCGGATCATTAGCGGCGCCGATCCTGGCACGGCCATCAACATGGACAATGTGAAGGGCCAATTAGTGGGAGGTTTCCACATGGGTATGGGATATGCGCTCCTTGAGGATACACTGATCGATCGACTTTCAGGTCGGATCCTCAATCCGAACTTTTCGGATTACAAGACATTTACAGCAGTAGATATGCCAGTATTGGATATGGTCGTCGTAGAGACGTTTGAGCTGACAGGGCCTTTCGGAGCAAAGGGGGTAGGAGAAGGAGCGACCAATCCTGTTGCCCCTGCGATCGCCAACGCGATCTATAACGCCATTGGGGTGAGGTTTAAGGAACTGCCCATCACTCCGGAAAAAGTTTTGAAGGCGTTGAAGGAAAACCAAAGTTCTGTCCGGAAGTTCTAAGATCTTTTTCTTTCAAAGGATGAGTATGGCAACTTCGGTTGATAAGGCTTTCCGAATTCTATCCTATCTCGCCGACCATTCTGAAAAGGCTATCGGCGAAATCTCCGAAAATTTAAGCATCCACAGAAGCTCGGTCTACCGACTCGTAAAGGTCCTTGAGAGATATGGTTCGGTTGAAAGAGGGGGATCACGAGGAAGCTACCGATTGGGCAAGATGATGCTCCAAATAGGATCGGTCGCTTTATCAGATTTTGGATTGTGTCAAATCGGCAGACCTTTCATCGAAGAACTGAGAGATAAGACAAAGGAGACGACTTATCTGACTACCTTTTCCGATGGGGAGGTTCTCTACATGGACTACAAGGCAAGCACCTACGGTATAGCGGCAATGGCTCGCCCTGGGATGCGACTGCCTGCCCATTGTACCTCTTCGGGGAAGCTCTTTCTATCCTTTGACCTCTCTTTTCGGGAGCGGGTTTTTCAAAAACCTCTAAAAAGGTACTCCAAGTATACCATTACCGACTTAGAAACGATGAGAAAGGAATTGGGGGTTATTCAAAGAAAGGAATATGCGATTTGTAAAGACGAATACGAATCAGGGATCACGTCAATCGCCGCCCCCATTTTTGCTAACGGGTCCGCGATCGTAGCTGCAATTGCCATTGCCGGTCCCACAAGCCGCATGAAAAAAATTGCACCGATTATCAGGATACTAAAGAAAGCCGCGAGCGAAATATCGGAGATACTAGGGGAAAAGGGAAGGCCGAGTTGAGCGGGAAGCGATTCCACAAGGTCTGAAGATAGCTATCTTTCTTCCTTTTGTAGGAAGGAGGAGTAATCGAAGTTGAAGGAGACACTTTTGAAAAAGAGAGTTGTTATCGCACTGGGCGGAAATGCGATTAAGCAGGCTCACGAGAAGGGTACGGCCCAGGAGCAGATGAAAAACATCCGTAACTCATGTCAGGGAATGCTCCAGGTCATAAAAGCCGGATGCCAGGTCGTCATCACCCACGGAAATGGTCCGCAGGTCGGAAATCTTCTTATTCAGCAGGAAGCGGGAGTCTCTCAGGTCCCGGCCCTTGAGATGGACATTTGCGGGGCGATGACACAGGGGCAGATCGGCTACTTGCTCCAACAGGCCCTCTTGAATGGCTTGAGGTCTCATAATTTGAATTTCAATATTGTGACGATCGTCACCCAAGTCATGGTTAATAAGGACGATCCAGATTTCAGAAACCCAACCAAACCGGTCGGTCCATTCTATAACCGGGAGACGGCGGAGAGATATAAGTCGGAAAGGATGTACCAAATTAAACAGGTGGTGCCAAACGGTGAGAGGCCTTTCAGGAGAGTGGTCCCATCTCCTGATCCCATCAGGATGTTGGAAGGGAAGGCCATTAAAAAACTTGTCGACGCAGGGATGGTGGTGATTGCATCAGGGGGAGGAGGCATTCCGGTGACCCTCAATGACTCTGGGGAGAATGAGGGGATAGAGGGTGTCATTGACAAGGATTTGGCAGGAGAAAAGTTGGCTGAAGCCGTCGGTGCGGATATCTTCATGATCCTTACAGATGTGAACCGGGTCAAACTGGGATTTGGCACTGCCCAAGAGAAGGATCTGGATCGAATGAATGTTACTCAGGCCAAGAGATATCTGAAGGAAGGCCACTTCCTGTCAGGTTCTATGGCGCCCAAGGTTCTGGCATGCATACGGTTCATTGAGTATGGAGAGTATGGAGGCGATGAGGCAATCATCACTTCGCTTGATCATGCGTGGTTGGCTATTCAAGGCCGAGAAGGGACTCATATCGTTGCATAAGGACGGAGAAGATGATGACACGTCAAGTGACCGAAGCTCAGCAGTTTAACAAAAGAACCCTTCAGGAAATCTTTACCTCTGCAGACCGGATTAAGGAACAGATGGAACACCGGGTGTCCCTAGAACTTCTTCGTGGGAAGATCCTGGCCAATCTTTTTTATGTCAAATCCCTCCGAACCCTGTTCTCGTTTGACACGGCGATGAGGCGGCTGGGAGGTGAAGTCATAACAACTGAAAACGCAGAGACATTTTCCTCTGAACTCGAAGGGGCAAGCCTTGAAGACACGGTAAGAGTTGTTGGTTCATTGGTGGATGTTATCGTCCTGAGGCATTATCAGAGTGGTTCGGTTAAACGTGCTTCAGAGGTCTCTCCTGTCCCCGTGATCAATGCGGGAGACGGGGCAGCACAGCACCCTACCCAGGCCCTGATCGACCTCTACAGTATCGAAAAGATAAAGGGCGGAATTGACGGAATTTCTATTTTTTTTGTGGGCGACTTGATGAACAGTCGCACCGTGAGATCTCTGACTTACTTCTTGGCCAAGTATACGGGAATTAAAATATATTTTGCATCTCCACAGGCACTAAAGATGAAAGATGATCTGAAAGAATACCTGGCCGAACAGCAGATCTCCTTTACCGAATCCTTTGATAGTGCGGAGGAATTGATTGAGATTGCCTCGAAGGTGGATCTGATCTATATAACGCAGATACCCAAAGCCCATTTTGGGGATCGGATTACCGACTACGAACGATCGAAAGAAGTCTTTAAGATTGACCAGGAGTTCGTTAAGGTCCTAAAGAAGAATACTTACATCATGCACCCTTTCCCACGGGGAGATGAACTTCCTGTTGAGGTGGATAAGGATCCTCGGGCCGTTTACTTCGACCAGATCAAATATGGTCAATTTCTCCGGATGGGGCTCCTGTGCTATGTGCTCGGAGTTCCCGTTTGAGCACCACTTTGAGCTCGGAAGGTTTGGAGTCTATGCCATCGAGACCGGTGAAATCTACTTTTCCCAAGGGCATGCATTATTTATCCGGCAATGAGGCGGCGGCGGAGGGGGCCCTTGCTGCAGGATGCCGTTTTTACGCCGGTTATCCCATCACGCCTTCGAGCGAGCTCATGGAGCGAATGGCGTTTCGGCTCAGGGAGGTAAGAGGGGTATTTATTCAGATGGAGGATGAGATTGCCTCGATCTCGGCGGTGATTGGAGCCTCGTGGGCAGGGGCAAAGGCGATGACCGCCACTTCGGGGCCCGGGTTTAGTCTGATGCAGGAATCGATCGGATATGCGGCCTTTACAGAGACCCCCTGCGTGATTGTCGACGTACAGAGGGCGGGTCCGTGCACCGGGCAGGCGACCAAGGTGGGGAGCGGGGATATCATGCAGGCAAAGTGGGGCTCACACGGGGACTACCAGGTGATCGCCCTCTCGCCCTGGTCGGTCCAGGAGATGTATGATCTTACGCTTCGAGCCTTTAACCTGAGTGAACGTTACCGTGTGCCTGTCCTGGTCATGGCGGACGAGGCGGTGGGCCATCTGAGGGAGAGCATCTCCGTAGGCCGAAGGGCAGAGATTTGGGATCGAAAGAAGATGAAGGGAGGCTCCCCCTTTGGCACAAAGGAGGAGGATGGTGTTCCTCCGATGCCTGCCTTTGGAGAGGGGGAGCGACTCGCGGTCACCGGCTCGACCCATGATGCCTATGGATTTCGAAAGACCGATGAGCCGGAGGCCCATGCGACATTGGTTGAAAGGATCAATGAAAAGATCCTGAGACACAGAGAGGCGATCATTGAGACCGAGGGCTATTTTCTGGAAGATTGCGAGTGGGCCATCATCGCCTATGGATTTACTGGCCGGACAAGCCAATTTGTGGTTAAGCGCCTGAGGGAAGAAGGGATGAAGATCGGCCTCATGAGGCTCAGGACCCTCTGGCCATTCCCGGAGGAGGCTGTAGGGGAGTTAGGAGCAAGGATGAGAAAGGTGATCGTCCCCGAGATGAACCGGGGCCAGGTGGCGGGTGAGGTGAGGAGATGCTGTCCGTGCGAGGTGATGTCGATCGGGCAGACAAACGGGGAGGTCATCCGGCCTGAGACGATCATGGAGGTACTCAAGAGGATTTAGTGGAAATTCCAAATCTCAAGTACCAACCTGCCTGCCGCAGGCAGGGATTTGGTTATTGGGATTTACTCTATCGAAGGTTCGCTAGAGTAGTCGAGGGTAAAAGATGGTTAGGGCGATGCAGAAGTATATCCGGCCGGGGGTCAAATCGACGCCCTTCTGTCCGGGTTGTGGCCATGGGATCTTGATGGGACTGATTTTGAGGGCGATCGATCAGTTAGGACTCGATATGAAGAAGATGCTCTTTGTCTCCGGCATCGGCTGTGCTGCGTGGATTTCGAGTCCTCACTACGGTGGAGACACGCTCCACACGCTTCATGGAAGGGCGTTGGCCTTTGCTACAGGGGCCAAACTTTACAATCCCGATCTCTGCGTCATGGTAGTAAGTGGAGACGGAGACCTCTCCTCGATCGGAGGAAATCATCTGATCCATGCGGCCAGAAGAGATATCGACCTCAAGGTCATCTGTGCCAATAATATGATCTATGGCATGACCGGGGGACAGGCTGCCTCGACGACGCCCAGGGGGGCCAAGACGTCGACAACCGGAGAGGGCAACCCTTATCGTCCCTTTGACCTTTCTAAATTGGTTTCGGCCGCAGGAGCGACCTATATAGCAAAATATTCTGTGACCCAGCCGGTCTCCCTCATCAACTCGATCAAAAAGGCGCTTCTTCATGTGGGATTCTCCTTTATTGAAGTTCTTTCCCCGTGTCCAACCCAGTTTGGAAGGCGGAACCGGCTTGAGCGGCCGGAGGAAATGATCCAGGATCTGATCCGGCGATGCATTCTGGAGGAAGAGGCCAAGGGATTAACCGAGGAGGAGTTGGCAGAGAGGATCATCACCGGAGAATTTAAGTCATGGTCGAAGTGAGACAGGTACGTTTGAGCGGCTTCGGAGGCCAGGGGGTTGTCCTGGCAGGGATGCTTCTGGGCGAAGCAGGGGTGATTGACGGAAGGCATGTGGCTGGATCGAATTCATATGGAGCACAAGCCCGAGGCTCCGGATGCAAGTCAGAGGTTGTCTTTTCAGACGGAGAGATCGATTTTCCTCATGTGGTCAGGGCCGATATCCTGGTGGCCCTGTCTCAGGGGGCTTACCGGATGCACTGTAAAGAGGTGAAAGAGAAGTCAGGGCTGATCCTTTACGACCAAGGCCAGGTGATCCCCGAAGAGGGGCTGGAGGTGAGACAGATCGGAGTTGCTGCGACAGAATATGCCTTAAAAAAGTTGAAGAACAAGCAGGTGGCCAATATTGTCCTGCTCGGGAGTCTTATTGAGACCACGAAGATTGTCTCTCCCAAGGCCATCCGGAAGGCCATCGCAAGACATGTGGGAGAACGATTCCGGGCCCTCAACCTCAAAGCGCTCCGGATCGGAATGGAGCTCGGGAGGCGGTCTCATGGTTGAGGGCAGAATTTATAAGCCGGTCATCCAGGCCGATCGGTGTCGCACCTGCAACATTTGCATCAGAGGATGTCCTGCTGAACTCATTTCGGAATACCGGGAGGAGGAGAAGAGCCTTCGGGGCAGTCTTTATCGCGGGAAGATGAAAGAGAGGTCTCTGAAGGAGAAGGTTTCTCTTCCGGCCTGTCAGGGGGCCTGTCCTATTGGTCAGGATACGAGGGGCTATGTGGCCCTCATTGCAAAAAAGAGGATGAAGGAGGCCCTTGAACTGATCCGGGAGGTCAATCCCCTGCCTGCGGTCTGCGGATTCATCTGCCATCACCCCTGTGAAGAAGCCTGTCTGAGAGAGGGAGTGGACGATCCGGTCCCGATTCGGCTTCTGAAGCGGTTTGTGGTGGAATACGAGAGAAAAGGGAGGAGGCTAAGAAAGGGGTCGAGGAAGAAAAGGCGGGAGAAAGTGTTGGTGGTCGGTTCTGGCCCGGCTGGGCTGGCAGCGGCCAATGACTTAAGCCTCCTTGGCTTTGGGATAACGATCGTGGAGGCCCTCCCTGTCCTTGGAGGGATGCTGGCGGTTGGGATTCCGGAATTTCGACTGCCCAGGGATATCCTTCAGATGGAGATCGACGGGATCAAAGCGCTGGGTGTAGAGATGAAGGCAGGGCATCGCTTTTGCTTCGAGGGAGATGGAAAAAGATTTCAAAAGCTTGGTTTTCAGGCAGTCTTTCTCTCAACGGGAGCCCACCTTAGCTTAAGATTGAATATCCCGGGGGAGAAGCTTCATGGGGTTTTTCCTGGAGTCCAGTTTTTAAAGGAAGTCAGTGTGGGGAAGAAGGTCAGGATTGGAAGAAAGGTCGCTGTCATCGGTGGAGGGAATGTGGCCATCGACGCTGCTCGATCAGCCATTCGCTTGGGTGCAGAGTCGGTTGAGCTCTATTATCGGAGATCGAGAAGGGAGATGCCTGCAATCCCCGAGGATGTTGAAGAGGCGGTTCGAGAGAGAGTAAGATTTCATTTTCTTGTCTCTCCCATCAAGATCCTCGGGAGGGGAGAAGAAGTAGTCGGGATGGAGTGTATCAGGATGGAACTCGGCGAGTCCGACGAGACGGGGAGGAGAAGGCCTGTTCCGGTGGAGGGCTCTAACTTCAAGGGTGAAGCGGACTCGGTTATTTCGGCCATTGGCCAGGGAATGGATCGAAAGGCTTTAAAGGAGTTTGAAACCTATCAAGATGGGAGGATCCGGGTCGACCCAGAGACCGGAGCGACGAGCAGGGAGGGTGTCTTTGCCGGTGGAGATATGGTGACAGGGCCAGGATGGGCGATCGACGCGATTGCTGCAGGAAAGAAGGGAGCGGCGTCAATCCATCAATACCTCTCGTAATCTAAGTGATTAGTTCGGAGTTCGGAGTGTTTAGCTTTAAAACTCCGAACTCTAAACTCCGAACTCAAAACTTCGTTATGGCTAAAGAGTGTGAGAAGAAGGTGGTGCGGAGGCCCAAGCGTAAAACCCTTTCTCTCAAAGAGCGAAAAAGGGGATTCTCTCCGGTTGAATTCGGCCTTGAAAAGGAAGGAGCCTTAAGGGAGGCTCAACGCTGCCTGGGCTTGAGGGAATGTGAATCGTGTGAGATCTGTAACCTCCTCTGCCCGGATCTCTGTATCACGCGCGATGAGGAGACCGGAGAGGTTCGGATCGACTTGGATTATTGCAAGGGATGCGGCATCTGTTCATCCGTCTGCCCCAAAGGGGCCATCCAGATGGTATTGGAGGAGGGGGTTTAAGTCTTCGGCCCAATCCGCCTGGCAGGAAGCTCTGTTTCGGAAGTCTAGAAATAAATCGCTCGGTATAGGGAGAGAAGAGATGTCAATTCTGGTTATTGGGGGTATGGGATTTATTGGATCAAGGATCACGAAGTTCTTGATCGACCTGGGGAAAGACCTAATAGTCATGGGCCGACACCGCACACTCCATCGTCTCACGGACGTTGTTGATAAGGTGAAAGTTGTTCAGGCCGACAAGGCTAATATCGATCAGATCATCGAATTAATAAAGGTTCACCATGTCAATAAGATCATCGATGTGTCCTACACACTTGAAGCCGAGAGCGAACAAGCGCCCTATCATGCCACAAAACTTAATATCGTAGGGACGCTGAACATATTTGAAGCCGCGCGGATCATGGGGATCAGACGAATCGTCTGGGCCAGTTCATTGGCAATCTATGGTGATAAGAAGAGAGCCCAAGGGATTCCACAAAACGAAGATGCGCTCAACGATGCGATCACTGTTTATGGGGCTTGCAAAAACTATATCGAGTTCATGGCCAAACTTTACAATGCCCGTTGGGATATGGACATCGTTTGCCTCAGAGCTGGAACTGTCTATGGGCCGCTTCGGGCGAGTGGAGCGACGGGTTGGGTTACGGACATCGTGAAGATGCCTCTGTCTGGGCAGGCGGTGAGCATTCCTCCTGGACCGGAAGAGACGATGAATTGTTTGTTCGTGGACGATTGCGCTGACGCATTTGTCATGTGTTGTCAGTACAGAGGCGACCGTCTGCCGCATGCCATCTATAACATCGGCGGTGTGACCATCTTGGCTCGGGATTTCGTAAGGGAAGTCAAAAAGCAGATCCCGGGGGCTGATATCCGTTATCAAGGTAAATATATGTACTATCTCGATCGAGTGGATAAAAGTCGCCTCTGCCAAGACACAGGCTTTAGACTGAAATATGATGTAGAAGCTGGCATTCGTGAACAGGTGGTTAGGCAACGCGCTTTAAATGAAGAGGAGAAGAAGGCGTCAAACTAAGGAGTGAGAGAGTGAGTGCGATCGGCGATCACTTCTTAGGAAAAAAGGAATGTTCCTCTGGTTGAGACAAACAGGGGCTTCTCGATTGAATGGGTGACATTGAAGGGGCAAAGGAGGAGAAAGGAGGTGCAGGGGGTATCTCACTTGACATTTATCCTGTAAGACTTTTAGAAAGATTGGAAAAGAAAACGATAGAGTTTCGAGACCATCAACGTATTTGTATTCTAAAAACAATCAGGGAAAGATGAGGGGTTTTGTTCGAGTTATGCTTACATGGTGAGATGGTTGAAGTTATTTTCAAAACGGTTTTGAAAAAGTGATCTATCCAAGTCCAAGGAGGTGTTAGGATGGAAAAGACATTAAGGAGTGCGGTGATTTTGGGGTTGATTGTATCCTTGGGTTTCCTTGTTATCTTACCTTCCGGATATGCAACAAGTGAGCCTGGAGAGAGTGTAAAGATTGGAGCTATATTCCCAGTCACAGGTTCTTTAGCGCTGTTGGGCGAACAAAGCTTTCGAGGGGCCGAACTTGCCCGTCTGGATCAAAACAAGAAAGGAGGCCTCTTTGGAAAGCAAATAGAGTTCGTAAAATCAGATGCCCCTGATGCTAAAGCGGCTGTGGCAGAGGCTGAACGTCTCATTACAGTAGAAAAAATGAAGGTTATACTAGGTACTTATTCCAGTTCATTGTCAGCAGTAGCCAGTGAAGTGGCAGAGAGAAATGGGGTGATATATTGGGAGCAGGGAGCCGTGGCTGATGATATAACGAAACGGGGCTTCAAATATCTGTTTCGTACTGCCCCGCGTGCCAGCGATCACGGTATAAGTGCGGTAAAACTTGTCTCTGAGGTGTTTGCGCCTAAGGTTGGACTTAAAGTGAGTGACGTCAAGATGGCAATTATATATGAAGACAGCTTATGGGGTACCAGTCAATCTCAGTTTGTCCGGGAAGGGGCTAAAGGGCTTGGGATAAAGATTGTTGCTGATGAGTCTTATAGTTCCAAGGCAGTAGATTTAACTCCCCTTGTCATGCGGTTGAAGCAGGCTAAACCAGATGTTATTATTGCCACCCAATATGCGAATGATGCCGTTTTATTTCAGAAACAGGCAAAAGAGTTGAATCTTTATGTTAAAGCTTTCATTGGCACTGGTGGTGGAACAAATTTAGCAAGCTTTCAAGAAGCACTCGGACCAATTGCTGATGGAGTGCTGAATGTCGGCTTTGGCAATATGACGACAAACCCCAAAATGGTGCCAGAGATGGGGAAGGTTCTTAAAGCTTACCGTGAAACTTATAAAGAGGAGCCACCTAGCATATATCCCTTTGTAAATTACACCGGCACTATGTTCCTGTTCGATACTATCAAGAAGGCAGGGTCTATGGAGCCTGATAAAATTCGTCAAGCAGCGATGACCATGGATGTTCCTTTGGGAAAAAGTGCGACAGGATGGGGTCTAAAGTTCGCACCGGTAGGGGATCCGAATGCTGGCCAAAATATGCGTGCAATTATATTCGCTGAGCAGTGGCAGAAAGGTCGACTTGTTACCATTTATCCGGACGCAGCAAGACCAAGTGGCATCGAAGTCATTCTACCCTTGCCACCATGGAGCAAGAGACAGTGAACATTGAGGATCGGTTATCCTTTTTCTGCTGATAAGATGCCTTTTCGGACGCTTGAGGTTTAATTTTATCACTTGTTCATGGCTGAGAAGAATTTTTCTGATTTCTGTGGGCTTTACTAAACCTGGATAAAGACACTGAATTGCTTCTAGAATTGGGCGAACAAGTTCTTTAGGGGCTTTTTCTAGAATGAAGGAGTGCTATGGCGCCCCCATGGCCTCCTTATGAGCATTGCTTCCTGAGGAGGCAGAGGGAGTTTATTTCGATTTGGACCTTATAAGTAGATAAATGTTTGTTAGCAAGGCAGGCATTTAGAATAAGGCAAAATTTAATCACGAGCCATTTTTTGAATCACACAGTTTTCAGGACAGCCTAAAACAGGGGTTCTATAACAGGAAGCTTAGTGGAACGAAGGGGAAAGCCAAATAAAGTCTGTAAGTAATGAGCCTTCATCATGGAATATTTGATGAATATTCTTCAATTGACCATCAGTGGGTTAATGGTGGGGGGTATATATGGGCTAACCTCAATTGGTTTAACACTTGTTTGGGGAGTTGCAGGGGTAGTCAACTTTGCGCATGGCGAGTTTCTAATGGTGGCAATGTACCTTTCATATTTATTTTTTCATTATATGGGTTTAGATCCTCTTGCATCCATTTTTCTTGTGGCTCCCATCCTTTTTATGCTGGGTGCGAGTTCCCAGAGGATTGTCATTCAGCCTATACTCAAAGCACCCCATTATAATCAAGCCTTTGCAACGGTGGGCCTATCTTTATTTTTGCAGAATCTAGCTCTGATTATCTGGGCCGGCAATTTTCGGTCGGTTAAAGTAAGCTACGCAACAAGTGTATTACCAATTGGACCTATCATTCTCAGTATTCCAAAGGTCATCGGTTTCTTGGTGGCCTCCTTTATTACGGGGCTTTTATACTGGTTTCTTCGAGCCACGTACCTGGGGAAGGCCATTCGGGCAACTGCTCAGGATACGTATGGGGCAGCATTAGCCGGGATTGATGTAAAACGTATCTACATTTTGTCGTTTGGTATCGGTGCTGCGTGCGCAGGCATAGCGGGGGCATTGATTATTCCAACATACTACGTTTTTCCTACTGTCGGGCAGTATTTTGTGCTGATCGCCTTTGTCGTTGTAGTGCTGGGTGGAATGGCAAGTCTTACCAGTGCTTTCTTGGGCGGTCTCCTCATCGGAGTGGTGGAGTCTATGAGTGGATTTTTTTTAGGTTCAGCCTATAAGGAGCTGGTGTATTTCCTGTTGTTCATCTTTGTCCTATGGTTAAAACCGACCGGAATTCTCTTCTCATCGGCAAAAAGTAGTTGGGGGAGTTCTTCAGGTGGTAATTCGCATAAAATTATTGAGTAGTCTGGGGATAATTATGATCATTGGCTTGCTGATGATCGTCGCCTATCAAAACCCGTTCTATGCCAACTTCATAGCAAGCATGCTATTCATGGCTGGATTGGCCGAAGCTTATAATATTATCGGCGGTTTTGCTGGTCAACTGTCACTTGGTCACAGCGCATTTTTTGGTGTTGGAGCCTATGTATCAGTAATCATGTTTGTACGTCTTGGTATATTACCTGCTATTGGTTGCATCGCTGGTATGTTCGCTGCTTCCCTCCTCGGGGCAGGCATTGGGTACGTGACGTTGCGCCTCAAGGGACCCTTTTTCTCTCTTGCCACAATAGCTTTTGCTGAGGTATTACGAATCTTAGCCATTAACTTAAGAAGTGTAACAGGTGGCTCAGTAGGGATAATGATCCCATTGAAAACAGGATTTGTCAACCTTATGTTTAAGGAACGGATTTCGTATGCACTGGTGGCTGGTGGTTATGCACTGCTTGTGCTATTCATTTCTTATATTTTGCGATCTAGTCGCATGGGTTATTACTTACTGGCGATCCGAGAAGATCAAGATGCTGCCGAATCTGTGGGTATTAATAGCCCTGCATGGAAAGTACTTGCGGCCATTATAAGCGCTGCTCTTACTGGTCTTGGTGGAGTTCTTTATGCGTATTGGATACTCTTTATTGAGCCGTACAGCGAGTTCTCTTTTGAGGTATCGGTAAACATGGCATTGATTACTATGATTGGAGGCATGGGAACAGTCTATGGTCCATTTTTTGGCGCTTTAATGCTCGTACCACTCCAAGAAATATTACGTGGATTGCTCGGCAAGTACACACCAGGGCTGCATATGCTGGTTTATGCTGTACTCTTAATCATGGTCGTTTCGTTCCTTCCAGATGGCATAGCTGGGTTGGCAAGGAGGAAATTGATGTTCGGAAAATTTAGGGAAATCCTTGAGAATGTTAACACGAAGAGAGAATAGTACGTGTTGCTAAAAGTAACTAATTTGAGCAAAAAATTTGGTGGGCTTGAAGCTTTAAAACGTATCAACCTTTACCTCACGAGGGGTGAGATTGTTGGAGTCCTCGGACCAAACGGTGCCGGTAAGACAACACTTTTTAACGTCATATGCGGATTCTATCCGCCAGATGAGGGAGAAGTTGTGTTTGATAATAAATGCATAACCGGAAAAAAGCCATGGGAAATTGCCCACCTCGGTATAGGCCGAACATTTCAGTTGGTGAAAGCGCTGGGCAGTATGACTGTTCTGGAAAATGTCATGGTTGGAACTTTGCTTAGGGGAAACTTACGCCAGGCCCGAAATGATGCCCTCACCTGTCTAGAAATAGTGGGACTTGTGGACCGGGCACATTTCTTAGCGAATAGCCTGAATATTGTTGACCGCAAACGCCTCGAGTTAGCAAGAGCACTTGGAACAAAACCCGATTTATTGCTTCTTGATGAGTGCATGGCGGGGCTTAACCCTTCTGAGATTCACTCGACGCTAGGCATTATTCGAGATATTAACCATAGAGGAACCAGTATTTTATTGATTGAACACATCATCTGGGCGGTAGCGAATATTGCCCATCGTGTGGTGATTCTTGACTATGGCGAAAAAATTGCTGATGGAACAGTGAAGGACGTATTTGAAGATCCACGCGTGGTAGCTGCGTATATAGGGGAGGGAACAAACACTTGTTGGAAGTCCAGAACACTTTCGTAGCTTACGGGGATTTGGAAGTTTTGCACGGCGTCTCGCTGAGAGTTGAGTCAACAGAGATTGTCGCACTTGTGGGCGCGAATGGATCTGGGAAAACCACGTTAATAAATAGCATTTCAGGAGTCATCCGGCCACGTGGGGGTGAGGTTCATTTTGAGAAGAAACCCATTCACCATATGACTCCACACGGAATAGTGAACGCTGGGTTGGTGCAGGTGCCAGAAGGGCGACATATTTTCCCGAAAATGACGGTCCTGGAAAACCTTGACTTAGGAGCCTACACAAATAGAGCAAGATCCCAACGGCAACAATCCCTTGAGTTTGTATTTAATTTGTTCCCCCGTCTGCGAGAAAGGTCCGAGCAAACAGCTGGGACTCTGAGTGGAGGTGAACAGCAAATGCTGGCAATCGGGCGCGCATTGATGACTGTTCCACGGTTGCTTATGCTCGACGAGCCATCCCAGGGATTAGCTCCTATCTTAGTAAAACAACTGTTGTCCACAGTCAAAACCATTAATCAAGCAGGCTGTACCATCTTGTTGGTCGAGCAAAACGTTGAGGACGCTCTTGAGCTTGCTGCGCGTGGCTATGTGCTTCAAACGGGAAGGATTGTCATGGAAGGGTCGGGACAGAATTTGCTTACTGACCAATGCTTCCGTGAAGCATACTTTGGGCTTGCTGAAATGAGATAGGCTGAGTGGGTCATTGGAGTTATCCGGAGACGTGCGCGATTGGAAACGAAGGTGGTAAGGGGAGATGAAGATGAAGGTAATATTCGATAAGGTGATAGCACCCAAGAGTGCCTTAGCGTTTGGGGTTAAGGAAGGACAATACTTGCGAAATACGTTTAATGTTTTTATGAACTGCCCTTATGATAAAGAAAAGGTAACTATTCAGCCTGCCTAATCACGCCAATAAGGGTTAGAAGATTGTTAAGGGTCCCTACATGCCGGCATAAAAGGATTCCTCTCGAAGGCAGCCTGAATGGTGTTGATACTATCTATAAAGAACTTGGTTCCCTTCAGAATTTAACGATTTCATTGGTTAGGGATCTCAAAAACGGAAGAACGGTTCATGCCTTGGTTGAGCTTTTATCCCTTTTCCAGTCGAAGCTCTATTTTGTCTCTCCTGGTATTCTCCGAATGCCAGAGGAGATTACATCCCACCTGAAACGGAAGGGGATTGAAATAGTGGAAACAGAGGATATGATTGAAGGAGCCCTTGCATGCGACCTCATCTATATGACGCGAATTCAAAAGGAACGTTTTGAGAATCTTTCTGAATATGAGTGGGTCAAAGGCTATTACGTCATCGACGAAAAATTCCTAAAGGGGCTTAAAAAGAAGATCACCATTCTTCATCCCCTTCCAAGGGTGGATGAGATTCATCCTGAGGTGGATACCTATCCTGGGGCTGCCTACTTCAGGCAGGTAAGAAATGGAGTCTTTGTCCGAATGGTTCTGCTCGCAATGGTTTTGGGAAAGCGTTAAGGTACCTGCACCCCTCGATTTATTGCGGGATTTTTTAATGACGGAGGTTGAATGGGGTGGATTCAAGGTTTGCTGTTCTGGCAATCGGGGGAAATTCTTTAATAAAAGATAAAAACAGCGTATCTTTATCCTTGCAGTATGAAGCGGTAAAGGAGACAGCGAAATATATAGCCGATCTCATTGCAGAAGGGCTGAGCATGGTGATCACCCACGGCAATGGCCCTCAGGTAGGTTTCATCTATAGAAGAGGGGAACTTGCCCGTCACGAGCTTCCTCTTATTCCCTTAGACATCTGTGGAGCTGACACACAAGGAGCAATCGGGTACATGGTTCAAAAAGCGCTTCTGAACGAGTTCCGCAAGATGGGAATTAATAAGAAGGTGACCGCAGTGGTGACTCAGACAATTGTGAACAGGGACGATCCGTCCTTTCAATATCCAACAAAACCGATCGGTTCCTTTATGTCGGAGGAAGATGCCCTCTTCAATAAGAAAGAATTCGGTTGGCAGGTTGTAGAAAATGCAGGTCGGGGTTTCAGGCGTGTCGTTCCCTCTCCCATACCGAGAGAGATCATTGAATTGGACGTGATCAAGTTATTGGTGGAAAGTGGTTACATTGTGATCGCTGCGGGCGGAGGAGGCATCCCTGTTATACGGAATAAGCAGGGAGACCTCGAAGGCGTTGAAGCCGTCATTGATAAAGACCTAGGGTCCTCCCTTCTGGCCACGAATCTTGGTGCAGACACTTTGATTATTTCAACTGCTGTCGATGCCGCCTATTTGAACTTTGGTAAGAAGAACCAGAAACCTATCGGTCATGCCACCCTACCTGAAATGAAGCGGTATCTGGCGGAAGGGCATTTCAAGCCAGGATCCATGAAGCCAAAAATGGAGGCCATTATACAGTTCCTTGAGAGTGGCGGAAAGAAGGCGATCATTACCTCCCCGGAGAACCTCTTGAAAGCGATCAAAGGGGAATGTGGAACGACAATTGTAAAATAACGGGGATCTAATTCTGTATCTGTTATAAGTGAATTGAGGCGATTCATCCTATCCAATTCACTTTTTCCAACTGGGGTAAGATGGCTTTAGTGGACACCAAAGTTGAGGTAAAATACTAAAAGACGGAGGTGTCAGAATGGAAAGGATTCCCAAAGCGATCTACACGAAGGAGCTTCGAGAGGAAGCAGTGAAGCTTGTAACGGAAGGCGGATTCAGCATACCGGAGGTGGGGCGTAGGTTA
>Ga0187886_1000894_pt1 | contig 30725 bp, 23 predicted proteins | sample June2016WEW_20_1_FD_133001 | JGI IMG/M metagenome (GOLD analysis project Ga0187886, IMG submission 133001) | Peatland microbial communities from SPRUCE experiment site at the Marcell Experimental Forest, Minnesota, USA - June2016WEW_20_150 | ecosystem: Environmental > Terrestrial > Soil >...
GGACCGGGGGGTGCCGCACACGGGCTTGCCGCCACACACTCACAGGCGCTCGAATCGGTCTATGCACATTTCCCCGGACTGAAGGTCGTTATGCCCTCGACCTGCAAGGACGTAAAAGGACTGCTAAAAACTTCGATCCGGGATGACAATCCGATCGTCTTCATCGAGAGCGAAGTGATGTACGGCGACAAAGGTGAAATCCCGGACGGCGAATACACCATACCGCTCGGAGTTGGCGAGGTGAAGAAGGAGGGAAAAGACCTGACGATCGTCTCCTGGTCAAAGGTATTGGCTCACGTCGTTTTGAAAGCTATGGATGCGCTGCAGGAGGAGTTGAATATCAGCATCGAGGTCATCGATCCGCGGACGATAAGGCCTATGGATTACGATCTTATCGTCAATTCGGTGAAAAAGACCAATCGATTGGTGATAGTGGAAGAAGGATGGCCATTTGCCGGCGTCGGCGCACAGATTTCGCATGAGATCTCTTCAAGAGCGTTCGATTATCTTGATGCTCCCGTAGAACGTGTGACCCAGGAAGATGTTCCCCTGCCGTATGCGCACGATCTCGAGAAATTCTCATTGCCCAACCTCGACAAGATCAGAACGGCAGTCAAAAAGGTTCTTTATATCGACTGATTGGACAAAGGCTACCTGATGGCTACAAAAATCACGATGCCGAAGCTCAGCGACACAATGGAAGAAGGTGTCATCCTAAAATGGCTTCGGAAAGAAGGGGACAAAATCAAGCAGGGCGAGATCATCGCCGAAATTGAATCAGACAAGGCCGACATGGAGCTTGAGGCCTATGATTCAGGCGTACTCCGCAAAATCGTTGTCCCTGAAGGTGGAAAAGCCCCAATTGGAGGCCTCATTGCCGTCATCGGCGAAGCCGACGAGGACATCGCATCCCTCCTTTCCGGTACTGCGCCAGCTCCCGCCACGAAGAAACCCGAAACGCAAGCTTCCGTCAGCCCCGGACCGCTTGCATCAAGTCCGGCAACCAGCCAGCCCACTGATGGCAAGACGAAAGCATCTCCCCTTGCCCGGCGGTTGGCAGGGGAAAACAAGATTGATCTCTCGCGCGTCTCGGGTAGTGGACCACAAGGACGCGTGATACGACGCGATCTCGAGAATATGATTGCCGGGAAGGGGCAAGGAACGACGACAGCTTCCCGACCCATCATACCGGGAACGTCGGAGGACGTTGAGCTCTCGCCCATCCGGAAGACGATTGCCAAACGCATGGCGGAGAGCAAGACGACGGCTCCACATTTCTACGAGACAATTGAAGTCGATATGGATCCCGTCATCACGTTCCGGGATCAAATCAACACGGTCACTGAACTCAAGCTGAGCTTCACGGACATCGTCATCAAGGCGACGGCCACTGCCCTGATGAAGCATCCTCACGTCAATGCTACGTACCTTGGCGACAAGATGCGGCAATATCACTTTGCCCACATTGGCATCGCTGTTGCTCTGGAAGAAGGATTGGTGACGCCGATACTCAGAAATTGTGAGCAGAAAAGACTGGAACAGATTGATGCAGAATTGCGAGATCTCGCCGATAGAGCGCGTTCCCGCAAGCTGAAGCCAGAAGAGTATACGGGTGCGACATTCACGATCAGCAACCTTGGGATGTTCGGCGTTGAACAGTTTGCGGCAATCGTCAATCCGCCTGAAGGCGCGATCCTTGCTGTCGGAACCATCGTTGAGAAACCGGTAGTGAAGAACGGCCAGATCGTCATCGGCCATACGATGAAGATGACACTTTCATCGGATCATCGGATCATCGATGGCGCTGTAGCAGCACGATTCCTTCAGGATCTCAAGAAAATCATGGAGAACCCTGCGTCGCTCGTTCTCTGATCGTTCGCACTATGCACGCCTCGCACGAGAGAACCCGGCTCATCGTCGGGTTCTCTTGTTTGATCAAATCGGATAACAGATGTCATTCTCCATTCGCCAGCGGATCACCGACGAGATGTCGGGCGCGGCGCTCCCCTTTGTAGCATTCTGTATCGCTCTTAACCTCACCGCAGGTCAGATCACCGCGGCATTGAAGATTCCATTGTACCTCGATTCCATAGGCACAATCCTGGTCGCTGTGCTGGTCGGCCCATGGTCTGCCGTCATTTGCGGAAGCGCTGCAAATCTCCTCGCTGCGGCCCTGGGAAATCCTTCGATGATATTCTTCATCCCAGTCGTTGTCGTCATCGGCGCATTCACAGGATTTCTGGCCAGACGCGGGTGGTTCCGTAAGTGGTATCTTGTCGCAATCGGAGGGGTCCTGCAGGGGATACTCGCCGCGATTGCGTCAGCTCCTATTTCCGCTTATCTTTTTTCGGGCGTCATGATGGCCGGGACGGATTTTCTCGTTTTGTATTTTCGCTCCGTGGGAAACACGATTCTCAATAGCGTTCTCTACCAGGGGCTTACTTCTGATCCCGCCGACAAACTCGTCAGCTATTTCATCGTTTTCTTTCTGGTGAAAAACCTGCCGCAACGGCTCATCAGCAGACTCCGGGGAGCATCAAACCTGAGAGCACCGGACAGTACGACGTGAGTACGGGACAGAGTCTCTCGCGAAAACTCGCTCTTGTTCTGCTGCTGTGGGTGTGCGCCTTCACACTCCCGTGGACTATTCAGGCTTCGCTCTGTGTCGTCCTGATCATCGCCCGATACGCAGTTCTTCCTCTCCGGCCAATTACTCCTCGGTCAGCCAAAGCGTTTTCCCGGTTCATCCTCTACAGCATAGCTGTAGCCACATTCATCATACTTCTGAATGGCCTCTTGATCAAAGAAGGCGCAGTTGCGGCGAAGGTGTTCGGCATTCCGCTGCACAAGGAAGGGCTCCTATTTGGCGCGAGAACTGCCTCGAGGCTCCTCTTGCTCTCGTTTTCCATATTACTGTTCTTTGTCTCCACATCGTTGCCTGATTTGATCGAGCATTTGCAGACGAAGGGTCTCCCTCCATATCTTGCCTTGGTTCTTCTGCTGACCCTGCACTTCCTCGACCAGCTTCCGGCCAGGATTCATCAGATTTTTCTCGCCCAACAAGCACGAGGGGCCCCGGTCGATTCCGGTCTGTTGTCCCGAACGAAAGCGCTCTTTTCGATTCTTTCCCCTCTGGTCCTTTCTTCCATAGTCGAGAGCATTGAACGGGGAACTGCCCTTGAGCTGCGCGGATTTCTTCAAAGACCTCAAGTGGCCCGCGTAATCAAACGAAGCGAGTCAGAGACCGACTGGCTCACCATATCTTTGATCCTGCTCGCTCTCGCTGTGCTTATATACAGAATTGTGCAATGGCTGATCGCATAGTCATACAATCCTTTTCACTGCAGTACTCCGCGACAACTCCGGGGGTGCTCTCCTCAGTCTCTCTCGATATACCGAGCGGGACGTGCTGCGCCATCCTCGGCCCAACGGGAGCGGGCAAATCGTCACTCCTGCAGTGTCTGGCAGGAACGATGCAACGGCATCACCCGGAATCTGTCGCATCCGGCACCATTCAGATCGGCGAGAGGCTCTTCGAGGCGCTTCCATCCCACGTCCTCTTCCCTTCTGTGGGTTACGCCCTGCAAGATCCGCACGTGCAAATCTCAGGCGTAAGGGACACGGTCTTTGGTGAAATACTCTTCACGCTTGAGAATACAGGCGAGGTTCCTGATGAACCCGCTGCAGTGATTCTGCCGCTTCTCCGAAAGCTGGGGATTGATCATCTCGCTGACCGGAAGCCTACGAGCCTATCAGGCGGAGAGACCCAGCGAGTCGCCCTGGCAACGATCCTTGTAGCCCAACCTCCCGTTCTTCTCCTTGATGAACCAACGACAGCAATGGATCTGGCAGCTCAGGAGAAATTGAGAGGTATACTTCGCGGAATGAAACAGAGTACTACGATCGTCTTAACGGATACACAGCTGGATTTCGCTCTGGGCATTTGCGACCAGATTGTTGTTCTTGAGCAAGGGAAGGTTCTCTTTGACGGTACACCGGCTGCGTTCCTGCGAAGGCTGGATGAATTCCACACGTCACTCCCTTTGGAAAACTGGCTCCCACTGAGGCAACAGATTCTTAGACTTCTCGACCAGCCATCCAGGCTCGGATCACGACTCGCGCTCACTCTAGGTTTGAAATGAGTATTGAATTACGAAACGTGAGTTTTTCCTATGCAGGTGACCGGCCGGTCCTTCGTGACGTGTCGTTTTCGGCCGAACAGGGTGGGTTTCTTCTCATTATCGGACAAAATGGAGTTGGGAAAAGCACGCTGCTCAAGCTGCTCAATGGGATCCTGAAGCCGACAAGCGGCCAGGTGTTGGTCAACGGGGTCAACACCGCCACGCAACCGACCTCTCGCCTGGCGAAAGAAATCTGCGTCACCTTCCAGAACCCAGCCGATCAAATCTTTGCGTCGACCATTAGGGCCGAGGTTGAATTCGGTCCCAGAAATCTTCGCCGGAAGAATGTAGACCAGCTCGTCGATGATGCTCTCGTCTTGTGCGGTCTCGATGCCCTCGCATCACACCACCCCTACGATTTACCCTCGGCTCAGCGGAAACTCCTCACAGTCGCAAGCGCGATTGCCTCAGGGGCGCCGTACCTGGCTTTCGACGAACCGAGCGCGGGACTATCGCAAATCGAACGATCGGTCTTCGAAGGACTGCTCACTGCATTGAAGAAAGAGGATCGAGGAATGATCGTCGTTTCGCACGATTTGGCTTTGCTGCTGCCCTATGCTACGGCAGTCCTCATCCTCGCTCGAGGCGAGATGATCTACTACGGCAACGCAGAAGTCGTGACACAACAGGACGGACTGATCCGAAAAGCCGGGCTACGGCTTCCACTGCCATATCGATTGGAGAAGTTATTCGGAAAGTAGAATTGCGGATGGATTTGTTCTACGGCACAAAGGTATCCCGCGTGAAGCAGAGAAGTGAAATGGGCTTCTACCGCGGGGTGGCGTTCGATGCTCCAGTCGACCCCGGAATCTTCAGGATTTGATTCACCTTGATCTTCGAGGAGTGGAGGCTGTTGTACTGCTTCAGTTCTTTGATGCTTGTTCCGAACTTCTGTGCGATGACCGACAGGGTCTCCCCTTTTTTCACTTTATGAGTCTGCTCTGCGGTTTTGTTTTTTGCAGGGGCCGATTGTTTGAGCTGCAGGACCGGCTTCGAATCGGGTTTGGGCTTCGATTCACGCTTAACGTTGACTTCGGCCTTTGCAACGGACGGCGTCTCGATGATCTTCGTCCGCTCTTCCGGCTCACCGTAGATTTCGAGGGTCTGACCTACAACAATCTTGTTCCCCTTCAGGCTATTCCACGTTTTCAGATCAGCAACGCTGACGCCATGTTCTTTAGCGATAGTAAACAGCGCATCTCCCTCCTGAACCTTGTACTCAACCCAGCCTCGATCGGACTCTTTTTCGTTGGATGCGGACACAGTTGCAGTTGCATTGCCGTTGCTGCCTACTTCCTTTCGAAGCAGTTCCTGCTTCTGAGTAAAAGTCATCCCGTCGATCTTGCCAAGTTGGTCTGCTTTCGAAGCATCGGCCCAGATCGTCAATTCTTCGCCGGTCCGAATGTAGCTCCCATAACTGATATCATTCCAATTTCGGATATCGCTTGCCCTGACGCCGTACCACTCGGCTATATGACCAATCGTGTCTCCACGTTTAACAATATATGCCACTTGGACCTTGTTTCGAGGGGCTTTGAGGGATCGTTTTGATGATTTCGAGTTGCGCGTTACTTCGGGTTTCGCGGCGGCGAGGGCGGCATCTTTACCCTTTCCGAATGTGATCCTATCAACTTTCTTATCATACTCAAACGGGGCCTTGTCCGCGATCTCAACATCCTCCGGGGACATTGGTATCCAGAGCGTCGTCCCGACCTTTAGAGGACGATTTGACTTGATGCTGTTGATTTCCCGCAGCGCAGTCGCGGTCACGCCGTACTTCGAGGCGATCTTCGCAAGGCTAGTCTGACCCTTAACGACCTTATGCGTCTTCCATTGCTTCTTTTCTTCCGCCGGAATCTGAGCGTAGTTCGTCTCGAATACAGACTTCTTGCCGAAAGGAACACGGAAACGATAGCCGGTCACGCCCGCAGGCGTGTGCTGTCGTAAGAGTTCAGGATTGAGCTCCCGAAGCGTCTCCACATCCGTGTCAGCACACTTGGCCAGAACTTTGAAATCCACACAGTCATCGACGAGGACAATATCATAGAGCAGCGGATCTGCTGGTTTCACATTGAAGCCGTATTTCTCCGGTTCCATCGCCATTCTCGCCACGGCAATGTACTGAGGAACATAGTTTCTGGTCTGTTTGGGGAGATACTTCCTCATATCCCAAAAATCGAGCTTCCCGCTCCGCCGTATTCCCCGATAGACTCTTCCGGCCCCCGCATTATAGGACGCCAGCACGAGGTTCCAGTCGCCGAGGTCCGTATAGAGATCTTTCATGTGCCGTGCAGCTGCACGCGTCGACTTCTCAAAATCCCTTCGCTCATCGTACCAAAATGAAGCGCGTAGCCCGTAGAGGCTCCCTGTCGCCCTCACAAACTGCCACAGTCCCACAGCCCTGGCCCAGGATTGTGCATCAGGCCTCAGACCGCTTTCGGCCATCGAGAGGTAGACCAGTTCCTCCGGGACCCCCTCCTCCTGGAAGATCTTCTTCATCGTTGGGAAGTATTTGCCGGAAAGATAAAGCCAGCGCTCAAAATGCTCCCTTCCACGATTCATAAAGAAGCTGATCGCCCGCTCAACATACTCATTGTAAGGCAAAGGAACAGCCGTACCGACGATTTCGTTTTTAGGAATCTCAACGTGAGGTGCGCCGTTCTTTTCAATAGCTGAGTTGAGCCATTCATGAAGCGCTGAGACGGAGGCGTCACGCCCCGGCATCGGGTGCGTGTCTATGTACTTTTGATAGTCCTCGATGACGCTCTTGCTGAGGTCCAGATAGTCTTTGTTTGATTCGATGTCATCGTGATAGGTCAATTCGTTGAGGATGTTGATTGCAGCTTCAAACTCGTCGACCGTCAAAGTCGAATCGCCCGCCTCTTGCGAGCCGAGAGCCGCCACGTAATGCTGGCGGGCCAGCTCCAACTGACGCGAAACGAACGCTGACTCAGTCTCGAGGGTATCGGCAAAACCATTGCCAGCAGGCAGCGTATCGTTCGCTGCCGAGGCGAATGCCTGCGATTGCGTTCCGGAGGCCTGTGCTGCAGGGGGAATGGTGTCGGGAGGAGTGTTCGACTCCTTGACAATCTTCTCAATGCGGGCCATGGCTGCTTCTTCTCTCGTCGAGCGCGAGGAAGAGCAACTGAGAACCACAAAACCCAAGAAGAGAATGATTAATCGCTTCATCAGCTCCGCATTTAAAGTGAAGTAATAACGAACCTTTACAAGATACCAAAATATCAACACAGAATCAACGCCCACACGGCCTCAACGAGAACATTTCAAGAGAGACAATCTCAAAGTGGAATATTGCCATGCTTCTTTTTCGGGTTTGCATCGACCTTGTTATCCAGAAATCGAAGTGCTTTGATCAGTTTGGGCCTCGTCTCGCTCGGTATGATAACCTCGTCAATGAAACCTCGGTCGGCCGCGATATAGGGATTTGCGAATTTCTCCCTGTACTCATTCACTTTCTGTTCAGTAGCCTTATCCTTGTCGACGGCCTGGTCGATCTCCTTTCGGAAGATTATTTCCACCGCTCCTTTGGGGCCCATGACCGCGATCTCGGCACTTGGCCAGGCGAGATTGACATCTCCCCGGATGTGCTTAGAGTTCATGACATCATACGCACCTCCGTACGCTTTCCGCGTGATGACGGTCAAACGCGGGACCGTTGCTTCGCAGAACGCATAAAGGAGCTTGGCACCGTTCTTTATGATGCCTCTCCATTCCTGGTCGGTACCTGGAAGAAATCCAGGCACATCCTCGAAAACGACGAGTGGGATATTGAATGCGTCGCAGAATCTCACAAACCGGGCTCCTTTGAGTGAGGCGTCGATATCCAGGACCCCGGCCAGCACTGATGGTTGGTTGGCAACGACTCCAACCGACATTCCCCCGAGCCGCGCAAAGCCCACGATGAGGTTTTGCGCATACAGCTCCTGCACCTCGAAGAAGATACCATCGTCCACGATCTTGTCAATGACCTCTTTCATGTCGTAAGGCTTGTTGGGGTTCTCGGGCACGAGCGTGTCGAGCGATGCATCCATCCGCTGGAGATCGTCGGAAGTAGCTTTTCGCGGCGGATCATCGATGTTATTTAGCGGTATGTACCCAAGTAACTTTCTGATTGACTGGAGACAGTCAACCTCATTTTCACACGCAAAGTGAGCGACACCACTCTTTGTCGCATGAGTCATCGCTCCACCCAGTTCCTCAAATGTCACGTCCTCGTGGGTGACTGTCTTCACCACATTGGGACCTGTGACGAACATGTAGCTCGTATTCTTGACCATGAAAACAAAATCGGTGATCGCAGGCGAATAGACGGCCCCACCGGCACACGGGCCGAGAACGGCGGAAATTTGGGGAACAACTCCCGATGCCAGGGTATTGCGAAGAAAGATGTCGGCATATCCACCGAGGCTCACGACTCCCTCCTGTATCCGTGCACCGCCGGAGTCATTGAGACCAATGACCGGCACCCCGATCTTCAGTGCCATGTCCATGATCCTGCAGATCTTCTCTGCATGAGCCTCGGATAACGAACCCCCAAAGATTGTGAAATCCTGGCTGAATACGAGGACCTGGCGTCCATCGATGGTTCCCCTCCCTGTGACAACCCCATCACCCAAATACTTCTGCTTCTCCAGCCCGAAATCCGTTGAACGGTGCTGAACGAACATCCCGATTTCTTCAAAACTCCCCTCATCGAGAAGAATATCGATGCGCTCCCGCGCAGTCAGCTTCCCTTTCCTATGTTGCTCTTCAATCCGCTTCTCTCCCCCCCCTTTCAGTGCCCGTTCCCGTTCCTCGAGAAGATGCTTGATCCTGTCAGTGCTCATAGGTGTTTTACCTGATCGGTGAAATGGAGAACCCAGTGAAGGATTGTCTTATGGCAGGAATATAGAAAACTCGGCCGGCGGATGCAAGAAGCCACAGATCGACTTGCGACCGTAGGATGAGAAATCAAAAGCCTGGGTAGTTACCTGGGCTGTTCACTCTCTTCTTGACGGAGCTCTCGTTTGAATCGCTCCTCGAAGATCGTGTACAGCGTGGGGACAAAGAATAACGTGAGTATAGTCGATACCGTGAGGCCGCCAATGACTGCAATGGCAAGCGGTGCCTGGGTCTTCTCTCCTCCCAACCCTATCGCCATTGGAATCAATCCGAGTACGGTCGCCAGTGAAGTCATAAGAATTGGCTTGAGGCGTGTTCTCCCTGCGCGGACGACCGCTTCGCGCAGCGCGAGACCTCGTGCACGTGTGTGATTTGTGTAGTCGACAAGCAGGATCCCGTTGCTCACAACAACCCCCACCATCACAATCACGCCCTGGAATGACGTAACGGAGAGCGTGGTATTGGTCAGGAAAAGCATCCAGAACACTCCGACGATGCCGAGAGGGACAGTGAACATGATGATGAAGGGATCAATCAACGACTGAAATTGCGATGCCATGACTACGTAGACCAGCAAGATAGCCAGAGAGAATGCCAGAAGAAGATCTCGGAATGTTTTTTCCTGTTGCTCCACGTTACCACTAAGCCTTATCTCGAACCCCTGCGGCATGTTGAGTCCGGCGAGTTTTGTCCGAATATCCCGCGCAACGCTCCCCAGATCTCGACCGCTGACATTGGCTGTTACATCGACGATCCTCTGCTGCTGTTTCCGGTCAATCTGAACCGGGGAGGAAGCTTTTACAATCGTCGCAACGTTTCCCAGCAACACCTGCTGACCGCCTGTTGTGGTAAGAACGATATTGCGGAGATCATCAATATGAGATCGATAATCCTCGCTCAGCCGTACGAGAATGTTGTACTGATTCCCTGTCGTCGGATCTGTATACAGCGAGGCGACCGCTCCATTGAAACAGGTGTTGATGGTGCTGGAAACCTGAGCCGCACTGATCCCCAGCACTCCTGCCTTATCCCTGTCAATCTTCACCCTGAGCTCGGGAAGGTTGTCATCGCGCGTTACCTGCACATCCACTGCCCCCGGCGTTGATCGAACGATTGCAGCGACGTCCGCAGCCAGTGCCGAACCTGCCTGCAAATCGTATCCACGGATTTCCACGTCGATCGGTGCGTTCGAACCGAAATTCAGGAGGAAGCGCAAAAACCCTCCCGGACTCATATAGACCTGCACACCGGGGATGGATGAGATCTTTGGTCGAATGTCACGGATAATGTCAAAAACGCTTCTCTTTCGTTGGTCGACAGGCACGAGAGCGACCTGCATGTTTGCCGCGTGGCTACCGGTATTTCGGTTACCGATGCTCCCGCTTCGAGACGAAGGGATTCCAACGTCCGAGATAATTGCGCTCAGCTCAGGGATGTTCTGCTGCAGGATTGCTTCGATATTTCGAATCGCCTTATCTGTCTCCTCTGCACGGGTCCCAACTGGAAGCTTGACCGTGATGGAGAATTGTCCTTCATCTTGATCCGGGAAGAATTCCGTTCCGATGAATTTTATAAGTCCAAGAGAGACAATTGCCACACCGAGAATTGTCCCTATGACCAGGCGGCGATGATCGAGCGCCCACTGGAGCCTCTTCTCGTACCACGCATCGATTGCCTCAATGGCATCGTGCGTAACAACACGAATGCGGTCAGAGAGATTCTTGGAATTCCGGTCGAGATGCTTTTCCGGCGGGAGATACTGCAAGCACATCAAAGGCGTTACCGTCCGCGAGATGAAAAATGACCCGAACAACGCCACGGCAATCGTAACGGTCAAAGGAATGAAGAGAAGTTTCGCGATCCCAGTGAGAAAGACGATCGGCAGAAAGACGATCACAGTCGCGAGCGTGGAGACAAAGATTGGTGCTGCTACCTCGCGCGCTGCATCGAGCGTGGCTTGAAGCTTCGACAATCCTTCCTTGCGCTCATTGTAATGTCGCGATATGGCTTCGAGCTCAACGATCGAGTCATCGACCAGTCGCCCAACAGCGAGCGCCAGGCCGCCGAAGGTCATAATGTTCAGCGTTGCGTTTCCAAACCGGAACCAGATAAACGTAATGAGGATCGAGAGCGGAATTGCCACCAGAATGATGAGGGTTCCTCGCATGTTCCGGAGGAATATCATAATGATGAGCATTGCAAGAACAGCCCCCAAGAGAGCTTCCCGCTGAAGTCCTGCGATTGTCTGTCGGATGTAGAGGGATTGATCAAATGTCATCGCAAGCTTGACTGACTGCGGAATGCCGACGAGGTTCGGCATTGCTTTCACAATGCCATCGACAACATCGATCGTATTGGCAGCTGCAAGCTTCTGCACGCGCAAGGTGAGTCCCGGTTTTCCGTTAATGCGCACAAGCTCGGTTTGCTCCTGATAGCTGTCTTCAACCCGGGCAATGTCCTTGACATGAATCGCAACACCATTAATAACACGGATTACGATTTCCTCCATCGGCTTGACAACGTTGAACCGGCTTTCGGTCTTCAAAGCGTAATCAAAAACGCCGGTACGCAGGTCACCTGAAGGGATAATCAGATTGGAATTCGCGACCGCATCCATGACGGACTGAACGGGCAGATGGAGAGCCTCAAGACGCTCCCGGTCGACGACGACATGGATCTCCCGGATGCGTCCACCGATCACTTGTGCCGACGCAACGCCGGAGAGGTGCTCAATCTGGGGCTCAATGACATTGAACGCCAGATCGTACAGATCACGCTCATCCATGTCACCCGACACCGAAATATTGCAGACGGCAATGGAGTTGACATCAAACCTGAGAACCGTTGGAAGCGTGACGCCGGTGGGAAGCTGATTGATGACCCGGTTGACTCGCTGCACGACATCGACCAGTCCAACGTCGACGTTTGCATTCCAGACAAAATTCACCCGGATACTGGAAATCCCTTCGCGTGTCGAGGACTGGATGTAGTCCACATCGTTGACCGAGCTGACAGAACGCTCGATGATCGTTGTGACGGTCTGTTCCATATCCAGCGGGCCGGCGCCAGGATAGAAGCAAACGGTCGTGACGACAGGTATGGAGATGTTCGGAAGAAGATCAATCGGGAGTTGCTGGAAGGACACAAATCCCAGAACCAGGATCGTGACAGCAATGAGGAATGTTGAAATCGGATATTTGAGCGCGAGTCGTGTTAGCCACATATGGACGTTGTTGTATTACTGGACCCTTACCTGTCCTCCATCCTTGACGAGCTGCTGCCCCATGACAATAAGGCTGGCATTGTCTTGGAGCCCATCAAAGATCTCGGTTCTCCCTCCCTGCTCGACCCCTATGTTCACTTTCACACGATGTGCTGCGTTGTTCTGTACGACGTACACATAGTATCCATTGTCATCCCGAAGCAATGCCTGCGTCGGGACACTGATTTGATTCGGCCGTTCAGCCACACGAAGAAGAACGTCAGCGTACATACCCGGCCGAAGCAAGAGATTCAGATTAGGAATGTCGATCTCCGCTGTCATCGTTCGCGTCGCGGGATCGACAGCCTGGCTGAGGCGGGCAACGAGCCCGGAAAATTCCGTCCCCGGGAAGGCATCAGCGGTGATGCTCGCTTGTGTGCCGACGTGAACGGTGGCAATGTCCTTTTCCAAGATGTTTACGACAACCCTTACCGTATCGAACCTCACCAGGCTAAACAGCGTTGCATTCGTCGGAGTTGTGACGACTGCCCCCGGATCCATGAATCGCCGCGAGACGGTCCCTGAAAATGGGGCTGTGATCCATGCATACCCCAGCCTGGTTTGCGCATTCTCATAGTTTGCCTCAGCGACCCTCATCAAGGCATCAGCGTTGTCCAGATCTTGTTTGGAAACAAGGTTGCCTTGGAGGAGTTGCTTGGTCCGCTCATAGGTCGCACGCGCATTGAAAAACGTAGCTGCTGTCTGCTGTACTTGCTGCGTCAGTTCCGTGGTATCGATCAAGGCGAGAATCTGGCCAAGTTTGACCTTGGAACCGATGTTGGCATACACCCGGTCAAGCGTGCCACTTACCTTAGAGAAAATGCTGGCTTGCTGCACAGCGATGACGTCGCCGGTGAGCTGGATTCTCTGCGTGATCTTCTCACGCAGAGGCTTCTCGACTATGACGACAGGGATGTTCTGGCGACGCGTTTCCGAACCAGAAGTATCTCCCAGGATCTTGTAGGCAGCCACTGCGGCGAGGAGGACAACGAAGCCGAGTGGAATAATGATTTTCAGTTTCATCGACGATGTGCTTCCTTCAGGTCCTTGGGTCAGAACCGGTACCGCACTTCAACCTTGCGACGAAGACTCTTCAAAGCAAGAAGCGCGCCCGACCGATACAAACCGGATGCCGATTTACGACAGTCCCCCCGTTGAAAAGCAATTAATGCTCGGTACTGTCGCGGCGGTGCGATTCACGCTCATCCATTTCCTTGATATAGCCGTCGAAGAGCTTGTTCTGATCTGCTGACAACAGAGCTCGTATCGACATCCTGAGTGTATCGCGCCTTAGATGAAATGCCTGCCAGTAGTGTGTCTGCACCTGGCTGAAGTTCTCCCGGAACGACTCCAGAATCGAGTCCACCTTCGTGCTTTGTACAGGGGAGAGTTTCAGGCGATCTACAAACTGCTTTTGCATCTCAACTCGATTGGGCCTCCGACTCCCCACCGGTCCTGCCAGGTACGTCTTGCCGATAAACCCACCGGCGACACCTCCGAGCAAGAAACTCAGTACGATAAACACAAATGTCTTGGTCTTGAGTTCCATGGGCTTTACCTCATTGCGAAAGTGCTGCAAACATGACATCTTCCTTCGAGATTGTGCGTTGGCTCCCAAGGACCGCGTGGGCTGCGCTGTCGGTTGGCTCGCCACTGAGATAGCGTTCCTCTCCAAGCGGCTGCTGGGGTTTGAGAACGCTGCCAAAGGCCACGACCGCGAAAACAAGGACACACAAAGCGGCAACGATGTTTCGTGCAAACCGTTCGGGCCCCAGCCATATCACGGATTCCAGCTGATCGCGCCGAATCGACCGCTGGACCGTATAGACAAAATTGTCTGGGAGGTCCGCCGTTGCAGCCGCGCGAATCCTCGCCCGAATTGATCCGAGTTCGACGATACGTCGTTGGCATAACGAACAGCCTTCGACGTGTTCCCGAACCACCTTCGCCTCAGTCTCACTCAGCTCATGGTCTACAAAGGCCGAGAGCAAGCGCTGCATCTTTGTATGGTTCATGTCCGCTCCTGGAAATAGTCCTTCAGCAATTCCCTCAGTTCTTCGCGAGCGCGGAAGATTCTCGACTTCACCGCCTGCGGAGATATATGCAATGTCTTCGCAATCTCTCCGTACGAGAGATCCTGATATTCCCTCAACAGAATGACTGTTCTATGAATCGGGGAAAGCTTATCGAGCGCGGCGCGAATGACCTCTTTCTTCTCCTTGTGCAGGAGTTCATCCGATCCTGTCGCTGTTTCTTTCGAATGCTTCTCACTCTCGAGTTTCCTCTCCGTCAGGAAATCGAGCGGTATCAATTTCCGAATTTTCTTCTTGCGGATCTCGTCAATACAGAGGTTGACGGCAATCCGATAAATCCACGAGTAAAGCGAGGAATCAAATTCAAACCGATCAAGGGAACGGAAGACGCGCACAAACACTTCCTGACTGAGGTCATCGACCTCTTCCCTGTTCCCCAGCGTCAGATAGATGATGTTCGCGACCTGTCGCTGATAACGCCGCACGATCTCCTCAAAGGCCTTGTCATCGCCTTTTCGGAATGCTTCGATCAGCTTGAAATCGTCGCGCTGTGGTTCCACGCTCAACTGAGTGATAAACGGCTGTTAGTGAGGAAAGTTTCTCTCATGGTCCCGGCTATGAGGGGTTTGCACCTGTCATTCCGGAGGGACGTCGACAGAAGAACCCTCGTTCGGGCTTGAAATAAGCCCCTTACACGACTCTTTCGATGATTCCGCCAGCAAGAAGGTCGTTGCCATCGTAAAGTACCACGGATTGCCCGGGAGTTATTGCACGCTTCGGCTTCTCAAATACGACACGAAAAGCGCCATCACCTTCCGTGAAGACCCTTGCGGGAGCTGGATCATCCTTATAGCGCACTTTCACCTGGACCGGCATCCCGTCAACCAATGCGCTCCGACTGACGAGGTTTGCCTGCGACGCCAGGAGGCTCTTGTGCATCAAGTCTGCGTTTCCGCCAATCTGAATCGTGTTGGAATCCTTCTCGATCTTCGTCACATAGACAGGTTTCCCGAAAGCACCAATACGCCGACGTTGCCCAATTGTGTAGAAGGGATATCCGCTATGCTTTCCAACAACCTTTCCATCCATGATGATATCACCTTCAGATACCTTTTCTGCCAAACCTTCCACACGCTCCTTGAGAAATCGCTCGTAGTTATTGTCAGCTACAAAACATATTTCAAAACTCTCGTCTTTCTCCGCGTTTCTCAGCCCATAGCGATGGGCCAGTTCGCGCACCTCTTGCTTTTTCAGATGCCCAAGAGGAAACATAGTCCTGGCCAGCGCGTCCTGAGAGAGACCCCACAGGGCATACGATTGGTCCTTTGCTTCGTTGATGGCCTTTGAGATTACGTATCTCTGGTGTGCCACGTCGAATTGCACACGGGCGTAGTGACCGGTCGCAAGGAACTGGGCACCCAGTGCGTCGGTCTTCCGAAGAAGTTCACCCCACTTAATCTCCCGGTTGCAGATAACGCACGGATTTGGAGTACGCCCCTCGAGGTACTCCGCTACAAAATTCTCGATGACGTGATGCCCAAACGCTTCACGGAAATCGACCACATAGTGAGGAATTCCGATCTGAGCGGCAACGAGCCGGGCATCGTTCATCGCTCCGAGACCGCAGCAGCTGGTCTCGTTGGCGACATTCCCTCCCACCTCGTCGAAGTCATACGTTTTCATAGTGATCCCGATGACGTTGTACCCTTGCTCTTTCAAGAGCGCTGCCGTCACCGAGGAATCAACCCCACCACTCATCGCGACAACAATCGTTATGTTCTTCTCTGGTGCCATACTATATGAAAGTACAAAAAAAATCGCCTAGAATAAAGGCGATGGGAACGGATCTTCTTTTCGAAGTGACGGGGGAAAAAGCTCGGTGATCCAAGATCGACGATCGTCCGCAGAACATCGCAACGGGGGACCAATGCTAACGCAAAGTCCTGACAGAGTCGACCACCCTCTTGAATTTCTCGAAAGTCCCCGCCCCAACAATAAAGTACCGTCGTTTTCCTTGTGCGTCAAACACGAGGGTGGTTGGCAATGCCCCACTCCAGGAGGGATCGACGCTATTGATGAAGTCTTCCTGATGATCGAATTTCGCGACGTAGATACGAAATGGCACGTTCTGCTTCCTGATAAACGGAAGAATTTTCGATTCGACTTCATCAGGATAGTCTGCGCTGATGCCAACCACCTCCACTTCTGATCCCGGATATGACCGCGCAAGCTTGATGAGATCGGGGAACTCCTCGACACAAGGAGCACACCAGGTTGCCCAGATGTTCAGGAACAGGATTTTGCCATTCCTCTCTTTAATAAGATTCTTCAAGCCCACCTGATCAAGTGGATCCACCGGTCCTGCCTGGTTCCGTGCTGCATCAACAGATGCAACCGCTGGTGCCGGCTGCTGCGGCTCCCTTGGACGACAGCCCGATCCCGACGTTAGAACAAAGATCAAATATCCAACAAACAGTGACCGTTGTATCATTGGACCCGCTTTATGGTGCAACCGAATGCTTTTGTTTCACGCAGGAGTACAGGCTTGCCGCTCAGTGCGAGGTCAAGTGCATTACGAAGATCCTTCGAAGAGACTCTATTCTCTCGCTGGGAGTCGTCGATTCTTCCATGGTAGAGGATCTCAAAACTCGAATTGAGCACATAGATCTCGGGTGTGACGGACGCGCCGAGTTTGTCAGCGACGACGTTGTTCCAGTCTTTCAGAACGGTGAACTCAAAGCCATGTTGCTTTGCGTGATTCTTAACTTCCTCCACACCTTCCTGCTTGTTTGCGTTAATCCCAAGAAACGTCACCCCCTTCGAGGCATAATCTTTCTGCAATGCAACCATCCGATCATCATAAGCATTCGAAACAGGACATTGTGTTGCAATGAACATGAGAACGATAACCTTCGAAGACTTGAAATCTGTCAGGGAGTGCTTCACCCCGTTGTAATCCTCAAGCGTGAAATCGCTCACCTTCTTGAGGTCCTCTCCAGCCCGAAGCGCAGAGGTGAGCACCAGTGTCATCATGAACAATACCAATGGGAATCTCTTCATGGATGTCTCCTTTCCGATTGACTGATCCTGAATAAATTCATTCCAAACCCTTCCACATACACGGTAGAACGGCAAAGCGGCCTGCCCGGTTCCCGGAGCCGACGCACGGACAGCATTGGTTCTGCCATCAAGCTACTTCTTGTTCTTCACATACTTGTCAGCCCAGTCAAACATCTCGGCCAGGACATGGAGCACAGACTCTCGCCCTGAGTACCCGTGCGCCTCAAAGGGCAAGAGAACCAGCCGCGCCGTCCCGCCATGTCCCCTGATCGCCTGAAACAGACGTTCAGACTGGATGGGAAACGTGCCAGTGTTGTTGTCGGCTTCTCCATGAATCAGGAGCAGCGGTTTCTTGATCTTGTCGGCGTACGTGAATGGGGAGACTTTCATGTAAAGGTCGGGCGCTTCCCAGAACGATCGCCTCTCGCTCTGGAATCCGAATGGAGTGAGTGTCCTGTTGTACGCACCGCTTCTTGCGATGCCGGCCGCGAACAGATCTGAATGTGCAAGAAGATTCGCGGTCATGAATGCGCCATAGCTGTGACCGGAGACCAGAACGCGACTCCGATCGGCTACACCCATGGAGTCAAGTTTGTCGATGGCGGCCTTCGCCGATGCGACGATCTGCTCAACGAACGTGTTGTTCATCGTTTCGGGATCGCCGATGACCGGCATCGTCGCATCCATCAACACGGCGTACCCTTGAGTGACAAAGAAGAGCGGCGTCGGACCCCTGAAAAATGTGAACGCATTTGGTGATCCGCGGACTTGTCCTGCGGTGCCTGGGTCCGAGTATTCCAGCGGGTACGCCCAGATCAGAACCGGAAGCCGGGTGCCTGCCTTGTATCCCGGGGGCAGGTACAGCGTACCAGAGAGCGCCACGCCATCCGGCCGGTTGTACTTGACCAGTTCCTTGCTCATTCCCGTGAGTTGCGGCGCCGGGTCCTTGAACTCTGTCAGGGCCTTCTTACTCTTCGATTTGATGTCCCTGATGAAGTAATTGGGGACTTCCGTTCTGGATTCGTATCTCGTCACCATCATCGATCTGGATGTCTTTACAAAAGCGATGAAATGCTCAAGGCTTTTCTCGTCGGACCAGAGCATCCGCTCTTTCTTTGATGATGCTAGATTGAACTTGTCGAGGAACGGCCTGTCCCCTTGCGCTGTCGCCCCATTGCCGGTGAGGTAAATCCAATCTCCATCCTGGACTATCACGCGTTCACCGTCGGCACGCGTTTCATATACCGGCCGTCCGGGATCATTGTAGGCATCGTTGATGCTCAGGTCGAACAGTACTTTGCGCGCTTCAGCTGGTTTGCCGAAATTCACAAGCGATGATGTCCTCCATCGCCGATCACGATCCATCTCACTCAGAATGACCTTGTCGGGAGTCGCGGTCCATTCCATCCCGCTGTACCGGTGTTGAATCTTCAGGATCTCAACCGGAGAACCCTTGAAAGGCGAATCAAGGCTCATCAGAGCATCCCTGAACGGCACTTTCTTCGTTGGGTCTCCGCCATCGAGCGCCTCAACCCAAACGAGCTTCGAGCTGTGGAGAGCCTGCCACTCCACATTCCGCGGTCCGGTGGGAACACCCTGAGGAGGCACCTCATCGGAAACTCCCAGATCGGAAATCGTCGCCACGAGAGTTCCCCGTGGATCCCAAACCTCAGTTTTTCGCGCAAAAAGGTTGAAAGGGACTCGGTATGAAAAAGGCGCTTTCAACTGCGTCACGAGAAGGCAATTCTCATCAGGAGAAAACGATACCGACGAAATAATCCCCGGCGAGCCGATGGTCTTGACCTCACCGGTCAGGCAATTTACCTGAGCGAGCTGTGACGCGGCGTAGAATTCAAAGAGCTTCTCATCGTAGGGATCTTTCAGCAAATCCTGATAGGTCGGGACCCTCGAAACTTTGCCTGAGGTTTCTTCCACAACCGGTCCCAACGGTACTTTCGGTTGCTCCGGTGCTTTTCGGTCGCCCGGCGGCACAAGTTTCACCAGAAGATTCGTGTTGTCCTTTGTCCAATCGAAGGTCGAACCAAGCACGTCACTTACCCGCACACCGGGAATGGCCGCCGCCTTGCCCGTCGCCGCGTCCGCGGTCCACAGTTCTACACCGTTCTCGACATCACGCGTGAACGCTATTCTCTTCCCGTCATTCGACCACTGGGGAATCCCCGTTTTCGACGATGGAGGCAGTTCAATCCGAACGACCTTACCGCTGTCAAACCACTTCACCGAGATGCCTGTGTATTGCGTGAGACGCTGTCGGGCATTCAGTTGAGGATCGAGCCGAACACCCGCCAGCCGCAGGAATGGACGTGCAAGAAGGGCAATCGGTGGGTGGGCTTCATACTCGACAAGGAGCAGCGCATCAGCTCTCGGGCTCACGAAGACCAATGGAGTAGGCGGAGCATCAAGGATGTCTACGACTTCCTTCGGGGGCAATTTGTACTTCGTTTGTGAGTAAAGGGTAAGCGACGCCAAAACCATCACGGCAACAATCGCGAGGCGTTTCATACGATAACTCCTTGTGTGGATGATGAGGACGGAGCACGAAGCCTGGGGCAGACGTGGGTACGCTGTACGAGGAGGATTAAATGGAAAATCATCCACCTCTCGCAGGCCGATTCACCGGGAATCTAAAGAATTCCGTTCGGTGAGTCAAATTTAGTTACATCTTCACGTCAATTTGGAGGGTTAGAAGATCATCCGCGTTCAACGACATGCTCTCTGTCAAAAAAGCGCTCGTCCTCACCGCTTCCCGCCGCGTTTGAGAATACTTGACTGAAACGCTGACTCGCCCGAAGAATTCTGCTTCCCCCCTGAAATACCACCTCAATCCTTTTCCATACAACGCCGGAGCCTGAGAGGCTCCGGGTACTACCTCCTCGTATTCGTAGACCCGAGAATCGAAGGACCGGGTGTCGAACGCAATGATACGCGCTGAAACTGAAGTATGTCGAAGAGGAACAAAAGATACATCCTGAAACATGAGCATGCCGATTTCCTGACCGGATCGCAGAGAATAATGAACACCGACAATTTCAACGCGGCTTCTCCACACAAGCGACTGAGACGAACCTACGGTCAATGTTGCCCGATAATTCTGCTGGCTTCGGCCATCATCGCATATCTGGGCCAATCCAGCTGGACCCATCGACGTAAAGTCCGCCGGTTTCTCCCTGCTGCGCGCATGGAACTCCAGGCTTGCCCGCCTGGACAAGTTGAGTTCAGCCTGGAGCATGAACTCATTCCCTCCGGAGGGAAACATGGCACTGGCCGTACGCCAGGGGAAAACGAATTGATCCCAGTACGCATTGATGTCCAGCCAAGTAGCCGGTCGAAGCGTGAACCCGCAGTAGAAGCCTGATTCGTTCACATCGTTTCCTCCATTTTCACTGAACCCGGAACCGTGGAACGTCGTGAAGTCTCTCGGATAGAACCGGACAAGAAGCGCGATATTCGTTTCCCGGCTCGGGTTCATCACGATGCCGACGATGCCAGCGCGAGCTCGCCTGTAATCCTGAGCCCCTTCACCAAATACTCGAACGGTAGACCGTGTCAAGGTCGCATCCACACCGATCGAGGAACAGCTCATTCCATTGAAATTGAAGACGCCGGGTAACCTCACCATTCGATCGAATCTCGACGTAAGAGCAGACACGCCAACCTGAAATCCTTCCATAAGCTCGGAGGTAAATCTGAAACCGTAGGATTCTTCCTTCACCTTCCCCATTGTTTTCATTTCTGTCTCGGTCCTGTGCAGGCCATCGACGTCAAATCGCGTGACAACTCCATTGCTATCGGTCCCTGCGTCAAGACGTTTCCTTGAACAAAAGAAAGAAAACGTTCCTGGTGTCAAATCCAACGTGGCCGCCGCGCCACGGAAGAACCACGGCTGATCTGTCGAGAACGAAGGACGGATCCCGATACCGCTCCGGGCAACCCCGGCGGTGGCCTCAGTTCCCTTCGAAAGACCGCTCGACCTCCAGAATACGAGCCCCTGACCTCCTTCAAACACGAAGTCGCCGATGAGCAGCCTAGTGGAAATACTCGGGAGTGATATGGCAAGATGACCGCCCAGGAAATCCAGGTAGTTCCTTTCACCCGGATCCTTTTCAGTGACAAGGCCGAGCGTCACCGATGGATTTGGCAGATCGAGTCCATCAAGGCCTACCTGTCTTGTTCCCTGCAATCCGTCGAATTGTGCGACGAGCTTATTGTAGACTCTGTCTGGTGAGCCGGCATACGCGCTTTGCACCACTCCAGTTTGTCCAATTGCACTCTTGGCAGCGCGCGTGCGCACGTGCACACGATGCGCTCCCAAAGCCGACCTTCTTTTCACCGTGACGAACGGGTTGAGAGCGCGAACCATCTCGGGCGTCACCCCTTCGACCCTTTCGAGGTCTTCCACTTTTTGAAATGGCCCGATGGATCTTTGAGACGCAATTCTGAACGCGATCAATGGTCCGAGCCCGGGGAGTTGTTCCAACTCGCTGACGCTGGCAATGTTAAGGTCAAGCGGGTCCTCTTGCATACTTTCAAGTACTTCCAACAGTGGCGTCACGCTCCCTTCCTCAGAAGCAAACTCAAGCGCATGTTCGTACTCAATTTGCAGAGGACTTCGAAGCGTATCCCTTGCCTCCGTTCCGTACAGGCGGGGAGCAACAAGCATCTCTGCCGCGACGATGGAGATGAGAAGTTTCATATACCCTCACTGATCCACCTTGAAGGAGATTTCAATTTGATGAGTCCACCCCAATTGGGCGTGATTGTATCCTGCGTAGGAAAGCTCGAAACCCGCAACTCGTAGCCCGAGCCCACAAGAGAATTTGTCCGGATTGTTACACATACCGACACGGAGAGTGAGGACCCGAAGGAAGGTATGTTCCAACCCCGCCTTGAGGCTGAACGGAAAGCGGATGTCTTTCTCAAGCTCCATCGTAGCACGCGATTCAGCGCTCAAGTCGTAGCACAACCCTGTTGCTAATAGCTGAGGAAGAGATTCACCGGTACCGGCGATTTTCGCAGCGGTTACGTTCTTCCAGTCGAAGCCTATCCGCAGACCGCTAACAATTTCAAGAAGGGCGCCCAAATCATATGAGCTGATTGTCGCAGTTCCGTATCGTTCGAGAGAAATCCTCACAATATTGAATGCGCCGCCGATCGCGATGCCATCATCGATCGTGCCACCCACTCCCGCGGTGAGCTCTGTCTCCCGATAGAGTTCGAATCCAAACTGCCCGAGGACGAGACCTGCCGATCCTCCACCAAACGGGATCACACCAGCGGCGCTGATCGTGCGCAGCTCTTTCATTCCGAATTGCTGAGGGCTCAGATACAGAGATCCTTCGGATCCATAGCATGACGCCAGTCCGGCGGGATTGTAGACAGTTGACCAGGGACTATTGCCCATTGCGACAAATGCGTTGGAGAGAGCAATCGGTCTGGCACCGCGACCGTTGCTTTCAAAACCGGCGAGAGCGAACCACGGAAGAGAAGTGAGGAGGAACATCACCTTGATGAGCATGGTGCCGTCCCTTGTGAGAAGCCCGGAAAATGGCTATATTGACCGCAGACACTACCTGGAATGGGGGAAGACTATGAACTCGCGTCGCGTGGTTGAATTGCTTGGGATGTTCTTGCTGTGTGCCGGGATCGCTGCAGCGCAGGAACTCAACTGTGAAGTGTCAGTCAATACTGACAACATCACCTCCGGTCAGCGTGACTATCTTCGTCCGTTTGAAGCGGATGTCAAGAAGTACCTCAATAACAATCGCTATACAGATGAAGATCTCGGAGGGGAGAAAATCGACTGCTCGATGACGATATTCTTTCTGAGCGGGGCGAACGACAAGTACACAGCCCAGGTGGTCGTCGTCAGTCAGCGCCCGATCTACACGGGCAATGATAAGTCAGGAAAGAATACCCAGGTTATCAGGATACTCGACGACCGGTGGGATTTCCCCTACGTCCCGAACCAGCCGATGAGCAAAGATGACTACCGATTCGACCCGCTGGCTTCGTTCCTGGATTTCTACGCGTACCTCATTATCGGCCTTGACCTCGAGACGTACACTTCCCTCTCGGGCGCGCGTTATTTCCAGAAGGCCCTGAATATCTGCAACCTGGCGACCGCTTCGTCGTTCGCGAATGGATGGCAGTCGGCGGCGGGCTCCTACAGTCGATTTGGATTCATTGATGAGCTGGAGAACATGAAATACCAGCCGTTCCGGGAGGCGTTTAATTCGTATCACTTCGATGGTCTCGACCTCCTTGCAACGCAACCACAGGCGGGGCAGGCCGCCATGATCAAGGCGATCGAAACAATAGCAGATCTCCGGAAGAAACAGAACCCCCGGAGCATTCTGGTGAAGTCTTTTTTCGACTCCAAATACCTGGAAATTGCAGATGACTTCTTGTCATGGCTTGACCGGTCAGTGTATGACCGGCTCTCCGCCGCAGATCCTCCGCATCAGGGGACATACGACACGTACAGGCAGCGTTAAGCCCGCGTCGCTCCGACTTACTCGATCGTGATTCGTTCGATTGTATCGCCTATCTGGATACGATCGACAACATCCTGACCTGTCATTACCAGCGCGAAGACGGTGTAGCGCCCGTCAAGGTGCGGAGCTGGTTGGTGGGTGATGAAGAATTGGCAGCCTTCGGTGTCTTTTCCCGCACTCGCAATTCCCGCAGCACCCCTCGCAAACGGAGCAAACGAAAATTCCGATCGAATCGCAAACCCTGGTCCTCCCCACCCATCGCCGCGCGGATCGCCCCCCTGGATGACGAAGTTGGGCACCACCCTGTGAAAAGACAATCCATTGTAGAAGTTCTTCCGTACCAGCTTCACGAAAGTCAAGACGGTGAACGGTGCATCGTCCTTCAGAAGCTGGAGCGTGACAGTCCCCTTGTTCGTCTTTATGACGGCTTTCGCAGTCGGGCTCAGTGACTCAAGTGCCGACCAGTCATAATCAAAATGAACCGCCTTGGTTGACTGGGGGATTTTGCTGCTATAGTCGGTTCCCGTAATTTGTCGGAGGGCAACCGCTGCTGTCGTTGCTACCGTCTTATCGGGGTCATTCAACGCTTTTTCAAGCATGGCGACAAATCTTGGATCTTTAATGCTCCCCATGGCGCCTGCAGCGGCTTGCATCGCTTCCACGTCATCAGGTGATGCAAGGAGTGCATAGGCATCCCTGAGAGCGAGGATGAGCGAATCCGCCAGATTGGCTTCACGGAACATTCCGAAATACGCAGTGTCTGCCAGCGCATTCGACACAAGCTGCGTGATCGCCATGTCCTTCCTCTTCAAGGCATTCAGGGTCTTGCGGTATAGGATCGACCTGGCATCACCCCATTCCTGGTTATTCGAGCGCATCTTGTCAAGCGTGGACGTGGTCAGGAACCTGCGGATGAAATCCCACGCAGCCATAGCGACCCTGACATTGGCATCGTCAAGAGCGAAGAGCGTAATCGACAAGCTTCGACCCGATGGGATGTAGCTCAAAGCTTCGATGACCTTTGTCTTTTCTCGAATCGTAAGATCTTTTTCACCCATGAAGTTTTTATGGGAGAATTCGTCAGGGAAGAGTTTCGCCAGGGCAACGATGGCTTCTCCACGAACAAGTTCCGCTGAAGGATTCTTTGTGGTCGCCAATCTGAGAATTTCCTGTCTCAGGCTTGCGGTATCAGCAGAGGCGTCGACTGTTTGTTTTGAGAGTCCCGAGAATGCCTGCAACGTCGCGATCTTGACGTGATCGTTCGGCGAGGCGAGATATTCCATCAAATCATTCATTTTCTCGGGAGCAAAAGCGGCAAACGCCGCAATGGCCCGGACAAGCTGTACCTCCACTTCCCAATTGGGGTTTGCCCGATCGTCGGCCTGCATTGACTGGAGCAGTTCCACCGCGTAGGATGACCGTGAGCGCCCAAGGAGCGTAACAAGATTGATGCGAACATCAAGGTTCGGATCCTTCGCTACCACTGCCAGCAACGAATCACGTTTTGCGATTTCGATGTCGATCAGGCCGTGCGGTGCGGACCGCCATAATGCAAACAATGCCTTCCAACGGACTTCAGGGCTGGAGTTTGACAGCTTTTCGAAACAGAACCAGATCGACTGTTCATTCTTGAATCCGCGCAGGGCGAACCGGGCCACAGACAACGCCTGGCCAGCGCTCACACATGCATTCTCTCCCACACTCTTGTATTCTGTAACCGCGTCCAAGGCACTTTCATTACCGATCTTCCCCAACGCCTCAAGGATACGGCACTGGACGGTTGAATCAGATTCCACGCTGAGGCGGTTCAAGAGCGAATCCTGGAAGCGGGTCGGACCTGTCTGTCCCAGTGCGAATGCCGCTGCAGCTCTCACACGCGACTCCGGGTCGTTCAACAGCAATGCCATCGAGGCTGACGTCGAAGTATCCTGGATGTTCGCCATGGCAATCAGCGCCCTGACGCGAAGATGCGGATCTGGATTCGCCAGATATGTGACCAGCTTTCCACCCCCCAACGAGCGTTGATCCTGCAGTGTTAGGATCTCCCGTTCGGGATCGGACAACTTCTGTCCGAGGAGCAGAGCCGGAATTGCGACCATCACAAACAAGATTCGAATGGATCTCATTACTGGTATTCCTTCGTAAGTACGTCGCTTCAGCAGGGTCATAATAGAATGATTTGATGAATGGAATGGAGTGTGCGTTCGTTTACCAATCTAAAGTGTCGGTAACTCGCTAAAAGTATGGCCGCATGCGAAACTCGACGCCGACACTTTTCTCCACAAACTCCCGGGCGGCATCGACATCAACCTCGTCGATCCCCACAACCGTCATCACGACTTCAGGAAGATACTTCTTGCATTCCTTCGCGAACTCGACCATCGCCTTGTGATATCGCTCCCCATCGATGCCCATGATCCTGCCATACTGTTGCGGGTCGATCGAGTTGAGGCTGATGGACACGCTGTCAACAACTCCCACCAACTCCGGCACAATGTTGCGATGGTTGATGACATTTCCATGCCCGTCCGTGTTGAGCCTGACCCGTCCCCCCTTCTCTTTCACCCACCGGGCAACCTCTTTGATCACATCAAGACGAATCGTAGGTTCACCATAACCACAAAAGACGATTTCCTCATACGCCCTTGGATCGCCGATCGCTTTGATGACCTCTTCGGATGATGGCTCGGTCTCTATCTTTAAGTTATGCCCCTTCACGATCGCTTCCCCCTTCCTGTCACAAAACACGCAATCGGCATTGCATCGGATCGTGATGTTGAGGTAGAGCGAATTGCGAAGCTTGTAGACAATCTGCGGCAGATCGGCCGGGCCAATCTTGAAGAGTCTCTTCGTATTGAATCGCGCAGCCCGCGCTACATCTTCCTCCGAGACACCAAAAACCTCAGCGATTTTGCGGGCAATCAGAACAACATTTGCCGGCTCATTCCGTTTGCCACGTAACGGGACCGGTGACATGTAGGGGGAATCTGTCTCCAGGAGGATATGGTCGAACCCAATCCTCTTCAGCGTCTCGATCGACGGAGAATTCTTGAAGGTCACGATCCCCGGGTATGAAACAAGAAAACCGAGATCCAGCAGTCTCCACACATCGTCTGCTCCTCCCGGGAAACAGTGAAAGACCCCTCTCAAGGCCGGATACCGGGTGTGAACAATCTGCTGATCAGCTCTCCAAGCCGAGTATTTCCCAACAGCCTCTTTCACCGTTGCATATGCATCATCGAGCGATTCCCTTGTGTGGACGACGATGGGGAGATCGCGGCGGACTGCGATCTCGATCTGACGTCTGAACACTTCGCCCTGGACATCCCGAGGAGAAAAATCGTAGTGGTAGTCGAGCCCTATTTCACCTATTGCCACAACTCTGGCGTTTGCGCTCAATTGCTCGATACGTTCCAGCATTGCCGGTGTTGCTCTCGAGGCCTCGTGCGGGTGAATTCCGACAGTTGCATACACATCATTGTACTTTTCCGCGAGGGCAACCGCTTCCTCACTCGTTTCCATTGTCGTGCCCGGCACAATAATAGCTTCGACGCCTGCAGCTCGTGCTCGAGCCAGGACATCATCGATATCTGATTTGTAGTCTTTGAAGAAAATATGCGCGTGTGAATCAATATACATAGACAGTTCGGGTCACGATTTCGGTTCCCAGCAAACAGAACGGGGTCTAAAATACTGACAACTTCAGTCTCTTGCAAGGAAGGATTGACGAGCGGTACAGAAAAGGAACGAAGTTGTTAGAACATTCCCTCGATTGTGAGGTAATAGGTACGAACCGGGCCGAGGTTTCCCAGAAGCTCGACGTAGGAGTAGTTCAGAAGATTATTGATGTTGAGGCCGACCCGGGCTGGAAGTCCCAGGCCGATCAGATCGTACGATGCGCGAACGTCCACGATCTTGATTGCGACACGCTGATCACCATTCACGATCGGTGCAAGGCGTACCAGGTTGTCGTCTATCCGCTCGATACGGGAGAGGTACCGCGCGTCGGCCGATGCTCTTATATGGTTCCACGTGAACATTCCGCTCCCATAGAGAAGATGGCGCGGACGAAATTTTAGTATTGTGTGATCAGCAAGATCGAGCGGCCAGGTATACGTGTACCCAATATCGGTTGAGAAGAACCTCTTCCACCACTCAACACGGAGAACTGTCTCCAACCCCTGAATCCGAGCCTTCGTCACATTTTCAAACTGGATCACCGGTCCCTCTACCTCGATCGGCGACGATGGGTACGGATGATATTGCTTGATCTCCACGATTGGTTCGATCAGGTTCCGGAAGTCATTGTTGTAGAGGGCAAGATCGATCGACACCCGCTGTCCGAACGAACGGTTGATTCCCACCTCGTAGGAGATGCTCGTTTCCGGCTTCAGGTCGGCATTGGGCAGCACTGCCACTGCCGAGACATTCGTGTTGCTTTCGATATAGAGCTCGCCAATCGCAGGGTATCTGAACCCCGAGCCGAACGAAGCCCGCACGCTTGTCTCGCTGTCGGGCATGTAGACGACTCCGAGCTTGGGGTTGAGCTGAGCAGTCGACGCGAGAACAGAAACCTTCTGCCAGTCAAAACGAACGCCTGCCGTAAGCTTGACCTCGGTGCTGAGTGAAGCTTCGTCCTGAGCATACGCCGCCGCCCCAACCCCCGGATGCGACCCAAAGAGATTGGCCTCCACTTTGTCATAGTTGCCGGCAACACCGAACGTCAAAACGTTTGAGCTGTTCAGATCATATGTCGCCTGGACGTCAAAGCTGAACAGATGCGACGCGGAGACGTTGTTCACCCGTCCCGAGCTGTCATCGCGCCAGAAATTTCCAAAGTAGATTGCCTTGGCTGTAAAGAACAATTTGTCGGAGATAAATTCTTTGTACGCCAGACTGATGTTGCCCCGGTGTGAGTTTACCACACCATTGAGCTGACTTTCCGGAGGGCGCGTCGCCTCGGCAAGGCTCTTCCACCAGAAGTAGTTGCCGTGAGATCGGTCTATATAGTTACTTGAAATCGTCAGGCTCTGTGTGCTCGAGAGATCGTACTTCACCTTCGCAAAAAGGCTCCATCGATGATACGTGTCGTTTTCCCTGTAGCTTTCATCGACGGTGCGACCCGCGCTTACGAGATAGCTCAAGGCACCTGACTTCCCCGCATAACTCATCACGAGCCCACTGTTAAACCTCGGCTTGGGGGACCAATCCCACTCCGAGTACCGTGGCTTGTCATAGAGCCCGGAGAATGCACGGAATCGGAGCTCCGGCGTGGACGGACTCTCTTTCGTAATCACGTTGATGACGCCCCCAAGGGCACTCGAGCCATACAATGCCGAGCCCGCTCCTTTGACGACTTCCAACCGATCCACCTCGAACATTGGAATCGATTCCCAGTTGATTTCTCCGGTATCGCCCGTGATGTACGGCAGTCCATCCAGAAGGACCAACACCCGGCTCCCAACTCCCCTGCTGTACCCGCTCGACCCCCGAATATTGACCTGGTCTGAGAGTACGTTCACTCCAGGGACATAGCGGAGTGCGTCGTCAAGAGTGACGTTGTTCCGGTCTGCGATCATCCGCGCTGTGACGGTTGCAACACTCACTGGCACTTCCTGCAGACTCTGTTCGCGCTTGTTCGCTGTGATGATGACAGGATCTGATTGAAGGGGCACAGGACGCATGGAGATTTCAATGGATCCCACCTGACCACGGACAACACGTACTCCCTCGACCGTCGTCCGTTGATATCCAAGCATGGAGACGACGAGGGAATATGTGCCGGCAGGTATTCTCGTAATCCGGAACCTGCCGCCACTATCGCTCGCGGCCCCGATAAACGAAGAGCGGAGTGTGACATTTGCGCCAACAACCGGTTGACTCGTCTCGGAATCTTTGACGGTCCCTTCGAGGGTCCCGTAGATTGTCTGACCAAGCGTCGCCGTTGACCAGGCCAGAATAAGGACAATATGGATTGACAGTTTTCTCAAAACGGCGATGGAGGTGGCTTTCGGAAATTGACCCGGATATTTACTCCGGATACGAAATTGAAGTCACTGACAATGATCGGGATCGGAAGCGGCGGCGAATCATTCGTACCGTAGAGACCAACAACCCTGAGGCTGCTCGCGTTGATATCGTTTGCGGAGTGCTGAAGTACCCCAACGTACTTATATGTCCCCGGGGGCACATTAAATGCGAACGAGACAGAATCGACAAACAAGGGAAGGTTTTTGTCTGTCGCAGGGTACAAATAGATTGCTGGAGGATTTGAGAAGAGGCCGGTGAAAATCTTCGCCGAGTCCAGAGGATACAGCTGAGACGCGAACAGCCAGAGGTTCACAAGACTGTCCGATGCCGGCCAGGTCCCCTTCTCAAAATAGATCGTGCCGCCAAAGCCTGGTTGAACACTCGGGGGTGGTTCCAGGCCGTGATCGCAGGAGAGCAACGACATCACAATCGCAGCAAGGAGGAGTTTCTTCATCTTCGACGGAAAAGTAGCGATCCCACTGCTCAAATGCAACCGCACGCTACGAAGTGCAAAGGAGTTTGTCAGGTGATACTGTGTAGTTCCTCCGGAGTTTTCAGGTTGGAAATCTTGGCACTGTTGCGTATATTTTTCGTTTAGAGGCTTCCTCGTGAGCGAATCCGACAAGGATGCTGAATTGGAAATGACCGTACACGATTCAATCCCGACTGATCGGCAGACGTACGAACAGACGTACGTCAGGTCGTTATTCAACCGGATCGCGCCGCACTACGACTTCCTCAA
>Ga0187886_1000895_pt1 | contig 30580 bp, 30 predicted proteins | sample June2016WEW_20_1_FD_133001 | JGI IMG/M metagenome (GOLD analysis project Ga0187886, IMG submission 133001) | Peatland microbial communities from SPRUCE experiment site at the Marcell Experimental Forest, Minnesota, USA - June2016WEW_20_150 | ecosystem: Environmental > Terrestrial > Soil >...
AAACCCGATTTCGCCTTATGCTGAGTCTAAGCTTGCAGCTGAACGTTACTGTTTGGGCTTTCAGGAACGGCAGCTTTTAGGGTCGGTTGTTTTGCGTTTCTTTAATGTTTATGGTCCAAGGCAGGGCATGAACGATTATAGTGGAGTAATAACGCGTTTCATCGAATTCAGTAAGCAAGGGTTGCCGTTGGTAATTTATGGTGATGGCTCGCAAACGAGAGACTTTGTTAATGTGCATGACATTGTTGAGGCAGTTTTAGTTTCGATGAAGCATAACGCCGCTGAGGGAGAAATATTTAACATTGGCTCTGGTAAACCTACTTCTATTAATGAGTTGGCTAAAACGGTTCTAGAGCTGACTGGCTTGGACTTGGAGATTCGTTATGAAAAGTCTCGAGCTGGCGATATTAAAGATAGTTATGCTGATATTTCTAAGGCTAAGAGGCTTTTGGGTTATGAGCCTCGGGTTTCTTTGAGGGATGGGTTGCGATTGTTGCTTGAAGAAAAATTGGTAGTTAGCTAAATTGGTTGAAATTGAATCATCGGCAAGATTGCTAAATGTTTTAGGGCTTGGAGTGTTTGTTTGTCGCATTTGTTGGCGTGTGGGTGTTGTCAGGGTTACGTGCGGTATCTTGCGTTGTGTATGTCTTCGAAGCGGGCGGTTACGTAGTGTCGATTAGTAGGGGGAAGATGGTTCATGTTCCTATGATAGGTGCCCTGAGGCGTATGTTTGGTAACTGGACCGAGAAAAAGTTGAGTTTGATGTGGAGAAAGTTTAATAGGTATGTTTTTTTCACTTTTTCTACTAGGTGTGTGTGAGTACGAGCGAAGTTAAAGCCATTAAAGTCAGCAAGGAAACGTATGCCAAACTTAGTGAAATCGCTGGTGAATTACAGGTCAAGTTGAGGCGGCCAGTGTCAATAGAGGAAGCCATGAAAGATCTGATAAAACGAAGAGAAAAAGGAAGAAAGATATCTGATTTGGCAGGTTCTTGGAACGTAACTGACGCGGAGTTCAAAGAGATAAAAGCCTCAATTGATGAGTCGTGGAAAAAGTGGAAACCAACAGAACGATAATTGATACGGACATACTAATAGACTTCTTAAGAAACAGCAAGGAAGCCGTTGCGTTCGTGACTCAGATTGAAGAGAGAAAAACACTTCTATCCACTACGGCAATTAACGCTTTTGAGCTATATTATGGTGCGCACAAATCGAGGCGGTCCGTTGAAACCCTGCAAGCCACAAAGAAACTGCTAGACAGATTAGTTCTCTTGCCACTAACCCCAAGATCAGCCCAAAGGGCAGGCCATATTTACGCGGAACTTGAATTGGAAGGGCAATCCATAGGGCTCAGGGACACGTTCATAGCGGCTATAGCCCTCACAAGAAGATGTAGCGTTGCAACCCGAAACACAGAGCATTTCAAGAAAGTCAAAGGCTTAACTGTAATAACCGCTTAATACACTGGCGATTTGACTTATGTTTTCGTTTGGTGCTTGTGGGGGAGGAAATCGCGAAAAACTGTCTGCCACTACTGTTTTCCTAACCCGAGAATTGCCTGCGCCTACACACGGTTCGCTCTGCAAACGCTGCCAAAAGTTCTGGGAACAAAAATTTGGTAAAGCAACGTTTGTTGCAGGCGCTTAAGTATATGGAAGCGGTGTTGTCAGGGTTACGTGCGGTATCTTGCGTTGTGTATGTTATGGAAGTTGGCGGTTGCATGTTGTTGAATTTGTTAAATCTTATAAGCAAGCTGAAGATAAAAAAGATATCATGAGTGATTGAGTGTTGTCTTCTGTGAGAATTTTGGTCGAGGGGTCAAAAGTTCAGAAGGTTAGTTACAGGATTTTTCTTTTGCAAAGAGCGCTTAAGACTGGTGTAAAAAAGATTTACATTGAGAACGTGGGCATAAATCAGGTTGAGTTGCTTTTATGTGATGAGGATCAGATAATTAATGCTTTTTGTGAAATAATTAAAAGCGAAAAACCTAAAGGTGCCAGGGTTAAAAATGTGTCAAAAGAGCCATATAGTGGTAACATTGTGATTCCCCCTATTGGTATGTATTTTAAGTTTTTGACTTTGGAGCAGCTTAGCGTAGGTCGGGAAGAGCTTGTTAGGCTTCCTAGTTATGTCGGTAAATCCGTTGGCGTAGTGGCGTCGGCAATTAGTGGGATTGATGAGAAGCTTGGGGATGTTGTAAAGAGGTTTGGCGTTTTTGGGGAGTCTGCGCGTTCGATGGATGGTAAACTGAGCAGTTTGGATGAGAAGTTGAAGGGTATGGATGATAAATTGAGTGGACTAAGCAGTGTGGATGCTAAACTTGGCGTTGTAGGTTCAAAACTGACTAGTGTGGATGCTAAACTTGGCGGGTTGAATGAGAAGTTGAAGGGTATGGATGATAAATTGAGTGGACTAAGCGGCATCGATGATAAGCTGAAGGGCATAGACGAAAAACTTGGTAAAATCTCGACTTTGCCTGAGAAAATCGATAGTCTTCCTGAAAGAATTGCCCAAGCCCTAACTTCTAGCAAGAGGAAACAGGCTTAAATGTTGCTTGCAGGAATTCCTGTGAATTTGCGTTGCATTTTGTTCAAGCGTATTGTCACTGAAAGATTTCAGGTCAGATAATCTTGGTTGAAATTAACCAAAATTGCAGCAGCTTAGAAAACGTGGCGGCTGCCGCTTTGCATAAGCCGTTAGTGGTAGCTGGTATTCCAGCTTACAATGAAGAGAAGACTATTGCCCGGGTTGTTTTGGGGGCTCAGAAGCATGCGCACATTGTTGTTGTGTGTGACGATGGCTCATCTGGCGTGGACTTGGAGATTCGTTATGAAAAGTCTCGAGCTGGCGATATTAAGGATAGTTATGCTGATATTTCTAAAGCTAAGAAGTTCTTGGGTTACGAGCCTAAGGTTTCTTTGAGGGATGGCTTGCGCGCTTTGGTTGAAGAAAAAACGGTTGCCACCTAATTACGGATTCGATTAATGCCATTTTGCTCTTTGAAGATGATGAAAGAAGTCTTGAGTTGCATAGTCTTTTTAAATTGAACGATACAATAAGAAGCTGAAAAATCAAGGGCTGACAAAGGAAAGAAGGGGTAATGGTAGAAATAGAAGCGATTGCGATAGGGACGTTAACTAAGGCAAAACCGTTCGTTGTTGTTGGCATACCAGCATTTAACGAAGAGCAAACTATTGCACGAGTAATTTTAGATGCTCAAAAGTTTGCAGGCAAAGTTGTTGTTTGCGATGATGGTTCTACTGATTATACTGCAGAAATTGCCAAACACTTAGGTGCAGATGTTATTAGACATGAAAAAAATTTTGGCTATGGCGCTGCTTTACAAAGTTTGTTTAAGCGTGCTAGGGAGTTGAAGGCCGATGTGTTGGTTACTTTGGATTCAGATGGGCAGCATGATCCTGCTCAGATTCCTTTGCTAGTTAAACCCATTGAGGAAGGTCTTGCCGAGGTCGTTTTAGGTAGCAGGTTTATGGATAAAAACGGTACTGCTGATATGCCCTTCTATAGGCAAATTGGCGTGAAAGTTATCACAAAATTGGCTAATGGTTCAGGCAAAAATGGCGTGAGTGATGCGCAAAGCGGGTTCAGATCATACAGCAAGCGTGCTCTAGAGCGTTTATCCATGTCCGAGAACGGCATGAGTGCCAGCGTCGAACTTTTGCGGGCAGTCAAAAAGAGCGGTTTGAAGGTCTGTGAGGTTCCCATATCCTGCAAGTACGGAGACAGCGTGGGCGTCGAAACTTCAACCGAAAATGCAGTTTCTCACGGTGTTGGTCTAGTTCTCTCTATCCTCAAGCTTGTGGTTGAAGACAAACCTCTGCAATTTCTTGGACTACCTGGAATTGGGTCTCTTGCTGTAGGCATCTTATTTGGAGTTTGGATGATGAATATATACGCCCAAACACATGAAATAACAACAAATGTCGCTTTGGCCTCAATTTCCTTCATTCTGATTGGTTTCTTCATGGTTTCAACAGCCATAACACTATATGCTATCTCGAGGCTCACAGAAAAAATGCATGAAAAAATCACTAAATGATTATTGAGGTATTAAGTCTCGGCTAATAAAAACAAAAGAAAAGTTTCGGTTATAGAAGGAGAGAAAAAATCGTGATGAAAAGAATATTGCTGACAGGTTCCACTGGCTTTATAGCTAGTAATTTAAGGCCTCTACTGAGGCAGAAAGGCTATGAAGTTTTTAATCTGGAAAGGTATGTTACAGGCAGAATAGGCAAGACACTTCCATATGCAAAAGACACTTATTTTGCTGATTTGAACGACGTCAACGCCTTGACAAAAGCTGTAAATGATGTGAATCCTCAGATTATAATACATTTGGGTGCTATGACTGCTGTTGCTTACTCTTATGCTCATCCTCAAGAAACTTTGGGAACCAATTTTCTGGGAACAGTTAATTTGGCAGAGGCATGTACGAAACTTTCCAGTTTGGAACAATTCATATATGCCTCTTCAGCCGAAGTTTATGGTGTTTCACAAACGGAAATCAAGCGAGAAAGTGACGGTGAATTAGTCTCGAATAGTCCATACGCCGTTTCAAAACTTGCCGCCGAGAAGTACCTAATATACTTGCACAAAGCCTTCGGCTTCCCTATAACGATCTTTCGCCCCTTCAATAGTTATGGAAGGAAAGACGATACTTGGTTTGTAATTGAAAGAGCAATTACTCAGATGCTGACTAGTGACAAATGTTACCTTGGCGATCCTGAACCAGTTCGAGATTTCCTTTATGTTGATGACCAAATGAATGCTTACCTTTATGCTTTAGAAAACCCAAAAGCAATCGGTGAGACATTTAACATTTCTTCTGGTCGAGGAATTTCGATTGGAGACCTAGCCGCGAAAATAAAGGAATTGACAGATTTCAAAGGAGAAATTATTTGGAGTGCTCTTCCAAAAAGAGCTTTAGATATTCAGGTCTTAATCGGCTCTAACGAAAAGATTAAACGAATCTTAGGTGTTCCAGAACCTATTCCTCTGGAAGAAGGGCTAAAACGTACAATTGCATATTGGAAAAAGAAGGTAAATGAAAAATGAAACTCGATAAAATACATCAGGATGAACGTGGCGAGATCTGGACTCTCATGATAGATGGTATAGAACATACTTTTCTGAAATCAAACAAAAATTGTGCACGCGGTGGATGCATTCACAGGTTATCTAGAGAGTATGCAGTTGTATTGCAAGGTGCTGTGGAATACCACGTGAGAGGAAAAAAACCAAGAATCTACAAGAAAGGAGAGAGTCTCTCAATACAGCCTAATTGTCCACATTATTTTATTGCAATTGAAGATTCTGTTGTCATGGAATGGGGTCCGAGTCCAGAAGAGAAAAAAGAAAAGTATCCCCAATGGCGGAAAGTCGTTGATCGGATAAATGAAACGACTAAAAGTGGTTCATAAATAAAGTAAAATTTACAGTATTAGTGATAAACGCATAGTAATGGTGGTTGACGGAATGAGTCCCTACATAGATAAATGTTCAAACATTAACAATTGCTCTAAAGAACCTAACCGTGATGGTACGTTAAGAAAGATCAATCAGATGGAGCCTTGGATTGGTGAAGAAGAAAAAAACGCTGTGATCCAATATTTGAATTCTGGAGGCTGGCTAACTGAGTTTGAGCACACTCGTAATTTCGAACAGATGATAGCAGACTATGTAGGCAGTAAATATGCTGTAGCAGTAAACAACGGTACAGTAAGCTTGACTGTGGCAACAATGGGTCTAGAGATTGGACGTGATGATGAGATCATAATTCCAGATTTTACTATGATAGCTTCACCTAACTCAGTCATATTGGCAGGAGCTAAACCTGTCTTCGTTGATATATCGCGAGAAAATTTATGCGTAGATTTAAACCTGCTTGAGGATGCTATCTCCCCTAAGACTAAAGCCATTATGTTTGTTAGCATGAACGGACGGTGCACTGACATGGAAAGACTGAAGTCCATAGCTGACCGTCATAATTTGTTCCTTATTGAAGATGCCGCGCAATCCCTAGGCTCGAAGTGTGGCAATAAATCGTTAGGAACGTTTGGTCATGTAGGCTCATTCTCTTTCAGCTCACCAAAAATAATTACTACGGGGCAAGGCGGTGTGCTTGTTACTGATAATAATGATCTTTACCGACGAATGAAAATGATAAAAGATTTTGGGCGATCAACAAGTGGCGGTGGATTAAGCGGAACAGATTTTCATGAGATTTTAGGTTTTAATTTCAAGTTTACTGATTTGCAGGCTGTCATTGGTATTGAACAAATGAAGAAACTTCAGTGGAGAGTCGAACGGAAGAAGTCTATGTTTAAGCTGTATCATGATTTACTTACGAGCATTCCCCAAATAGAATTTATTAACACCAATATAGTTGATACTTCGCCTTGGTTTATCGACATAATAGTCAAAGAAAGCCGAGACGAATTGGCCTGTTTCTTGAAGACTAAAGGAATAGGCACTCGATGTTTTTACCCAGCAATTCATTCACAACCTCCATATTCCTATGTGCGAGGCGAATTCCCAAACTCAGTTTGGGCAAGTCGTTCTGGATTATGGTTACCTTCTTCTTCTTTTTTGGATGATGATGACATACATTATGTGTGCGAACAAGTAAGTGCTTTTTTCAAGCGCAATCAATGAAAATGGTGTTATGAAACTGCAAATATCGTCCAATTCAATTCCATTAGTATCTGTAGTCATGTACGTTAGAGATTGTAATCCTAAGTTTTTGGAAAAAAGTATTGAAAGCATATTTAGACAAACGTTAACGAACTGGGAATTTATCGTAATATTAGATACAACCGATGAACATGAGGATAAAAGATTATTTGCTGTTCTGAAGAAATTTAACGATGATACCCGTCTTCGAGTGGTGGTCAACAAAGGAAATGGCTTTGTTGAAGCGTTGAACACTGGAGTTTCCGTTTCGAGAGGTAAGTATATTGCCCGAATGGACGGAGATGATATCAGTCTTCCTAATAGACTTATGCTTCAAGTAGAATCTCTTGAAAAACTTGAAGCTGACCTTGTTGGAGGATGGGCTTACGTTATTGACGAACATGGAAAAACTATTGGAAAGTTAACACCTCCAACGGATGCTAAACAAATAAGAAGAATAATGATGTTGCATAATCCTTTCCTCCACAGTGCAGTTATTTTTAAAAAGTCAATTCTTAAGCGTTCTGGTCTTTATAACTCGGCGTTATTTGGCGCTGAAGATTATGATCTATGGTTAAGGTTAGTGTCCTTAGGTTATAACTGCGTTAATCTGCCATGTTTTGTCATAAGACTCAGGGAAACAAGCAATTCTGTATCGCGCGGTCGAGAATGGAGGAAAACACGAGTTAACTACGCTAAAGTAAAATCTTTGGCCTTAACTAAACTTGGCTATACTGATCCTCTTTCAATAAGCTTTTGCTTCTTAACCCCCTTTTCTGTATTGTTTGGTCCCAGTTTAGTTTTAAATTTAAAGTTTGTATTTGGATGGTTTAGAAAAGATTCTTGAAGACGTTTAGAGACTGAGACGGCTAATGGCTGAGTCTACAACTCCACAAAATAAAATTCAAAGCTCAATCAATTCAACACTTAAAGAAGCAACAGAAGCGAAGTTAGTGTACCTTGATGTTATTGGGAAACTACACTCTCTTTATAACACGCTCTTATTCTCTCCCCCTACAGGTTACCGCTTTATAACCGCCGCATCAAGTTGGGATAGCATTTCCAATTCTGTAAGTCAACAGGATACGCTTTACTCCATTCAGATGAATATTTTAGCAAGATTCTTTCCCCCAAATTTGGTTAAAGCATATTTCGAGAAATTAAAACAAATACCCAAAGAAGCAGTTTTAACTTATTCAACTGGTCACTTAGTTTTTCGGAAAGAGCCTTGGGTAGTGGATTTGGAGTTTGTGACTCAGCTTACTGGTTACAAATACCATCATTTTAAGCGGCTTAGAGCTATAATTGAAAGATCTTTTGCTTCTAAATACTGCAAGAAAATCATTTGCTGGAGCATCGCAGGAAAAAAAACAATATTATTCAACATGAATACTGAAAAATTTGAAGATAAAATTGAAGTGGTTCCTTTAGCAATTGAAAAGAAGAGCTTTGTCAAAGAGTATAACAATAAGACTGTCAAACTGTTGTTTGTTGGTTCAGTTAACATTCCTGGTGAGTTTGAATATAAAGGTGGTAAGGAAGCTCTTGAGGCTTTTTCGATCTTACAAAGGAAGTATCCAAACATAGAATTGGTTATCCGATCAGACATTCCTGCTAATTTGTATGCTCGATATTCCGATAGACTAAAAAATGTGAAAATAATCAACGGAATCATTCCTTGGACACAACTTGAACACGAATTTAAGACTGCTGATATTTTTTTCTATCCAACACATTCGACTCCTGGGCTTGCAATATTAGACGCCCTGAGCTATGAGTTGCCTGTTGTAACTACTGATATTTGGGCTAATACTGAGCTAGTTAAAGATGGAAAAACAGGTTTTGCTGTTAAGAAATCTGATAGGGTTCGTTATTATTCGGGGAATTTTATTCCAAACTGGAGTCACTATCCAACTTCTAGGTTTATGCGTACGATAAAAGGTATGGTTGATCCTATAGTGATAAAACAGTTGGTGGAAAAAACTAGTATCTTAATTGAAGATGAGGCGCTCCGAAGAAAAATGGGGAAGGCTGGCAGGCAGTTGGCAGATGGTTTTTCTGTTGAACAAAGAAATTCCAAGCTGAAGAGGATTCTAGATGAAGCATTGGAAAAATAACTGTTGATTAGGAGCAACGATGTTGTTCGAGTGGGTACAAAATCTTCCTGAGGCTTAAAAAACGAATGTGTCTATCATAATTCCTGCATATAACAATGCAAGGACCATAGGGTCTGTGCTGGAAGCTTTAAAAAACCAGGAATATTCCAAAGGGCAAGTTGAGATTATAGTTGTCGACGATAAGTCGAAAGACTCTACGGTGGAAATATGTAATGCTGTTGGAGTACGGTTGGTTCAAAACCAGAAAAACTGTGGCTTGGGGTACTCCCTAAATAAAGGCATCACACTCTCAAAATACGAAATAGTTGTTACGTTGCATGGTGATACAATCCCTTTATCAAGGACATGGTTAAGTGATTTGGTAACGCCTTTAGCTGACCCTTCAATTGCCGCGAGTTGCTCACTTCAAGAAAACCCCGATGTTTTAAATGGTCGTTTCTCTTTGTGGGAAAAACTGTTATTGGCCAGATTAGACCCACATGGCGCATTTAATGATAAAGCAGACGCGTATAAGAAGGAAATACTTGCTGAGCTTGGTTATTTCGATTGTGAAACCTTTAGAACCGCCGGTGAAGATGAGGATTTGGCTCTAAGGTTAAGGGAATCAAACAAAAAGATTGTTGCAACAAACGCAAGGGTCTTGCATGATCATTACGATACATATTCATCGAATTTTGGTTGTTTGAAGAAATTGCTCGCAAAGGATTATACTTTTGGACGGGCTGGCGGTGCTTTAAGAAGAAAATTCCCTTTTCATAAGCCAGGCTCATATGTATATCCAGCTCCCAGGTCATTCTTTTCTGATGGATTTTTCCGAAGTATTATTTGCATAGGTAGCTTTATTCCATATGTTCAAATTCTGTGCATACCAGTTTTGATTGTCTTTGCATTGCCCGGGGTCATAAAAACTGAGAGAAGGACTAGGTTGCGTAGCGCTTTTTTCCTGTATCCGCTATTCAACATAATGCGTTATATGTCCTACACAGCAGGCTACTTAACAGGGCTAGCGACAAGGAAACAGAGATAAATAATACATAGCATTTTCCATCACTATGCTAAATAGTATGCGTTACCCCCTAGTGCAGAGAGATTCTAGTTCTCTTTTATTATTGTTCAAACGAATTATTTCAAATTTCAAAGCCTTTCTGCCTTTCTCCAGAATAGACATAGTCTGGCGCATGGTTGACAAGAGCTCAGACTCTATTCTAGATGTAGGTTGTGGAGAAGGCCTCCCTATGAAAGGCGTGTGTGGACACAAAAGCTTCTTTACCGTTGGGGTAGATCAATCAATTTATTTCATCAAAAAAAGTAAGGCTGAAAAGATCCATGGTGAATACGTTTTATGCAATGCAAAGTTTTTGCCTTTCAAAGAGAAATCATTCGACATTGTTTTATGCTTAGAAGCATTGTATGCTCTACCCAAGCGTGAGTGCATGAATACGATTAATACCATTCATAACATAGCTCGTAAGCAAATAATATTATCGGAGCGCGCAGGCGCACGATCTGAGGACATAGACCCTTGGGGTTGTCATATCTTATCAACATGGTTTGCAATAGATTTTGAAAAAATGGGGTTCAAAGTTAGAGGGAGTCATGGACTCAAACTACTTATGCTAAATAGCGTGTTATCTAAGAGTGCTGGCTTAAAGTATATTTTTTCATACTTAACTGGTTTACCTGCTTATTTCATGCCTGAAAATGCTCAAAACATACTGTGCAGCAAAAAGTTTCTAAACCATTAAAAGGTTGGATGAAAAGATACGCTTGGAAAAAGGTTCAGTGGATGTAAAATTATACTCTCTTCGCGGCTCCTCCGTTTAATTGATTCCCGAAAAGCAAAGGCAGATAGTAAAAGGTCTTCTAGATTGCTACAGTATGACTAAGTGTATCCATGAAAACGAGAATAAAACATTTGATGTGGCTATGCCAAAAATTGCTGTGATGGTTATAAATCTTAATGGCAAACATCATTTGACGAATTGCCTTGACTCGTTACAGAATCAGACTTATCAAAATTATGACGTATACGTTATCGACAACGGCTCTACAGATGGGTCGTTGATGTATATTAAGGAAAACTATCCTTGGGTTAAAATTATCGCATTTACAAAAAATTTGGGCTTTGCTAAGGCATATAATGAGGCTGTAAAGAAACTAACTGATACTAATTTTGTCGTGTTCTTAAACAACGATACGAAGGTAGATAACACTTGGTTAAGTGCACTAGCCGAAGAAATATTTCAGGACGATTGCGTAGTGGCTGTTGGAAGTAAACTAAGACTTTACTATTCGCCTACATTATTGCACAATGCAGGAACTAAAATCTCCCCTGTGAATGGTGGATTTGACATTGGATTATTTGAAAAAGATGGTGAGCAATTTAGTATTAGGACATATGTAGGTGCTACATGCGGCGCTTCAATGCTTGTTAGAAGAGATGTGTTCCTAAAAATAGGCGGTTTTGACGAAACATATTTCGCATTTTTTGAGGACGTAGATTTTTGTTGGAGAGCATGGCTATATGGTTACAAAGTAGTTTATGCACCTGCCTCCGTTGTTTATCATGAAAGGGGCGGGAGTTTCGGACAGAAATCGGAACTAGGTATTTTTCTAGGAGGAAGAAATCAGTTAATAACCATAATCAAAAACTGTCAATCGCTCACATTATTAGCAGGAATATATTTTATCACGCCAATTCTCATGGCAAGGGTAGTCTTATCACTTAAAGAAAAAAGACTTGGTGACGTGTTTGCTACTTTCAACTCAGTATTATACATTTTAAAAAATCTCCGAGAAATTTTTTACAAAAGGCAAATTATTCAAAGGAACAGAGTGATTAGCGACAGGAAACTGCTATCTATGGGCGTCATGGCAACAATCAGTGAAACAATAAGGGCAGAATTGAGGTTGCTTCCATCTAAAGCCGTTGAAACTTGAACTTAGGAGGTAATTGGAACTTGAACTGCAGAAAACGTCACTTTGATTCTCATTTGTTCTTTGGTTTTCTAGCAGGTACTATAGTGGGATTTGCTGTATTCTTTATTCTTGATGTTCCCATAAATTTCATCTATGCAGCTGTATCTGGTGCTCTTACATTCTTCTTGTATAGCTATCTTACAATCGGTAATACTTCATTTGGCTTTAAGAGTTTCTATTTCTCGATAAAGTCTTTCAGTAATGTGCCTTTGTTCGCTGTGTTTTATGCTTTCGTTATAACTTCTGTCGCTATTATTAAACCAGTCTCAAACGAATTTCTTTTATTTATTGAATGGAACAACATCCCGCTTTTAAATTGGGTACGTATAATTGGTTCTTTGCTTCTTATTTTCTTTTTGCCTGGTTACGTCATTCTTAAATTATTCAGGGTAAAGCTCGCAAAGATACCCTTGTCAGTGCTTTCCTATCTTCTAAGCTTATTCTTGGTAGCTCTTTTGGCTATTAGCGCTATGTTAATTGGGGTTAGTCTTGAGAAAGATGGTTTAGCCCTGCTGCTATCCTTCAATGTTTTACTTTTAATCCTGTACTTGTTGAATGTATATATTCGTAAACCAGATGTTTCGAGTGAAAAGAATTTTCGGCGGTGCAACCTGAGTGGATTTTTTACTACACATAACATGGTTCTTTTAGGTGTCGTCGTCATTGTTTTAATGTTGTATTCCACAACAGTATCTTATATATTTCCGTTTTTTGGCGGCGATATGACTACTCATAATGGTGCGGCGTTGAACTTCATAAAAGAAGGAATTGCTTCAGCAACTTATCCAACTTATCCGTATCTTTTTCAGGTAAATCTTGCTTCGTTCTATGTTCTTTCTGGTGTGCCCAGTATTAACGCTTATGACGCTCTTTCATTCTTCATTATAATGCCATATCTAGCTTTGTATTCAATGGTTTCTGCTTTCTTTAAGAGTAGAAAAATACCTGCAATAGCCACAGTTTTCACCATTTTCGGTGGTTTCGGTTGGGAGCGGATTGTTGCTGAAAAAGCGCTCAATTTTCCGGGTTTGCCTGGTATGAGAAACTTGATAGAATCAGTAATAGGCTGGGGGGTCTCAATGCTCATGTGGTTTCCTTCAGAGCTAGACCCGATTTTCTTAATAGGAATTCCTTCTTTCCTCATGCTGGTGTATTTATCTCGATGTAAAAATATTAGCAAGTACACTTGTGGTTTTCTGATCGTTGGCGTTACAGTCGTCGGTTTCATGAGTCACATTATCGAAGTTGCCGTTTTCGCCATGATCTTAGCTTTGTTGTTCATACTTTCCAGCAGAAAGGAGTTCAAATTCGGGCTTGTAGCAATTAGTATGACGACCGGCTTACTTCTGATTGCTTTTTTGGACATGTTAGCGCCAGCAAGAAACTACCTCTCACAAACTGGCAGCCACTTTTCTGTATTCTTGCTAACGATGGGCTTGTCAATTTTTGTGGCTATGTTTTCATATTTCGAAAGAAAATTGCGTATTACCTTCACAGTAATGACCTTGCAAAAATACTTTAGGGCAAGGACTAAGAGAATTTTTTCTGCCGTTTTACTATTTCTTTTGATTTACTCCTATGGTCTGTGCTATTTAGTTTGGACCCAAACTGATCCATTAATAAATCGGAGCACAACGGTTGATGTTAACTCAGTTATCTTCAGTTATCCAACAAAAATGGGTGTAGCAGGAATCCTTTCAATTGGATGCATTGCATACCTTCTCTTTCGCAAGAAAGCAAATAATGAACCAAGACGTTTTGACTTTTTCCTTACTTTAGGCTTTATGTCCGTTTTGCTAATTATGGGGGCCCCACTTCTCTTTCCAAATACAACTGGTCTTCTACGGCCTCCAATCTATTTAATGATGGCTGTTAGCGTTCTCGCGGCAGCAGCTTTAACGCGACTCTTTTCTTGGTTGAAAAAGAGATCGTCATCCTCTGGCAAAAAGAAACTTGTTGTAGTTGGGTTATTATCCATAATTGTTGTGAGTAGCATTGCAAATCCGTTGCTTTATTACGGTGAGGAGAACTCTGTCTGGGCAACAGGTCGATATAATATTTTAACTGATGCGCGAATTGAAGCTTTTGAGTTTTTAGAGAGGAACGTTCTTCCTAATCAGACCATTGGTGTTTTCGATAGTTATACCCAATATATGATAGCAGGTTATACAGGAATAAATCAGGGGCAAATTGGTTATGTTGGGTTGAGTGCCACTCCCGCTTTAGCTTTACAAAGGTTAAATGAATGTCAAGTTAAATATATAGTTGTAGACAAAACCATAGGCATTCCTGCTCAGTGTCAAGATTCCTTTGAAGCCCGCTATCTTTTGAATTGGCTTAAAATAGCCTTCGAAAATGCGGCATACATCATTTATGAAGTTCCCCCCTCCTTGTCTTACCCAACAACATCGCAACTTGCCCTTGTAACACCTAATGAAACCTTATTGCCAGAAAACTTGAGTCTGAACAAAAACGTCGTTATGTATTTGCCACTTGATAGTAGTTCTGAAAACTTCGTAGTATCCGGAATTAACAGCTCTTCACCCTTCTGGGTCGAAGGCAAATATGGTGAAGCGGCTAATTTTGATGGTATCGACGATTATCTTTTCTTAGGCGATCATAACTTCACATATCTGAATTCCGAGAAAGGTGCAATTAGTTTCTGGTTTAAGCCTACGTGGAATGTCTACAGCTATGCTGGATCAGCGGTGTTAAGCGGCATTAATGGAACCGACGATAATTCTTTCAGATTGTACTTCGATCCGTCTGGCAGCTTGCACCTATATATTATCAAGAATGGAACCATGACAGTTAACATTTGGACCCAACAAACATCTTGGGACCAAAACACGTGGTATTACATAGTTGTAACTCAAGATGTGAATAATAATACTAAAATATATGTAAACGGCATAGATGACACTGTTGTAGGTACGGACGACAATCATTGGTTTGAAGGCATAACAACTTATCAAAATTTTTGGATCTGCAGATTCCAAAATAACTATCAAAGTGGAATCTTGGATGATTTGAAAATATATAATGAGTCTCTTTCGGAAAAAGATGTATTGCAGTATTTTGATCCTGCCCAATTTGCGTACCAAGACATTTATCTTCCTTCTCTCTCCATGTTAGCTCTCTCAGGCTACAGATATGATGTAACAGCGAGTGATGCACCATTCAGCTATTCTGCTTTGGTTCTGCCCTATGATCCTCCAAATGACTCCCCCATCGACAACTATGTGAGTTGGGTTAGAGGAGGCGGGCATCTAATTGTCTTAAACACTCTAGGTCACGCATCATTTTCTAGTATTATGGGTATTAGCCAAAATGGCGGAGTCAACGTAGACGCAATTTTCGGAAGCACCAATGGCGTTGAATTGACAAATATGTCAACGCCCTTGGTCTATGCTACAGATGAAAAAAACACTAAAGTTATTGCTCAGTACGCTTATAATGGAAAGCCGGTGTCACCATTCGCTTTCCAAGAGACGATTGGAAACGGATCCATAACTTACGTCGAGATGGAATCCATAGTATCTTCAGTATTAGATAGTAACTCGAGTCGGCAAACGTGGGGAAATTTAGGGTTATTGATGAAGTCACTTAACTTGGTTTTTCTGAACTCTCTCACTAACTTACCTTCTTCATATTCTAATCTCTTATTTGACTTCTTTAGAGGGACGGCAAACTTTACAGGTGATGTTCGTATTGACTCACCCTCTTTTAATATTCCAAACGACAAATCATTATATGTTAAACATCTTACTTCGTCAAACGAACTTAACTATGTTTTCAATGGTTCAACCAGTAATCAGACAGACTATTCGTCGGATTTGCTCATAAAAAATGTTGACGTTTTGGGCGAGGCACAATCTACCTTGTTTTCCTCTGAAGCAGAAATCGTACCTCAATCTTCCTACTATGATGAGCGGTATATTCTTGTGAATCTTAATACAGAATTCAACTGGACAATGGCGTTGCCTGAAGGACAGCTAATTAGTTTGGATTGCTCTAAAGGTGACTTAGATTATCAGATAATACTGGAGGGTGGAAAAATAAACCTGTTTGGAGCAACTTCACAAAATGTGTCTGATAGCTTTTCAATATTAACTATGGCTCCTTTAGTTTACAATCAAGGAATTAGCTATTTTGATTATCTGTCACTATATATGCAGCATACAACCACCCAGATTATCAACAATAAAGTAATAATTAATGGCGAAATTGACTTTCAAACAACTCTATCGGGTAATGGTTCTTCTCTATCGCAGTTATTAGGTAATACCGGACCCGCTGTTCCTTATGCTACTTTCTCATCTTTCGTTATAAATGGTAAAGTTACACAATTATACATGACTTTACGAAGTGGTATAACCAGATATCAATATGAATGGTACCAACTTTCTTACCCGTGGCAGAGCGCCCTCATTTCATGGTCTAATATAGTACTGTTGATTGCTTCGCTTGTCAGCGTACTGCTTATATATGCATTGTCAGATAGCACCATACGCATGAGGCTCATCAAGATTTTGTTTTGGAGAAATAAGAGGAAGTGTTTCCATGGTGGGTGACGAGATTGTTAGTTTGTTTTGAGGGTGCCTATGCTTCAAGGTTTAAGATAACTCATGAGTCAAATGAAAACAAAGCGTATTTAGTTAAGAAATAACAAATAGAACCTTGCATTAACTGACCAAATATTAAGAGATAAACGAGATTGGGAAAATGGTGCAACTTCAAAGGGAAATCTTGGGGAACTTGCGGAAATATGGAAGTTTGAAAGAACTAATAAAGGAAAAAGGATTTTTATCATTATTAGATTTCATTGTTACAGGTGTAATACACAAAACATTAAAACGAACTTACAGGCCTTTGCGTAATAATTATGGTTTATCTGAATCACTTTTTTGCCCACAACCTGTTAATCAATTTGAGAGATATGCGCGTGTCATAAATGAAATTCGGCAAATGGATGCGGACACCATATCGGTTCTAGAGGTGGGCGCAGGTGGTGAAGGCTTATCTTTTTTCTCCAGCATTTTAAAAAAGAAATGCAATTTCTTCTTGGTCGATATCAACAAACAGGTGTCTGGTGACTTTAAGAGGAAACAGGCAGTAATTTGCGATGGATGTAGACTCCCCTTCAAAAACAAAGCATTCGACGTAACTGTATTAGCTGATGTTCTTGAACATGTACCAAAAATAAATCGTCCTACCTTTTATGTAGAATTGAAGAGGGTTTGCAAAAAAAAACTTATTGTTACGTGTCCGTTGCAAAGCGATGATGGCATGTTTCAAGGTAAAAAATACGATGTGACTTTTCAACATTTTTTTGAAATTGCGTACGGACGCAAAGAGCCCAATACTGCGGAACATATCTCTGCAAATCATCCAACTCTTTCAGAGATTAATGAGAATCTTCCCGGCTCTACAGTCTATGGCTATTGGAATTGTAATTTATGGCTTAAATATATGTTATTTTCAAATAAGCCCTTAATGGGACTTTTCTCAGGGGTATTTTACTATTTGTTCTGGAAGAAAGATGCTAACAAACCACCTTATTGGGGTGGAATAATAACTTTGAATTTTACGAATCACTTAGCAGATTCTTCAAAAGCTGAAAATACGGTAATTTCCACTTCTGTTGAATTGCCCACCGATTTTGTTTTGGAGAAATAAGAGGAAGTGTTTCCATGGTGGGTGACGAGATTGTTAGTTTGTTTTGAGGGTGCCTATGCTTCAAGGTTTAAGATAACTCGCAACAAGTTTGTTCAACCGCAATTCTGCTTATTTCAGCTTTTGGGTATGTATTCATATCTGCATAGTTTGAGAAGAAAGGTTAATCTCATCTATTTGACATTTTGAGAAGAAACAAAGGACGTCGAGTATATCTGTCACGAAGAAAAATTGTCTTAGCCTTCTTCGAAGGTTCTGATATTTCAAGACTGCAGAAAACTATTAAACAATTAAATGAAAACAGTGAGTATTTAGTTAAAGTAATAGCCTTTTCGCCAAAATCTGGGAAAGAGCTTCGAGATCACAAAATTGGCCATGAAACATCAGATGTTTTCTACCCGCGAGAGAAAGATATGCTGATTGGGCAACAGGTTTCATGGATAGTCAAAAACTGGTATAAAAGCTCAAATTTATGCAAAATCGTTTTCTTTAATGGGGTATCTTTAGGTAATTTGTTAGAAGATTCCTTTTTTGATTATCTTTTGAACGTACTGATGACCATAGAAACATGGTTCTCGATTATCAACAAGGAGAAACCGGATGATGTATTCATCTTCGGAAATGGTTCTTTTTCTTCAGAAATTGGTCAACGTATTACTGAAGAATTGAAAGTTGGTTTGCATGTTTACCGACCTGTGCTATTCCAAACATTCCTGTTTTCAGTAAAAAAGCAAGCTTGGAATGTCTTCAAGAGGTTATATTATTCTCGCCTACAGAGGTATCGCCTTCTTTTTTATGAGCGTTGGCTAAACAGGGGACTCATTCGTCAAGAAGGCTATGGTAAAAAGAGAAGGATCCTGTTCGTCTTTACTTCGGGAGGTACTTCGGGTTTCATGACGTTATATCCAATAATAGAGCATCTTAGGTCTTTACCAGAAGTAGAAGTTACTGTTATTACTAATAATTTTGGAGCTATGAATAAATTAAAGCAAAAGAATGTGCCTTTCTTAACATTTGAAAACCTTGAAGTGAGTTCAAAGGTTAATGAGAGCATTAACCGAAAAGGGGAGAGGTTGGCAGGTTTTTGGAAGGCGGCAAAACAATCCGTTACTTTTACTGATTTGTTTCAATATGGGGGGTTTAACTTCTGGTCATATGTGGAAGAAGAATTTTCTTTCAATTTAAGATATGGAACGACTCCTCTTATGAGATATATAACTGGTTTAGCTGCTTATCTTAGTAAGAAAAAGGTTGATGCCATAGTAGTCTCTCATGACGATCATACATTAGGAAGGCTTGCTGTTAAGGTTGCAAAGAAATTAGACATCCCTTCTCTTTTAGTAATACACAATCCTGCTACCAGCTTTTGTATCAGACAATTGCCCATTTATGCCACAAAAGCCGCTGTTTGGGGCGAACTTCACAAAAGCGAATTCGTGAAGAAAAAAGTCCCATCTTCAAAACTTATAGTAACGGGCTGTCCTCGGTTTGATGAGTACGTTAAGAAGCCTCTATTTGCAAGAGAAGCTGTCTTTAAGATGCTGAACTTAAATCAAGATAAAAAGACAATTTTGTTGGCCCCCGACCCAATTGAAGCGAACAAACAAATGGAGTTAGTTATGCTTTCAATAAGCTTGCTGAAGAAAATTAATAATATCCAAATAGTGATCAAGCTACATCCAGATGACAAGGATCCTGAGTTTTACCATCCAATAATTAAAAGCATAGATCCCTCAGAGTCAATTGTTCTGACGAAAGACTCAGATCTGTTCAGTCTCTTGAACATAAGTGATATAGTTATTGTAGATAGTTCAACAGTTGGCTTAGAAGCGATAATCCTAGGTAAACCTGTAATAGCCGCAAATTTTTCACACTCTCTAAAGAGCTTTTCATATGCGGAAAGTGGTGCCGCTCTTGGAGTATATACACCTGAGGATTTTGCAGAAGCGGTTGAAAAGGTACTTCATGACAGAGCAGTTCAAGAAAGACTTAGGGTTGCTCGCGAAAAATTCGTTTACGAATATGCCTTTAAATTAGACGGCGCGGCCTCCAAACGAATCTCTGATTTGCTAATGGAATTTGATAGGATAGTAAAAAGCGAAATACCTGCTACTGAGGCTTTCTGATAATAAGGCAGAGCAGTTTATATAGTTCCTGAGTTAAGTAAGCAAATTCGGAGTGTACATTTATTCTTCTTAGTTTTGCTATAGAAGCCTGTTAGTTTGTCAGGTTTTTGTCAACAAGCCAGCTTTAAGCAAACTGTTATAACCTTTTTAGACTGGAATGTTATTGAGATAACAAGTTGATGGCAATGCATGAATCAAAAAAAAGGTTCAAGACCAACACAAGTAAAGGATGATTTATCCCTACTAGATTTGATGACAGAAGATACAGAGTCTGCTTCGGATTTGTACAAACCAACTAACTACTGGGCTAATTATGGGAAAAAGTTATTGCCTCAACTACGTTCTTTAGGATTGAGAGATTTTCGGAGAAACAAACGGATGAGTATATTAAGCAGATTCGGTGCTACTGACTTATTGCCTATCTCAGAAGCTCGTATTTCGTTATGGAAATCTATTTCTATTCCACCCAAAGTATTAGAATTGCTTTCGGAAGTGAAGACTTTTGAAAAGCTTTTTGGGGCGATTTCAAGAGGCGTTTCTGGCGTTGAGCTTCAAGATGTGAGAACGCTTTGTTATGAATTTGCCGAATGTTATGGGGAGGCAAATGGAGCTAAATCAATTCGTGAGCTTGAGGCTTCAACTGTTGGAAATCCAGAGAATCTGTTTCTTGTACAAGGAAAAATGTATACTATGTTACTGCTTTATTATTATATTCAATACGCGTATTGCTGTAAGTACCTAGACTTTGATTCAATTGATACAATGGTTGAAATTGGGAGTGGCGCTGGAAAGCAAATCGAGGTTATCAAGAAACTTCATCCACATATCAGTGTTTATGTTTTTGATATACCTCCACAACTATATGTATGTGAGGAATATCTATCTGCTTTATTTCCCGATTCAGTCGTGTCCTACAGAGAAACACGAACAATGACAAGTATTCCTAGCGATCATGAAGGAAAAGTATTCATTTTCGGAAATTGGAAGCTCCCCGAACTTTCAAATTTTAAATATGATTTATTTTGGAATAGTGCTAGCTTCCAAGAAATGGAGCCAGATGTTGTTCTAAACTATCTGAAGTGCGTAAACGAACAAACAAACTATGTGTTCTTAAATGAGATGATGGGCGGACAGAAACTCGCTAATAGAAAAGGTCAACTAGGTGTTCTCGAACAGACAAAACTTGAACATTACAAGAGAGGGCTTAAAGATTTTGAACTCCTAGATTTATCAAAGAGTATTTTTCTTCCTAGATCAGATCTACGTTATAGCTTCTCATTTTGGACCAAAAAGAGGTAGACCGTGCACTCTAGTTCGCACCCAGCTACCACTCTTTTTGAACGGTTTGATTATAATTATTAGTCTCTACCCTCTGCTTTGAGTATCACTCTAGCTTACCATTTTGCGTAAGCCTACTTATTTGGTTGTATTTTGAAGTATGGCTGTTAGTAATGCCCGTAGGTTTTAAATAGCGAGTGTGGTGACTCTGTATAGTCTATTCAAATACAGTTCAAGACAAAGCCTTGTATAGAGACGGTTTCCTTGAAAAACAACTATGATGAATATTCCGCAAAAAAACTGTTCGAGAAAAAGAAGATACTAATAACCGGTGGAACGGGGTCCATTGGGAAAATAGCTGTCCAAGAAATTCTTAAGTTTAATCCTGCTGTAATTAGAATACTGGATGTTGATGAAACAAGAGAAGCTGATATGAGGTATGACTTGAAGGGCTATTCTTCAATTAGGTTCTTACTAGGTGATATCCGTGATAAAGAGCGTTTGAAACGCGCCGTAGAAGATATTGACATTATCTTTCACTTTGCTTCCTTGAAGCATGTTTCAGGATGCGAGTACAATCCTATGGAAGCTGTGAAGACTAATGTCATCGGTACTCAAAATTTAATCGACGTTGCCTTAGACGAAGAAGTTGAAAAGGTTGTGTTTACTAGTAGTGATAAAGCTGTTAACCCATGCAATGTGCTTGGAGCAACTAAATTGCTTGCTGAAAAACTAATCACAGCAGCAAACTATTATAGAGGTGCGCGCAAAACTGTGTTTTGTAGCACGCGCTTTGGCAACGTGATGGGCTCTCGAGGATCAATAATTCCACTTTTTAAAGCACAAATAAGAAACGGTGGACCTGTGACAATTACCGACGAAAAAATGACAAGATTCGTAATGTCTGTTGCTGATGCTACCGATTTACTTCTGAGCGCTGTAAAACTGGCTCAGGGCGGTGAAGTTTTTGTTCCCAAAATGCACAGTGTAAACATTGTAGACTTTGCCAAAGCGGTCATAAATGAGCTATGTGGCCCTAATCAAGACAGGACAAAAATCAATATCGTCGGCAGGTGGCCAGGTGAAAAACTCTTCGAAGAACTAATGACGGAAGACGAAGCTGAACGATCAGTGGAGACAAAAGACTTGTTCATAATAAAGCCTGAGATCTCGGAATATTTGGATACTGATAAATTCAAATATCCCGGCGCTAAACCAACAAAAATATTGGGCTACAGGTCTGTTGACGCGGAACTCCTCACAAGCGAGCAGATCAAAAACTTGCTGCGTAAAGAAAACCTCTTATGACACCCTGCATTTCATTCCCTTATCGTGCTCGATGGTCAGGTGAGCTTAAACGACAACTCTTGTGACCGGCGGAGCCGGTTTCATTGGGCGCTGGGTGGTCCAGAAACTTCTCGATGCACCCTACAGCGTTACAGCATTGGATAATTTGAGCAACGGCAGTAACGAAAACATCTGCGATTTCCGGGGAAACCCCAATTTCAATTTCGTCAAAGCTGATATTCGAAATAGAGAATCCGTGAACACTGCTTTCAAGGACGTCGATCTCTGTATTCACTTGGCTGCCCAAATTAATGTGCAGGAGTCATTGGATTTTCCAGACAGGGCTTTCAGCAACAACATTGTCGGGACATACAATGTTCTGGAAGCTTGCAGGAAAAATGATGTGAAACTCGTAATTGTGGGATCTTGCATGGTTTATGATGTTGCTCTATCCCGAGCAATAAACGAGGAACACCCCATCAAACCCTCGTCGCCTTATTCTGGCTCTAAAATTGCCGCAGAAAATTTGGCTCTATCCTATTATCACGGTTATGGGTTGCCCGTAGTAATTCTGAGACCGTTTAACACTTATGGGCCATGCCAAAAAAGTAACTCCGAGGGAGGTGTTGTAGGCATATTCATTAAAAGGCATCTGGAAGGAAAAAACCTTTTAATTTATGGAGATGGAGAGCAAACGCGTGATTTTCTTTATGTTGAAGATTGTGCAGGCTTCATTGTTAAGGCAGCATTTAACGATAAAGCCGTAGGCGAAGTGATAAATGCAGGAACAGGTCATGATATTAGCATAAATAATTTAGCATTATTGATTTGTAAAGATGAAGCAAAAATAAGGCATGTTCCTCACATTCATCCTTTATCTGAAATCCGCAAACTAGTTTGTGATTCCTTAAAAGCGAATAACTTGCTTGAGTGGGAACCAATCACGCCCATGGACGAAGGGATAAGAAAAACTACGCAATGGGTCAAAAGCACCCTTGAACCTTCTGACCAAGATTCTTGCATGCCCACGTGAATTATGTTGTAGCGTATAGAGGAATGAGGTTAACCATTTAATGTTCAACAAAGTGCTAATAACTGGCGGGAGCGGGTTACTCGGAAGCAATCTAGCAATGATGATGGAGAATAAGTTTGCGGCACATGCCGTTGTTAACGAGCATCAAATGAAGTTCAAAACTTGTCAAGTACATCAACTGGACATAACCAAAGGCAAAGAGGTACTGAACGTTGTAAAAAGAATCAATCCGCAGTGGATTATACACACGGCCGCATTAACCAATGTAGATTACTGTGAAGTGAACAGAGAACACGCTTGGAAGATAAATGTCGGGGGCACCAGAAACATAGTAGCTGCCGCTGAGAAACTGCACTCAAAAATAGTCTACATATCTACAGACTCAGTTTTCGAAGGTGCAAAAGGGATGTATACAGAAGAGGACTTACCAAATCCTTTAAATTTTTATGCATTGACAAAACTTGAAGGCGAAAAGATTGTTTGCAAATGTAACGTCCCTCATATAATCATCCGAACTAACATATATGGTTGGAACGCCTACGACAAGTCAAGCATCGCAGAATGGATACTTACTAGTTTAAGGGATGGAAAGAAACTTACTTTATTCTCTGATGCTTTCTTTACTCCGACACTCGTCAACAATCTTTCAGATGTTATTATAGAGATGTTACGGAAAGATTTGTCCGGCTTATTTCATGTGGCTGGGTCGGAGAGATGTAGTAAACTCCAATTTGGTTTGAGCTTGGCCGAGGTTTTTCATTTAGAACGGAATCTAATTGAGCCTATAACACTAAGTAAAAAAAATCTTACCGCAAAAAGACCGATGGATCCCTCTTTGTCCAGTGAAAAAATAAAAACTGAAATTGAAACAAACCTGTTGAATGTTGAGGAAGGTCTCAAAGCGTTTAAGAATCTTTATGATACCGGTTATGTAAAAGAACTGAGGAAGTGTGCATTATAAAAAATTTTAAATTAGGTAATCGTCTCATAGGCGAAGGTCAGCCAACATACATAGTTGCTGAAGTGGGATCAAATTTTGATGGAAACTTTAAGCAAGCAAAAAAAATAGTGTCTCTCGCGAAGAATGCCGGAGCGGACGCAATCAAATTCCAAAGCTTCTTAGCAGACAAGATCGTGAGTGAACAAGGGTTTGAAAATTTTCAGATTTCTTTTCAATCAAAGTGGAAGAAATCTGTGTACAAAACGTATAAAGACGCGGAATTTCCAAGAGAGTGGCATCAAGAAATTGCGGACTATTGCCGAAAAAAACAAATTGATTTCTTCTCCACGCCTTACGATAAAGAAGCTGTAGATTTATTGGACGAGTTAGAAGTGCCTGCGTTTAAAGTAGGCTCGGGTGACATCGATTTTCTTTCATTGATAGAATATATGGCCAAGAAAGGTAAACCAATGATCATAGGCACAGGAGCGAGCACTTTAGGGGAGATAGAGGCAGTTGTTAAATTGATAAGAGCATCTGGAAACGAAGACATCGTTCTCCTACAATGTGTGACTAATTATCCTTCGCCAATTGAACAAGCCAACATAAGAGCCATGATAACTCTCCGAAAAGCTTTTCAAACTAACGTGGGCTACTCTGACCATTCGCTTGGTTATCTCGTGGCTTTAGGCGCGGTGGCTTTAGGCGCATGCTTTATTGAGAAGCATTTCACTTTTGATAAAACTCGCGAGGGTCCAGATCATCCCTTCGCCATGGACGTTTCTGAATTCTCAGAAATGGTTAAAAATATTCGATTAATGGAGAAAGCGCTAGGATCGTTTGTTAAAAAACCTGTTGAAGCAGAAACAGAAACAACAGTTATACAGAGACGTTGCATTTACGCTATAGAGAATATTTCCAAAGGAGCGGTTATAACTGGAAACATGATTGCCCTATTAAGACCGAACAAAGGACTTTCACCAAAATACGCGGACATTATTATAGGCAGAACAGCGCGAAAAGATATTTCGAAAGGGACGGCGATAACTTGGGACATGGTTTAACGCCACCTCTCATTGTTATTATGTTGCCAATAAGCTACTTTTCACCTTTCCTTTTGGGATGAGTGTCTTTGAAAAGATTTAAATATCTAATATTGGGCGCCGGGATTACCGGGCTTAGTCTAGCCTATCATCTGAAAGGACAAGAGTATGCCCTGTACGAAATGGACAACAAAGTAGGCGGTATGTGTAAAACAGAAAACGTGGGTGGTTTCCTCTTTGATTATGGCGAACACTTCATCCGCGTTGACAATAGCTACGTTAAAACGTTGATTAAAAAACTGTTACAAAACAATATGCATAGCCAGTCACTTAATAGTGCAATTTATTCTGAAGGGCGATTAACGAATTATCCCTTCCAAACAAATCTCTTCGGATTGCCTGTAGACGTTGTCAAGAAATGCTTAGTTGGTTATGTAAAAGCTTTGTGTGAAAAAAAGCAAAACGAAAGAGAAGCAACAAACAATTTTGAACAATGGATTTACACAAATTTTGGCGCAGGTATTGCTAAATATTTTCTGATTCCGTACAATGAAAAAATTTGGACATTACATCCGCGCTACATGACAACCGAATGGTTTTTCGGCGAGTCCATAGTACCCAAGGGAAGTTTAGAACTTGTAATTGAAGGTGCATTAAGACAGCGAGCGCAAGAAAAAAGAATAAGGTGGTATCCTCTCAGAGGCGGAATAGAAAGTCTCGCAAAGGCTTTCCTACGCTTCATAGATAATGTTCACCTAAACAAGAAAGCTAAAGAAATTGAGTCCTCTAAGAGGCAAGTTACTTTTGAGGATGGCGAAGTAGTACAATACGAGCATTTGTTGAATACAATACCGATACCCGAATTGGTTGAACTTCTTTCTGATGTGCCTTCGGACGTTAAAAAGGCGGCAGCCAATCTTAAACATAATTCAGTTTTTTGCGTGAATTTAGGGGTCAATAGAAACAATCTCTCAGATCATCATTGGATCTATTTTCCAGAGAAGAAATATATATTTTCAAGACTATATTTCCTATCTAATTTCTCTTCCTTCATGGTTCCCAGAGGGAAAAGCTCAGTGTCTGCAATGATAACTTATTCGGAATGGAAACCAATTGACAAGAGCAACATTATAGAAAGGGTCGTTCATGATTCAATAGAGGCTAAAATTTTGAAAGAAGAAGACAAGATATTTTCTCAGACCGTTGCAGATGTGAAATATGGGTTCAGCCTCTACACGCCTAATAGAACTAAAAGTGTAGAGTTGATTAAGGCGCATCTTATTGATAACGACATCAACACCGTGGGTAGATACGGCAATTGGGAATACTCTGGGATAGAACACGCGATCCTAAACTCTAAAGAACTTGCAGAATCACTTCAAAAAAGTAAGGACTGATTGTTTTGAACCATTGGTTATTGGTTGTAGCTCAATCGATGCAAGAAACAGTGGAAATATAGTAAAAACGTATCCAGATTATCACATAGTAGCTACCGACGTCTCCGTAGAAAGATTTCTGATGTGGATAAACAGTATCACATTGAAACTTCCTGACTATTGAAGAAGGGTTAAAAAGGGTAGACGCAGTTCTCGCCATGTGCATCTCAGCTTGCGCGTACTGATCTTCGCTGGAGAAGAGCACGTAATTAACACATCGTCAGTTGTAGGGAAAATAAGAAATATTGGTCAATCTAATTATGCAGCGGCAAAAACAGTTGTTGTAGGTTTCACAAAATCACTTGCAAGGGAAGAGGCTAAAAAAGAGTCACAGTTAATGCTTTTGCTCTAGTCAGAGATTGACACTCTTGCTGGTATACTAGAATGGCAATTTCCGTTGTTTTCCCAAACCGTCTGAAGTGGATATATTTCTGCGTTCTTCGCATCTGATGACGCAAACTATATTACAGGCCAATTCCTGAGCGTATACAATGGATTGTACATTCGGCATCATACTCGTACAATTCAGAGCCCAATAGTAATGATTCTTCAAGTATAACGGGTTCTCTTCTATATAATCGGCAATGGATCGATAAGACGGGGTCAAAGGACGCACGGAGTTTACTGAACATGAGAGTCGTAGCCATTATTCAGGCTCGTATGGGCAGCACTAGGTTATCTGGGAAGGTGCTGCGGGATATCTACGGAGAAACGATGCTGAGTCGTGTGGTGCACCGTGCAAAACGAGCTACTCTATTAAATGACATAATGGTTGCCACAACCGTTAAGCTTATTGATGAGGCTGTTGTGGCTGAAGCTACGCGGTTGGGGGTTCCCTTTTTCCGTGGAAGTGAAGATGATGTCTTAGACCGTTACTATCAAGCTGCCATAGCCTGCAGGGCAGATGTTGTAGTGCGCATAACGTCCGATTGCCCCCTTATCGAGCCGACAATAATTGATATGGTTGTTCGTGCTTTCCTGAATGCAAATCCTGATTATGCCAGCAACACTCTTATTAGAACCTATCCTCGGGGCTTAGATATCGAGGCGATGAGTTTGTCTGCTTTGACAGTTGCTTGGCGCGAAGCAAGCAAACCCTATCAAAGAACTCACGTCACTCCATACATTTATGAGAATCCTCATCTGTTTAGACTCCTGTCAGTAACTGGATCATCCGACTACAGTAGATACCGCTGGACTGTCGATACGCCAGAAGATCTCGAGTTCGTGAGGGAAATATATTACCGCCTCAGTCATAATAGTTCATTTGATTGGCACGACGTGTTAGAATTATGCGAAAGAGAGCCTGCTTTGACAGAATTAAACAGCCACATAAAACAGAAACCTTTAGAGAAGGGCTGATAATGTTCACAAATATTTTTTCCATTGAGAATCTCATAGTTTCTAGAAGATACGGGTGCAAACCAGTCGGCGGTCCTTTAAAAAGTGAATACTCTGAGTGCTCGTTGTTGAGTGTTACTCTGCTTTTTTTGCACTTGCATAGGTAAGCTATTGTTATGTCATGTCTTTCAGGAAAAACTCTCGAATATGCATTGATTAGTTTATAAGAGCTAATTTCTAGACCTGTTTCTTCCTTAACTTCCCTATATAAAGCTTCATCCTGCTAACTATGCAAATAGTGGGCTTTACTCGATTAACTGGAAAGCAAGCAACCTAAATCCATAAAGCATACTTATCTTATATTTTTTTAATTAGCGACTGAAGTGTGTCACCTTGGCAAATCATACCCTCTGGATGCAAGCACAAAAAGCTGAAAAAAATTATTACGAATTGCCGAAACAAAGAGTGAGTCTTCTAGTTAACTCATTCTTAAAGGATCGGTTTGTTTTAAGTAAAGATTTTTTTGTAGGCAAGAAAGTTTTGGAGATAGGTTCAACAATTAATAGTCATATTCACCGTCTAGGAAACGACCCTATATTAGCGGTGGGTATTGACCCATTAGCTAGGTTCTTTAGTCCAGCTTACCCGCGTTCAGCCGAGCATATTGAGGCTAGAGGAGAAGAGTTACCGCTCAAATCCGAATCGTTTAATGTTGTCTTGTGCATTAATACCCTAGACCACACAGAGAATCCTTCTGCTGTTTTAGACCAAATAAGGAATGTACTTGCCAAAGACGGAACATTGCTGTTCTCAGTAGATACTTATTCATTGCCAAAAGTAATTAGGCGATTTGTGCTGGGTAAATTCGACCCCCCTCATCCTCATCATTTTACTGACAGCGAAATTTTTAAGTTACTTGCTAACGCTAGGTTTAAAGTTGAATATTCATATATGGGGGGCAAGGAGTGGATTGCTGAGTTTAAGAATGATTTTTTTGTTAGAAAGTTGAAGAAATCAGCATTGAAGTTTTTTGTAGCTAAGTTGTTTTTGCGGTTACGTTATGTTTGGCTTCGGTGTTCTGTGATGGATTAATGTGAAGATAAAGCCTATTATTGGGCTCTTCTTTTCTTTCTTTTTTGTCCTACGCTTAACTGTGCTTATGGGTTGTTATAGTTAACCGCAGACTATTTTTCTATTAGATGTGCAATGCAAGCCGTTAAGAACGTAAGCCAAAATTACCTTCCACATGAGAAAATTACTTTTTTAATTAGTGAAAGTGAATTTAGAAAAGCCGTAAATGATTCAATTAGGCTTGGTTTAGAATCCAATAAAACATCGTTCTTTTCCATGACAATGGTATGCTATCCATATTTGTTGGAACGTGCGATGTTAGATAAAGCTTCATCGAGAAACTCTCCTTTAAGTATCCTGCCGCCAGGAAACCACCATTCTCCTTAAGACTGGCTGATTTTTTCTTCTCAAAAACAACAATGACTTTTCAATTACTATAACAGCCTCAACGGAAACAATCGGCATCAACTTCATTATTTGATTATAGAGACTAGAAGGGATGAAATCGCTCTCTTCATTTGAACTCATAATCATGATCTCCTGAGCACTCGCACTCAAGCAACCAAACTTATAAGAATTTTTCTATTAAGGGATGATCTATTAAAAATAAGCGCTAGAATTTAGTCACCATTAAAGAGACTCTATATTTAGTTTTTCTCTAAGATGCAAGCGAAAAAGATTAGCGCAGCAATAATATTTCACTGCCGAAATTAATGGTAAAACTGTGTTTTGTATTACTGCTATAACGTTTGCCTTTTGGATTATTCCTATAATGGGTAATTTTACTCCACTTAATTTCTCTCAACCCTATTTCATTAACAAAGGAAATTGGTAATGCTTGGCTTTTCCAGTTTAATGCCTCAGCTGCAATGGCTGCGTATGAGAATTACATGACGCCCGATTAGAGCATTTATTTGATTCGCCTTTTCCCAACAATACGGCAAGAGCGCATTACCAGTAGTTCCGCAAGTGAGCTTTAGTAAAGCTTGAAAACTGCTAAACGACGTTGTGGAGTATTCACCCGAGAGCCTGCCGCAATCACTGCAGAAACCTTCAACGGCTAAAGGCAATATGCCTAAACAAGCCTTCACAGTTAAAGAGCCTTAACGCTTTAGGCAGCGTATCTACAAACTGTATCTACAAAACGTATATGCATTTGACCCCCGGTAGGTAGTACACTACAAACGTATATTTCCAACCCTACTGAAAATGGCGATAGAAAACCCAAATGCCAAAGGTTACTTTTAAGCAAAACCAATGACGACTTTAGGCTCTTTTTGCTAAAAAGCACTTGCGGATCTACTGATTACAGGGTTACTATAAAATTAAGCATCTATACTTCATTCAGCGAATCAATCAGTTTATTTGCCTGCTAAAACTTTCAGTCTTTTTTGCAGTTCCGTAATTCTCTCCGAATTTAAGCCGTCAGCTACATTCTCGATCTCAAGAACAAACTTCTTAGTTCCCTTTATAACCTGCTCCAAATTCACGCTTATCTGCTGGGTATAGTACTGCATCTCAATACGGTCTGCCTTGGACTCTCTTAAGTCCCTAATTA